>OGEC01000130.1_pt1 | contig 65174 bp, 73 predicted proteins | sample 1570551 | NCBI WGS metagenome assembly OGEC01 (sample SAMEA2582127, study PRJEB24529) | metagenome | biome: Human gut stool | place: China | collected 2011 | reverse complement strand
GAGTGCCATTATAAAAGGCTACGGACTGACCTGGTGTAATAGCCCGTTGTGGTTCATCAAAGATAACCTCCATCGTATCGTCGTCTAAGATACGTGCCGTACAAGGCGATGGGTTGGCTGCGTAACGAATTTTACCTTCCGCCTTTAACTCTTTATGGATTGTATCATCTAAGAAATTATAAAACTTACAAATCATACGATTTGTAAAAAGTCGTTCATTAGGTCCTACAATAACTTCATTGCGTTCACCATTAAAGCCAATAACATATAAAGGGTGTTTATAAGCAATGCCTAGTCCTTTACGTTGACCAATCGTGTAATTGAATAAACCCGTATGCTTTCCTAATACTTCACCATCTTCAGTAACAATATTACCAGATTTTGGTTTGGTTTTCATTTCTTCTACTACGAGTTTTTGATAATTACCATGCGGTAAGAAACAAATATCTACACTGTCTGGTTTCTTAGCTACTGGCAAATCATATTCAGCAGCTAATTTACGCGTTTCTGTTTTACATTGGCCACCCAATGGGAACATAAGATGACTCAAAATACGTTGATTCATATTATACATAACATAGCTTTGATCTTTAGTTGGGTCAACACCTTTATGTAATTCATATAAACCAGTGTCTTCATTATAATTAACTTGTGCATAATGACCGGTTACCATATGTGTTGCACCAAGTTCAAGGGCTCGATTAAGCATCAAATCAAATTTGATATTTTTATTACAGAATACACAAGGATTTGGAGTGCGCCCATAAGCATATTCTTTCACGAAATAATCTACTACATTCTCGTAGAATACATCGCGAGCATCGATAACATGATGCTCAATACCAAGAAAATCACACATTTTCTTAGCATCTGTTACGGCAAGAGGCACCTCATCATACGGTGTCCCACTCACCCATAGCCATAGGGTAATACCAAATACTTTATAGCCTTGTTTTAGTAGCATTGCAGCAGTCAAAGAACTGTCTACGCCGCCACTCATAGCTACAGCGATAACTTTTTCCATACTTTCTCCTTTTAATGATCTCTTGATCATAAAACTAATCAGGGTGAAAGCCTGACGTGTAAAACACTAGTTCGGTGTAAAAGTCCGAGTAGTATTGCTATGAAATTATAGCAACTTATATTATAGCCTAGAACGAGGTATATTGAAAAGATTTGAAACAAAAGAATCTCTTCCCATCAAAGAAAGAGATTCTAATTATTATCTATGTTTTAATAATTCCTCTGCCGCACCTAAAATGCCGAGCATAGAATGTTCAAATACAAGACCACCTTGCATGAAGATTGTATATGGAGGGCGCACAGGACCATCAGCACTAAGTTCAATAGATGACCCTTGTACAAAGGTACCGCCAGCCATGATAATTTTATCTTCATAACCAGGCATATCCCCAGGAATTGGATGCACATGCGCATCTACAGGAGAGTAAGCTTGCATGCCTACACAGAAATGCTCCATTTCCTCGCCATTTTTTAAATTGATGGCTTGAATCAAATCATAACGCGCTGCATTTACCTTAGGAAATACTTCATATCCTAATAATTCGCCTACCGCAGCTGTATACACAGCTCCTTTAAGGGCTTGTAATACTACATGAGGAGCCATAAATAGACCTTGGAAGAATAGACGATAGCCAGGAGCATAAGAACCCATATGATCACCAAGCCCTGGAGCCGTCAATTGATATGATGCATCTTCAACTAAATCCTCACGGCCCACGATATAGCCACCGGTTGGTGCTAAACCACCGCCAGCATTTTTGATGAGAGATCCTGCCATGATATCAGCACCGGCCTCTAATGGCTCTTGAAGCTCTGTAAATTCACCGTAACAATTATCTACAAAGCAAATGGTTTCTGGATTCTTAGCTTTCACAACATCAACGATCGCTTTAATATCCGCAATCGACAATGGCTCACGAGTACTATACCCACGAGAACGTTGGATAACCACAGCACGTGTATTGGAATTAACAGCCTGTCCTATAGCGTCCAAATCATAGGTATTATTGTTTAGTGGCACTTCTGTATAGGTAAAACCTTTTTCAATCAATGAACCCTTAACAGGACGAGTATAGCCAATAACGGATTGCATGGTATCATAAGGAGCTCCAACGGCATAGATAAATTCAGTTCCTTTAGAGCCATTTCCCATAATAGCCATCAGTGTAGTGGCTAATGCGTGAGTACCCGATACAAAATGTGGGCGCACGAAAGCCTTTTCGCCTTTAAATACATAGGCAAATACTTCATCTAATTTTTCACGGCCTACATCGTTATAACCATAACCGGTTGTGCCTGTAAAATGATAGTCAGATACTTGACACTCTTTAAATGCTTCTAATACCTTTTTCGTATTTGCTAATGCAATAGGTTCAAACTTTTTAAATTGTGGTTCAGCCATTTCAAGGGCTTTACTACGTATTTCTTCTAATGTCATTCTCTATCCTTTATCTATTAAAATCTTGAGTCAATTATATTACAAGCCATACCATAAATTTCGGCTTCTGTTGTTTGTGAGTCTATGGTAATCCATTCTATATACGGCATACGTTTATACCACGTAATTTGTCGTTTTGCAAAGTGACGCGTATTTTTCTGAATTAAATCTACACATGCGTCATAACTGATTAATCCTTCTAAATACTGAACAACCTCTTTATAGCCAATACCTTTAAAAGCCTGACAGTTTGGATTCACTCCTTTTATTAGTAACTGTTTGACTTCATCAACGAGACCTTTTTCAAACATGATTTCTACGCGACGATTAATTCGATCATATAAATCACTGCGTTCACGTTGTAATCCAATAACAGGTCCCTCATAGGATAGACCGTCTTTTGTCTGACTTGTTAATGCATCAAAATCACCAGCCGTCATTAATTCAATGGCGCGATATAATCGATGTTTATCAGTAAATCTTATGTTTATATGGCCAACCTTTGCTAACTCATTAGCACGATGACGTAACCCATCTATTCCTTGATTAGCATATAGTTCATCTAATTCTGCTCTAAGTTCAATATTGGGTTTAATATCATTGAAGTTATAATTCTCCAATAACGATTGAACATATAAACCTGTTCCACCCGATAGAATCGGCAATATCTGATTTTGATTTAACGAATCAATTAATGTCCTAGCCTGTTGTTGAAAAATTGATACACTGTAATCATCATTAGGATCTAATATATCAATAAGATGATGTGGAACTATAGATAATTCATCAGCAGTAGGTTTAGCGGTGCCTATATTCAAATGTTTATATACCTGATACGCATCACCAGAAATTACTTCACCATGATAACATTTAGCCAATGCTAATGTTAGGTCAGTCTTACCTACAGCCGTAGGACCTACAATTGTTATTAACTTTTTCATTGTAACCCCTTATTACTGTAAACACCATATCCTATACGACTATACTTGCCGCCCACCCATGTGGATGGTGGGAAATCTTTAAATACAGAACTAAACGGTCGTTCTTTAATAATAAAACCTAATCGACAAACGCGTCTAGCTTCCTGAATCACAGAATCTGTGATTCTACCTTCCGAAGTATGCCCACGCAACGGTTTAAATTGAGGACTTTCTTCAATAGGAACTTCAAACATAGGGTCAAAATATAATATATCTACACTATCGTTAGGTAGCCCCTGTAAAAAGCTTTCAAAATTATCATGACGAGCATCAATACGACGTAGTGCATTTGTTACAGTCATATCCTCATGAGTATAATGTTTCAATCCAAACCATGTAGATAGCCATATAGGATATGACGCTTCTAATCCTATAATATGTGCATTAGGGAATGCATAAGACATGATAATACTATCACTGCCAAGGCCTAGTGTACAATCAACTATAGATATGGAATTAGATGATTCAGTTGTTAACAATTCTATAGCGTTTACAAGATGATCATCATCTCCGCGTTGTAAGCGTAAAATACGCAATTGAGCCATGGATAAATGAAATCTATGCTCCTGTTCTTCGTTAAAATGAATTGTCAATTGATTCTTAGAAACAACCGCAATAGGTGTATCCTCTAATAATAGTTCAGAAATAGGTCTCTTTTGACGATTTAGATATACTAAATCTAATGATTTAGCTAATTCTTTTGTTTCTTCTTTTATCGCTGAAGACGCTTTTTGTGAAGTAGTAATAATCATATTAAGACCTTAAGAATAACTTACCTAATTCATCAGGTGTAAATTTAATAATTGTTGGGCGACCATGAGGGCACACATAAGGTTTATCTGTATGGAATAAATCTTCAATAAGTGTTGTCATTTGGTACATATTAAGATTGTGTCCAGATTTAATGGCACCCCTACAAGATGCATAAGCTAGCATTTCATGACGCAATTGAGCTTTAGTAGGCTGTTCATGGTCATGCAAAAAAGTAAATACATAAGATAAAATTTCCTGAGCTTTACTTTCTACTAGATCTACAGGTGCACCAACTAATTTGATTTGATTAGGTCCACCAAGCTCTACTTCAAAGCCTAAATCCAACAAAGCGTCCTGTTCATTCTCAACAAGATTCATTTCATCCTCTGTGGCATTGCTATAAGTCGGTACAAGCAGGCTTTGCATTGGTATAGCTTCCGAAGATTTACACAAACGATCATAACGGACACGTTCGTGTGCTGCATGCTGATCTATAATATATAAATCATCACCTTTTTTGGCTAATATATAACAGGATGCAACCTGTCCCATTGGTAAAAAGCCTGATTTTTGTATATCTCTAGACTCATCTTCTATATGCTGTTCTTGTATTTGATGGAATTTCTCTTTATCTTCCGTCGTATAGCTAGTATAAGCTGTAGGAACTGATGTAAATGAGGATTCCTCAAATGCTTCCTGTTCATACGTCGCTTTTGGCGTTGGTGGTGTAAACCCTTTTTCTTTTAAGGCATCTACAAAATCGCGTGTATCCTGACGTAATACCTCATATCCCTTAGTGCGCCGTCCGCCAAAAACCTTATCATAGTCAATGGCTGTAGCAATATGTTCAGCCGTATCATTATGATCACTCAAAACTTGTGGAGCTTGGTACGAGTTATAGCCACTACCTTGTGATTCAGTTTCTAAAGGTTGAGTAAACGATGATGATTCACGTTCATACCGTTCATGAAGAGGGTTATTTAAGGCATTTAGAATTGCATGATAAACAGCTTTAAATATGATTTTATCATCTTCGAATTTAACTTCACTCTTCCGAGGATGTACATTGATATCCACCATACTAGCCGGTACAGTTATATGTAGTAAAACCAATGGATATCCAGATTTTGGTAATAATGCATGGTACGCATTATCTATGGCTTTCAAAATTGTTTTATCTGATATAACTCGATTATTGACAATAATCGTCTGCCAAATACGCGTGCTTTTTAACAATGTTGGTTTAGATACAACACCTTCGATATAGATATGTTCACTTTCATAAGCGATAGGAAATATATCATTCTTAGTCTTATAACCATATAATGCAGCCACTGTATCTTGTATTGAGCCAGTTCCTGGTGTAATGATGGCTACACGATCATCAATAGTTAATTTAAAAGCAATATGCGGATTACTTAACGCCAATTTACCAACAATGTCTTGAATTTTAGATGATTCAGTTCGTTCAGTTTTAAGAAATTTACGACGAGCTGGTGTATTAAAAAATAATTCCTTCACTTCAATTGTCGTACCAGGTGCTGCACCATAAGGAATACAATCAGTAAAGGTTCCTCCATCGATGAGGATACGTGTACCAAGTTCTTGGTCTACAGTTCTAGTAGTCAAAACAAAATGAGAAACAGAGGCGATACTCGCCAAAGCCTCTCCCCTAAACCCTAAGGATGCAATATCGAATAAATCCTCTACATTTTGAATCTTAGAGGTAGCATGGCGCAAAACTGCAAGGCGGGCATCTTCTTCTGTCATCCCCTTGCCATTATCAGTAATGCGCATATATGCACTACCACCTTCACCAATTTCCACTTCAATCGATGTAGCACCAGCATCAATAGAGTTTTCAATCAGTTCTTTTACAACTGATGCGGGACGTTCTACAACCTCACCAGCTGCTATTTTATTGATTGTAGTTTCATCCAAAACATGTATGGTTGCCATTATTTACCGCCTCCATTACGCGCCTCCGCTTGTAACTGATGAATTGCATTTAGCGCCTCTATAGGTGTCATCGTATTCACATCTATAGCTAACAAGGAATCCACAACAGAATGGGTGAATAAATTGCCAAAATCATCTTGTTCGATAGATGGTTTAGTATACTTAACAACAGAATCTGATGTTATAACGCGATTATTTAAATCATCAGTGTCAGTATTTTGTTCCTCTAAGGATTCAAGAATCACTTCCGCACGTTTTAAAACTTGCGCTGGTAAACCTGCTAATTTTGCTACGTGAATGCCATAGCTTCTATCGGCACCACCTCTAATAATACGGCGTAAAAAGGCTATATCCTTACCTTTCTCCTTTACAGCTACCGTATAATTCTTCAAACGAGGGTATACGTCCTCCAAAGGTATCAATTCATGGTAATGTGTAGCAAACAATGTTTTTGCATGAATATGTTTACAAATATGTTCTACCACTGCTTGTGCAATACTTAAACCATCAAAGGTACTTGTACCACGTCCTATTTCATCAAGGATAATTAAACTCTTAGAGGTAGCATTTTCAAGAATATAAGCAACCTCTTTCATTTCTACCATAAATGTACTTTGACCTGTAGAAATATCATCACTAGCACCTACACGTGTAAATACGCGATCTACAGGAGAAATAGTGGCCTCTCTCGCAGGAATGAATGACCCAATTTGAGCCATAATCATAAGTATCGCAACTTGTCTCATATAGGTAGATTTACCAGCCATATTAGGGCCAGTTATAAGCATAAATTCTTCATCATCATGATTAAGTACTACATCATTAGGGACAAAAACCTCTCTTTTTAAGAATTTTTCTATCACTGGATGACGACCATCACGAATATTAATTTGACCATTCATAACGATATTCGGGCAAATATAGTTAGACTCATAGGCAACAGTCGCTAATGATGCAAGTACATCCAGTTCTGCCAAAGCTCTAGCTGTTTCCTGAACCTTTTTAATAACGCCTTTGATTTGATCGCGTAAATCTTGATAGAGCTGTTGTTCTAAGGAAACAATTTTTTCCTTGGCACTTAGAATTTTAATTTCAAATTCTTTTAAATCAGGTGTAATATAACGCTCTGCATTGACTGTGGTTTGTTTCCGAATAAAATAGGCCGGTACCTTATCAATTTGAGATTTACTTACTTCAAAGAAATATCCAAAAACCTTATTATATTTTGTTTTTAGTTTGAGGCCTGTTTCTTCTCTAGCCTTATCTTCTAACTTTTGAAGCCAAACCTCACTATTGGTTGCTAAGGATCGTAGTTCATCTAATTCTTCGTTATAGCCATCCCGAATTACGCGACCATCTTTCAATGTTAATGCCGGTTGTTCTGCGATAGCTCGATTCAATAAATCATATATATCAGCATGATTATCAATGCGAGTATTAATAGATGACAATGAAAGGCCAGAAAATTCTTTAAGAAGATTCTTAATTTGCGGTAATACTTGGAGGGATTCACGAAGCGATGTAAAATCGCGAGGCGATACAGAACCTGTTTCAATACGACCTACGATACGCTCAAAATCATAAATACAATCTAAATAACTTTGAATTTCGCATCTTTCACCATTGCGAGATATGAGTTCCGCAACAGCAGCTTGACGTCGTTGAATAGTAGATATATCCGTAAGAGGACTTTCCAACCATTGTTTTAATAAACGTGCCCCCATAGGTGTTAATGTTCTGTCGAGCACATCTAATAAGGTCCCTTTTACACCGCCATCCCGCAAGTTGTGTGTAATCTCAAGATGACGCAATGAGGATGTATCTAAAATCAAACGATTGCCTACATCCATCTGATGAACATAATTAATATGGGCTATTTCTGTTTTAATTACATCTTGTAAATATAAGAGCATAAAGCCTAATGCGGCTAATACATCTTCCTCCATAAGGCCCATATCTTGAAAGTGATTATTTGCGAGTTTACATGCAGAATCTACACTTTCAAAGGAGGTAAACGGAGACAACACTACATTATTAAATTGATTATGAATGAAATCAACAATAGATTGTGGCAAAATAGTTCCTTCAGGAACAATGATTTCAGCAGGTCTATACATGCTAAGAGAATCATATATTTGACTTATATTGTTTTGAGGTACACGATCCCAAATGACCTCACCCGTAGATACATCAGAGAATACAAGAATCCAGGCCTCTTTAACTAAATAGAATAGAGCTAAAAAGTTATTACTCCGTGCATCATTACCATTTTCTGTCATTACGGTCCCCGGTGTAATGACTTGGATAACATCCCGTTTAACGATGCCTTTTACGGCCTTAGGGTCCTCTAATTGTTCACAAATAGCGACCTTGTACCCCTTTTTAACCAAAGTTTCTATGTAACTTTCAGCAGCATGAAAAGGAACGCCACACATAGGTGTTCGTTCCTCATTGCCTGTCGGTCTACCTGTTAAGGTAATATTCAATTCTCGAGATGCAATTAATGCATCTTCATTAAATAGTTCATAAAAATCACCAAGTCGGAAAAATAGAAGCTCATCGCTATGTCGCGATTTAATATCTAAATATTGTTCCATCATTGGTGTTACTTTTTTTGCCATTCTTACCCCTTTTGAATGGTACCGTAGCAGACCCATGTTTGTGCTTTATCAATATAGGCTGGTACAGTATCACCGATAGTTAACTCATCATCTTTTGGGAATAGTACCATCTTATTCCCGGACGTACGACCGAACCACATGGTTTCATCTTTAGCACTTGGACCTTCTACAATAATATCAAATACTTTGCCTTCCATAGTTTTATTGAGTTCTAAAGAAATTTCATTTTGAATATCCATCAATTGTTGTAGACGAACGCGTTTTACTTCTTCTGGAACTTGCTCATCCATGGTAGCAGCAGGTGTACCAGACCGTTTAGAGTAAATAAAAGTATAAGCCATATCGTAGCGAACATCTTTTAATAATTGAAGCGTCTGTTCAAAATCTTCCTCAGTCTCCCCAGGAAAACCTACGATTATATCGGTTGTTACAACCACATTTTTAATTTTCTCTCTACAGTAGGATAATAATTCTTTATAATGTTCCACCGTATAATGGCGATTCATCTTCTTTAAAATTCTATCAGAACCGGATTGAATTGGTAAATGTAAATGCGTAACGATATTACTAGAGCGCCCCAATGCATCAATCATTGATTTGGTCATATCTTGAGGATGACTCGTCATATAACGAATACGTTCAATGCCTGGGATATGATCAAGAGCATCTACTAATGTGCCAAAATCGGTACCATCTTTAAAATCTAAGCCATAGGAATTTACATTTTGTCCTAACAACGTAATTTCCTTAAACCCTTTTGCACCCAACTCTGTTACTTCTTTTACAATTGCTTCTACGGGACGGCTAATTTCACGACCGCGCACATGAGGAACGATGCAATAAGTACAAAATTTATTACAACCATTCATAATCGGTACCCAAGCAAAAAATGTACCATTAGGTTTTGCCTGTAATTCTGGAAGTACTGTATTATCCATGTCAACATTGATTTGATGCTTATGGGTACGTTGAACCTCAGCAATCATTTCATTAATATGTTGAATATTATGAGTACCTAGGACAATATCGATATGAGGTGCGCGTTTAAACATTTCAGCTTGATTTTTTTGTGCCATACAACCTGTAATAGCAATGATCAAATTTTTATTTTTTTGTTTTAAACGTTTTAATTCACCGATACGACCAAATACTTTCGTTTCTGCCGTTTCACGTACTGCACAGGTATTCAATAATATTAAATCTGCCGATTCTACATCATCGGTCGGTATATAACCTACTGTTTCAAGTTGATGTGAAAGACGCTCAGAATCAGCGGTATTCATTTGACAACCATAGGTATATATATAATATGACTTCATTCTATCTCCTAAATATGTTTTATAATCTTACGTTTTGTTTCTACAATATTTTTTACTTTTATAGACATCCGCTCTACAGACATGCCCGTAATATATTCTAATTCGTTGCGTACAGATTTTTGTACCTGTTGCATCAGTGTTTTAACTGGATGACCTTGTTCTATAACAACTGACATATCTAATATTAAACCATTCTGCCCTTTAGAGCTCTTTTTGAAAGCGATGTCTGATGAAGCATCAACACCAGGAACCTTTTTTAGGCCATTTCTAATTAATTTAATGATGACATCATCATCAAATGTTAGACGGCCATAATAACTAAAGGCTGGTCTAACAACGGAACGTTCAAAGCCTTCAGATCCAATTTGACCAATTTTATCAGGATCTTGTTTACGCAATGTACGTCGTCTCCAAATCGTCTTAATTGGATCGATAAGATATCCTTTAAAGTGAGGCTTTAATTCCATGGTTGGCACAGGAATAATATGCTTACCTTCTTTTAAACGAGCATACTGTGCTTTTTCAATTTCTTTAGGGGTTGCCACATCTTCGATGCGAATATATCGATCTGGTTCTTGAAGCCCCAATGCCTTAGTAATTTTTTTGACCATATTATCGGATGTACCAATAATCATCAATCGATTAGGATTTATCGCATCTAATTGACTACGAACCTCTTTAACTTGAACAGGATCTTGAAATATAGCACGACGAACAGCCTTTAAACGACTAGATTCTTTTTTTGCAGAAAATCCAGCTACAATTTTATTATCATGAATTAAAATACCATCATCAATAATGCATTCCACACTATTTTCATGAGCTAGTACGAGAGCCCGATGGCTTTTACCGGTCCCACTACCACCTACAAAAGCAATAACTTCCATAGTACACCTCACATCTATAATTACGCTGATATACAACGTATGCGTTCAATAAATTGATTTATTAGATTACTATCTACAATATATTCACCTAAATAATAAGGGTATCGATTAGGTATTCCATGATAATCAGATCCACCTGTAACAAATAAATTTCGTTCTTTTGCCATGGTTAAATATTTTACTTCATCATCATAATCATGTTTAGAATGATATACTTCTACACCATCAAAACTATAGTTTAATAGTTCCGCAACATACTCATCATTACGGACTAATTTTGGATGCGCTAATACGGCTAGGCCATTTGCATTATGAATAATATCTAATATTTCTGGTACTTCTAATTTTACTTTAGGTATATAACAAGGGCTTTTTGAATTTAATATACCATCAAATACATCTTGTACATCTTTAGCGTATCCATGGTCTATTAATAATCTAGCAACATGTGGTCTGCCATAGGACTTAGTATTTGGATATAAATTTTGTAATTCAGAAAAAGAAATGTCATAGCCATGAGCAATACATCGACTAATAATTTCTTTTATTCTTGATTCACGTTTTTCTTTAAAAAATTCAATGAATTTCCGTAATCCATCATCATGATGATTAAATCCATAACCTAAGATATGTATATCCTTACCTTTATAGTGACCACTGAACTCACAACCTGTAATAATTTGAATAGAACTATTATTTTGTAACATTATATCTATACCAGCAATTTCATCGTGATCAGTTAATGCAATCATTTTCAAATCAGCTTCACTAGCATGTTGTAATAGCTGTTCTGGTGTTTCTACACCGTCAGAAAATGTAGAATGCATATGAAAATCTACACGCATAATTACCTCCAAATTATTACATTACCCTATCATTTTATTATGACTTATTCCGCTTGTTTATTCAAGTTTTTACAAGGTATTAACTAAAAGTTTTCAATATGAAATTGAATGTATTCACACATATGTAAATATAAAAATTGCGATTCCAATGAGCTTTCACTAGAATCGCAATTTAATTATAATTGGCTCAATAATTCTTGTACCTTGTTAAATACTTCATCGATTGGACAATTAATAGCTTCACCTGTTTTACGAACGCGGATTTCAACCTCATTGCTTTCCAACGTATTTTTACTTACTGTAATACGCAATGGGTAGCCAATAAGATCAGCATCTTTAAACTTAACACCAGCCCGATCTTTACGATCATCTAATAAAACATCTACTTTATTGTTTAACAATGTATCGTAAATAGATGTACTTGTGGACATTAGAGCTTCATCTTTTGCGTTAATAGGAACAATAACTACTTCAAATGGAGCTATAGCACGAGGCCAAATAATACCATTTTCATCATGATATTGTTCAATAGCTGCAGCTAATGTACGGCTAACGCCAATACCATAACAGCCCATAACCATTGCATTAGGACGACCATTTTGATCAAGGTATGTAGCTTGTAAACTTTCAGAATATTTAGTACCTAACTTAAATACTTGGCCTACTTCGATACCTTTACTGTATTCTAGAGGACTATGGCATTCAGGGCACACATCGTCTTTAGTAATCAAACGAATAGGTGCTACGATAATATCTTCTGTATTAAAATCGCGTTTAGGATTGATATTGATGTAATGAGCATCAGCTTTATTGGCACCACCACAAACATTGTAAGTTTCCATAACAGATTCATCTACAACAATAGCAAAATCATCAGTTTGTTTAAGACCTACTGGGCTGATAAAACCAGCTGTCAATCCAACCTTTTCCAATTGTTCAGGTGTTGCCATTTCAGGCTCTACAGAACCATTAACAGCATGTTGAACAGCCACTTCATTCACTTCATGATCACCGCGAACCATAGCTAGAATTACTTTATCTTCAATAGCATATACTACTGCTTTAATAGTTTTTTCCAAAGGTAAATTGAGCATTTCTGCAACAGCTTCAATAGTAGATGCATTAGGTGTATCTACTACTTCTAATTCTTTTAAAGCTTCTTCTGCTTGCTTCATAATGCCAGGTTTACCGATTTCAATATTCGCTGCATAGTCACAAGCGGAACAGTGAATAATATCTGCTTCACCGGCTTCAGCAATAGCCATAAATTCATGGGTATTGCTACCACCAATAGCACCGCTATCTGCTTCTACAGGTCTAAAAGTAAGACCGCAACGAGTAAAAATACGACTATATGCATCATACATATTTTTGTAAGAAACATCTGCAGCTGCATCATCAATGTCAAAGGAGTAACCATCCTTCATGATAAATTCGCGGCTACGCATTAAACCATATCGTGGGCGACGTTCATCGCGGAATTTACTTTGGATTTGATACAGATTAACTGGTAATTGACGATATGAATTAATTTCATTTTTTACCAATGTTGTAATCATTTCTTCATGAGTTGGTCCTAAGCAGTACTCCACATCATGGCGGTCATTGATACGCATCATTTCAGCACCATACGCATTCCAACGACCAGATTCTTTCCAAATCTCTGCTGGTTGCAAAATAGGCATCATAATCTCTTGTGCACTAGAACGGTCCATTTCTTCGCGAATGATAGCTTCAATTTTTTTGATGCTTCGCCAGCCCAAAGGTAAAAAACTATATAAACCATTAGCAACCTTACGCATAAAACCTGCGCGCAACATAAGCTGTTGACTTACCACATCTGCATCAGATGGAACTTCCCGCAATGTTGGGGCATATAATTTACTGGCTAACATACAATTACTCCTTATCAATTGATTCTAAATATTGATCTATTTCTCTAAATAAAGTATCTACTAGTTCAGATTCGGGTACGGTTTTTAAAACTTCCCCTTTTCTGAATACGATACCTTGACCTTTGCCACCGGCAATACCAAAATCGGCTTCCCTAGCTTCACCAGGTCCATTAACGACACATCCCATTACGGCAACCTTAATAGGTGCAGAAATGGATGCTAGACGTTCTTCTACAATGCTTGCCATATCAAATAAATTAACTTGGCAACGACCGCATGTTGGGCATGAAATCATGGTAGCTCCAAAGTTTCTAAGACCTAAATTGCTTAGAATACTTTTACCCACCTCAATTTCATGAATAGGGTCACCTGTTAAGGATACGCGCAAGGTATCACCGATACCATCTAATAGCAATGCACCAATACCCATAGCCGATTTAATCGTACCTTGTTTAATGGTACCGGCCTCAGTTACACCTAAATGCAATGGATATGGTATTTTATCGGAAAGCTTTCTATAAGCTTCTACCATAAGTGGTACTTCGGTAGCTTTAATAGAAATCTTCATTTGTTTATAGTCCAATTTCTCTAAAATACGTACGTGTTCCAATGCGGTCTCAACCATACCATCAGCTGTTGGATGACCTCCATAAGCATCTAATATATGTTGTGGTAAAGAACCAGCATTGACACCAATACGAATTGGAATTTGCTTAGGTTTAGCCTTTTCAATAACGGCCAACACCTTATCCTCTCCACCGATATTGCCTGGATTAATTCGGAGGCCATCTACATTATTATCAATGGCTTCTAATGCTAATTTATAATCAAAATGAATATCTGCTATAAGAGGAATGGTTATCCCTGCACGTACCGCTTTTAATGCTTTTGCAGATTCCATTGTAGGAACTGCAACTCGAACTAATTCACAACCAGCATCAGCTAATCGATTGATTTCAGCAATAGCCTTTTCCGTATGTACAGGATCAGTAGTAATCATTGACTGAATACTAACAGGTGCATAGTCGCCAATTTTTACATTGCCTACATAGATACCATTTGTTGGTTTTCTAGTAATCATATATAACTCCTAACTATGACTTATTTATAGTAATTGTAGTATATCTTTTGCAGTAGCATATACAAATATTGTAACTAATAACGCAATACCAATCATTTGAATATACATCAAAGCTTTAGCCGGTAATTTACGTCTTGTAATGGCCTCTATTAAAATGATGATGAGATGCCCACCATCAAGAACTGGTAACGGCAAAAGATTGATAACACCTAAATTAATACTTAGCAATGCAGCAAAACTCAATAGAGGTGCAAAGCCTTGTTGAGCTATAGAACCTGCCATATGTGAAATGCCAACTGGTCCAGATACTTCAGCCTGCTCTGTACCTACAACCATTTCACGTAGTCCATCTACCATAGCTACAATAATATATCCTGTTTTCTGAACAGCTAGTATGAAAGAATCCCCTATACTATGAGGTATTGTTTCATACGCTTGATATATACCTAACTTTGGTGTATCCTTTTCCATCTTTGGAATTACAGTAGTTTCAACTGTTTCACCATCGCGATTTACTACAACGGTAACACCATGATTAGCTGTGCCTTTCAAATGTTCAGAAATCTCTGACCACTTGGAAATAGGTTGGTTATCAATAGAAAGTATAATGTCTCCACCCTGTAATTTTCCTAAATCTGCAGCACCACCTGTAATAACACTGCCAATTATAGGCTTATCAGTAGAAACCATTGTCCCCACTGTAGCATTTAGGCCGAAATAAATGACTATAGCCAATAAGAAATTAAAAATAGCACCAGCAGAAATAACAATAAGTTTTTTATAAGCTGGTTTTGTATAGAATGAACCATCATCTAATGGCTCGTCAGGTGTCATTCCAGCGATGCGATTGAAACCACCTAACGGAATACAACGAACAGAATATAAGGTCTCTCCATACTGTTTTTTTAGCAAAACAGGACCAAAACCAATAGCAAATTCATCAACACGCATGCCAGATAATTTTGCAGTTATAAAATGACCTAATTCATGAATAAACACGATTAGACCAAATACAAATATTGTGGCTAAAGCCGTAATCATACTATCTCCTATTTATAAATTCTGAAGCTTTTATGCGAGCCCATTGATCGATAGCTAGTAAGTTATCGAGAGTAAAATCATCATCTCGTCCCATGGATTCCAAAACAGCGGTAACGATTTTATAGATATCGCTAAATATGATTTTTCCATCTAAAAATGCATATACGGCAGTTTCATTAGCTGCATTAAATACGGCTGGCTTAAAACCACCAATTTTACCAACTTCATATGCTAAATTTAAAGCAGGAAAATCATCCACTCTAGGAGGCATAAACTCAAGAGTGAGTAATTCTTTAAAGTCCAAATGTTTCATATCAAGGTGCATCCGTTTAGGATATGTTAAAGCATATTGAATTGGTTCACGCATATCAGGATTACCCATTTGTGCAAGGATAGCACCATCATTTAAACGAATCATAGAATGAATAATACTTTGAGGGTGAACCACCACATCGATATGATCAAAATCAAAGTCGAATAACCAATGGGCTTCAATTACCTCTAGCCCTTTATTAAATAAAGAAGCAGAATCAATAGTAATTTTGCTACCCATATTCCATGTAGGATGTTTTAAACAATCCTCTGCCGTAGCAGAAGCAATACGTTCACTAGACCAGGTTCGAAGTGGCCCACCTGAAGCAGTTAATATCAATGAATCTACATTCGATTTAGCTTGTCCTTCCAAACATTGGAAAATAGCACTATGTTCACTGTCTATAGGTAAAATAGCAACATTATATTCCTTAGCAAGTGCCGTAATTAAAGGTCCCCCTGCTACCAATGTTTCTTTATTAGCAAGGCCGATAGTCTTGCGGGCCTTAATGGCCTCTACAGTTGGCTCAATACCAACAGCACCAACAATTGCCGTAACCACCATAGTAGCTTCTTGAATTGTGGCTGCACTAATCAAAGCTTCTTTACCACCTATAATTTTAGTGGAACCATGATAACGTTCTTTAAGAAGCATATATGCTTGTTCATCAACTACACCAGCTATTAATGGTTTAAATTCATTAATTTGTTGTTCTAATAAATCAATATTACGGTGAGCAACTAATGCAACGGCTTTAAATTGGTCAGGATGTTGCTTAATAACATCTAATGTTTGTGTACCAATTGAGCCAGTGCTTCCCAATATACTTACATACTTCATAAAAGCCTTCTTTTCTGTTTATGTTTATTATGCAAAACATAAAATTAATAATAATGTAACCGGTGCGGTAAACATTAAACTATCAAAACGATCTAAAACCCCACCATGACCAGGTAATAGTGTACCTGAGTCTTTTACATTACATAATCGTTTTAATCTAGATTCAAATAAATCACCTAAAGGTGCTAATACACCACAAATGATGCCAACATAGGCACCTATATAGACTGGTATATGACTGATTACAGCATATACAATACCAGTTACAACACAGCCGATAAAACCGCCAATAAAACCTTCTAATGTTTTATTAGGACTTATGGACGGTACAATTTTACGTTTACCAAATGCACGACCGGCAAAGTACGCAAAGGTATCGCTAGCCCATGTGGAAAACAATAATAACCATAGCATAACTACGCCCCAACTTTCACCAACAATAGGCATTGTTAATGAACTATAGAGCCAGTCATGTCGTATCAATAATAATGAGCCTAGTCCCATTACTATATATAGCAAACCAAATAAGCTATAAGAAACGCTACTCATAGAATATGTATTTTCACCAAATGTACACATTAGATAATTGGAAATAATGGCGAATACAAAGCAAGCCATACTTACTGTATAACTGCCAAACCACAAGGATATCATGATAGCGATAATTGAAAGGTATCCCCACAATACCGGTACACGAACATGTTTAGCCTTACTTAGCAGTATAAATTCTCGCCATCCAATAAGTGCTAATAATGTAATGAGTATATCATATGTTAAGCCACCTAGTGTAATAGCACCTAATGCAATGATAAACCCGATAACTGCAGTGATAACACGTGTTTTAAGCATCGATTATTCCTCTTGCAAGCCACCAAAACGACGTTCTCGTTTTTGATAGGCTGCTATAGCTTCTAATAATGTTTCTTTTGTAAAATCTGGCCAATGTAAATCAGTAAACCAAAATTCGGCATATGCTAACTGCCATAATAAAAAGTTACTAATACGATAATCTTTGCTAGGACGTATTAGTAAATCGACATCACTAAACTCTTGCGTATACAAATGACTGCTAACATATTGTTCAGTAATATCTTGAACTGCAAGTTGTCCCTCTAACACAGATTGTGCTATTCCTTGTACAGTCCGTACTATCTCATCACGCCCACCATAATTAATAGCTAATTGTAAGGTTAGGCCTGTATTATTCTTAGTTAATGCTTCGGAATCAGAAATAATCGTTTGTAATTCTTCTGAAAGACCTTGAATATATCCAATGAAACGTATACGAACATTATGTTCATGCATATATTGTACGTTTTTTTGTAAATATTCTTTAATCAAGGCCATCAAAAGAGAAACCTCTTGCTCAGGCCGTTTCCAGTTCTCCGTTGAGAATCCATATACTGTTAATGCTTTTACACCGATTTCATCAGCAGCAATAACAATTTCTTTTAATACATCAGCACCTGCTCGATGTCCCATTGACCGAGGCATGCCACGACGCTTTGCCCAACGCCCATTGCCATCCATAATAATAGCTACGTGACGAGGCACATTGTGTTCATCTATATTAACTGTAGATGAGGTATGGCGTTTAAATAGTTTCCTCAGCATACATTACCTCCAGAGTATGTCCAAAATCACTTGCAACCATAGGTCTATATAGAATGATATGAAGCATATCCTCAGATTCAGTGATTCTTGCGACATAATAGCCTTCAGAGGCTATCTCAAAAAAGCGATTAAAATTATCGCCTATTATTACCTTAAAAGGAATATGGGCAGCCTGCAATTGAGACTTTGCAAGCTGCCAAGGCATTCCAATAAGACTACTAGAATTAGTCATTATACTTCTAATACGTCCTTTTCTTTAACGGCTTTCAATTCATCGATTTGTTTAATCTTTTTATCCGTTAATTTCTGAATTTGATCTAAACCATCTTTAGCATCATCTTCAGTAATCGTTTTAGCTTTTTCTTCTTTTTTCAATGCATCATTAGCATCACGACGAATGTTACGAACTGCTACCTTTGCATCTTCAGCTTTCTTATGAACTACTTTAACAATTTCTTTACGACGTTCTTCTGTTAATTGAGGAATTGTCAAACGAATAGCCGTACCATCATTACCTGGGTTTAATCCCAAATCTGATTGTAAAATAGCTTTTTCAATAGCACCAATCATGGATTTATCCCATGGTGCAATTAAAATCATACGAGGTTCTGGTACAGAAATATTAGCTACTTGATTGATTGGCGTAGGAGATCCGTAGTAGTCAACCATCACCTTATCAAGTAATGCAGTACTAGCACGACCGGTACGAATAGAAGCAAATTCATGCTTTAAAGACTCGATGGACTTATTCATACGCTCTTCTTGTTGTTGCATTAATTCTTTTAATTCCATAGTGGTTTATTCTCCGCGAACGATAGTTTCTGGGCTTCTAAAATACTGATTAATACTGGGTTTATAGTATTATAGGGTGAGCTACGGTTGAGCTACCGTTCTAAATTCTAAAAAATTTTAAACGTTTATCGTTTCAATTATATAGTATATTTACAAGACAATCAAATACATTCATCTACAATTTCATAGATAGATAATATCAGTTGAAATAGATATTATCATCAGCAGCATGTAGGATATATTGAGCGTTAAAATATTCATCATTAAGCTCCAATAGTTGCCCTTTGTTTTCTCCAGCACATACAGTTGCTGCGATTACATGTTGACCTAAACTTTCAAATTCATCAGTTTTTATGCATGGCTGTTTTAACCTGTCGTACATATTATGGTTTTCATCAACCAAACCGATGATGTTATAATATTCCTCTTTTGATTCACTTAACGCCCAATGTACAAAATCAGCTGCATAATATTCAGCATCGGCATGTTGAGTATTATCAAATTCAACGCCTTGATATTCTTTCCATGCTGTAGCAAACACATCATTATCAAATACTTCATGAACATTAAAATCTTCTTTTAAACTTTCTTCTAATGTTTCTGTAACATCTAATAAATATTTTCCCATTTTAGCAATCATTTTTGGTTCCTCCCCATATACGCGTTCCATTCCTGATCTTGATACCAGCCAGGTTCCTTTAGACTTTCGACATTCAGTAGGTGTGAATCGTGGTGGCGTGTTCCGTTGGCCAGCACACGCCTGCTTCACCGTAACCGGACTAAGTTTCCAGCGCTCCGCTGCTTCAGCGGAGGTCATAACGTCCTCGAATTTCATAAATGCCTCCTTATTTACCCCAGCCTACTGCGATTTCAGTATCATTTTGCATTTCAGCTACCGCTTTCAAACTATCAAATGTGTCCGCTTGTTCGAAGCACATATCTTCAAAGTCGCTTTTGAAAGTGTATTCCTTCCAGTATTTGCTGTTTAATTTAACCGCATATGCGTAAAGGTCCATGTTGTAGTTGCGAACTTCTACAACGTTCCAGTCCTTTAGATATACGACTTTGTTATTGTCGATAACTAGAACAGGATTACCCTTAACAAATTTCACATTGTTAGTTACAATGATGATTTCATCGTCGCTAATTACATGATTAAATTTGAAGTATTTGTTAGATGTGTGTTTCACTTCACCGAAGAATTTAGTCAATTGGGATTCTTTTACACTTTTTAGAAATTCACTGTATTTGCTCATGGTATGTACTCCTTTTTACTTCCCTTATCTTTGTTTTTATTATACATCGTATTCGATGTATTTGCAAGTACTTTTTTAATAAATTTCAGTAAAACATAAAAAAATAGAGCCTACCAACCTAGATATTATCTAAGTTAGTAGGCTCTTTCAATCTTTTGTCATTCTTTCGATAATTTTTTGAAATCAATCCATGAGTCCACCTGCTCATGCTCAGGAGATAAACAGATCACCTCTCAGTCATCGACGAATTACCACTCCAATTATTGCTCCAGCTCCCATTACCTGGGATATGTTGCGTTGCATCCGGAGACGTTTGATTGTTCGATTGTCCCTTTCGACTTTCTCTTTCAATACGTCTAAAGAGTTCTGCATTTCGTTCAAGGTAGCCTCTTGCTTCACTGAGGTTTCCTTGGCTTTGGTTAATTCGCTCTCCAATTTGTTGATTGTATTGTGCGCTTCGTTCAATTCTTGCCCCTGCTTCACGACTAAGGTTTGCGCTTCTGTCAATGGAATGCTGGATGCTTCGATTAAGTTCAAGGCTTTCTCGTTGTTGCTCTTGAGCTCGTTCCACTGCGTCAACAGCACGGTGATAGTCGGCTCCGCTTGGTTGGTAGAGGATATATCCTGCGCAAACACAGAGGAGCACGATAAGAGCGCTGATAATATAATAGTGGCGAGGATACTTGGCCACCATAGTTTTAATTTTTTCATACATAGTAACTCCTTCCTAAATATTACTACCCCACTGAGCGCCCCACCATCGAGCGGTGCCACGTAACCAGTCACCACCGCTCCATCGTTCGTCGCCCTCATGGCACACTAAGAGGTCCCATTTGTCAACGTTAGAGTCTGGGCCGTAGGTGTTGTTAGGGTATCCTGTCGGATCTAAATAATAGAGGTCTAGGCCGTCCTTATTATCGGCTGCTTCAGCGTGGGTCATTTGATGTTGTATATCCAGAGGTACTCCCGCATTGATAGCAAGTACTGCCATAATTTGCGTCATTGTGGCTAACTGCGCTTTTGTTGGTGGTTCGCTACCTAAATTATTTTCACTAACTGCATCCCAACATGCCTCAATAGCTATGCCTACGGCGTTACTATTCCGCATGTAGGTATGTTCCTTATAATCTGTTAAGGCCTCCATATCCGTCCACATCAAGCCTGCTCGGTCGATGTTGATATGATAATCCGTAAAGTGCTTACCGCCTTTTACACCTGTCCAATGGAGGTATGCTTTTTCAATTTGACCATATGCACTGAGCGCTAAGGCCTTTAACTCATCCATTGTAATTTGTCTAAACATTAATTATTTCCCCCTCTCGTCATGGTTAATATCATCTGCTAATTGTTGAATACTAGGTCGGTTCAAAGGTAATGTATTCTGCTCCTCCAGCTTATCCGGTATCCCATTATGGTTCTTATCGATGAACATGCCACACAGTCCTACAATAGTCATAAGTACTGACGGCACGAATATATGGTCAATAATAAGTATGCCTTTATCGATAAGTTGATTAGCTTCAGGCGATACATCCCCTTTAATTGTTGATAATACATATTGAGCAACGACTAATACCATAGGGACTAGCATAACGAGGACTAGCGCCCTCGTTGCTAATACACCTGTTGGCCGTATGCCAGCTATTCGGATAGACTGATAGGACCGCTTGATGCGGTTAATGATAGCTAGCTTATCCATTACCCCTCCATGCTTTTATAATTTCAATTGTATATTGAAACATCTTTCCAATGTCGATTAAATCATCTTCAACCATTTCTCGTAAATTTTCGATGATAGACCAACATTCTGCAAAAAAGGGTATTAGCATAAATATGTTAGCAAATATGTGGTCCAAGAACAGCTCGGTATTTGGAATCGGGATATCCGGCAATGAAATAAATACGATGGATAATATCATCCAGGCCGGATACTGTATGCATAGTTTCTTTAACAAATCCCCTCTAAGGCGTTCACTCATTAAATATCTACGTCGTTCACCAGTGGTTTCATCAATATACTTACCTTTTCCCCATCCGTACCAGGCCAACGTTGTTAGTAGTGTAATAGGATTATTAGGTCTACGATTATCCTTGTTATACCGCAACACTTCTGCAGCAATTCGTTGAATTGTGTCCACAAATAATAACGTAGTGGTTAAAATAATCACGACCCCCATACTGACTATATGTTCGTGCGATATACCACTAATGAGCATTATTAAAATATCATTAAGAATATTCATTCACTCCCCCCCACGCCCTTATGGTTCTTCATCTAAAGCCATTAAATCATTGTGCACACATCCTTCTGTTGGACATGTACCGTCTTCGTTCAAAGTCGCCCAACAGTATTCACAAAAGTGCATCACTGGTACATCAGATTTGATTTCGTAGTTATCCATTATTTTACCTCCTTAATCTTGGCTACCATTTCAGCATTAAGTTTCTTAAATTGTGCTTGTAAATCATCATATGGTACATTAGCCAAACGTCTACGTAGTAGCGCTTGGTCTAGCGTTGCAAACCGTTCGTCATAATACTTACGGATTTGTGCAATACGTTCCGCTTTTGTTGGCTCATATTCTTGAATTGCTACGCACTCATAATGATCACCTTTGTCTACAATTACGGCATTATTATCGTTAGCCCATTCAGTGCATTTGTAATACAATTCCATATCAATATTTTGTTTATTTATTTTTGTTCCTAACATGGTTCGCCCGCTTTCTACATATAATACATAGCTACTATATAATCATTAGAATCTTTACCAGGAGTTGTGATAACAAGTTTATTTTCACTAATTGTATATCCAAATCCATCTTCATCAGTTACACTAAATTGCTTATTATTTGATAGTTTTACTTGCATTGCATCGAACTCACGGTTGTTACCACTATTGGGTTCTAGCAGCCTTGGGAACATATTTTGAGTGAATTTATTAAAATCAGTAGTATTCCCGTCCCATGCTACACACACTTTCAAACGTCTCCATCCAGTTGGCAATGGGATTTCTTTAATTGTATTTGCTGCAAACAGATGGCCTGGCTTCGTCAACCCAGGAACATTCTTCCACGTCATCATATCGATTATCATCTGTTTGATTTTGGGAAACAGATTCTCATGTGTATTAATATCATCATTATGGTTTTTAATTAATTCTTTCACCAATGCTAAAGTTGGCGCTAAATTTTGCCTGCCCCCATCATCTGTTGGAGTAATCATATTATTGACTTTTTCGATAATTGCTTTAAACCGATTATCATGTGCTTGTTCATCGGCATTGTGCGCTTCCAAATCATGCACAGAGGCTACCCCATTATCGGGAACGATTGCTCGCACCTTCTCTGCATTACCGATTACGGTAGTAATCGTAAATGTGTAGCTATCCATTGGCGTATTCTTATCCGGGATGTAGTCAACGTAGTTGCCCCCATTTGTGTAGGAGAAAAGCACCTCTTGCCCATTCTCGCCAGCTTTGGCCATGAGCCCTATTTCTCGTGCATAAAAACCTGCTTCAAGGTTTTTATTCGAGAGTAGCCCTTGCACCATGAATTGTCCATCGCCTGTCTTAACGCTTTTAGTAATCGCTAATTCCAAACGCTTATCAGTCAATGCCGTAGCGCGTGGAATTGATGCGGGCATGTCGCCTGCACCGATAACGATTTTTGTAAAAATCAAAGCCTGCTTACTAGCATTAGCTTCCGCAATAGTATTTGTCCCCGCCATTGTAGTAATGACGGCAGGATATTTCGCCATGTATACCTCCTATATATGAATAAATTGGTGAACGATAATTACGCCACCGACATAAAGCTGTTGCGTTTGTGGGCCTGTCGTGATTTTCAAGCTAGGTTCAGCTACGGCACTGCCTGCAGCTGTTGCAATACCACCGACATACACACCGCCGGAATTAATAGTGTGTACATATTCGATACCATCTAGCCAGGACCTTTTATTCTTGACGAATTCTAATATACGGAGCACGCGCTCTCGTATATTCGGTGTCATCATATAACCGGACATCTGGAGTTTGAAATGGTAAGGCTTCCCGTCCTCGTAGCCCCAGTTCTCCACAACTTCGCAGTCTGAATACAGCTCGCCGATAGCTTCCTCAACTAATCCAACTGTGCCCTTTCTTCGATGCCAAGCGATAGAACTCAAAATTAATTTAATCTTTTGTTCTCTAGCTACAGCTTCATCGTAGAAGTCAACGTGTAAATGCCAGGCTAACTCATCTAGTATTGGCGTGCTTAACTCATTAAGATGCGACAAGATAGTTAGTCTATCCACGAACGGCATCAACGCCATAAGTCGCAACGTAACCACTTCAGCTAAGGCTTGAACATTAGCATCATTAGCAATCGAGCTCGGTAGCGTATCCTTTAATTTGAATTTGTAGAGATCATTCATGCTCTACACCCCCATATGTGATAGTCTTACCAGTACACTGCGCCAATTCCACTTGGTAGCTATCTTCTTTCTTGCCGTCTTTCACAATAGTAAATACAGGGGATGTTACGCTAACACGTTTAGCCCCAGCTTCCATTACACGGCGAATCAATTCGGACGGAATGATGTCACGCCCTACTTTGCCGGACTGCCATTGTATATAATCCGTAACCGCCGCATCGACTCTACTCTTAATCGTGTCCGCATAATACGAATTATCCGAATCAATGTAGTACTGAATATCGATACTATAATTCTTAGCAATTGGTGCTTTAACAGACACATTATCGGTAAGTGGCCGCACCTTCTTATCGGTGAGTGTAGCCTCCACTAATTTAATAATTTCTTCCCCTGCAATTTCACCAGATACAAGACCCGGATATACAACTACATCTCCCGGTTTAGGCGATACCACTTTCACGGAGCTAATAAGGGCTGATGCTTTTTTTGTAAAAAATTCATAGGCCCCTTCGGCCCCTGCACAAGAGAAGCTTTCAGGAGCTTCTCTAATACGTTCACGGAACGCGCCATCCGATTCCGTGTCAGCACCGCCTTCAGAGATTGTAATATTAGTTACACTTGCAATATACGGAATCGGATCAACAAGAGTGGTAATCGCCCCTGCTGGATACCCATTCCCTTTAGCTGAAGCTTCTGTGCATACCGCTTTTACTTGTATCGTGGTTTGTGTAGCAGATAGATAGTAAGGCTCTGTAGTTGCAAAAAACACGTTATCACCTGAAGTAAAGCGTGTACCTTTTGGAATGGCTATGCCTTCAGGTCTTGCCATTGATGCGGTTAACTTCATAGTAGTGACTGCGCCCGTAGCTTGTAAGCGTTCCACACCTAACGCAATGCCTATATGGTCTAAGTTATTTCCCCTAGCATAGGCCAGAAGATTCTGCTTGCCCGTATCGTTGATGCGGTTTAACAATAAAATCACAATATTAGTAATCGTTAATAGAAATAAGCGAATAGGGTCCGCCGGTGCTAACTTTCGCCCAGTAACAGAGGTGTAGAGGGCGAATATTTCCTTTTCAACGGCTTCTTTATCCCCCGTGACAAAGTTAATTTCAGGTAAATTCATTATTATCGCCTCCACGGTGGTAAATTAATAGTCGCCCTTATATCTACATCAGGGCATTTCAAAATAAGGTTAGCGGGCAATATCACATATTGAGCGTACTCTTGATTGGCTTCTAGCAGCACGTTCATATAAGCTTCATTGCCATACACTTTAAATGCGATACCGTCCCACATATCGCCTTGGATGGTTCTATACTGTTTCATAGCTACCTGCGCTTTCTAGCCATTCATCTTTGATTGCGATTGATACCTTAGGCAACAAATGCCCTTCTTCCGCATCAGTTGCTTCTGTACTTTCAAAGTCAACGGACACAACTCTACATCGTGGCTCATATTCAGTAATGGCCCGAATCACCTCTGCAGATATTCTGGCCATTGCTACCGGTAAAGGTAAATCAATGACAGTACCATCTATACCGAACCGCCTATCAAGTGGTACGGAAAATTGTGTTGTAGAAATAATAGTTCGCACATTTTGAATGATTTCTGTAAGAACATCCTTCGGCGCAAAATCAATGCCATCAAGACGAGCGCTCACATCAATTTGCATTTGTATCACCTCCCTGTTTAGGTGTGATTACAACTTTAGGAATATCAGGCGCCTCCTTCAGCGTTACATTAATGGATGCGGACAATACATTACCTCGATTATCAATCGTATTCATCGCTGCGCTTATACTGGTAATCAGTAATTTGTGCTCACTAAATGGCTTACCATTAATAATCAACTGTTCGGCTTGTCCTTCTCGACACATCTTGGCCACTTCTTCAATTTCTTTTAGAGGGTCAACGCCCAATAGCTTATTAAAGTTCATCGTAAAAGAAATATCATCCGCATCAGGTCCTAGGAATTCAAGTATCGGCTTTTGCCCTATGATTTCATGGGACGCTGTTCGGGCGTTGATATTCCGTGCCAATACATCGAACGTACGCACTGTATGAGAAGATGCCACAAACACAATTTTTCCAAAGCTTCCTAATTGGCGTTGTGGTAAGAACCCGCCCAGGCCAAACTTATCCGCTAAATTAGATAGGCGAGAGTAAGCCACATCGCCTAATTGCGTATTTTGTAAATTCTTTAAACCTTGTGAATTAAGGTTCTTCTTATAGTTGGCAGCAGTGCTGCCTAATTTACTAAATATTGATATGTTGCTCACCTCCTATCGATTCGGCGTTCCTGTGCTTCCGCCTCCAGGAACGACACCACCATGCGTGTGAGACACTAAACTAATTCCGTTGACTACTACATCCCCAGAAGGGGCGTTTATAGTTAAATTACCGGTGCAATTTATAACAAGACCTCCTCCATCCGCATCATAGGAAACAGTCGAGCCATCTGCAAATGTAATGCCGTGAATATTTTGTCCATTAAAAGAGGGCTTATCTTTGGCATTGTAAGTAGTGCCTAAGATATAGCCCTGTGACAAATTATTATCTTGTGGTAGGAACAAACATAATACCTGTTCGCCAACTCCGGGCATCCAGTAGTGTTTATTATTTTGAGATCCGTGTGAAAGTACTTCGAGTGGATATGAGACTAAATCATCGCGGTCCGGAAATGTTACTCTTGCTGTCATGGTAGAGGGGTCCGTACTAGATACGATGCCGTCACGAATTAAATTTTTTAACGCCACACTAATATCCATCTAAGCACCTCCTTATATCTAGGCTTTGCGTATATCCGCCCCCTACCTTATGGGAGCATTTGTTAATGATATACTTACCGTCGAACTTACCGAATCCTTTTAAATTAATTGTGGTAGATGCAGCCAACACGATATGGCCAAGCATAGCAACGGAACCAGTAATTTCATTCTTGTTCTTTTCGCGTAGCTTTTTCTTAGCCAAACGTTCCGCTTCCGCCTGTGTTTCACAGCTCTGGTTAACTTGTAGTATCTTGCCTTGCGTTTTGTGAGGGTCCTTAAACGTATACTCAATAGTACTCTTTTGCTTAGTGCTCTTGTGCTTCACGTGACAGCCCCAATAGATATCCTTCAACGAGGACTTTAGTGAGTAACTGCCTTGGTAAGGAATGATTTCCCCTAGCTCCTTAATTTGTTCTTCTGTAAGGTCTGTAGGCATTGGCCCCTTAATTAGCGTTGCGACTACTTTTTCTGTTTCAAATTTTGTTTCATCAAAAATAATCACTTGCTTGTCTGAAACCTTTAACGCTAGCCCATTATCTTTACAGACTTTCATCAAGAATTCTAAATCAGATTGGTCCGATTGCTCGACCCGATCTAAATTAATCGTCTCAGGTGTATCGTAAAACAATTCAAGGCCTGCACCTTTCGCTAGTTCCTCCGCAACAGATTTGAGCGTAGTCTTCTCCCATGACTTACTCTTTAATTCCCCTCTTAATTTGGATTCATCTGGAACACTAACAGCCCCTATGGTGACCTCGTGAGGTGGGTTTTTACAAGTAATTTCATCAATTTCAAACTGCCCGCATTTCATCTCTATCTCGTCTCCTGGTTCGTTCCAATTGTGAAACACGATTGATGCGGTTAGCTTAGCCCCTTTTTCAGGGAACCAGTCGGACATCCAAAGCTCTTCTATATCATGTAGTGTAATTGATATATCATCAGCTTCTCCCGACATGACATCGTTATAGCTGAAATCCTTTAAGTAAGGAACCAGGTCTTGTGTAATGTCCTTTTGGTCATACTGCAGTTTGACAGTAACATAGCGCAAATTACTAGGCATAGCTTACACGCCCTTTCCGATTTTGGATTTCAGCAAGTCTTGCTTCTAGGTCATCCATCGCTCCGCCTACAGCACTTTTAATTTGTTGTACAGCACTTGCATCCGCATTACCATTAATAGTGATGTTGATTGGTGCTGATACAGATACTGCAGAGTTGCCTTCACCCGGGAAAAGCCCCATCATAGCACCAGTTTGACGCCATAAGGCTTCGGCCCTAGGTGTACCATTGATAGGAATGGCAGCTTCATCAGATTCTTCGGCAAACGTAGTAAGGAACGCGCCTTTCCCATAAATACCGCCTTTTGCGTTACGTTGCACCGTTTGCCCATTAGCTGTTGCCGTGCCTTCTACTCTTGCTTGAATTGGTTTACTAAAAATGGATCTAACCCATTCCCATTTTTCACTAATCCAATCAAACAGACCTCCGAGTTTACTCATCCCCCAGTCGTAGAATTGTCCGAGCGCTGCTTTAGGGTCTTCCCATAATAGAGTGAACCAGGCTTTCACTTGGTCCCAATTGGCAATTAAGCCCATAGCTGCGTAAATCAGCCATCCTATAGGACCGGTCATGAACGCGATAATGGCAGCTGTAGGGGATTCCCACATCGATGTGCAGAAGTCGGACACAATTTCAAAATGAGTAACTAACCATGCCAACACGCCAATTAATGCTGCAATAGCTAAGATAACCAACCCTATCGGATTGGCACTCATCGCCGCATTCAACCCCCATTGCGCCGCAGCGGTTGCATACATGGCAATACTACTTGCTATCATACCTGCTCTATGGATGCCCGATGCGATTACGTTGCGCATAGTTGCTACACGTTCCGATTCCATCATAAGTTTATAAGCCGCATGGGCCGCCATTACGCTGTAATATATAGCTCGTGCTGCTTTATAAGCAATTACCATGCCCGCTACTGCTACGCTTGTTTTGATAATGCCTTCAGTAAGCTCCGGATGTTCGCCGGCTACTTTTGACACATACGCGGCCTCATTAGCTAAAGAATCGCCCAATTCTGCAAGGGTGGGCAACATCGTACTTCCTATAGAAATTGCCACTGACTCAGTCGCGGACTGTAGTCTTGTCATAGCGCCCCGTGCATTATTCTGCATTGTTTCAGCCATAGTAGAAGCTGCGCCGTCACTGTTTTCAAGTTCTTTCGTTAAATTATCTAACGCATCCGGTCCTTGATCAATTACAGCTACCCAAGCCGATGCGGCGTTGGTACCGAAGATAGTCGCAAGGGTAGCAAGTTTTTGCTCCTTGCTCATATCTTTAGTCTTATCCGCTAAGTCGCGAACGATGGCGCTCATCTTGCGTGGCCCATTGGTATCATTCATAGCAATACCCAGGCTGTCTAATGCGGCTCTTGCTTCTTCTTGTTGCGCTGTGGCTTCGCTTAATGAAAGCCCCATTTCCTCTATCGCTTTGGTCGATTTTGAGGAAGTTCCTGCTAAACGTAAGAAGCCAGAACGCAAGGCAGTACCTGCAGCAGATGCTTTGATACCACTATTGGCCATAAGACCAGTAAGTGCAGCTGTTTCTTCCAAGCTTGCACCAAAGGCGTGTGCTACCGGTGCGGCGTACTTCATTGTTTCACCCAACATTTCAACGGTTGTATTTGTCTTGGTAGTTGTCTTAGCAAATACGTCCGCCATATGGCCAGCATGTTCTGCGCTTAATCCAAAGGCGGTAAGGTCGTCAGATACGATATCAGCAGTACGCGCTAAATCCGTATTGCTGGCTGCAGCTAAGTTCAAAAGCCCCGGCATACCGGCCATGATTTGTTGAGAATTCCAACCGGCCATACCGAGATATGTCATAGCTTCGCCTGCTTGTGTAGCAGAGAACATTGTTTTCTCGCCGAGTTCTCGAGCCGTGGCGGTCAATTGTTGCATTGCCTTATCATCAGATACGGTGATTGCTTTTACCTTGGACATCACTGCTTCAAAGTCTGCTGCTTTAGATAGCATCCCAACGAGCGGAGCGGCCATTACAGCAGTAGTAGCCATAGTGCTACCTAAATCACTACGAGCACTTTTAGCATTAGCGTCAGCAGCAATTTTATTTTGCATTGCTTTTCTGAGTTTTGCGTCTTTAGCTGCCGTTTGGTCAAGCGCTTTGCCAACCTTCTCCGTTGCGTTGCGGTACGAGTCCATAGAGATATCGCCTTGCTTTAATGCAGAATCCAAAGCTCTTTGCTGTGCTTTCAACTCGGTCATTTTAGAGCCGTATTGCGTCAACGTGCCTTTGGCTTGCTGCATCGATGTTTTAAATCCTTGGGCTAATGCGCCGTTTATAGCAAAAGCAATCTCAAATACTTTACCCGCCATTGTTCCTCCTTTCCTTTAAATTTATGTACGCAAAAAGCGCTTGATGGATTAGTCCTCCTCTTCCCTCAAGCGCTTTTCATCTTCAAGAACAAACTCTAAATCATCTATCCAATCTGCTATTTCAGCAATTGGAGTAGACATCCAAAAGTTTATGCCTCCACATTCTCTAAGGCGGATGGCAATTCTTCGGCATTGTTGTCCGGGAGAAGTCCCATTTTCTCTACCGAACCACGCAATAAAAAAACGCTTACCTCAGCACACATCTCAGTGAATTCAGAGATTGGCATTGTCATTAATACCTTTGCACTTTCTTTTAATGCTATGGCGGCAACTTCTGCCTGAAATCGTTTAGAGAATGTAACATCTGGGGTCATATCGCCTTCACGGCGGACACGAAGTTCCGCCTTTGTGAAGTCAAACCCAGTTAAATTATGTAAGCCGTCAATTAGCTTTTCGCGATCATATGTAGCCATTATTTGCCCAATGCCTCCCTTACGGATGCTAAGTAATCAACACCATTGATTACACAAACATAGTTGAATTTATCAATTTCAGTACGAGTTTTACCACCGACAGTCATTTTGAAATATACAATTTCAAACTCTGTAGAAGTATCGGTTTTACTTGCCTGTTCAAATTTTCCAAGACCGATTTTCTTTGGCATAACTTTGGCATATACGCTAACTGCTTCAGGCACTAATTCGCCTTTAGCAGAATCGTATAATTGTTGCGCGCCACGAATTTCGATATCATGTACCTTTTGACTAGCAAGGTCGGTCACATCTTTGTCAATGGTATTCCATTTAATGGACATGTTCATCGCCTTAGTTTGACCAAGTACACCCAAATCAACTTCGCCGGCAATGCCTGCGCCCTTGATGGTATCGCTGATAAATTCGATATCAGGTAAGGTTACATCGGCGTAACCATATAATTCTCTGCCAGAGCTAAAAATGGCAAAGTCAATCAACTTATCTCTATGTTTAGCCATGAGTTACCTCCCTCTTAATTAAATAATGTGCTCATGTAAGACGAATCATATTCTTGGATGAAATCAACTTCACGAGCCGGTGTTGGCACACCTAAATATACATGGAATCGATAAATTCCGTTCAACAAATCTGTTATTGGGTTTTCAGATTCCAAAAATTCAACCCGGGCGCCAAGAAGTGCGCCAGATGCTACGTGGCCATTTAGCCAAGCGTTGGCACTATTTACGACGTTATTAATCAATCGTTTATTCCCTGGATCGTCAATTTTAGACCAGAAGGATGTAATCAACGTGTTGGATACCCAGTTAAACATACGACGTACAGGGATAAAGGAATCCTTAACATCTGTATTAGATGGGTAAGCCGTTGTACGATTGCCCCAAGCTCTCCAGCCACCAATGAAATTAAGCGCAGTAATGACACCTTGGCCGTTCAAGTAAGCTGCTTCATCTGGGCCTAAGTAGATTTCAGTGCCATCTTTCAATACGGCACTATCCGCTTGCAAGGACTCATTGGACGGGGACTTGTAAGGGATATCATCGTACTTAGCATCTGTCTTAGCCATAAGACCTGCGAGTTGTGTGGATAAATGGAATTGGCGATTAGCTAATGCTACTTTTGGCCAACATAAAATTTGACGTTCATCGACGTAGTTCTTTTTATTTTTCCATTCACTAACGGCAGTTGCCTTTTTAATTTCATCAGTAGGTGCATCGCACAAGGACATAGCTTGGAACATACCATTGATAGTAGTTTCCTTTGCTTTCATTACAGCCGCTACAAGTGTATTATGGGACCAGCCTGGCGCCAATAAGTTACCAGGGATTAAGCCAAATCGTGGGAATACTTCATTGATAAGTTCCAAGCCTTTACGCTTGCCTTCAGTATCCACGCCACCGACGATGTCATCTGCCGTTACCATAGATGGGTCTACGTAATCATAAGATACCCAAACAGATGTTGCGCTATTAAGTGCCCCTGTAGATACAATCCCAATAAGCAATTTGCCTTCATCGTTAAATGTCGCAGTGTAATCAACATTGATAGTTGATGCTGCTCCGCCGTTGGTAGCAGATACCTTTAACGTATTGAGTAATACCGGGTCTTCAATTGTTACGACTTTATCCTGAATTTGTTTTTGCGTGGATGCCAAAGTCTTCTTATGTTTCTTCGGATCAAGAACATTAATAAAAACAACCGGCGCCATTCCAAATAAAGAGAATTGGGAATACATCGCTTCGCACAATGTGTATTTATCCCATTCTTTAGAGTAGCCCAATTGAGTAGTGGCAGATGCGTAGTTGTAGCACAATACGGCTTTATTAGCTTCCGCTGGGTCCGTGGCCAAATGCACAGGTGCGGTGCCGACATAAACCGGTAAGGCTGCCGTAGCTTCTGTCATAGAAATAAGAGAAGTAGGTACCTCTCTTGTATAAATTCCGTGTCTATAGTTTCCCACTATCTACGACCTCCTTTTTTAAATTCAAGGTAAGCGGTATTCATCGCTGTACCTTCTGTTGCTAATTCTTGTTGTGCTTCTGCAATCTTATTAATAGGCACAAACAATAATCGTAGCATTGCTTTATCTTCACCTACCGTAGCAGGAATGCCGTCAATATAAACGGTACCTGTGGAAAGACCTAATTCAGCACTATTAGGGCCTAAGTAGATTACTTGTTTAGCATCTTTCAATGTAACTGTTGTTTCCACAGTTTCTGTTGTTTCATTTACACCTTCAACTGGTGCATCAGCTTTTGCCATTAAATAATCATCTCCTCTCGTATTTGTTCGATATCGTATTTAACTGTCATAAATCCCTCCCAATACGGATACGCTTGATCTGGAGGGATGTCGGTATCAATTCCGTGTTTATCATCCAGCACTAAACGGTATCGCTTAGCAATAACAGGATGGGCCAATAATGCTTGCCGTGTGGTTTCTAAGAAATTGGTAATCTCCATCCAGCCCTTTTCCACGTCCTCGGAGTACACGCCATGGATTAGAAACAATTGGACAGTTGACCCCTGCAAGGTATCTTCAATCTTATTAATTCGAATAACAAGGTGCGGATATTGGTCCTCCTTGGATGATTCTTTCATTTTTAAAAATCCCGGTACAACCAATAAAGGGTTCCCCTTTACTTGTGCGTCGTCGCTAAAATAGTTAGCGTGCACTTGTTTTAGGAATGCCCCCAAATCGGTTGCCAATTGCGTAGGTGTCATCGATTACCCTCCTATTAATGTGTCAAGTGCGAGTTCCATTTGCTTTTGCAATTCCTGCTCTGCTTTATTCCCAACAAAAGCGGATATCTTGGCATCACCCAGTATGCTTGGTACTGATGGGCCGTGAAATTGCCCTATCGGATACCTGTCCGCACCCTTACGATACATCGCCCCGATATGTCCACTTCTCATACGAGCAATAAAAGCATTAGGGATTGGCCCTCCGCCACCATTCCGCATTACTTGTGCTTTGACTATACGCCCTCTCCGTTTAGGCGGACTTTTTGGCGTAACTCTGAATTTAGTAAGGGCTATTGGTCTACCCTTTGAACGAATAAAGGCAGATAAGGTCATGCCTGCCTTATCCACCTTTATAGTTTTATTAATATTCGCTTTAGTAATTAGGTATTCTTCGTTAACACGATCAACTGTAGCCTTTTTGATTTTAGGCAACGCCTTGTTGATAGCTTTTGCGGTAGTCTTCGGAGTACCAACAACTAATGCGTCTATCTTAGCCAACCCGTTTTTCAGCCCTTTTATGTCAATAGTTACACTCACGAGTTATTCCCCCTAAGGACAATGCTTAGCATACCCACGTCATCTTCACAGGATTGGACCATCATAATGCGGCCGTTAAAGCGAAAGATTTGATTGTACTCTGGCACTTCAGGTAAATCCCGCTTGGCCACGTGTACTATAATCGTATCGTAAATCAACCCGTCAACGTCCTGGCCCATGATTTCGACATGCTGCTTATCGGTAAGACCTTCTGCCACAGCATAGCACTGCGTACCATTTAGGTTATGTACTTCGGCGAATTCATTGGAATTGATAAACACCTTTTCAATGTCATTTTGCGCAAAGGCCTTAAATCCCATGATTATTCACCCAATATATCGATGAGTTCTTCACGAGTAGCATTTTCCGGAACATCCAATTGTTCAGCAGATGCCATTACGCGAAGTGCTTCATCGGATAAGAGTTCCAAGTTGACGTCCGCATCAGAAGCAAGAATATCGGAAATCATGTCCTCCTTTGTGGCTTTGCTTGCAAAATCAAGACCAATGGATTTGCCATATTCGGCCAAATCCGCATTTGTCATAACGCCAAGAGCTGTGGCTAACGAGTCTTCTGTATTGTTTTTATCATCACCAACTACAACAGCTGCGCCTAAACGAATTAGGCGCTGTTCTTCTTCTACAGTTAAATCGGAGATGATATCACCTGGATTATACACATAATCACCGGTATTAATCGCGTTCTTTGCTTGTACTGGCATCAGTCTTACCCCCTTTCAATTACAATACGTCCGCTACGAAGTAGGAATCTACATCAAATGGAACGTAAATAGGGCGAGATTGTAATTCCAAAAATACCGCATCTGGGTCACGATTAACCAATCGACGTAATACATATTCGCCTTCATAGGTTACAAAGTCCATACCTTCACCAGGGATGATTGTATTCGCACCATACAATTTAGTGAATTTAGCCATATCAGAAGCTACCAACAATTTACCGGTAGGTACCATTTCTTTTTCTTGGCCATCTGTTGGATCTACATAATAGTTATCATAAGTAAATACATTACATTGAATTTGACCTCCCATGAAGCCAACATACACAGCACCTTCCGCCATTTGTTCGAATTGCAAAAGACCCATTTCGGTACGACGATTATCAAATAGTGTCAAGATTTTTTTATCAGAAAGCATTACTTCTAATGTTTCAGAGTTCATGACCAACGTATTTGGATTAAAACCAGATGCTTTCAAGCATTTCTTTTTCCATTTGATAATGTTAGCCACAATTTCTGCAGCAGATTGGCCCCAACGCGCAGTACCAGATAATGTTTCTTTATTGGTGAAATTAAAGTCTACAACATCATCAATGCCTTCGCCTTTGATGTGAGCCTGACCATTGAGTAATACGTCTGCCGCCATAACTTCTTGAGAACGTACCAAGTTATCCTTTAATTCTTGTGTATCTTGCGCCAAGAGTTGGATAGCACGTTCTTCAGGAGTTACAGTGCCTGCAAATGGCTGTTCACCTGCTAAACGAACCTTGATATCATTTTCTGTGATAGGTCGTTTTTCTTTCTTTTGCGCAGGTTTATACGTGGTTGTAGTCATGCCTGTGCGTTGAGATAAAGGTGCTGTAGAGTTAGGTGCCACCCAAGGCGTAATAGTACGGCGACCTTTTACAATGTCAAATGAAACTGTTTCTGTTAAGAATGTTTTTGTATCTTTGAAAAATAAGTCTTTCAAAAAGGATGGCACATCGGGAGTACGACGAACCACCGCAGCAAGTGTTTTTGGTGCGTAAATATTATCCATGTATCCTCCTTATTAACGGAAATAAATGTTGCGGGCTTCAGCTTTCGCTGTGAAGCCTTCCGCTGTTTTGCCAGAAGCAAATACTAAATTCGCGGTAGCAAATTCACCTGTTACAGCAATTTCGGCTACTACATCGCCTTTCGTAGCATCAATATCAGCTAACGCTACACCGTATACATCTGTATCCGCACGTTTAGCTTTTTTAGAAGTAGCTTCTAATTCTAATACTGTGCCCGCCTTAATTACTGCAGCATCTTGACCGATTGTTACTTTCTTAGTAACGACTGGCATTTGTGTGCCAGCGATTAGAGGTTTGTACTCTAACTTTTGTTCTTCCACGTATGGCATATTGTCTGCCCTCCTTATTTCTTATTGCGTGCTTTCATTACACGATCAACAATTTTCATTGTTTTTTCAGAATCATCAATATCCTCGTCAAGCACTTGACCAGGGACCGTGTCAACTTGATTAGATGCATTGTTAGCATCTTGCATTAGTTGTTGTAATTGATTAGTTGGTTGTTCAGGTTGTGGCATATTGAGTAATTCAACAGCTACATCTTGAACAGTAGCGTATGTTTCATATTTAGCGCGATTGATGACTTCAGCTCGTGCTTCGTTATTAATCCCATCAAGGGCTTGTAAACGTGCACGTTCAGCAGCAACGCCCGCATTAAATACTTCATCATATACTCCCGCATAATCTGTACGTAACAATTCAGCAGTTACTTCCATTGGCTCCTCTCCTTTCTCTTCATATTTATCAACAGGCAACCCTTTGAGTACATCCATACTCATCGGTAAGCCATTGACAATTAAGTCAGTGCCTTTACGGCATGCAACCATTTGCAAAGATTCATCTACACTTGTGCAGAACCCTTTTTCCAATGCTTCCCTTGCTGTTAACCAAGTTTCGTCATCCATCATGGTTGCGATTTCTTCACGAGTTAACCCGGTGCGGGCTTCGTAAATATCGATAAGATTCTCTTTAGTTTTACGTAACGATTCCGCAGCTTTCTCAAAATCATCTGCTTCACCAAATGCATATGAACTTGGGTTGTGAATCATCATTTCACTACCTAGCGCCATATGGATTTCATCGCCAGCCATCGAGATAATAGACGCGATAGATGCCGCCAAGCCCTCGATAATAACAGATTTCTTATTTTGTAAAGCTCGCAATCGGTTATAGATTGTAACGCCCGCCGATACTTCACCGCCTACAGAGTTAACATGTAAAACGATGTTTTGAGCCGGGTCCAGCCCCTGGAGTTGTGATAGTACGTTTGAAACGCCAGTATCTTCTCCCCAATAATCTGTCCCGTTCATGACTACGCCGTAAATATCGACGTCAATCGTCTCCGCTTCCTGAATCAGATTTAGCGGAGTTCGAATTTTGAACTGAAATTTGTTGTCCTTGTTCATTCAACAAGCCTCCTTCATCCATAGATTGGTGTTCACGAATACGTTGCGGTAAGATTTCATTTTCATAATCCATACCTGTAAGCTCTGCGGCTTCCTTAGCACGAGTACTAAATGCATTCTTAACACGAATTTCTGCTGCAGTAGCTTCCTTCTGCGGGTCTAATTGTCCTTGTGAAGGTCCGTACCACTCAGCGCCTAGCCACGCCTCTCGGATGATTGGGTCATCAAAGAAACCTGGCGCATCAATGCGACCTAATAGAATGGCCATTGTAAGCCACTCCTCGTAAATAGGATTGCAAAATTGAGTAATAAATTCGGCGCGTTGCGTTTCAACAGACTTCCAATATTCGAGTAACGCCGCTCTTGATGCGGAGTAACTTTGGCCAAAGTGCTTAACTAAGATTTCATATGGAATTTCTAGCGCCGCACCTACGTGGCTAATGAGCGAAGACGTAAAGTCTGCAAAGCTCGATGGTATTGGCGTTTTTTCCGCCACATTTACCTTCTCGCCTGGTGCTAATACGTTAACTGTGCCATTACCTAATTCGATCGTTTCATCATTTTCGGAATCCACTTGATCATCTTCGTCAATAGCAGTTCCAAGTGACATATCGTCTGGTGCCTCCGATTCAATGAAGATTGCCATCAAGGCATTGACTAATACCTTCATGACTTCTGCATCATTGTACCGGCTAAGTACTTTCAAGTCCTCAATCACCGGGGACAAAATAGGGATGCCCCTCAACTGCCCGCTTCGCTCAATCGTCATAACCTGGATAATATTCCGTCGTCCAGTTTGTGTGCCATACTTCGGAATATATGTGTAGTCATGATCATCATTAAAAGCGTTATACAGCTTATTTAATACGTAGAAGCCAACGGCGGCGCCGTATTTATTGAACTTAACGCCGTGAATTACATCGTTATTCTCATCTTCTTCTCGCCCCATATATTTAGGCGGAGAAGCTATAAGAATCGATTCTACAATCTGCAATCGCAACGGATATGGGTTCTTATCTGTTTGATTAAGCAACAGCGGTAAATTTACAAATGAATCGCCGTACAATAGCTTTTCATAGTACACTAGGGCCTGAATTCCGTAGAAATCAGTCTGTTCACGTGCATCGCAGTGCTTAGCCCACATTGCAAACTCACGTTCGGTCTTACGTTCCCAAGCGTTCTTTTCTTCGAACGTTAGCCCCAACTCCTCATATCGGATATTGGCTTTAAACCTTAGGCCCGGACCAATAACATTGGTTTTATTCGTCTTCAATGCGCCAGCTGCAATTGGTGTACCTTGTTGAAGGTCTACCGACCTTGCCCGTAGCATTCTAAAGTTAGCATCGATATCGTGCCTTGCATCCTGAGAGTTAACCAGGTACCCTTTGGCGCTAGATTTAAAACTATTAGCGCCGTGATTAGAATAGCCTGAGTTTGTTTTACTCCCAGAATATTGCGTTGCTTTGTGCCTACTAGCTGCAGTTTTCATAAACTGCTTCTTGCGTTTACTCATATATCCCGCGGAATGACACGATATGCACGACGTCGAGGTCTATTCTCTAGCCTTGCTACTTCATTACGCCAAAAGTTGATCCTGTCTTTCACCTCTTGCACATTCGCACGAGTTAACCGGCGATTACCAATGGTATACTCTTTACCAGTTGCTAATGCTAAATCCGCCTCTAACCAGGCTTGTAAATGCTCTTTTGCCTCATATATTGTCCATTCTGCCATCCTTTCACCTCCTTTCACGCATTAAAAAAGCGCCCATGTTGAGCGCTTAGACTTGTGCCATGCATAGATTGGAACATCATGCTTATTAAAGCCTGTGTTTCCACATCCGTGTGGCACAATATCTCCATATGTTTGATGTCATGTGCTGATATATTTAGCCCTTGCCTATATTTATATAGAAATTCAGGCATTGCCTTTTCTATCATTAAAAATAAATAATAAGGGATTGCGTTTCGTGGTTGAATCACTACATATTTAGCGTCAACTTGTTGCGCCTCAGCTAAATACACCAACTCCCCTTTACTAGCAGATACTTGCAAGCAAATACACCCTTCTGGATACATTTGATTCTTCTTAGGCCGTCCTAATATATCCGCAACTTCCGTAATTTTAATTTTCTTGTAATTTCTTAACATTACACAAACATCTTTTGAAGTAAATACTTTTTAACCTCTTCTATTTTTTTTTATCACTGCTTCTTGCTCCTCGACTGTAACAGCACTTTCGGATGATATTAAAAACTCTGTAAATTCTTTTACAAATTCATCATGTTCTTTCTGTGAATCCGGATCTGTACAAACTAATTGCTTTAACATTTCCGCAATTTCTAATCCTAAAGCACGACTTTCTTTATTAATCTCATTCAGGTCTTTAGCGAGCTGTACAGCATCAGGTATTTCTTCAGGCTCAAAGCTGTCAATGTAGCGTGGAATATTCAGATTATAGTCATTATCTAAAATAGTAGACACGCTAATATTACTAGAATATCTATCTATAGCTGCACGGTCCTTATACGCATTAATTACTTTCTCCACCTGCTCGTCTGTCATTATATTTTTATTTTTGTTCTTAACAAAATCTTTTTGCGCATCGATAAATAATATATCGGTGTTAGTTCGATTTTTCTTAAATACCAATATACACACAGGTATACTTGTATTTGTAAACAGATTAGAAGGTAGTCCTATTACCGCATCAAGTAAATTATCCTCAATCAGCTTACGTCGTATATCGCCCTCTGCCTGTCCTCTGAAAAGCACACCGTGCGGCAGGATAAAGGCAGCTGTGCCAGAAGCATTTAACGAATAAAGTCCGTCAAGTATAAAAGCAAAATCGGCTTTACTCTTTGGTGCCAATTTATAGCCTTCAAAGCGTTCATCCATTTGTGGAATCCAAGATTGACTATATGGCGGATTGCTAATCACGGTATCATATTTTTTACTATCAAGCCTATCTATTTTAAATACTTGGCCAAAGCCAGATACCGCGGATTCTACTTTATAGTACGCAAGCTCTTCACCAGTAAGAACGTTCTTCTCTATTACTTCCGCATCTATATTAGCTATTAGTAGATTGAGTAGCATAAAGGCTATCGCATTTTTTGAATACTCTTCGAGCCTTAGTGCCACGGTATTATCCAACTTTACTTTGGCCAAAGATAATCCGCCTATTCCTGCGCACACGTCACGAACATCACCGCCGGGGGTAATACCTCCAATTATATCAAGCACACATTGTGGCGTGTAATCTTGCATATAGTTTTTTCTATCTGCACTATGTTCTTCGAATTCAGCAAGTAAGGCCTCATACGAATAGTAAGGCTGTATCGACTTCAAAAGTACCGAACAGGTATTCGAATTTAGCAATACCTTTGTTAGAGCTGTAGGTATTTCGTGCATTTCACGAATATTTAGTTCTTCCATAATCCTTTGTAGGATTGTCATAATCGTATTCCTCCGCCTCTAACACGTCGTCTCGTCCGTTTCTTTGGTGTATCGCCAGCCTTGACTACACGAGCTGTATTTTGATACGGCGTATACTCCTCTTTACTATTCCGCGCCTCTAAAGCATCGAAATTCGGATTCATAATAGCAATAGCAGCTTGATTGTAGTTTCTAATATCAAACGGCTCATTTCTTTTGCGTCCTGGGCGTAACACCCATTGCTCTTTGAAATGGCCATTCACTAATTTAGATACTTTCATCTCTGCCAATAGCCCCTCAAAGTATTTTTTCCCATACCCCTTTTCATGATCTTTAGGAAAGTGGCAATACCTCGGCTGGCCTTTTTCTTGATTCAAATCGCTATAAATTTGTTCCTTGCCAGTATCTACGCCGAGTTTAAACAATTTGGTCTTGTATTTTTTCAACTTCGTAGGCAAGCCGTCAATCAAGTCTTTACCTGCACCACCTACGCCCTTAATAGGGTAAACGCGCTTATGCCATCTAGTTGAGCAGTACTTATATACCGATTGGGTCTTACTACCACCAGAGTCAACGCACGTAACAGATACGCCCCTTCTTCTACCGTCAGCATAAGACCATGTACGATTTAAAATAATATCATCCAATTCTTTCCATACGGCATCATAGGCTGGGTCGCCGTACAGTCTGAAGTATTGTATACCCCAGCTTTCATAATCTTTCCCCCAGCCTACAATTTCACACTCTAAGCGGTCATCCTGCGTATCGACACCACATGTTAAGAGTAGAACGCCGTCCGGCAACTCCGCGCCGTAGTCTTCTCTGCGTTCGTAGAGCACTTCCGATTGTAATGTTTCTGTATCCTCTTCATAAGGAATGCCCATTTCAGTGTTAAAGAATGTCTTAACGCCTGCCGTGCCGAGTTTAGTGGCTTCCTCGTATTTATCTTGAAGTTTACTCCAAGACGCCCAAGGCGAGCCAAACGCGTTCATGTGAAAGCTTCGGCAATTGTACTTCTTTAAATTCTCCGGCGCTTCCGCAATCCATTTGCCCTCTCGATACAGTTTCTTCCACTCGAACTCTTCGGATAGTGTTCCGCAATGATCACACGCCAAGTAGTACTTGCCAGTGTCATCGTCCGCGTGGAATTTATCCCATGACGGATATACATATTCACCACAAGCAGGGCACTTGATATGCCACACCTCTTGTGTACCGCCTAGATACAATTTCTCTATCCGGCTGGTACCTTTGGCCAATGGCGTAGATGCGTACACGTGCTTTCGATTGTAGAACGTATTAGTGCGCTTTTCTGCTAGGCTCAAAGGGTCGCCTTCCGTGCCTGCTGATGCTGGATAGCGGTCAATTTCGTCCGCTAGTAATACACGAATTGGCCTGGATGCTAAATCTGCTGGAGCGTTCGCACCGACTAATGTCAGGTAACCGCCTGGAAAGGTCTTATTCAATACCGTATTGCCACTGTCCCGAGATTTTACATCGGCCATTTTATCGTTCAGTACTTTTGTGTCACGAATAAATGGAGCAATACGAGTTTTAGAAAACTCTTTAGCTATGTCTTTTGTAGGCTGCATGAACATAATTGGTGATGGAAAGTAGTCAATAAAATAACCCAACACATTTTTAATGAGCTGGGTTTTACCAATTTGCGAACCGGTCATATATACCACTTTCTCAACATCAGGGTCACTCACCGCATCAAGCATTTCCTTTTGGTAAGGTGCTCTATCAGTGGAATACTTCCCCGGTTCTGCGCTATCCTCAGTGGAAAGCACCACGTTGGCGTTGGCCCATTCCGACGCAGTAAACTTTGGCGGTGGCTTTAATACACTGGCCAATCCTTTGAACAGGTTGCATGTGTGCTTCAATCACCTTCACCTACCTCGTCGTCATCCACGATGATGTCATCGGATTCATCGTGGAACATGTTCGGGTCATATTCAGACAATTCTGTTAAGCATTCATTCACTTCATCGAGAAGTGCATCTTGAATGACTAACAGATTCGTCTCCCCTAACACTTTAGGTGCTGCTTTTAGTGGCAACGCCTGGAGCTTACTTTTAAAGTTATTCAGCATTCGATTCATTACGGCTTTAACTGTATTCGAGCGGTGCAATTCTCCATTCATGATCTTCAGTTTGTTTTCTTCAATCATCCGTTTAGTTCGAGTTAACAAAGTTCGTTCTGCATCATATCCGCCTTCTCGTGCTTTCTTTTCGAGTTTACTTTCTCCAGTTTTATACGCAACAAATGCTTGTACTGTTTTCGCAATATTGTACTGTCCGCGTTTTTCCTTTTCGAATATACCGTCCTCGGTCAACTGCTGGACACGCCGAGAGCTGATACCAAGCACTTTTGCCACAATTTTAGATGATACTAATTCGTCAACGATTGTTACGTTCGTCACAGTCTCGCCTCCTTTCAAAAGTTGACCGATTTTGAAGCCGAACAGCAGTTCGGAAAAATAACTAACTAGCTATTCCGTGGGGTTCGGATGACCCACGCAAAATATTTTTTGTTTGGAGTACCTTAATGGCCCCCTATTTCAGCTGTTGCCCTAGCCCCCATACATGCCCCCTCGCCAGTGCTGTTTGCGTGAATGCTTCATCATATCTTTAGCAAAGGCTTTGGCTTTGCAATTACCTTTACTGCCAAGGACAATAGCATTAGCAGTACACTTATTACGTTTGTTATGTAAACAATCTTTAATATGGCAAGTAATATCTGTCATACTATTCTCTCCTTTCTATTGGCAGTCAGATTCTATTTTATTTGTAGGCTTAATCAATATCACCATAGGATGGTAGTAATTTGTTATAGTTAAGTACTCAAGGAAATCTCTTACATTGTGTATTGGTTGTAGTTAAACAAGGCTATTCTATTTTGTACGAAAACATCTCATAGGTGTCGCGAATTTATTTTGGTATAGTTTGTTATTTGAAAGGATCACATTTGCATTACGAATAGGTACCCCCTATGATGATATTGATTAAACCTGCATAACACAAAAGGACGCCAGATATATTTGGCGTCCTTTGCTATTCATTTCCTGTGAAGTTTCCCAACTTTCACACCTACAGTATACCACATGTCGATGTACTGTTTTGTATCGTTTTGTATCGTTTTGTATTGTATTGAAAGTTCTAATTCAATTTAGCTCGAATTCGCCCTACCTCTACCAACGCCCTATCATGTAGTTCGCCTCGTACTCTCGCTTCACTGTAGTGTAAGATTTGCGCCAGTTCTTTCCAGCTTTTGTCTTGTACATATCGCTCGGTCAAAAGAACCGCCAGTTCATTTGGGCACACTTGGCTAATCACCAAGCGAACTTCCGCCTTGATTCTTTTAAGGCGTTCAATCTCCTGTCGTTGTAGTTCGACGCACTGCTCAATACCTACTACGATATTTGATAAGTCGCTACAACTACCTCCGGATATCCTATCCTTGCTGTAATCAGTAGCTGATAATGTGTCAGCCTTCCTTTCTATCTGGGCATCAATATCACGCTTGATTGAATCAATCCTATCATCGATTCGTAATATCTGAAGCATATACTCTTTGTCAGTCACTCTTCCGCCCCCTTACAATAGCTCCATATCTCGAATAGCTTGTATTGGTCTTCATGCTTACGGCTCGCCGTCCATGGACTTTTACCATCTGCATATACTATGGCTCTACCAGTCCCCATGAACCCATTATCTACGCAAAAGAAATGTCTATGAAACCAATGTTTGTTATCATTCGATACTAACACGCAGTCACCTTGTTTAAAGTATTCCATTCCCCATCACCTCATTGATGTATCTATCCAAATACCAACGCGCTTTTTTTAGGTCTTCAAGTTTATCCCCCTTGTATCCTGCACGTGCGATGTACTTGATAACATTGCCAAGATGGTATGGAAGCTGTTGATCTTCGATAAAGTCAATTACCTCAATCTTACCTCTTGTGTAATGCGAGGGATGATTCACCGCATCGTGCTTGATATTGCCGTACAGTTTATCCTTATCTTCAACAGTTGGCACATACACAGTTAACTTTTTACTGTCTTCCTTCTGTCTTTCTTCTGTCTCTTTACTGTCTACTGTAGCCATTTTTGCTTCCTCCTCAACTTCCTTCTTGGATTTATGACAGAATTTAATTGCACAATCAGGGCAATATTTACGTGGCCTGCCCTGTGGCTTTCTAAAATATTCAAACGGCTCCCCGCATCCTTCGCACTCTCTAACTTCTAATTTAGTACCGGTCGGCGGAGGCGTCATAACTTCCATGCACTCCGGACAATAGTCTTCTGAAGTTTTAACCGTAAACTTCGTGCCACACTTTCTACATTTTTTTTGCATAACGTTTTACTCCTTGTACAACTCTTTACGATATTTAATGGCTTCGAGTAGTGCATCTTGCCCTACTTCCTTGCGCTCTAAAGCTTTCATCACTTGCTCGTCCATCGTGCCTTTAGTGACTAAATGATGGATAATCACAGGCTGTGTTTGCCCTTGCCTATGAAGTCTTGCGTTAGCTTGTTGGTACTGTTCAAGGCTCCATGTCAGCCCGTACCACACGATGATGTTGCCACCTGCTTGTAAGTTCAAACCGTATCCAGCCGACGCAGGATGGGCCAGTAACATTTGAATGTTTCCTTTGTTCCACTCAGCTACATCATCGTCGGTCTTTAATTCAACCGCTTTCGGAAAGGCTTCTTTAATCGCTTGTAGGTCATGTTTGAAATTGTAGAATACTAACATCGGTTTCCCTTCATTCGTTTCTACTAATTCTTTTAACCGCTCTACCTTCTCATTGTGGACGATAATTGTTTCACCTTCATCGGTATAGATAGCCCCATTGGCCAGTTGTAATAATTTACCGGCTAAGGATGCTGCATTGAGTGCACTTACATCGTCATCATCAACCAAGCTTAAGACATGATCACGTTCCATTTCTTTGTAAAGCTCCCATTCTTTGGGATTCATTTCTACCATGATTACGTTCTCAATACGTTCAGGTAGTGTTATGTAATCTTTAGCTTTTAAGCTCATACAGATATCTTGCATCTTACCAAATATCGCGGTATCGCCGCCGGGCAGTAATCGGTAGCTATACACGATATGCCCATTTGTTTTATCTGGCGTAAAATACCGAGTACGATATTCAGTCAAGGTCCTACCCAATCGTTCACCGCCGTCTAACAAGTACATCTGCGCCCACACATCCATTAATGTATTCGGTGCCGGTGTACCGGTTAGAATCACTACTCGTTTGAAAAAAGGCCTCATCTTACGCATAGCCTTAAACCGTTTGGCCTGCGGATTCTTAAACGATGAACTTTCATCGATAACAAGCATGTCAAAAGGGAACGGCTTCTTATGATAATACTCATACAGCCATTGCACATTCTCACGATTCATCACATAGATATCAGAATCGCTTTGAAGGGCTTTGATGCGGTCCTTTTCAGGGCCTAATACCGATGATATCGTAAGATGACTTGTCTCACTCCATTTGTTAGCCTCTTGTACCCATGTCGATTCGGCTACTTTCTTAGGTGCAATAAGCAGCACTTTTTTAATATCGAATTGATCATACATTAACTGCTCGATAGCAATTAATGTAGAAACGGTCTTGCCCAATCCCATATCAAGTAACAGCCCATAGTGTGTATGGTCAATGATTCTTTGAATTGCTATCTTTTGATATTCGTGTGGATGAAAGTCCATGAATCGCCCTTCTTATATCATCAACAAACAATGTAGCCCCTAATTTGCCAGTAACTACGGAAACACTAGCGCCCAGCTTTCGCAGTCGTTCTATCTGCACGCGTTGGTTAGGCCTTAATCGCCCTTTCTCGTCCTTTAGTTCAGCGAACACGACTAGGCCTCCCGGTAAGATTACAATCCTGTCCGGCACCCCGTCATTTCCAGGTGATACGAATTTCATATATATGCACCCCAGATTTTTGAGTTGATTTCCCAACCAACGCTCGATGTCTTTTTCCATGTTCTCACCTCTTTCTCATTTAATAATTGGACACACCCTCGGACACGCCTACGAACCCACGCCATTACTAGATTTATAGGGGTGGTGTGTCCGATGTGCCCAATTTTTTTCCAATATATATATATACGCGTATTCGCGTTTTTTACGTGTATACGTATACATACGATTATTCATATATTTATATTTATATTTTTATATAAATAATTGGACACACCGAACACATATTATTAATTTGATTAGCAGTTATCTGCTTTTTACCCGTGTCCGATTAGTGTGTCCAGGCGTGTTCGGTGTGTCCAATTATTACACTATATCAAAATTTATCAATGTATAGCATTGAATAATTATTTTTACAAACATTTGTGCCTATCAAATAATTGGAAACACTTCAAATAATTGGACACACCTACTTTTCGTGATTACGATTATAGATTGATAGAAGGTCCGATTCTTCCCTTACAAATGCTCTCTGCGGGCCGTAAAGCCTGCCAAAACGTGCTTTGCCGGTTCCCTTTGTATAAGGGGCCCATCCTCGCATTGCTTGAAGTATGTCTGTAATCTCCCTAGCCTTTGCGTTCTGCAGGTTCTTCCTGTCCCCCTCCATCACTTCACACCATATCTCAAGGGCACACACCCGCTCCCGCCGCACTGAACCACAATGATCGTCATCGCCATAGTTCCTGATATAATCGCGTCTATCAAAGATATCTAGCGACTCCCAATCTTCAGGAAGTAGCATTTCGAGGTATTCTTCAATGAGCCCTACGAGTTCACCGCCTTCAGTGTGTGATAATTGGATTCGTAAGGCTTCTTCCTCAAGGTCTCCCTCGAGTACTAAGGATTCACCATTAGACCAGTAATAGTAAGCCTCCGCCCATAATTGGTCGATGTCATCTTGCGTTATGTCCCAGGCGTTTTTCGTCTTACGATCTTTATCGCCTGTGATAGGCCAGAATCGGCGGTTACCTGTACGGTCTTTAAGGAACATCAAATTATTCGTGGAACCCGCGAATACACACTGACGAGGGTACTCTTCGGTACGCCTACCATACGGTGAGCGGAACCTGTCAGAGGTACGGCTGATAAAGGCTTTTACGATTTCATTATCGTTCTTGTAGGTAGGTGCCAGTTCCGCAAGTTCATTAATCCAAGAGCCTTGAATTTGTTCGAGGGCATCTTTTGTCTTAATATCAACCAACGAATTATTGAACCATTTACGGCCTAAGCGTTCTAAGATAAGGGATTTCCCTAAGCCCTGCGCACCGTATAATACGATAGCCGTATCGAACTTGATACCTGGCACCATGACACGTGCTACAGCGCCGCACATCCATTTACGAGTAACAGCCCTGATGTATTCGGTATCTTCTGCACCGATGTAGTCGATAAAGAGAGTATCTACCCTACATGTACCGTCCCATGTCAAGCCTGTTAGGTATTCACGCACAGGGTGAAATTTGTTGGCTTGCGTGACTTCCTGTAAGGCATCATCGATGATGCCTTTACCTTTGATAAGGTATTTCGTAGCAAAGTAATTACGTAAACACGCATCATCTGTATCAGTCCAGTATGGCGTCTCGTCCTTACCACGCCACGGCAAATCATCAATCACCACTAAGCGGTGCGCGAATTCGTCAAGACGAATTTTACCTTTTAATGCTGGGTCCTGCTTAAGTACTACTAAACAGTTGAACACGTCAGACTCTGGTGTACCTCGTCGGTCACGTTTGAGCTTTTCCCGAAAATCCTCCTCATCTTCTGTGAGGTCCTCGAAATCCATATCGGCCGCGCGTTCCTTGTCGAGCAAAATCGGTGCAACGCCGTCTTCGTTAACAAAATCAAGCATCGCCTTATAACTCGGTAAGTCTGTTACTTTGGTGCGCGGATCCGCGTCGGCATCTTCGGCGCCAAATAAGTGAATTCGTACTAGGTCAAAGGCATTGACGAGCTTACCGCTGATAGGGTCAGTTGCATGATTCGAGTAAGCAAATGTGTCGTTATCGTAAATGACAAGACCTGCTACTGAGCTGCCTTCTGTATACGTGTAACGGTCTTCGTGCTGCGTTGGTGCATAGACATTTGGTAGAAACTTATGTATCGCTTCTGTGATACTATAGCTCCTACAAAAGGCGCCGAGTAATCCTTTTTTCTCTAATGGGTTACCTTGCTTTTTAGCCGCATCAAGTCTGATTTGAGATTCTTTACTTGATGTTGGCCAAAGGCTCGTATCACGCCAGTCTCTGTAGGTACTCAAATACGTATCGACTGAAATAAGATTCCCCTCATTATGTTGGTATACATACGCAACATCTTTAGGGCAACTCGGCCAATACATAAGGCGCTCCGCTTGATGCGTTGAGGAATCGAAAGATTCAATACCAATATCATCAGCAATGCGTCTTGATACAGCCTGGTATTCATCAGGCGTCATCACTCTATTAGTAGGAATGATGATGCGGTATCGGGGATTGTCAGGGGTATGGCTATGCGTACTGTATAGCACGTATTCCATATCGCCTAGTTCCAAATCAAGGTTTGAAATAAAATCCTCACTAGGTGAATCCGCATCAAGAGTAATTAAATACCGCTCCTTAACGGCACCTCTAACCCGTCTACCATTATTGGGAATATAACCACCTACGAAACCGCCCACATCTTTCCGCCGGCCCTTTTCGTCCTTAGGCATTTTAACGTATTCAGCAGCCGTTTCATTAGTGACTGTTGGCGTGGATAATTTGTTGGCCAACGCACTCCAAGTCATTTTCTGAGACTTCCAGCTACGGGCGGAGCGATTTCTGCCCGTAGCTATGATGATATTTGTATCCATATTACATCGCTCCTCCCTTCGCAAATTGGATGTCTCTTATAAATTGGGGTACCTGTAATTTATGCTTTTTAACCCATTGGCACACAGCATAATTGACATCGTGGTTATCACTAACGCATCTGTTATTTTTTAACTTAGCCTGGTGTATTTCGACGAAGTTATCTGTATCCTTGTTAGGATTAACTTCAATACATGCCACAGGCTTGTCACTTTTATAAACGCCTACGATGGCACACGTTCCGGCTTTTACCTTATCGACATAAGTTCCAACACAATTATTCAATTGCACACCTAATCGGATGATGCCGTGCGTTGACTTGATCACGTTGAAAGTTAGCCCTTCAACTGAATCTGCTAATTTTTTATGACGCAGACTCTGTTGCACTGGCAAGTTTTCGGCTTCTTCAAATTTAGATAAGCACACAATCTCGTCGTGCAGGTCTTTAATTTGAATTCGTTTAGCCCAAACTTCTTTTTTCTTTCCTCGTGATAACCTAAGATACATATCAGCTGTATCTTTAATTTCAGAATAGGAATCGGCGTTTTTAATGAACAGTAGAGTACGCCGCTCACCGTATTGGTGCCTCATGATGGATAGGAATTTTGTAAACATAAGCAAGGCTTGTTCGCTATTCCATATTGGCCACGATTGAATATATCTTGTGCCCCCACCTTCCTCGGCTACGAGGTCTGTAAAGGCCTTTTGATAATCCATACTTTTGAATATCTTGCTGGCCGTCTTAATCACTTTCACATAAAAGAAAGGGCGTATTGACAGTAATCTTCGAACCCAGCGCTTATCCGGCAATTCATAAAGCTGTATTAGAGCTTTAATAAATGGTGTACCGGTGCTTGTTAACTCAGTAATACTTGAAGTGCACACCTTATCAGATCCGAAAGGCCTAAAATAGGTGTCATAGTCTTTAACTAATACATCGTTAAGAGCTGGCGCATCTGGTGCCTGCATTTTCCATATTAGGTTATGGAGCAAATTATTAAGCGCCCCATACTTGGACGATAATAAAACCCCTTGCCTAATTGGCTTAGCCTTATAGCCTACTTTCTTAGATAACTTAGTAAAGTAGGCGTCCTTTAGCACTTTAGCAAAAGTCTTTAGTTCGTTTTTATGTTCTGCTAATCGACAATTTGGAGTTGCTACAAGCCAGCGCAAGGGTAGCGATTTTGAGTAAAAGCACGATATGTTGGGTTCGATTTCAGATACTATATCGGCACGAGTACGCTTCTTTTGAACCAGGAATACTTTTCCTTGTTTGAAATCAAAACGCAATATATCAACAAGATGAGGTTTGTATCCCGGGTAAATCGACTGCATATCGTTATCAACGTATACGGTGTGATAATCAAATTTGACGTCTAATATTGACCCCCTATCAATGATGGACAGATCTATATTTAAAGGAACGTTATCATTACTTGAAACATCGGCGACACAATCATCATTTATATGAATGAGTTCGCCACATTGCGGGCAATAAAACTCATTTGACATATACGGGTCTACGATTCTACCCATCCCCGAAGATACGGAAGGCCACAAGCAGGCAAATGATTGCCCGCAATCTACGTGGTAATGTACAGCAGGTGACCAAGAGTTCACTTGCTTGCGCCGTACTAGGTCATACAGCTTTTTGACTGACAAACTAAATAATACCTTCATAAGGCGCGAACCTCCTTCTTATAACAAATCGTCTAAATCGTCTTCTTCTGCAGGTGCTTCATCAACTACAGGCAATGTTTCTTCTACTGGTTCTTTCTTCTTAGTAGTACGTTTACGCTTTGGCTTTTCTTCGGCTTTCGGTTCTTCTGTAACCGTATGCTCTTCTACCTTTGGAGTTTCCTCAGTCTTAGGCGCTTCTGTTTTCTTACCATTTAATACCTTGAGACCTAAATCACAAGCAGCAATACAGCCCTCGCAGTACCCCATAGCGGAGTCTTTGCGTTCGCTTGCGGGCGCATCTTTCACGAGTTCATATAAACCGTCGATCATTTCACGTTGTTGTTGAATTTGTTGTTTTGAGAGTTTCATAAGAATTATCCTCCTAATCCTTCATATAGTATGGGTTTTCAAACCCTGCTGCATTTAATATGAGCCCTTCATTCCAGGGTTCGGGTTCACACATAATATTTATAACTTCTTCTAAACTGCCTTCACCTATAGGTGCTTCGATAACCACTTCATCGTGGATATGGGCTACAATCTTGTATCCAGCTTTTGCCAGTCTTAACATTGATGCGGCCAAGCAATCCCTTGCAACGGCCTGCACGATGTTTTCGACGAGCTTCCCTCCGTAGGTTTCAACTCGTCCCCATGTATTCTTAACCTGTTCCATGCCGTCATACTCAATCGATTCACTACCAAACCGATTGAGCCCTATTCTAGGTCTCGCGTAAGCAAGTCTACGTCCGGAGGGTAACTCGATAAACATAAACCCTTTCGATTTAAAGAATCGAATATTACCTTGTCTAATTCGTACGGGTTCGCCAGTCTTTACGACTTTCTTGGCTGCAGTATCCGCATCTTTCCAAAATCTCGTAATGCGTGGACTTGCACGTCGCCAAGCTTCGATGATACCGGGAAGTTCTGATTCTGGAATTTCCCCTTTTGAGTCCATCGATTTCATGGCGTCTACACCGCCGCCATACCCTAGTGCTAATTCGGCCACTTTTCCTTTTTGTCTTAGATGTCCGTTAACACCGTGCTTCTCGACTGGTACGTGGAACATGCTTGATGCGGATGCGCAGTAGATGTCGCCACCTTGTGCAAATACATCTTGTCGCCACTGCTCGTGAGCAAGCCAAGCAATTACACGTGCTTCAATAGCACTAAAGTCGGCTACTATAAATCGGTGTCCTTCTTCGGCTACAAGAGCCGTACGAATGAGCTGCTTAATCACGTCGCCAGGATTTCCATAGAGTAGGTCTAGCATTTCTACATCTCTACTTTTAAGGACTTCCCGTGCCGTGTCTAAATCTTCCAGGTAATTACGAGGGAGGTTCTGTAGCTGTACTACACGACCCGCCCATCGTCCGCTTCGCATAGCGCCGTAAAACTGAAGCATGCCATGGATACGGCCGTCGGAACATACTGCGTTTTTCATGGCCAAATACTTTTTAATTGAAGAGTTGCCCAGGACTTGTCTATTCTTCAGCACAGTACGCACATCGGAAGGAATATCCTGTGCCAGTAGATTTGATACATCATCCTTTCGCATCGTCTCGACTTCATAGCCAAGGCGATTTGATAACCAATCCTTAAGTTGCAACGTACTATTGGGGTTATCTAGCCCTGTTAGTCGTGCCGATGATGTGGTGGCCTTTTCTACAATTTCATCGTTACATTGAAGAGCCGCATCAACGAGGTCCATATCTACCTTTACGCCCCTCCAGTTGATGTCTTGATCAAGTAGCCAGTACTCATGTTCAATGGCAGGCGGTTTCAATGAAAGCAGGCGTTTACGAATGGCCTTTTCTACCACTACGTCCTGCCGGTTGTATTCAATAAATTCGGCCCATTTGTCTGGCGCATCCTCCGGCATATTCCGTGTCTTGGGATTTGTCTTAGTTGGTTTTCGTGGTACGGAGAAAAACTGAATCAATCGTTTACCACGTGAATCCTTGGCTTCTCCTAATTTCAAAGCCTTAGACACATTGTCGAGGCTCGCAGGTAAGCTGCAGTACAAAGCAAGTACAGAGGTACATTCCCAATTCGTGTAGTCCGCATCAGGGAAGTACTTTTTTAGGCATAGCATTTCAAACGCTGCATTGAACGCGGTTTTTGTAATTTCCTTATTATACAAAGCGTCCACCACCCTTTCGGGCAGTGGATTCTTTGTCATATCAATTACTTCGACGGGTTCGTTATCAAAGCTATAGGCAAAGAGCAGTATTTCAAATGTTGTATCGTCAACGTATCGCTGCGCCCCATATTTAATAGGGCAGGCGCAATAGGTTTCCACATCAATACTGAGCTCCATATAAGCCTCCTTAGATTAAATCGTCATCGTCGTCTAGATCGCCCAAATCGTCATCGCCGAAGTCATCAGCAGATACATGAACACCACCGAGACGTTCGCCATCTTTGACTTTACGAATACCATTTAGACCAAACCCTACGCCTTTTTTACCGTTGAAGTTGTAAGCGAATACAGAAAGTGCGACCTGCGCATATACGCCAGAATAGATTTCTTCTTCGATATCAAAATCGTCCATTTTGATTTTGTCACGATTAAATACGATAGGTTGCTTATCGCTATTAGCGTTAATGAAGAATTTACCAGCATAGGTTTCCGGTTGGTCCGCTACTGCTTCGTCTGTATCGCCATCACGTAAGTTCAATTTAAGGTATGCTGCTTTGCCTTCTACCTTAGCAATCGCTTTTGGATCCGCCTTAAGTTCCTCAATCGCTTTTTCAAAAGCCTTGATGGTCTTTTTATCTGTTTTATCGATAATAATTTGGGAACTATATTTTGCTTTGCCGTCGTCGTTTTTACGAGGTTGCGCAATATTTGCATAGGAAAGTCTTACAATACCAGTTGTTAATTTAGCCATGTTACTGTCTCCTTATTTCTTAAATGGGTTCCGCTCATAGTCAAACCCTATTACTGTGTTAAATAACTCATCTAATTCTTCTTCGATGTCAGACCTTTCTTCATCCAGTTGAATCCATTTGTCGTCTTCTTCCCAAGAATATTTATCTAGGTCTAATTCATCTCGATAATATTGTTCTATTGCCTCACACTTAGCCTCTACTGCGCAGCGACGTGTGTGCAAGCTAGTAGCATATGCAATAGTAATTTGGTAGAGTTCGTCGAGGTAATGCCCCCGTTCGTAGAGCTCTTTGGCAATTGCTTTTACGGTTACGACGCGCATGTTACACCTCGTCATCGAATTCATTTGCCATTGTTTCCACGGTATTAATCGCAGGACGTTTATCGCTTTCCGGTACCAGTGTAGGCTTGCCTTCAGGCTTGTCGATATATGCTTCTAAGTATTCAGCAACGCCCTTTTTACCGAGTACCTTTTGCAGATTCGTGATACCTTCAAGTTCTCGAGGCTTGAAGATGTCCTTTTCCTTGTAGCCATTATCGAGTAATGTTTGAGCCGCAGCGTCCGGATCAGTAATAGTACGTCTTGACGTACCTTCCACTAATTTGAAGCCCGGCCATTGTTTCTCGCCTGCAAGTGCTTTTTCGTAAGCGAAATCATACACACCTTTAATCCACTTTGTGATTAAATCTTTCATCGCCAGGATGTCAGATACTTCACGGTCAGTTAGTAATTGATTCAACTTGCCGCCATCTTTATAGAAGGCCGTAAGGCAAGTATCAGCTAATGCCCGGCAGGTGTGCCGAGCTTTGCAGAAGTTACAGTAATCGCAAGGTGTACAACTGCCCTCACCGTTAAAGGCACGTTGTGCGATTGGTTTGATTTCTTCGCCCCAATCGAGCAGTTCCTCAAGTGTCATTTCATCGGTAGATACGCTGTCCAGTCTTGGCTGAACAATGGTCATACGGACTGTTTTTACATCATACAAGAATTCGGTAACGTCATAAGCACCTAATGCATAGAGTCGCATTTGCGTATTTTCGATGGCACTGACAGGTACACCTTTACCGTACTTTAGGTCAATTACTTCCAGGATGCCATCGGCTACGATTACCATATCGCCAGTACCAAATCCTTCTGGTACCCAACGAGAGAAATCAAGTTTGGCTTCAATCATTACTTCTGCGTCAGATGAACGGGCTTTCGCCTCGTTCACCTTTTCTTCGCAGATGTCAACATATCGATTAACAGCCTCCACCATTTCAGTGGAGTAGTCATCAAGCTTAGGCGCTTTTTTGCCCTCTAGCTTATGTTGTAAGATTGCTTCCGCCAGGTCGTGTGCTACAGTACCTTCCGCAGCGTAGGGCGATTGTTCATCTGGGAACATCGCTTCTAGCCTTGCTGAAGGTGTACATACTAACCACCTGGAGCTACTTGATGCACCAAGTAAGGCGTGTTTCTTAGCCACGACTATTCACCCATTCCATGATTTGAATACGTTGTTCATCGGTAGCAGATGTAACTTTTTCAGCACCGATGCTATCTAGGAACGCCTTGAATTCTGTTTTAGCTTGCGTCTTGTCCGCAGCTTTGGCCATTACGTCTTTCACTGCTTCACGAGTTGCCTCGAGGCTAGGAACTTCTTGTTTAACCGGAGTTTCCTGTTTTTCTTCTACAGGTTTTTCCTTAGGCGCTGCTTCCTCCTTAGTAGCTTTTACTTTAGGGGTTTCCTTTACAGTGGGCTCCTGCTTAGCAGGCTTAACGTCATTTGTTGTCCAATTTAATGGTTCAACGTCTTTAACAGGTGCGCCTACAATGGATTGATATAGGTCTTTTACTTCTTGTTCTAATTCAACTGCTTTATCTACTGTGATTTTTAACTCGATCATTGTTCTGTTTCCTTTCGGTTTAACGATGTGATATACTTTAAATGGATACTTTTCTATGTGCCCTTTACGCATTGCCGTGCGTGAGGGCATTTTTTTTGCGCCCAGGCATTCGTCAGGAATGCAGTAATCTTTATTTGGGCACATTGTACAATCTTGCAATTTAATCACCGCCCTTCAATGCGCTTAAATCTAATGTTGTTCCACTGTCAGTAGTTTGCCACGCGTAAAAGTCGAGTCCTGACATTTTTAAAATATCAGCAGCTGCTTTACCGCCAGGGGCATTATCGATGGCACGACACGCTGATTGATAAGCTTTCTCTAGCGCGTCAAGTTTTTCATCATACGGTTTCGCAATTGCATATAATTTACTAATCTCGTCTGTTGGTTTATCAAGCCGCGCCGTATACAACTCTTGTATTGTACGGTTTAGTAATGTATCACAAGAGACAAGACCTCTCTTGAATTTTGAGCCGTATCCGGCTTTTTCTAACGCATTTGCAAGCGATTCTGCAGAGGCCAATATATTTTTAAATTTCACAAATAGGGGGCTTGCTTCTATAGCATTTCTTAGAGCTTCTTTTCGTGCGTTTCTCAAAGGCTCATACTTTTTCAAATATTCGCTTCGGACAAAGGCACGAACTGCTGATTTTGTAATGTTTACTTTTGGCATATCAATCTCCTTATACGCATTTAAGAATCATGCGAATCTCTTGTCCTACTAGAAGTCTGTCCTTGAACGTGTCTTGCGTTCTGAAATCTTCCATGTAGACCTCAAGCATTTCGCGGTATATTTGAGCCTTAAACGTTTCAGGGGTATCTACTACCTCCCGGTACGGTTTAAGGATTTTAACGGCTGAACCAAAGGTATAATCAATAAAGCCTCGTATCTTCAATTTTGCTTTGATGTTTCTGACTTTATCATTAGACCATCCTAGCAAAGCCATTACTTCTTCATTGGTCTGTACACCGCTCTCGTTGTAGGCATTGTACAGAATTTCTTGATCTGTCATAGCTGTCTCCTCTGTTTTACGGTTTGATGTATTTCTTTACATTTTTTACACACGGCGTGCGGTGCGCCTGTCGTAAAGCTCCAATAATGGTAGGGGCCTTTTAGCCTCTTATTGCATCTCGCACAACGCTGAGTTTTCATACGTACTACCATTAAAATCTATAGCTCTGTACCTGACGGCTACGCATTAATTTACGACGCAATCGTTTGACCTCAATTCTGTACTCAGATACCATCCAAGCCATGAATCCACATAATATCTGGAACAGTGCTTGCATAAATCCAATGCGGTCAAGATCTATACTTCCTACAGTTCCAATAATCATGAACAGTGCGGCCGCTTTTAAGAACCCATTCATACGATGTGCGCCTCCTCAAATGCTTCATTGATTTTTTCTTCCGACCAGCCGAGTGTATTGGCCAAGTAGAACCGAAATCCGTCTCTATCAATAGAGAAGGTTCTACCCTTTTTGCCAGCTGTCTGCCAGCACTGCGCAAAGGGGAACTTGTCCCGTGCGATGCATTCCCGAACCGCAGTCATGGTTCTTCCCAATACCGTGGCCATCTGGCAAACGGCAATTGTTTTAGTAATCATAAGTAACTCCTTCCTACCATCGATAAGCGGTGATTGCCGCCACTATGATGATAAAAACACTAACAGCCGCTGATAGACTTAGCATTAGCATCCAAAGACAAATGCTTATAACAGCTTGTATATCACGCTTTTGCATTGTATCCACCTCCTAGTTGTGCCGACGTGCATATACAACTACGATGGCATTTACGATGTATCGTGCATCTGAAAGCATATCGTGAGATATGTTTGAAATCTTAGAAATGCCTAATGCCATACTAATCGTTTTCTTACATTGGATTTCAAAGTTAGAAGAAACCAACATAGTACGATTTCGATTGTATCCTTTGGCGTAAGGTATACCGTACCTTTCTGCCACATCGTGGATATATGCTGTTAATATTTCGTGCGCACTAGATTGGGCAATTGTTTCAAGATAAGCTACACGTTCTTCCAGTTGCTTAATTCGTATTTCAATGTTCATCTGTTTTACCTCATTTCCTATTAAATATACGAAATATCGTGCTATTTTTTAAAAAAAAGATAATCTAAAGACTCACTCACGCCAAGTGCAGATTTAATTTTAATAGCCTCGCCAAGCAACAAAGGGTACTTTCCGTTTAATTTATCTACCAGGGTCGTATATCTTATCCCTGTTTTAATAGATAAATCCTTTTTGCTCCAACCTAAACGACCAAGCTCTGCATTTACATTTGGGTACATATATCGTCTCACCCCTTTCTATCTACTTAAATACCTATACGTATACACGATATTTCGTGTGTGTTTATGGCTTAATTGTAGTACGAAATATCGTGTGTGTCAAATTTAAGGTTGTTTAATATTCTTTGCAAACTAATTTATATATGAAATATCGTGTTTAGATATTGGAATATCGTGTTTATAATGGTATAATTAGGTACAAGATAATTAGTTAGGAGTATAAAACAATGACCAGAGAAGAATTTTTAAAAGAACGAATACTACAAATAGATAGTATTAGAGGATTTGCGGCATCAATAGACATGCCTTATACGACACTTTTATCTATTCTTAAGAATGTAGGCGGAGCATCTATAGATAATATCCTCAAAATTTGTAGCGGATTAGGGATTTCCGCGGACTACTTAGCCACATTAGAAGACGGCTCTCGATTTGATGATTCATTTGATCCTGATTTAATTGCATTACAACGAAACTATAAATCGTTAGACAATGCATCTAAAAAGGAGCTAAGTTCTTATGCTCAATATCTTTATACTAAGCAAGGAGGTAAAATGCCTGAGGATGATGATATCGACTAGTAAAGAAAATGTAATACAAACAGCTAATAAAATTAGACCAATACTAACTAATAATTTAAAACTAACAGCCAGACCCATATTAAGATATTTAGTTGATAACTACGGAGTCAACATAATGACTTACAAAGAAGTTGAGAGAGATTATAATATAAGCTCCTTTCAACTAAATCGATTAACGCAATCAAATGATGCCGTATCATATTATCTACCATCAACACAACAATTCCATCTATTATATAATTCAGAGGTTTCTACCAAAGCCCGCAAAATATGGAGTATTTATCATGAGGCAGGGCACATTATTCGTGAGCACCAATTAACGTGCCAGAACAGCAGTAAAGACGAAAGAAAGCTAATGGAATGGGAGGCTAATACGTTTACAAGAGAAATTTTGGCGCCAACTACATTAGTTTTAGGCGCAATTTCTAAATATCGTAAAGACTCGGCAACCTTTCAGGATCTATATTTTATGTACAGACATTTATTTGGCTTAAGCAAACAGGCCGCTTCTTTAGCAAGTAGCAAAATATATAGGGAAACGCCAACAATTAACCAAGATCTTTTGAACTTTTACAGCAATCAACTCAGCGATATTTTCCCTTATATAAAAACAAGATCTGACTACGAGCAAGTAATATCGTGTATAACAAAATCGGAATACGACGTATTTAAGAGTGCTAGAGATTTACTAGGAGCTTGGACGCCTATAGGGCGAACTTATATGCTGTCTAAAATTTAGGGAGGTCAATAAAATGAAAAAAGTGTTAGTATCAGGGATTTTAATTACTGCTTTATGTATTGCCGGCTGCGGGGGGCCTGTTGATAATATTAAAGATGCAACAGGTTTATCAAAAGAGCAATCTCAACAAGTACTTACCGAATTACAAAGCGTTGGGGTCACTGAATTCGGCAATGTAAATAAAGTAGCAGATCAGCAAGGTGTGTATTACATTGTTGATGAGAAGTATGGCCAAACATTCTTCCGCATCAAAAACGATAAAGTTAGTGAAATCAAAAATAGCTTCTCTACCGTTTACAAAAATGGCCAAAAGACAGACGATATTAGCAAGGTCTATATTAGTGATCAACAAAAAGCAGCGTATCAAGTAGCCGCTAAAGACGCTGTATCCGCTAGACTAAAATCACCATCCACGGCTAAATTTGATATCAAAAAAGTCATTCGTTATGACAATAGCGTTACTGTTCGTGGCACGGTTGACGCACAAAATGGATTTGGCGCAATGGTTCGTGGTATATTCTTTGTAAAAATCAAAGCTGATACGGGAGAAGTAGATTCAGTCAGCATTAATAATTTATAACAATCCTTGCACAGCGTCATATAATAAGGGTACCAGTACCCATCCACGCTTCAGGGTTTAACAACTACAGCGCACCAGGATGGGTCTTTTTATTGTATGGTTTTGTAGATAAAAAAAATTCAGTACGTGCAAAAATTGCATATACTGAATATGGGCTTTATGCTAAGGAAGCCAGTTATTATGCGGGTTATTCCGAATTTGTTGACGTCAACAAATTCGGAAAAGAATACATTATTACTAACTTCACAAGTATAGATAAAAAAATGCTCTACTATAAAATGCCCATACCCTGCTATGAGGTAAGAGGCTTTATGATAAATTTTGTACGCATTTATGTGTAAATTTGTTGACTTTTGTGAAGTTATTTTAATATAATGAGGATAGCAGAAGAGTGTCGGATACCCTACGGGGCCCGATGCGAAGAAAAGCCTTCCTAATTGAGGAGGGCTTTTTCTTTTGAAAGAATTCAAAACAATAGACGAGCAAATTCAAATACTTCTTGATAGAAACCTTATCATTAATGATGTTGATAAAGCGAAAGCATATCTATTGAGCCAAAACTATTATAATATTATAAACGGGTATGCTAACTTTTTTCCCAGAGACAATAATGATAACTATACATCGAATACCACATTTGATGAAATTGCAAAGCTTTACCGGTTTGAAAAAGAATTAAAACAAGAACTGTTGAATGCTATTCTTAGTGCTGAGACTCATTTAAAAGCATTATTTTCACATCGCTTTTCTGAGACCTACGCCGATAAGCCTTACCCATATTTAGATATTAATTGCTACGCTCCTACTAGGCGTTTAGAGAGTGTTGAGACTATATCTAAACTATCTAAAACGCTGATTAAGTATAACTGTAATTATCATAGAAACTCTAGTATTTATCACTACATAAATAGTTATCAAAAAGTCCCTATGTGGGTTTTATCTAGCTATATTGAGTTTGGCACATTTAGATATCTATTATCTAACACCACCCTATCAGTACAAAATAAAGTAGCACGGGATTGTATAAGCTTTATAACCGAACATATCAAGAACCCAGGGCAGTTTACCCCCGCTACAATGATAAGCTTTGTAAAAAACATTCACAGCATCAGAAATGTTTGTGCGCATGGTAATCGCTTGATTGGGCATCTTTGTCCTTCAGATGATCGATATTGGGCGCCATTACACACTAAATATGGTATTACATCAAATACGCCTAGGAACACCACTTGCGCTGTGTTTCTTTCGTTACAATGCTTCTTAAGTCGCATTGAATACGCCACATTACATAACTCTGTATTGAAGTTAACAAAGAAATTAGCTCCAAAACTTAGTTCTATCCATATAAATGATATTTTATTAAAATTAGGATTTCCACAAGATTGGCATTTACACGCTACTAAAATCAATCCAGCGGCCCCTCTTACATAAAAAAATAAGCCCTCACCGCAGTGAGGGCTATTAAAAATATCATACCTTAGAGGTACTCTATTTTTACTCCAAAATCATTATACCATACCTCTAAGGCTAATCACTATACCAAGGAGGATATATATTATGGCCATGAAACGAGCCAACGGTTCCGGAACCGTGTATAAAATGAAACATAAGAACCTTCGTAAGCCGTATCGTGCTGTTATTACAACTGGGTGGACTGCTGAAGGAAAACCCATTAAGCGCTCACTAGGAACCTTTGCGAAGCAAGCTGACGCATACCAGGCGCTCGCACAATTTGCAAGTAACCCAGATGCCTTTGCAGAACGTAAGATAACTACCTTTGGCCAAGTGTTTGAATGGACGATTGAAGAGTCAAAGCGCCAAGGATTGACCAAAGGACGGATTCAGCAGATTGAAATTGTGCGGGACCACTTTGCGCATCTCTTATCACAAGATATTACCGCCTTACGTGTTCCCCATGTTCAATCATTCTTTGATAACCCGACCAGGAAGCAATCCTACCTCCAATCGGTCAAGGCTATCTTGGTACGTGTAATGAATGTAGGAATTAAACACGAAGTGTTAACTAAGAACTATATGCGAGATATTATAATCTCAAAAAACGCCCCTAGCACACGCATAGCGGAAGTTTTCACCCCGACCCATATAATTACACTATGGGAACATAAAAACGAGCGTACGGCTCAAATATTGCTACTTTATATTTACACCGGTCTCAGAATTTCGGAATTATACGGAATCAAAATCGAGGACGTGCATCTAAAGGAACGATATATGGTTGGCGGATCTAAAACGGACGCTGGTAAACGTAGAATCATACCAATAGCGGAATGCATTTACCCAATTGTATCAGCTTTCTACAATGAAGCCCTATTCAATCGTTCAAATATGTTATTTAAATCTCCAAGTAAGAATATATATCGTACTCACTTTACTAAAATATGCCGAGAACTCAATCTGGGCGAACATGTGCCACATGATACAAGGCATACGTTCATTACCATGTGCAGCAATGCCGAAATTCCGGAAATTATTGTTAAGCACATTGTTGGCCACTCCACTGCAGGTAATATCACGCAAGACATTTACACGCATAAGACTACGAATCAATATGTAGAAGCTGTGAATAAATTACCGACCTACGATGACCTAATCAAGGGTGAGCCACGGGTGAGCTACCGTAGCGAAATATAGCGATTTTTGGTAATTTTAGGAAAAAGAAAACCCAGTAAACAGCGTGTTTACTGGGTTTTTAAAATTAGTCTAATATCCGCGAACGATAGTCCCTACTTCTTCACCTTTTGCAGCTTTAGTAATATTACCAGGAATATCCATGCTGAAAACGATAATAGGGATATTATTGTCTTTACATAATGTAGTGGATGTAGAATCCATTACTTTTAATTCTTTTGTAATAATGTCATTATATGTTAATTCATCAAATTTAACGGCATTAGGATTTGTTTTTGGATCAGAATCATATACACCATCAGCAAACTTTTTAGCCATCAAAATTGCATCAGCTTCAATTTCTGCAGCGCGCAATGCAGCTGTAGTATCAGTGGAGAAATAAGGTTTCCCAAGGCCTGCGCCAAAGATAACGATACGTTTTTTCTCCAAGTGACGAATTGCACGACGACGAATATAAGGCTCTGCAATTTCCTGCATTTCAATAGCGGTTTGTACGCGAGTATCCACGCCAGCTTGTTCTAATGCATCTTGCAATGCTAAGGAGTTCATCACTGTTGCCAACATGCCCATATAGTCAGCTGTAGCACGATCCATACCTTGATTACTACCAGCTAACCCTCTCCATAGGTTACCGCCACCAACAACAATAGCGATTTCTAAATCAGTGGATTTTGCCAAAGCTGCGATTTCTTGTGCAAACTTTTCAACTACATCAGGGTTAATACCAAAACCTTGATCACCCGCTAATGCTTCACCACTTAACTTCAAAACAATACGTTTAAAGTGTCTCTTTGCCATTTGTATACTCCTCTATTGCAAAATAAGAGAACACGATACGGTGTTCTCTTATTATTTATTAATTATTTACCAACAGATGCCATTACTTCTGCTACGAAGTCATCTTGGCGTTTTTCAATGCCTTCGCCCAAACCGTAGCGAACAAAACGACGTACGTTGATGTTTTCACCGATTTTTGCAATATTTTCATTAATGATATCAGTAACTGTTTTGTCACCATCTTTAATGAACGCTTGTTCTAATAGGCAATTTTCTTTATAGAATTTTTCAATACGGCCATTAACCATTTTTTCTAAAACAGCCTCAGGTTTTGGTTTACGACCAGCTTTAACGTCTTCTTCAGCTTCTACTTTAGCTTGTTCCAACAATACTTGTTTTTCATGTTCGATTACTTCAGCAGGAACCTCTTCACGGTTTAAGTATGTAGGGTTAACAGCTGCGATTTGCATAGCGATATCGCGTGCTAAGCTTTGGAAATCATCAGTTTTAGCAACGAAGTCAGTTTCGCAGTTAACTTCAACTAAAACACCGATACGACCACCAGCATGAATGTAGGATTGTACTACACCTTCAG
>OGEC01000125.1_pt1 | contig 66187 bp, 81 predicted proteins | sample 1570551 | NCBI WGS metagenome assembly OGEC01 (sample SAMEA2582127, study PRJEB24529) | metagenome | biome: Human gut stool | place: China | collected 2011 | reverse complement strand
ACTATTATTATACGCTATTTCTCGTCAAAATCAACCATTTGTTGTGACAGAGCCAAAAATATTTCCGCTTATTATAAAAAGAGTGAATATGCCTGGTAAACACCTTATTTGCCAATATAATGAAAAGCCTTATAATTACAGCACTTATTGCACTTTATGGGATAAGATAATGTTAGCACTTAATGCAAAATATACACCTCATGATTGTCGTCATACTTGTGCTACTTTGATGGATAATGCAGAAGTAAACTATAATGCTAAACGTAAAATATTAGGTCATGCATGCAGTGATGTTACAAATGGAGTTTATACACATAAAGATATTAGACAACTCCGCAAAGCAATTAACAAAATAAAGTGATACTAATAAGATACGTATAAACCGAATTAAGCTTTAAAAATCAGCATTAGTTAGACTTTATTTATGTTACTAATTGCTACTTGTAAAAACACTAAAAATAGCATATTTCTAAAACTTAAAAATCCTATAACTATGCATATTGCCCATGTTATAGGATTTCTTTTTTTATTAAAAATTAGGGAAATATTTATTTTTAATATTATGTTTACAGCCTTTATTGAAATTTTACCTGTGGGAGAATTACCCTCTCATGGTCATAGTGCCAGCACAAATACAACTGGTAATCATAGACATACACATCCAGGTTGGAAAATGGGAGAAGGAATTCGACATCAAGATGGGTGTAGTGCTATCCCTCAACGTGGCGACCAAGGTGGTTATAATGGAACATATACTTTTTCTACTGCTGGAAATCATAGCCACACAATAACTGTTAATAACACGGGTTCAAATACAGCTCATAATAATATGCAGCCTTATATCGTATGTTATATATGGAAACGCTATGCATAAACGACTGTGGGGGAAATGCCGAGTCATAATCATACTGGTTCTACAAATACTACAGGAAATCATTCGCATAATACACCTACCACTGGAACATATGATGGTGATGGTAAAGGATATGACCCTGGTGGAGGAAATAACCCTAATTATACTCAATGTTTCACTTCTGAAGCAGGTAGTCATTCACATACTATAACTATACAAAATACAGGCTCTAGTCAAAGCCATAATAATATGCAACCTTATATTGTATGTTACATTTGGAAAAGAGTAAGTTAAGCTGTACGTTTCCAAATATAAACACTGATGTATGGTTGTAAATTATTATGTGCATTGTTGCTACCAGTATTATTAATGGTTACCGTGTGACTATGATTACCGTCCGTTGAAGTATTAGGTAAAGCATTATCCCAATCATTACCAGCACCCATACCTCTATGGTTACAGTTTCTGTCATATAAACCCCAAACACAATAGCTGCCGTCAGTCCAAATCGTTCCGTGATGATGATTACCTGTTGTATTTATGCTTGCAGTATGTGTATGTGAAGGCATTTCCCCCACAGACTTATACAGTACGTTTCCACATGTATACACTGATATATGGTTGAAGGTTGTTATGTGGTTGACCAGAACCTGTAGAATTTATTGTTACTGTATGAGTATGATTGCCTACAGTAGAAAAAGTATTTGTTCTACTTCCACCATCTCGTGTATCTCCAGCCCAACCATTTCCACTACCATTACCATCACCCCATAATGCTTTTAATGTTAACGAATGAGTATGTTCACCTGCTGTATTTATACTACCTGTATGGTTATGGCTTGGAATTTCCCCCACAGTGAGTTGATGCACAAACTCTCCACCTGTCTCACCTGCTACAAAATTATGTGTATAATTTTCTGTTTCTACCTTACCTTGTGCCAAAAGTACACGACCAGCAGGCATTGCTTCCCAAGTACCAAATCCAAACAATTCTGCTGGATTTATATTAACCGTTGAAAAATGGATATATCCAACGTGCATAATTTTTTTTAAAACATCAATGTCTTTTGAGGAATACTTTGATATCGCATTTCTAACAAATGCACAAGTAGCAAGTTGTGTATCATTCGTATCTACATTAGCAGTTGGAGCTGTTGGTGTTCCTGTTAATCCAGGGCTTGCTTTTGGTGCTAGTGTAGATAAATCTACACTAACAGCACTTGCAACACCATTATTTATATATACTGGCTTGGTAGCACTTCCCACTGTAGAAGTTCCTAATTTATTAGCAACACTTGAATTATTAGCATTTTCTGCTGTAGTAGCTTTTGCTGCTAAATCTGCATTAGTTGCACTATCGGCTTTACCCTGAAGATTGCCTATAAATTTAGTAGCGGTAATATTATACCCATTGGCATTTATATTACCTTTCATAGTTCCGCCAGATAACGGTAAACAAGCTTCTTTAGCCCACTCTTTTATTTTTAATTTTATGCTATCTAATGTTGCTTCAGCTGAACCAAATAATCTTTTTATTAGATTATCATGTGCATTTTCATCAGCATTATGTTCATCTATTGCATTTTCTAAATCTTCAATAGTAGCATAAATTATACTACCATTTACTATTACCTGAACATTTTCTGCATTACCAATTACAAAATCTATATTAACTATACGCTCATCAATAGGCGTTGTTTTATCATACAAAAAATCTGCACCATTACCTGAAGTTGCATATGCATATAATTGTTCTTCACCACCATCAATTTTAGCCATTATACCTATTTCACGTTGCCAAAAGCCGATTTCTACTTCTTGATTAGAAACTCTAAATTGTATTTGGAATTGTCCATTTTGTTTATCTACCCATTTAGCTATATTAGCACTTAATCTTTCATTTTTAACTTTTGTAAAACTTAATATATCGTCATCATCATCAATTAAACCATCACCTAAAGCTACACGTGTAAATGTCAACGTTTGTCCATTTTGACTTTTAGCAATCATTTCTTTACCAATATTTGTAACAATACAAGCAGAAAATTGCCCTGTATCATATTGTTTATCTAGTAACGTACTTCTATTTTGTAAGCTATTCATAATCTATTACTCCTATTCATAATAATTTGCAGGAATATTTATAATCTTAGCCATATGCACTATGCCAATTGTATTATTCTTAGTTATTCCATTTACATTTATATTAAATTTACTATTAGCTCTAATATTTATAGTTTTACATTTAGTCACTATTCCGCCTAAGTAAAAGTAGTTTTTACTTTCTGTAAAAGCTATATATTTCCAACCTATATGAGCTGGAATATATATATTTAAGATTTCTTCTAATGCTTTAAAATCTGTTATTTTATTATCCGGCAACATGATTTCTAATAAGTATTTCTCTGGATAATCTACCGCATAACCTGTTTTATCGGCAACAAATAGATTTATAAGATAATTTACAAACTCTAGTGTTACGGTTTGCCAATTATTCATACGACTTAATATTTTTGCTCGTCGTGTTTTATAATCATTATTTTTATCTATGGGAAGCCCCAAAAACTGTTCCCATAAATCTAAGCCCCATGTTGCACTTTCGACAAAAAGCTGATTAAAACAATCTTTAATATATTGCTTTATATTCTCATGCTCTATATCACAAGCATTATTTGTAGTTTTAAATCTATAATCTTTAGATAAAAAATAAGGTAAATATTTCAAAATACTTACCTTATTTTGTCTAAGCCATATATCATTCAATTATCTTCACCTCGTTTACTGTAGGCATCTGCTCATCAGTTAGAGGAACATTTTCAGTATTGTTGTTTATTTTTAAATCCGTATAATCTAAAACACCTGTAGTTGCAGAATTGTTAAGGATAATACCACCAATCACTGCATAAGATACATATGTGGCATTAAAAATATTTTTCTTAAAATAATCATTAACAGCATTTTTTATACCCTCTATACTTGCTGTACCACTTGTAACCTTTAATTCTATATTTATTTTAACTGGCTCTAAACTTACAACCGTAACAGTTGCACCAATTGGTCTTTGCTCTTCAATATGATTTTTAACTTTTTCTATTAAATCTTCACTTGCAATACCATTATTAGCATCTGTTATTATAACTTTAACATTTCCAGGACCATTCCAAAGCCTTATTACCTTTACTCCACCGACTCCTGTAACTTCCGTCGCCCACTGTACATAATGATATGGATTACCGCTTGTTGCTGGTTTTTGTACTTTAAAAAGCAATCTTTCTAAAAGTTCTTCATCTGTTTCTTCATCAAAGCCATCATAAGCAGAATTTTTATTTGTAACAGCAGATACTCCATAAATACTCATAGGAATTTTTGTTATCGTCTCGGCATCTACATTACAAGAAGTACCTACATCTTGAGATTGTGCCTTTATATCTACTGTTCCTGTAGATTCTATTTTTTTAGTTTCTACTGTAATAAAATTTTTTCCATCATTGGTACTAAATAATGCACCTTCTGATACTGCTACTCCTGCCTGTCCCGTTATAGTTAAAATAACACTAGAATTTGTGGCTTCTTGTCGTATAATACCATGTTCTTCAGCTTTTTTTGTGAGCCAATCGCCCCAGCTTGTTTGTGGAAAAGAGGCTTCAATAATTAATGCCATTTCAGCATATGCTTTTTCAAACTCTTTAGAATTAGCAGATAGCGTATCCCACACAAAACCTCCTTCAATAATATTTACTTTATCGCCTGCTATTTCGGTATAATATTGCTTTAATCTATCCAAGATATTTTTTCTTGTTTCCATTTCAAACATATATATATTACACCTCGATTTTCTGCGTAGATTTACCATATACAGTGGTAAGCTCTAGATTTAAAATTATCTTTTTATTTACTTGTTCGACAGATATATTATTAACCTCTAAAATATACGGATTTACAAGCAATGTTTCTTTAACAGCATTATATAATTCATTAGCATTTATCTCATCATTAGCTACCTTCCCTACAAATCTTTCTAAATCCAAACCATAATCATCATAATATGCACCATATCGAAATCGTTCCGTCTGCAATACTTTATATACCCATACTTTTATTGCTTCATTTCGTGTAACTATTTTCATAGAACCATCATCATTATAAATAAAAGAATTTCGAGAAAAATCCCATGCATATTCTTTAAATTCTTTTTGCGTATTGTACTGTTCAGTATTTACGGTATTTCCTATCATAAAAGGATTAGCCATATCAATTACCGTCCAATCTTTTGCCTTTACTTAATATCCAAAACTGTTTCACTGTTTTATTATCATCTCCCATAATCGGTATCATTAAAACTTTATCGCCGATTTGCCATGTATCAGTATAAATAATAGAAGCTGTATAATCGTTATCGATATCGTGGTTATGACTTTCATAAGCAGCATCACCGCCACCACCACCACGATTTTGGGTAGCAGAAATTATATGTCCTCGTATCTGCCTTGTATGTTCCTGTAACCAATAATCATCTATATAAAACCACTTTTTATCAAGTAGCATACCATTCCATTGCACTTTTATTTCTGGTGGTGGACTTACAATAGTGCCAATTTGTACAGTGGATTGTAGTCCCGCTCTACCGCCAACATTACGAAAAAGCGTTAACATTGCTTTGTACGGGTCCTCCGTTTTTTTCATTCAATCACCCTTTGCTTGCTTTTATAATTTTTGTTGGTGTCATGTTTAGGCTATTGTAATCTCTACCATGTAACACAACGTTTTTACTGCTACTATTGCCGTAATATCCGCCATTACCATCATAAATTACTACATGGTCATCGTTACCATAAACAATAACATCACCTTTTTGAAGTTCTGAAACTGAAAAATCTTCTAAAAGACCAGCACTATCTGCATTTGCTACCATAGAAGGTACACCAACAACACCATTATTACACTGCTCTGCTAAAAACGGACTATAATAACTACCCATTTTTCCAACAGCTTCAGCACAACCATTTTTACCGTTATTCATGGTAGTCCCTCCCCAAGCATCAAAACCTGTACTAAGTCCTCTATCTACTTTTAAACTTCCATTACCGCCACCAGTAGTTTTTTTACGTTTACTACTCTTAAATACTGGTACAGCGATATCTTGCTGTTCAATTTCTGGTATTTGGGGATTATCTGGTATATACTCCAAAGTTAAATCCATTGTATGCACATTACCACTAAAATTATGCGTATCACTTTTTATAAAAAATTTGCCTTTGAGTTGCTCTTCCTGCACTTCAATCGTGTATCCGGTAATACACTGTATATTGCCAATCACTTTAATAGAACTTTCGTCCTGCAACCGTTTAAGTCGTGATTTTGCCATTTTTACGTTATCTACTGTTTCTCCCTCTTTATGTGGTTGCATTTTATAGATATCTTGTATCATGCCATAATGCGTAACATCATCATTGTTCGTGAAAACTTGGCAAATATTACCATTATCATCAACAGATTTTATACGATTTACCATGCTTTCAATACTTTCGGAGTGTTCCGAGTTATCAATATCAGTTAAATCAGTAGCTATATACTTTTCAATTAGCTCACCTTTTTTAATGACCGTTACATTTCCGTTTAAGCAAATTACCGTATAATCTTCACCGTTCGGATTATTTGTTGTGTCGGCTTTGGTATACTCAAATAACATTTTAAAAACTTCAGTACAAGATTTACCATCAACGATAAAACTTACTACTGTATTAATCTGTGGAATATTTGTAGATACATTTATACCTATTTCTGCACATACTTGCTTTATAGCGTCTGTTACTGTAATTCCATCAAATAGCATTTGTACCTTCGACTTTGCTAAATAGACCATATCATCGTAACAGGTAAAAGAAAAAGTAAATGTATTAGAATTTCTTTTTCTGTAAAAAATCCTACCCTCAAAGATTTCAACAGGTTCTGATTCTTCCGTTTCAGCGTAAGATAAATAAATAAAACCGCCTACTTTTAAATTTAAGGCGGTAAAGGCACTGTCTTTATCTACAGTATTATAAACAATCTCAAATTCAAGCTTTCTTGCTGCTTGTTCACTATCACCGCTCCATGTCCATTTCGTTACAAAATTTGTAATATCAAAATCAGATAGTGGTTCAGTGTATAGTTTATTGCTATTTTTCTTTTGCTGTAATTCTTCTTGTTCTTTTTGTGTAAGCGGTGGGTCTGTATATTTACATATAAGCATACTATCACCCTAGAAATTTATAATCGTATCATCGGAAATTTTTACAGACTGTTTTGTCGCGTGGAGTACAGTGCCGACATTCAGATTTTTTGTTTTCGCCAGTGTTTTAAATATGGATAACTGCTTTGCGTCCTGCTCCTCGATTGGGAAAAACTGCCCCACACTCTGCGCGGCAACGTCCATTAAATCCATGCCCGGATACCAGTTAATAATCTTTTCTTTCTGTTCTTCCGCCGTTCGGCTGGCAAGTCCCGTCGTATCGTTTAGCTTATTGGAATTCGGCAGTATATAACGGTACTCACGTAAAGATATAGAGAAATACACGTCGCTACTGCCATCTTTTTCGCTGTAGTCGAAACTGTCGATACTTACATTCAAATTTATATTCGTGCCGGATATTGCCAATTTACACGGCTGACCTTTCTGCGCAAAGGATTTTATCTTTTCTACATAGCTGTATGGGCTGTCCGGTGCCCCGCTCACAATGCCGCTATATGCTTGTGCCGGGAAAAAACTGGAGAATTTAACTGTAGTTAAGCCGCGTTTCCCCAGCATATTCACATCACCTAAAGAATTTACATTTACCGTGCTGTTATTGTAGGTATTACCAACCTCGAAACTAGGCGGCGATACGGGAAAAGTTACACTTTCCCCGGCACAGCTTAAAACCAATTTACAACCCGTATTCAGTCCGCTTCCCGACTTGATAAGACTGTCCACCGCCTGATTTAAGAAAGATAAAATTGAAGCCATTACACCGCCCCCTCATTCATGTTTATACTTCTCTTTTGCATTTGATAATAAATTCTCTGCATTAATTTATCCGCTAGCTCGTCCATGTCGGCATCTGATTTCATATTTGCACCATAAATATTAATACTGAAATTAAAATTATTACTGTTACTTTGATTGTCTTGTCGTCCCTGTGCATACGCTGTCTGAATAGATTTATCATGCGGAATGACACGTGTTCCACTTGGTAAATCCACAATTTCCGCACCTTTATCATGAATAATTGCAGGACCACCAGCAAAATTTTCAACGCCATTTGCGAATAGTGGAATATTTAATCCTTCAAAAGTTTTGCCACCTATACCTGGTACAATATCTGGCACAGTAAACTGAATAGAATTTATGCTTTTAATAATACCATTTATAGTTTCCTTTACACCGCCTAATATTCCATCTGCAATACCTTTAATAGCAGAAAATACACTATCAAAAATTTTAACAATTCCTTGCCATGCCATTTCCCAATTTCCCGTAAAAACACCAGTAAGAAATGTTATTACTCCATTCAATACACCTAAAAAACCAGTTATAACAGCAGTAGCAACATTAATTGCCATAATGATACTATTTGTTATCACATTAGCAACTACCACTAAACCAGATATAAATACACTCCCTAAAAATACAGCCAAAGCCTGAAGTATAGGCATGAGCATACCACTAACAGAACCGCCAAGAGATATGACTGTATTTATTAATTGGCTTATAGCATTAAACGCAGGTTGAAGTGCTAATAACACAGTATTTATAGCATTTGATATAACTTCCCTAAGTCTTACAAAAGAAACCATGAGCGTAGTTACCGCAGGCTGAATTTGTGTCCATGCTTCTAAAAGTGCAGTCTTAATCTGATTCCACAATCCAATTAAAAACGGCCCTACAGTTTCCCAATTTTGATAAATAAGAAAAGCAATTCCTGCTATAGCCATTAAAGCAATGCCAAGTGGTGAAAAAATAAATGCCCTAGATGCCGTTACTAATGTTTTTATAACACTGGTAATTTTACTAAGACCACTAGCTGTTGCAATAGCTACTGTTTCAAGTGTCATTGCCGACCTAACAGCAACAAAAGCTGTTTTTAATGTATTGAACGAACTTACTACATGTGTAACAGCAAATTGAAGGGCTTTATTTTGTATACTTCCACCCATTGCAGCTCTGCCAATATCACCATAAAGTTTTACAAGACCACCGCCAATACTTATAGCTTTACCCATTCCTAACATAAAACCAGTAAAAGCTACTGTTCCCATCAAGACATTACCAATTAATAATTTAGTTTCTGGGGATAACTTATTTATCATATCCGCAAAATTACCTATACTATCGGTTATCATTTTTATTTGTGGTGTCAAAACAGTGCCGAAGTTTATGGCCAAGCTTTCTAAGCTTCCCAACATACCATCAATACTATTTTTAAGCGTTCCCTTCATCACCTCAAATTGGGCTTGACTACTACCCGTAGCACTATCCATAGCGTCTTGAAGTGCCTGATAATCTTCTGGGGCTGTCTTAACAAGTGCTAAAAGTCCACTATATGCTTCTTCACCCGCTAATGCTTTAGCATAAGCAACCTGTTCCGTATTAGAAAGGTTTAATATTTTTCCTCGCAACTGTTCTACTATTGGTTGTAATCCAAGAAAATTACCCGTTGCATCTTTTACTTGTAATCCAAGAGCCTCTATAGCTTCTGCGGCTGGTTTAGGTGGTTCAGAAAGTCTAGAAAAAACAGAGCGGAGTGAAGTACCAATTGTACTTGCTTCTATCCCGTTATTTTTCATTATTGCCATTGCAGTAGCTAATTGTTCTATACTTACATTTAAAGTTGCTGCTGGGGCTCCTGCATACTGCATAGCTAATCCAAAATCTGCCATTCCCAGACTAGATTTATTAGCTGCCATCTGTACAACGTCTGCAACCCTCATAGCATTTTGTTCGATATCACCCTGTTTTAAATTCCAAATATTAAGGGCATTACTAACAACATCGGAGGTTGTGGCTAAATCCTCGCCACTGGCTACTGCTGCCGTTATTACAGACGGCATAACACCAATAACCTGATTAGCATCGTATCCTGCCGCCGCTAATCTATCCATACCCTCTGCCGCTTGAGTAGCACTTATTGGAAAATCTGCACCAAACTGACTGGCTTTTTGCCTCATCATTTCCATTTCATCTGCGGTGGCTCCAGCTTTTGCAGCTGCTCCTGTGATAATACTATCGAAGTCAATAAACGCACGACCGCCAGCAACTCCGATTGCTGTAATTCCTGCTGCAATAGGTAGCATGCTTTCACCTACACTACTAAAACCAGATCCAATTCTCTCGATATCTCTACCTAATCGACGGTTCATGTTAGCAGTTCTTTCCATTTCTCTTTGTACTGTTCTTAATGGATTGGTAACCCTATCCACCAAATTTAATACTACATCAATTACAGAAGCCATTTTTAACCTCCTTTCATTCTTCTATTTTCTTCTTTTATATCATCAATTTCTTGTAATACAAAAGCTTCTATTACAGTTTTTTCACCGATATTCATATTAAAAAAATCCAATGGTCGCATATGATGCTTTTTAAAAAGCCAATACATTATCTGTACCTGACCATCGGTTTTTATAAGTTTTTTATTTCATCAATATCTTCTTCTTTTTCTTTTTCATCGTAACCAGATAAAACGCTTATTTCCTCCGATATATCGGTTATTTCACCTGTTAAAAATAATTTTTCATATACTTCAAACGGTGTTTTTGCTCCAAATTTTTTCATTATTTTTTCATCTGCTAAATTTGGTTCCTTTATACCTTCATTTAAGGTAAGCATTCTTAATTTATAAAGGTCTATGCTTTTTTTCTTACTTTTTATATTAACAGCTATATTTTGAATTTCACTGTATCTTTTAGCAGGAATAGACTTTAATACAAGTACAAACTTTTCTCCTAAAGCTTTACTTAATCTTTCCACTTCATATTCTTTTGTTTTTTCTGCCAAAATAGCATTTGTATCGGCATTTAATAAAGCATCTACTAAATTCATTTATATCCTCTCCTTAAGCGTCTGCTGTAACTGGTACTTCAAAATCAGTGAAGGTAAAATCGTAATCATCTTCGGTTAATTTTTTAGCTTCCCAATCCATTAATGTGAGTTTATCGAAAGTAGCGTCTCTTATAATTACTTCTTCACGGCCCACTGCGTCTGGGTCGTCTAACTTAACCCTGATTGTAACGACTGTTTGACGAGCATTGCGAATATTATCCGCCATTAAATTTATAAAATAAGAAGATACATGGTTCATCTTTACGTTACCAGTGCCTTCACAACCTGTGATTTTATACTGCTTAAACATTGTTTTAACTTGGTTTACTTCTTCTTTTACAAGCTTTACTTCCGCATTAAAAGCAGTTACTTCCGCCATGTATTTTCCATCTATCCAGATTTCACCTTGCGTACCGCTCATTACTTGCTGTGCGTTAAATTTATCCATAAAATAAAGCTCCTTTCTTAAATATCAAATGGCAATTCAATATCTTCCATAGCGTCAATTATCTTAATTTTGCCTTTTAAAAATACTTTTTTCTTTGTATCTAGCTGGTTAATTTCATCATCACTCATATCTGCAAGTTCATCTTTGGTATATAGACCGTTTTGCAGCTGATAATTTTTTATTGCTTCCGTATCTAGTTCTACCGTAGAATAATTAGCTTGTAAAAGACCTTCACCTTCAAGTTCTTTAAGATATCCAGTTATTGCAGTAATAAGTAAACATTTATTATCATAAGTATTTGCATATTTACCTATATAGCTATCCTGTGCTGTAGTTCTAATATCATCATAAATCATATCCATAATGTCTACGATTTTAATTGTTTGATAGCCTTCTTGTTTTCCTTGCGTTGTAGTAACAAGACTATTTACTGCACGACTCATTTTATATTTTGTGCCATCATACCAAATAAAAAATTCACCATTATTAACTTTCTCATCGTTTTCATCAAGGTCGTATTTATCACAGTCGATAACCTCGGAAAGTGGCGCATATGTCGCACTTATAGTCATCGGTGTTCCGGCAATAAGTCCTGCGATACGTGCTGTATATTCTGCTGGTGTATACGTCTTTGTTGCTGTCTTGGTAGTTTTATTGCTAAAATTAATAATCCCTTCATAGTCGCCATCATATCCAGGAAGTACAGCTTTTACTTTTTTATATTTATTTTCCCTATTGGTCTTAATCCATGTACCGACAGTTTCAAGCTGTTCTTCTTCAATAGTAGGTATTGCCAGATAATCCCAGCGTTCTGCTGCAATTTTCTTTAAAGATTCCTGCCATTTATCCGCTCCTGTTTTACCTTTAGCTTGTAAATAAACTTTAACTCGGTACGGTGCGGTTACATATCCAAGCAAGCACTTAGTAATATAATCCTTATTATTCTCACTAAGTTCGCTAGGAATATCATCTGTCGTATAAATAACAAATGGATTTTCAATAATTTCCTGTTTTTCTATATTTCCTGTTATTGCTTGTCCTGTAATAGCCTTACCACAAATAGCACTTGTATTTACAGTTAATTTATCAATAACTTCTTGTTCTTCTTCTAAAATAAGAAACACAATGCCACGTTGACTACGTTCAATTGCTGCAATGCCTGCTTCTTTAAAAGATATAATCACACTTGGCATTCCTAACTTTGCCATATTGCTTTCTCTCCTTCGTTTATTCTCATTTTTAATTGCATATCTTCCATGATTTCATGGTGTTTATGTGGTCTAATAATTCGTTCCAAATAATCCAGTCTTATTGTCGTCTGGATAATATCCTGTTCTTCCCCCACTCTGTCAATTAGAAATTCATTTATGTGCAGATATCGCTCTTTTACAGGTATTCCCCTTTGAAAAAGTGTCTGAAGCCTATCCATAACATCAGCATAATGGATTTCATTTTTATCGGCATTTCGTGGGAAATACGTTGCGATAATGGACAATCTTTTCTTTGTTATATTTTTTGTCTGTGGGATATTAGTACATAAACATTTAATAAAAAAGCACGGTTTAGCGAAATCTTCTAAGATTTCATCACTATAAACCGTGCTTTTAAATTCTGCTTTCAGCATTCTGCCAATTTGATTTAAGATATCTATCTGTTTTACTACATCAGCCATCTAATTTATCTTTTACCCGCTTATATACACCTTTCCACATATATTCTTGTAAATCATCTTGCTGTTCATCTATGGTTTTTTGCAAAAAATGTTTTCCTTGTACAAAGCCTTTTTCATGTCCCTTTTTATCCATTATTTTATGTCCTCTATCAACTAGATGAAAATGTGGTGCAGTGGAATAAATATTAGCATGAATATCCTTGCCATAGCCTTCAATTTTCTTTTTCCAACTTTTATTTAATTTTCCTTTATGATCCTTTCCACTATCTGGACTATTTGTTTTTAAAGCCTTAATCATACGATTAGCACCACGATTTAAAACAGTCTCAACATCATCTGGAAAATTCTTTTGCACCGTCTGCAATCTACCAATAAATTCTTCAAAACTAATTCCCATCACTAACACCTGATTTCTTTATGCTACACATTAATTCTAGTTTTATATGCGATTCATAAGGATCTATGACATTTTTTATTTCATATAGATTATTTCTATATTTAACTAACATAGAATTATCTATATTTTTTCGATAGCGAATAGTTATTTTACTTAAATCTTCGGTTTTTTCTTTGTATTGCTCATAATAAGCTCTACCTCTAAGAGGTTCAATTCTTGCCCATACTTTCAAAAATGGCATTAATTTTTTCTGCGTCAAATTATACGGTGTTTCAACATCTTCATATTTTAAAATTGTTACACGTTTATCTAATGTACCAATTTCTTCAATATTAATCATGATGTTTCACTTCCTAACGGTTTATAATACTGTGCCAGAGAAATATGCGTAATTATAGCTTCTATAGAGTGTGGTAGATTGTTTACATTGGTTTTTGTAGAAAAAACACTTCTATTTTCATACCAGTGTGCTACCAACATTTTAACAGCCAAGACAAAAAGCTGGCTGTTATCACTATACGTTTTTCCGGTAGTCTGCTCTAAATAATCAGTAGCAGCTTCGATTAAACTTCCTATGAGTTCATCATCTTCAGTTAAATCTTCATCAATTCGCAAATAATCTTTTGTTTGTTTTAGTGTAACAGCCATATTAAATTACTCCTTAACTAGCAGAATAAGTACCTGTAATAGAAGCTGTACTTTCATCATCAAGATGAGCTGTACCTGTAATAGTTCCGCCAGTAATAGTAAGTTCTATACTTGTTATCTTTGCACCAGTATCTCCTTTTGCTCCAGCTGTTCCTTGCTCACCTGTTTCCCCTTTTGGACCTTGCTGTCCAACATCACCTTTTTCTCCTTGAGGACCTTGTTCTCCGTCTCTTGGTTTATCAATATAAATTAATTTTCCATCTGCTCCACGAGCTAAAATTTGATTTTCAGTACCATCTACTTCTGGTTTATCTAATTTATCTTCAATTGCATTTTCATGTGTTTCAAGTGCAGTTTCAATTTTATTCATATTTTCAGCATTTACTGGAGTTTCATTATCTACCCAATTAGTTTTTGTATACATAATTATTTACCTCACTTTTATTTAACTTTCTTTTCCTAGTATTGTTTGCCCCACTATTGCCTTACCTACTATTGCAGGTGTGGGGCTATTACTCTCCCGCTTTCACCAATTTAACAAGGCTATCATAGATAATAGGTTTACCATCACAAACTATAATACTTTTACGAACAATATCGTCTGTATCGTTATCTTCATATGTCTTCATACCGACTTGGAAGTTTGTATTTAATGTGTAGTCTGCAAAGTTATAAAGAAAAGCAAATGTTTTTCCTGCTTCTAAAGTATCAGAGAAGTTTTCTAAATAGTTTGTAAGCACTACAGTTCTACCTAATAAACTACGTTCTGCTTTTCCGCCAAATCCATAGTTAACACGTGCAATAGGTTGACCGTTTGTATCTGTCATGCCAATAAATGCCATAAATGTTTTTTTAGTCATGCACCAAACTGCACCTGCTTCGTATTCCATTGGAAGCTCACCTTCAGCATTAACTAAAGTTTTATAGTCAATTTTGCTTACCTCTATTTTTGTGCCTTTGGCATCTTCTTTTAGAATACCTGTTGGTTGTCCAACACCTGTACCAGAAATAATTGCTTTTTCTAATGCTTTTGCCATTGCTTCTACTACATTATTAACAAGTGTTGTTTCAAAGGCACTATATGCCATATTTTCTGTTTCTAAAGTAACAGCTACAGCACAACGCAATTTGAAATGACTAAAAGTAATAGTACCAGATAAAGTCTTTTTCTGTTTATCACTACCAGCACCTTCAGCTACCCATGTAGCTTCCGGTTTTACATTAGAAACTGGAATTGCAACACCTGTTTTATAAGCTGTACGTGTTACAAGTGGCAAAATCATACCGTATGCTTCAAGTTTTTCGATAATTTTATTGAGTGTAACAGGTGGCACCAATGCACCGATATCTGTTGTAGCAGTTACTTCATCACTTCTAAATTCTTGAGGAATTTTTTCACCACGACAAACATAATTCATAAATGCCTGTCTATATTCTTCACTATCATAGATATTGGTTTTTACTGGTTTAGCTGTATTAGTTCTTGTTATCATTGTACCCATACCATCAATAATTGTTTGACGTCTGCGAATTTCTTTTTCTTCTTCGTCAAGTTCTCGAAGTTCTTTTTCAATTTCATCAAAATTAATATTTTTATTAGTTTCATCAGCTAACAAAGAGCGAATTTCTTCTTTTCTTTGTAAAATTTCTTCTAATCGTTTATTCATATTCTTTCTCCTTTGCATAAAAAAAGCACGTCTAACCGTGCATTACAAATAAGTCATTAAATATAATTTTTTTCTTCTTTTTTCTTCTTGTAAATCTTTTTCTAGGTTCACAAAATACTCTTTACTTCGTGCCTGTATAGATGTTCCATCATACGCTGGAAAATCGACAACCGCCACATCATAAATTTTATCAAAGGCGGTTATTGTACGTGTATAAATCTTATTTTCCCTATCAGATTCTGAACGCTCATTTTTTACAGTAAAAGCAAAACTCATCTTGTTTAAATCACCACGTTTAATAAGTTTATACACATCTGTACCATTATTGGTATCAATAATATCTGCACTAATTCTAAGGCCCTTATCATCGGTATTCATAATAAGAGTATTATTGCTTGCTCTAGCAAGTACCATAGCAATATCACCATGATTGTACTTAAATACAGTATCGCTCATGTCAGCACCATCGAAGGCATTGCGGTCTATTACTTCCATATACTTCCAACCGCTCCACTCGCTTTCCCATATTAATGCCCTTTGATTAAAAACTGCTGCATATCCTTCTACAAGTTGCTTATTTTCATCATCATTATTAGCTGGCTCTAGTAGTGCCATTCTCATTTCCATTTTCCCCATTATCTTCACCACCTTTCAATGAATTATCATTATTACCTGTTTGATATAAACTTTGGTCTTTAGCTTTTACAAAGTTTAAACTGATAAGGCGTTCATCACCGCCTTCAATACCAGCATAACCAAAGATTTCACGAATTTCATTGATTGTTAGTCCGCCAGTAGGAATAAGAGTTTCACAAACCTTAATTTTAGATGCTACAGACATGAAGTTTAATCTATTACTTTCTAAGATAATTTCATTGCCAAAGCCTCGCTCTCGTCTTGTAAAAATCTTATCTGTCATTTCTTGAGCCAGTTTAATTGACACAGGCTCAAGCACTGATTCATAAAAAGCTATATACTCATCTTCGGTATATTTGCCCATGATGATATTTTCATTAAGTCCGAAATGCTTATAAATATTATCTCTAACATAACTCATCTGTTGACTGTTAAAAGTGGTTACATTACTCGTAAGTTGATGAAATTCTGCTCTATTATCCAAGCTGGCAATGCCAGAAGGATTATTCGTTGCATACATATCTACAAATTCATCATGCGCATTTTTAATATCCTCTGGTCGAGCTTTTGCCTGCCATTGTATATATCCCCTCAACGCCGTAAAGTTTTTCACAGCATTGACAATAGATGCCTTCGCCGCTTTCAATGTGGATAAATCCTCAATCATTATCTTAGAATTATCATCACCAAATAATTCATCACGGTTAAAATGCCTACGAATATGAATAAGATTTTCATAAGGAATAGTAATTCTTTCACCAGCACCAAAAGTAAATCTAGCATAAAGATTATATGTTTTATCTTCTAATATCTCTAAAAGTGGAAAATCTAAAGGATACAAAGCTTTTATACCGCCTGTAAATTCGTCCCACTGTACATAGATAAAAGCATTGTTATAAGTAAAATACTGTGCTATAAACTTTTCTAAAAATTCACTAGCTGTCATCATTGGATTAGGATATGAACTTAATAAATAATTCAATCTATTACTAGGAACATTTTTTATTTTTCCATTATCCTTAATTACATGTTTTGGTCGCATTTTGCCAAAATGTCTTGCAATAGTATCTATACAATCTCGCACTGTAGCATCATCATAAGCATTACCAGAAAAAGGTGTATACATATTGGTATAGCCATTTAATAATTTTAAAGCAGTAACATCTTTATATTCTCTTGCTTTGCCAAATATTTTGCCAAACAAACTTCTAAATTGCAAATTCTCACCACCTTTAAATAATATTCATATAGTCATCTTTATTTCTCTCATAAACTACATACGCATCTAGAAGGCTTGCAAAGCCGTCAATTCTCTGTCGTGGATTTTGTAATTTACATGGCTGGATATTTCCATTTTTATCCATATCCACACTAACATTTGCCATGCACCATTTAAGTACAGGATTATTGTTATAGTTTATAAGTTTAGCTTCTAAATCTGCCCCCAAAGCTTTCATCGGACCAGATAAAGTTTTCTTACCCTGTATTACTGGCTCCATAGTTGGCTCGCCAAAAGTATTTATCATATCCTGAACAAAGTATTTTGCAGACCAACTATCATAGCCACATTTAAACAGGTATATATCTTTTTCATTTTGCATTTCTTCAAACCATTCAACAATCAAGCGATAATCTATACTATTGCCAGGACTTAACCTAATAAATCCTCGCTTTAGCCAAATATCATAAGGCACTTTATCCTCATGTACTCGTTTTTCAAGTAATTCTTCTGGTATCCAATACATCTGCTCTACATAAAAACGTTTTTCATCTTCAGGAGTTTTAAACAGCATAGTAGCACAAGTTAAATCAGTTGTAGCAGATAAGTCTATACCGCCGATGCCGTAGCGCGGTTTTAAAACTCCGATATCGAAAGTCGCTTCATTATTTAGTTGCTCGAAAGTCAAAAATGCTTCCGTCGCCGTTTCCCGAACATTAAAATCCTTGCACAGTAGGTTTTTAACATAATGCGGATTGGCTTTGGCACGGTTCACTTTATCTTCTAGCTGTTCGCGGCTCTTAATCGTGCCTAGTGCCGGATTGGCTTTCGCCCAGCAGGTTGGCTTTGTCCATTCATTGCGCTTGTCTAGTTCATATATTACCGGTAGAATGGTTTCATCTTTATATCCGTTTTCATCGCCGTACCCGGCTATGATATTCGCCGCTTCCTCATATTTCAAATCGAAAATACCCTCGCGGATTGTACCCGCCGTCGATGTGATAATGGATAATGGCTGTTCACGTGCTGTCATGCCATCGATTACTACATCGTAAAGGTTTTTATCTTTGATAGCGTGCAATTCGTCAATTAATGCTCCATGAACGTTCAATCCGTCCAGCGTGTTGCTGTCGGAAGCCAGTGGCACGAATACGCCGTCATTGAAACGGCACTTTATCCTCGAAACAAGACAGTCGCACCTTTTATTGAGCGACGGCGATTTCTTTACCATACGGACTGCTTCATTCCAGATAATTTTCGCCTGCTCTCTCTGCGTTGCCACGCTGTAGACTTCACTACCCGGCTCGCCGTCCGCCATTAATAAATAAAGCCCAATGCCGCTCGATAAAGTCGATTTTCCGTTTTTACGTGCCACAATTAAAATAAGCTCCCGATACTGCCGTAGTCCCGTATTTTTGTCGATAAAGCCGAACAATGCTGAAAGTATTGCTTTCTGCCACACTTCCAAAACAACCGGCTTACCTGCCCATTTGCCTTTCGAGTGCTTACAATAACGCTCAATAAAATCTATAGCGTGATTGGCTTTTTTCTCATCAAAAATATACCGACTGCCGCTATCATGGAGCTTGTCATGCAGGTGCTCAAACAGTTTTTTAACCTTTTCCGAAACGATTGCATCGCCGCTTTTTATCTTTCCGTAGTAGATTTCAATGTAATTCATACAATCACTACTTTTTCAACGTACCGACAAAGGCTTCAAAACCATCATCGACATCATCAGAAGATTTTTGCGGCATACAGGACAGCAGCGTTCGGATTAAAGAGTTATAGTTCTTTAAGGTGGTGGAATATGCTTTGCTGGCAGTAGACTCCTTTGTGCCGAATTGGTTCTGCCCGTTGCAATATTCTTCAACAAACCCTACTTCGTCAAGCTCTTTCTGCAAATCCGCAAGGCGAAATTCCAAGTCAACCGCAAAATCAATCATTCTTTGTACTACTGCCATTTTATCGTCGTCTATATTTTTAAATGCTTCCCTATATTGTTCTAATCTTTTCTTTCTTAATGTTTTTTCGCTATATCGCGGCACAAAATCATCTCCTTTCCAGTAAAAATTTCTGAAAAATATACCACACCCCTCTCGGCGGTGGCGTGTATTTTACACGTGTGTGGACCCTCCGGTCTGGTAAATTGTCAGACAATTTATTAAATACGGGGGTGTTGATACATAGCAAGCAAAGCAAAACGGTCTAACCTTACTTACTCATTAACTCTGACAGGCTCATCAACAGCAATCAGATTGCCGTCCTCATCAAAATACATTATTCTTGTATTGTTATCTCTACTATGTATCTTGTTATGACACTCAAGACACAATAACATTAGGTTGTCCCAACCATAAGCAATATCAAAGTTATTTATATTCTGTGGAGTAAGCGAAACTTTATGATGTACAATAAAACGTTGCCCTTCTGTACCCTTGCGAGCAATCGTCCTGTTATGGCACATCTCACAAATATAAAGCTTAGAACGGGCAAAGGCTTTAGCACATTTTCGCCATCTTGTACTGTTATAAAACTTACGTGCAAATTCTTTAGCCATTTTTAATCAATCTCAAACGATGCAAAAACATCTGTGTCAAATCTAGCTACATATGCACCATCTAAAAAAATATCCATATATTTCTTGCCAAAATATACTATACCCTCACCTTCAAAAACATATACTCGATTATTTTTAGTTGTTACTTCTATACGTTCTTGTATAGGAAACTCACATCTATCTATATACATTATTCTCACCTTTCTATTGTTTGCATTTCTATTGTTTTGATACTTGCAATTTTTCGTACTGCTACAAAGCGATTATCCCAACTTTTATATTTACTATCCGCCAAAACAGATTTTTCTTTAGCATCTAATAATACTGCTTTTGCTCGTACTACATCATCATCTGTATTAACCAGTGCTTTTATTTTTATTTGATTAGACTTAGGATATTGTTCAGAATACATAAGATACTTTTCATCCCATATCTGCTTATATGCATCATCTGCTTGTGCCAGTATGTTTTTAGTCTTCGCCACATATTCAGATAACGTTGCTATTGTATTTGTTATCAGAGCAATATCATCTATTAACTCTTGCCCTGTCGGATTATTAGATATCTTAAATTCATTATCCATATAAATCCCTCAAATATTCTTCACACTTAGTTTTAATTAGTTTAAGTTTATCTGTATTGTGACGAGCATAATGACAATTATCACATAGCACTACACCGCCAGAAATTATATCCGACTTCTCTTGACCACACGGCTCATGATGAAACTTATGGCTATCATCTACATATTTTCCACATACAATACATCTATGATTATCACGCTCAAATATATCATGGTTTAACTTTTTTAATTTTTTGCCATATAGTTTTACACGTTTTTGTTTTTGAAACATAACCTCACCTTCTTAAAAATGGGTACAAAAAAACGGCTTAACCAAATGGTCAAACCGTCTTTTTACCTTATCAGTTTCTCATCTATTCAATTTTTACTAATTATAATTATATCATATACCCTATAGTCTCATCTAGTCTCATTTAGTCTCATTTTGCAATTTATCACTGACAAATTCTAATCCCTGTTTATGCATTCGCATAACATGACTTCTACTGTATTTCATTTCTTTCTGAATAACACTCCACTTTTGAAAACTAAGATACCGCAATGACAATATCCTTTTCATTTTTACATCTATATCAAGTTCTTTTATGAACTTTTCTATCTCTTTAATCTTTGCCAGCCATAAATTCCTCTCTTTTTCCAACTCGCTCGCCTTTTCTTCGATTTTGCTTATTTCCGCACTAATATCGTATTTCTGATTAGTTTTGCCAAACGTGAGCTGATAACTGGCAATTAATGTTCTTGATGTTTTTTTTATTTCTGCCAATTCATATGCTAAAGCTATTGCCGTACTTCTTGCTTCATATGCTTGATTTAAAAATTTTTGTGCTTCTTCGATTGTAGCCATATGATACCTCCATTATTTAGACGCTAAAAGGATAGCCTTATTTAAAGCTATCCTTTTATTTTATTATTCTACATATTTATCATAATACTCAAAACATAATCGTCTTATATCATCTTCACCAAATCCTTTATTTAATAAAACCTTTTTTGCTCTCATCATCTCATAATAAAATTCACCATATTGGTCTATTAAACAACTCAATACTATTTCTTTAGGATCTTTTAAACTCAAAATTGTTTCTCTTATATCATTAGCCCATGCACTATTTAAATCATATTGTTCTATAGCATCTTTATATTTAAATTCAAGTTCATCAAAACTTTTCATTCTTTAGCACCACCTAATAAACTTCTAAATACTTCGATAGCCTTTCTATTATACCTAAATGTCTGTACTTCTTTATTAGAATATCTTGATTTATCATAAAAATACTTTCCGTACTCATCTGTTTTCAAATTATGTTTATTTGCTAAACTACCGATTTTATTTTTAGAAACTCCAAAGATTTCGCCTACTTCTGTTGCCGAATAAGTCAACTCTTTTACTTCAGGCAATGGTAACACATTACTTCCTGCTAAAGTATTAAAAGCATAACTTTTTGCCATTTGTTTATATTCTTTTATGTCTACTTTATCAGCTAATTCCAACCACAATTTTGATTTTTCCATTTGAACTTCATCATATTTACAATCAAGAATTTTTTTATCAACACTTGATACTTGTAATTGTTTTAAATATTGTTCCATTTGTTCAAAAGCTGTTATATATTCAATTTTCCATTGCATTGCTTTTTTGCCAGTAAAACCCATAACAATAAGAGAAAATCCATTTTTATTCATAAGATATTCAATATTTGATTTTCCACTATTATCAATATATGTTGTTTCATAAAACCATTTTTTTATTTCATCATTTCGAGTTAACTCACTAAAGCCATTTTTGGCTTGAGTCAATTCTATAATATTTTTTATTGAACGAAGTACTTTTGAATGTTCTTTTCTAAAGCTATCAGCAACTTTTCTACTGGATACTACAGCTTGATTATTTACTATTTGTATAAGATTTTCCATTATATATTCTCCTTTTCTGTACTCACAAAGAATGATATAATAGATTTATCAGTCCTTGTGGGATTGTGTATTAAGCAACCTGAATGCTTTGGTCGGTAAGCAGGTTGCTTTTTTATTTGTCTTGATACAACTTATCTATACCCATTCTAACTATAACTGAACGATTAGTATTATGTTTCTCACATAATTCATCTAATCTATTAAGAGTATCATTGTCCAGTCTTACTCTTAACATATAATCTTTTGGGTTATCTGTAAGTTTTGTACCTTTCTTCATAGCAGCCAAAACTTTCTCTCCTTTCTTTGTTGCTACAAACTTAGTATAATTGTAGCAACAAACTTTGTCAAGATAGTTATTATTTGCCGACCTCAAAGAATAACCTATATTATCTTAGAAATTAATGCTATGTTTTAATTTTTTAATCTTTAAATTAAAAACACTCATTATTTTTAAATTCCATTCAAAAATTTTATATATTACCTTTTTAAGAATGGGATTTTTTATATGCTTTGTTTTTTCATATAACTTACCAAATTTATAAAATGGTCGCTCTAGCTTTAATAATAACTGTATCATCAAAAATAAAATTACTTTTCTCATACAATCACCTTTTTTATATCAAAATTTATAATTTTATAACCTTTTTTAGATAATTTATACGCTATACCTCGTTTAAAACTATCTAGCCAAGAATTTTTATTCAAGTTCTTGGCTTTAAGATAGTTTATTTTTCTCTTAAAAGGGTATCTCTTCATCAGGTGGCACTTCTTGACCAAAAGATTTTGCTGATTCTGGTACAGCACCGCCATCGAGTTTCGGTTTACTTCCCATAAACTCTACATCATGAGCTATGACTTCTGTTACATAACGTTTACTTCCATCTTGTGCATCATAACTACGAATCTGAATACGACCTTCAATCAAGACTTGACTGCCTTTCACTAAATTATTACCTACAATTTCCGCTATCTTATCCCATACAACAATTGGAATGAAATCCGCTACTTTTTCTTTACTAAATCTTCTATTTACCGCCAAAGTGAAACTTGCTACTGCTACTCCAGTTTGCGTATATCTTACCTCTGGATCCTTTGTTAATCGCCCTGCTAATATTACCTTATTCATTTATTACTCCTTATAATTCAACTTTCTCCCAATAATAATTCATATCTGTTAAATACAAATCGCCTTTTATATACTCTTTATGTTTTCTTAGCATCTGAATTAATTTTCTAAGGCAAAACTCACTTGCTTCCGCCTTAGTTATAATTCCACTATCAGTTTCTAATACTAAATACACTCTATTATTCCATCCTTGATTAAATAGTAAATAACACTAGGTAGCTTAATAACTCTATCAAGAAAGATTTTTACATTATAAAATTCCTTATCTTGGCTTATATCTATCAAGATACCTCCAGTTAATATATTTTTCTTATATAATCTTTTCTTCCAGAATATGCCATCTTCACATATTACTTTCTTGAAGCCATAATCTTGTAATCTATCTAAATTCTTTTTACTTACTACGACCATGTTTAAGTCCTCCAGCTTTTCTGATGTTAACCCAACGATTTAATGGGCAACATCTATTATTTAAAATACGTTCTTTATTTTTCTTATTAATTTTGATATTTACACTACATTCCAATGGATAATTTAATGGCTTATATCCATCTTTTGGTCCAATAATTTCATCACTGGTTATTTCATCTAATTTTTTTGGTAATTTAAAATCTAAAATTATTGGTTCTTCATCTTCTTTTTTTCTTCTAAATATCCTTTTTATTAATTCAATTAATCTTCTTATTTGTCTCATCTATATAATCCTCCACACACTGAGTTTATATACTCAATGTTTTTTTATCCTACCATCATAAATCCAATACTGATAACTCCGATCACCGCCACAGCTTCTAAACAATATTTGCAAATATTATCTTTTCTTTTACGTTGTTTAAGTCGTTTAATATCCGCACTAAATTCTGAATCCAATGGTATATTTATCGTTTTTATATTTTTCATCTATCTTCCCTCAAATCAAATTTTCAAATAAACAAAATTGCTTGCTAAACTTAAGATTTACTGTTCCTATAGCTCCATTCCTATGTTTAGCTATTATTAATTCTGTAAGCCCTTTATCATTTGTATTAGCGTTATAGTATTCATCACGATATAGAAACATTACTATATCCGCATCTTGTTCTATCGCTCCACTCTCACGAATATCTGAAAGCATTGGTCGTTTATCTTGTCTTGATTCTACTGCTCGACTTAATTGAGAAAGAGCAATTATCGTTATATCTAATTCACGTGCTAGTAATTTTAAACTTCTTGATATTTCACTTATTTCTTGTTGCCTATCTATTTTTCTTGATGAACCTTGCATAAGCTGAAGATAATCTATGACCAATAGTTTTATATCTTTCTCACGTTTTAATTTTCTTGCTTTAGTCCTAAGCTTTGACATATTCAAACCCGCTGTATCATCAATATATAACGGCTTTCCTGATAATATTGTTGATGTCAATGTTAAACGTTCCAATTCATTACCATCTAACTTTCCTAGTCTTATGCTATTTGAATTGATTAAACCATATAGACTAAATAATCTATTGGTAAGCTGTTCCGATGACATCTCAAGCGAAAATATTGCTACAGGTACATTCTTTCTTGCTAAATTAGCCAGAATATTAAGTGCAAAAGCTGTTTTTCCCATACTTGGTCTTGCTCCCAAAATGATTAAGTCCGATTTTTGCAAACCGCCAGTCATTCTGTTAAGTTCACTAAATCCAGTATCAAGACCAAATAATTTGCCATCTTGACTACTGTTATATCTTTTCTCAATTTCAGTAAAAGCATTCATGATATACTCTGCTGGTTCAACAATTCTATCTGTATTATTTGCCGTTTTAGCGATTTCTAAAATATCTTTTTCCGCATTATCAAGCACCAAATTTATATCAACATCTCCATCAGCCTCTCGTGCCTGCTGAATAATTTTCTGTCCTGCATTGATTAATTCACGCTTTATAGCATTTTCTCTCACAATATTGGCATAAGACTTTATATTGACAGCAGAAGGAACACAATTTGATAAATCTGTTATATAAGCTATACCACCTACAGCTTCAAGCTGATTTGTATTTGTTAACTTTTCCGTTAACGTTATACTGTCTATATCCTTCCTCGTATTAAATAAATCTAATATCGTAAGATAAATAACTTGATTTGCCTTTCTATAAAAATCTGTAGATTTTATAATCTGATTGACTTCATCAATCACTATTGATTTATCCTTAGCAATTAAAATTGCTCCTAATAATGCTTTTTCTGCTTCTACATTATGAGGGATTACTACCTTATCCATTTTTCTTTATTCCCTCCTGCTCCAAAAATTCATCAAGCAAACTCTTTGGTGCTCTATTCAAAGCTAATTGTTCAGCATCTGATAATTTACTAAAATTAACAGTATTTACTTTATTTTTCGTTTTATATTCGTCATAACCATTAACTTTCCAATTATTCAAAATAGCTTCTATATAGCCTAATTTTCTTTTTCCTTGCATTACAGCTCTTGTAATAGCTTCTTTTACCCATTCAACACCATATTCATCTATATCATCTATTAATCTTTCATATTCAATAGAGTTAATAGAATAATTTATATTATTCATATAAATATCTATTACTTCTTTTTTTTGAAGATCAGTAGTAGTAGATATTATTCTTCTACTATCTTTCTCTTTATCTATCTCTATATCTTTATCTATATCTATCTCTATATCTGCCGTTGCATTTTTGTTGCTAATTTTGTTGCATTGCAACAATGGGATATTTTTATCTAAATTATTAGAGATTTGTTGTTTTTTCTTTTCCCTAGATTTTCTACTACGACGTGTACTTTCCGTTTCTGAACCAATCATGTACTGTACTTGATTTAAATATAATTCTCCATTATCTAAAATCTTCACAAGTCCAATTCTTTTTAAAAGTTCTAATGCTACGATAACTGTATCTTTTGGTGTATTAGTTATCTCTCCTAATTTTTTAGCATCATATGGAATAAGCATATCACCAACTTGTCTAACTAATACACCGTTATTATTTATAGACTTCAAACACAGTTTTAAATAAAATAAACTATATAATTTCCCATTTTCTTGTTCTTCAAGCCATGATATTGCTTCATCTTGAAAAAAATCTTCTCTTAGTTTAAGCCAATAATATCTTTTATTTATAGCCATTATCTTTACCTCGTATTTTAAAAAGCCACCTAAAATAGATGGCTTATTTTCTGTTTTAATGTTATAATTTAGTTGCGATTTTTAGTTTTGTTGACTAGTCATGTGCTGGTCAACTATTTTTTTTAGCTTAAAAAAGCTAATACAATTTTCTAGCATTGGATTTATTTCACTAGGTTTATGGATGCCATTAGGAATTTTTATACTAATACCTTGTTTTGTATTTGTTTCATAAATTGTTTGCATATTAACTAACCTCCGAGATTTTTCTTACTTTTTCTTTTAAACTTGCTTTTAAAATAGCACTAGCATATGCTTTACAAAAACATTCTTTATGTTCTTGCTTAAAATTACTAAAATATATTTTTGCCTCCCCTGATTCTGTCTTTATCTCACCAATATAAACAGAATTTTCAATAATATTTTTCATTTAAATGACCCCTTATATAGTAATTGACCTTTTTATGGTTGCTACCCATACATAAGCTATAAATTTTGATACAGCGGTTTCATCAATAACCCACCGCCAAGCGTTCATGACAATAAAGAAAATAATCAATAATAGCTAGACATTATATTAAATACTTTTATGTTATAATCATCTTATAAGGAGATGACTATAATGGAACAAGTTACAAATCAAATTTTTTATCACATTCAAAAAATAAAACCTAATATTACTCCTTCTTTACAAAAAGGATTAACTTATACAGCGGGCAAAGAAAAAAACCCTTTTATTTCGATTTATGATAATATAGATTTATCTAAATTTCCCAACCCATTAGATGAATGTATGTTATATATTCGAGAAAATTTATTTGAAGAAGTCAGACAACAATATTTCCCACAACTTCCTTCAAGACAAAAATCTATATGGCTTATTCCACATAATGAAAATTCATTATCTTTTTGGAAAGAAGCATTACAAGTAAATAAATTAAGTACTCCATATCAAGTGTTAGAATTAGTTTGTTCTGGAAATATTTTTTATGGAAACGAAAAATATTTAAAAACTTCTCCTAATTTTACTTTTAATAATTATCGACAATATGCGTTCAATTATTGGAATGGTTCAGACACTAATCTTAAAGAAAATATTGCTGTAGAATGTATATTTAGTGGATATTTTACTGTCAAGGAAATAATTTATTAAATTGCTCTATCGGAATACCATTAATATATTTAGTTATTGGAGTAGTATTATATTTGCAATCCTGACAATGAATGTATTCATGACGACAATTTAAACAAGCTCTTTTTATCTTATAAGACACAGTCACTATTTCATCATTTTTATCCTGCTGTTCTTCAAATTGTCGTTTAAATTTAGATTTTTCTTTTTTTAATAACTCTTTATTCATAAAATTTTCCCTTCTTTTTATAAAATTTTTAACACAATTATCTTATAATTATCACTATACTTTTGAGCTTAACCATAGTTTTTTCAGCTTATGCTATAATGAATTTGTCATAAGACAAAGCTCGTTTTTTCTAAAAACTTCATTTACTTCAACTTTTATATTTATTTACTTGCAAGCTAAGGGATTTTTTTCAACCCCTTAGCTTATTTTTATCCTGCTATTAATTGTTGCGATAACAACAATCTAAACGCTTCACGTCCTCGTGGTGTGATAAGTGTTTGAATACCACTCCAGCTATCATCTTTAGCTTTTTGTTCTTTGACTTCAAAATAACCCTTACCATTGCTATCATTTGCTATAAACTGAGAATATGGCTGTAATTTACCTTTAATATTTCGATAAACAAACTTTCTTTCTAAAAGCCAATTTATAAAATACTTTTGACCAATGTGTAACATTTTTGCTGTATCTCTAAAATTAGTTAGTGTATTTCTATCAACTAATTCATCAAAATAATCAGCTTTAGGCTTCATTATTTGATTTTCTGTAGTAAGTTTTAGAATTTGTTCATCTTTCATCAATAGATTTTTATTAGCAATGGTTAACGCACGACTCATTACCATTTCAGGGCTATTCCATTTTTTACCGATATCTATAAAATATTGACGAGCTATCATTCCTTTTTCATTTCGTTGCATCATAGCAAGGTGTTTTGCCATATCTAAAGTTAATTGGTGGTCTATGCTAGGTCTACCACCTTGAGGTTTTTCCGTTTTTTCGGAAAAACTTATAAAATCAATGTTTTGTTTAAATCCAGCTTCACACATACGATTAAACCATTGAGTATATTTCTCTTTTACTTCTAAAAAATTATGAAGCATACGACCACTTACTGTAGGCTCACCATTTTTATTAACTTCAATTTTCAATAAATTATTCATAAAATCACTCCTTTTAAAATTCACTAACAAATCAGCTATAAAAACTTTATTAGATTTTTTATTTATTTAAAATTAAATAGATTTAACATTCTCCATCTCTTTTGCCTCGTTTTGTGGCTGAATTGGGTAAAAAATTTCCTCGATTGAAACATTATAATAATTTGCTAATTTTATCTTTATATCATCTCTTGGTATACGCTTACCATTTTCATACATTGATATTGCCGAGCGAGATATATTACAACTATTAGCAACTTCTTTAGTAGTTTTTTTATATTTTTTTCGTAATTCTAATAAATTATTACCAATAATTTTTGAATTCAATATATATCCTCCTTATCATCCTGCCACATATCGTTGACAATAAATACATTATCATATTATTACCTCTATGTCAACATTACGTGGCAGATTTATTGATATTGTTCACATTACGTGATATTATTTAATCATAGGAGTTGATTTCTATGTCATTTAATGAACAATTAAAAAAATTAAGAGAAGAACGTAATCTTTCACAATCAGATTTCGCAAAAGATATTGGATTAACAAGAAGTGCAATAAGTATGTATGAATTAGGTAAACGAGAACCTAATTTAGAAACATTAAAAAAATTTGCAGATTTTTTTAATGTTTCTATCGATGAATTAATTGATAAAAACAAAGAAAATAAAGTTCAAAAGAAAAAATATATTGCATTACATCGTTTAGTTGATGAATTACATCCTGAAGATATTCAAGAAGTAATTGACTTTGCTAAATTAAAAAAATGCAAACGTAATAATATTAAAATATGGAATGATGATGATGACTTCTAATTTATATCCTCAATATAAAAAAATGCAAACATTAGCAAGAGAACAACTTTTAACATTACCAGTTGGTTTACCAATTAAGGTAAAGCCTATTGTAAATTATATATTGAATAATGAAAATTTTGAAATTTATACTTATAAAGATTATGCAAAATTGGAAGGTTTTGAATTAACCTTTGATAATATTGAAAAATATTTTAATAGTAAAGATGCAAAATTAGTATATAATTCTAATGATGATATGTATACTTTATTTTATAATAGTGAAATGCCCTCTATTAGAAAAGCCTGGACTTTTGCCCACGAACTAGGACATTATTTTGCAGGACATCATTTTTATATAGAAAATGATAACGTTTCCAAAGAATTAAATAATGTACTAGAACAAGAGGCAAATTGTTTTGCTAGAGAATTATTAGTACCTTCTGGTTTAGTTCTTTATATAGCTGATTATTATAAAAGTAGAGATGTTATTTCATTCTACACTATATTAAGAGCTATTTTTAATTTAAGTAAAGAAGCCTCTTTTTATATTGCAAGAGATTTATCAAAAGTACGTAAAGAATATACAGAAAGAAAAATTTATGAAAATTATATAGATATTATTAAACGTTATTATCCATTTTTATATAAAAAAATTTTCTTAAATATACCATCTAGAGATGACTTTTATTCTTGGAGTATACATTATAAATATGAATACGATCCATTTTCATTTTATTTTTACAGAACTAAGCCTTCTCCTCCATCAAAGTTTTTAAAACATTATCTTTTTGAAAAATTAATTCAATCCACAGATAATGAAATAAAACACATTACTCATTAAAACTATAATTACAATAATTATATTTTAATTAAGGAATAAAGTATCCTAAAAACATTATATATCTTAAAATTAATTTAATACCTAAAACAAGGAGCGCTTATAATGCAAGATAAATTTTATAAAAAAAATTGGTTTATATGGTTAATGATAATTTTTATTTTTCCTCTAGGTTTATTTTTACTATTTAAATATTCTAATTATAGTAATAAAACTAAAATAATTATTACTATAATAATTTTAGGATTAGTTATTTTTAGTAAGGTTTTACCAACCGAAGAAAGCATAAATCAAACACCAGAACAAACCGTTACGAATCAAGAAGTAAAATCAGAAAAAAATAATGAAATTCCTGAATTAATATGTAAACAAGCTGGAATAGGTGATACTTTAGAGAGCTGGATTGATGAATACAATGAACCAAATAAAGATAACGGTATGAATAAAACTTTTGAAAATGATAAATTACTTGTATTATTTGCTGATAATAGAGCATTAAATATTACTATTCAAGATAATAAAAATGGGAAAAAGGATAATGACCTTATCAATAAAATATTACCAACAGATATTACTAAAATAAGTGAACAAGATGAATCCGATGATACTATTATTAAACATAAAGAAATATATCATAGCGATTTAATTCAAAAAAACATTTCAAAAAGTGATGGTACTGTTACTATTATTGATCAATTTGATAAGAATACTGGCACATATTTATCAACTATAATTGATTGTACACCAGGTCTATAATTATGAATTATTTTTTATTTTTAATAATAATTTCACTATTAAGCATCGTTTGTTACTTAAATTATGATTTAAAAGTTGTTAATCCATTAATTACAGCATTTACTAGTCTTGTAATGGTTATAGTTGGTTTGTTTAGTAAACATTTTTATGATATTTGGAAAATTAATTATGATACGAAAAAGAAAAGGAGAACTATTGCTAATTTATTAATACAAGAGCTTAATTTATGTAAAAATGAATGGGATAAAAAAATTTTTTTAAAGAATAAAGATATTCATAAAGATACTGTAAATTCTCCTGTAATAACTTTAAATTCTTCTGCAATAACTATAAATTATTCAAAATTAGCTATTTTAGAAACATATTTAAAAGATATTAATATTTTTGAGGATAATCTAATTTGTAACTTAACTAAATTTTATAATCAATATAATTCTTATATTAATATACGATTTAAATATATTTATACATTAGAACAATATTTATCCCTTCTTAATTATGTTCCTAATACTCGATACAGTGAATATGTTACACAATTAAATATGTTATGTGATATTGCAAATATTAACATTATACATTTAGAAAAATTATACTCTTTAATCATACAAGACTTACAAATCATACAAAAAGGTAAATAATAATATTTAATAAAAATATGAATAATATAATCTATCAAAATGATATATTTGTACAATAATATGAAATAGGAGTGATACTGTGGATTTAAAAAAATCTGAAAATAATACTACGTTAAAAGAAACAATTCATAACTTAATGTCCGAATATGAAAAGTACCTTATTGATATGGCTGATACCGACCAGCATAAAGCAGCTCTTTTATGTTACTGGTTAAAAGATTATAAAAAAATGCTAATTAGAGAAAAGCAGTTCAATCCAAGTTATCTAAAAAAATATCGACGAGGTGATATTATTAGTGTTAACCTAGGTTTCAATGTCGGTTCAGAACAAGGCGGTTTACATTTTGCTGTTGTATTAGAAGATAATCCCAGAAAATCTGAGACGATAACTATAATGCCATTAAAATCAAGAAAAAATTCACGCGAAGAACAAGAATATGAAATTGATTTAAATGGAGAAATTGTTCATCAGTTCTCGCAAAAAATAAATAACAAATTTATAGAAAATAAGGCTACTTTTGAAGAGCTTGATCAATTAAAACGCTCCTATCAACTTCTTATAAATGAATTAACAGAAAAAGTAACTGCTTTAAAAGCAGAAATACCTATAAAAATTAAAGAATTGACAAGCTCACCCATTGATGAAGTTAATACCAAAAAAGATTTAATAGAAAAAGATTTCGACTCACAAATATCCGAACTTAGCAATCAATCAAAAATAGCGTTTGAAAAAAAACAAGAAATAGCTCTACAACAACAAAAAATACAAAAAGAATTAGATGTAATTAACAAATATATTAAACAGCTTGGAAAAATGAAAAAAGGTAGTATTGGTTTAATTAAACAAATAACAACTATTAGTAAAATGAGAATTGTCAATCCAATATCAGACAAAGACACATTAGCCGGTATTCGTCTATCTGATGAATTTTTATCAAAAATTGATACAAAAATAAAACAAATTTATACAAAAGAATAACACTTGACTTAATCATTTATTATGTTATAATAAAGATACAAGAAAACTATGCGGTTTACCCGCACTACAATTAAGACTATGCGATTTACTCGCACTACGACAAAGACCTTGTATCTATGATACAAGGTCTTTTTTATTTATACATAGTAATAACTAGGCATAATAAAAGGAGAATTATTATGCCTAGAATATAAATGTATGATTAGGTTTTTTGGAATAAAAAATAAAACCGCCATAATGCTACCAACATTATAGCGGCTCGTAATACGATACTACCAATATCGTATTTTAATAGGTCTTTTACTATATACCTACTACCAACCTTATTATATAGTAATTGACCTCTTTTTGCAATTTAATATTGAATATGGAGGTCTTTTAAATGACTAAAATTATAACAGCAGGTATTTATGTCCGTGTATCAACTTCTGAACAAGCAGAACAAGGATATTCTATCCAAACACAGATAAGGGCTTGTAAAGACAAAGCATATGAATTAGGAGCAATAGATATTCTGGAATATGCTGATGAAGGATTTAGTGGTGCAAAATTAGATCGACCAGCAATGACGAGATTGCGTGATGATATCCGTAAAGATAAATTAGATATCATAATCTGTTATGACCCTGATAGATTAGCACGCAATCTTGCCCATCAATTACTAATAACTGATGAAATAGAAAAATACTGTCGTGAAGGTCTAATTTTTGTATCTGTATCTTTTGAAAACTCTCCAGAAGGTAGGCTCTTTTATTCCATGCGTGGAGCTTTTTCTGCCTATGAACGTGAAAAAATATTAGAACGTATCATTCGTGGCAAAAAAGGAAAATTACTGGCAGGTAGATTAGGAAATAACCATTTATATGGGTATGATTTTGATAAAGATACTCAGATGTATGTAATAAATGAAAATGAAGCTAAGATTATCCGCAAAATTTTCGAATGGTATATCTCTGGTATAAGTAGTGAGCAAATAACCGATAAATTAAATGCCAATAATATACCTAAAATTTGGCAAGGTAAAAGATATAAATGGTCTGGCTCTACAGTCCGAACAATACTCAAAAATGAAAAATATACCGGTATATTTCATGGCTGGCAATATTTACAAGTAATAAATAAATGCGGTGGCTATAGTATAAAGAAAAAAGATAAATCTCAATGGATAGATATTGAAATTCCTGCTATTATCTCTAATGAAATATTTGAAAAAGCTCAAAAACAAATAATAAAAAATAGAACATATAATACTCGTAAAGAAAAAGAAGTTCACTTATTAACTGGATTAGCTTATTGTGGTTCTTGTGGTAATAAAATTTATAATCATCATAACATTAGAAGAAAATATTATGTATGTTCTATTTTGTATGATAAACGTATAACAGATAAAAAAATATGTAAACCTAAATTTTTACACATACCTGAAGTTGATGAATTGGTATGGAATGCATTAACTAAAATATGTTCTTCTCCCAAATTAATAAAAGAATATATGACTGATATCAATAATCATGAAAATACATTTCTAAATTATAAAGAAAAACTATGTATGCTTGATAAAAAACTAACTAAATTAAAAAATAGCCAAAATGATATTCTAGAATGGTTTTCTGATGGACTGATTGATAAGGAGACTACACAAAAAAAGCTTGAAAATAATAAACAAAAAATAGAACAATTAAACTCTAATAAAAAGGAATTATTAATTAATATATCTAACTTAAAAGAAAAACATACTCCTGAAGATATTTACAATATTTTCAAAAAATCTACTAAGATATCAATTGATGACAAACGCAATATTTTGCGGTCTATACTTGATAAAATTTATCTAACTAAATTAGATAAATCCAAAGGATGCAAATCTAAATTATCCTTAAAAATTGTTTTTGTTTTTAAATAAAAAAGAGATGTACTTTTAATGTTTTATCATCAAAAGTACATCTTCTTTAAGTTTATTCTTTATTGTCTAATCCTATTTTAGATAGTATATAAAATGTGATACTTAGAATCATGCCACAGACAACAGCAAGGCCCATACCTTTTAATTGTACAGGACCAATATTTACAGCAGCTCCACTAAGACCACTTATCATAGTTACGGCAGTAAGTATCATATTTTTCGTACTAGTATAATCAACTTTTTTCTCTATAAGCATACGTATACCAGAACAAGCGATAACACCAAATAACAATACAGAAATACCGCCCATTACTGGTACTGGAATAGCATGAATAATCGCAGCAATTTTACCAATAAAAGAGAAAAGAATAGCAAAAACAGCAGCTCCACCAATTACCCACACACTATAAACACGAGTAATAGCCATAACGCCCATATTTTCGCCATAAGTAGTATTAGGAGTTGAGCCTACAAAACCAGATAAAACATTAGAAACACCATCAGCAAATAAAGAACGATTAAGTCCTGGATTTTTAATTAAATCTCTATCAACAATACTACTTGTAACAACAACATGTCCAATATGTTCAGCAAAAACTACAAACAATGCAGGCATAATAATCATGATAGCGTGAATATTAAAAGTTGGTTCATAGAAAGTTGGTACTTGTACCCAACTAGCAGCTTCTACACCAGACCAATCTACAATACCTAAACAAAAAGCCATAATATATCCTGCAATTACACCAATTAATACAGGAATTACACTTAAAAATCCTCTACCAATTACAGAAGCCAAAATTGCCACAGCTAATGTAAATACAGAAGTAATCATTGCAAGCTCATTTGGAATGCCTTGAGATTGCATTGTATCACTGATAAAACCAGACATATCCAAAGCAAGTGGTGCAAGCTCAAGACCAATTACTGCTACTACCGCACCCATTGCAGCTGGTGGCAAAATAATATCAATCCAAGCTGTACCTAATTTACCCACAACAAAAGATAAAATAATAAAAGATAAACCAAATGCTATAAATCCACCTTGAGCATCGCCATAACTAAGTCCACTAGTAGCAAGTACTGCTAAAACTGGAGAAATAAATGCAAAACTAGAACCTAAATAAGCAGGTAATTTCCCTTTACAAATGATTAAATACAAAATTGTACCTATACCATTCATAAATAAAGCTGTTGCTGGATTTACATGAAGTAAAAAAGGAACTAACACTGTAGAACCAAACATAGCAAACAAATGTTGTAAACTAAGTGGAATTCCTTGCAACAAAGGCACTTTTTCTTCTACGTCATAAAACTTTTTCATTTTGTCCTCGCTTTCATAAATAAATAAAAAATTCCTTAGTTATTTTATCATAAGAAATCATATCTATCTATTTAAAAATAAAAATATTTATTAAAAACCAAAAGATTATTGCATATTTACCGCTTTTAATTTATATTTATATAGGCAAAAAATAAAAACATTATTTTTTCCTATATATTTTATTATGAATAGGAGATTTTTTATGACTAAAGAAGAATTTATGCTTATTGCAACTCAAGAAGCTGATAGTAATTTAACAACTAATGAAGGTGGCCCTTTCGGTGCAGTTATTGTAAAAGATGGCAAAATCGTAGGTCGCGGTCATAATCGTGTACTTATAAAACATGATCCAACTTGTCATGCCGAAGTTGAAGCTATTCGTGATGCTTGTCAAAATTTAGGTACTCATGATTTAACAGGTTGTGAACTCTATACATCTTGCTATCCATGTCCAATGTGCCTTTCTGCTACTATTTGGGCAAACATTAAAAAAGTTTATTATGGAAACACAGCTAAAGATGCTGATAAAATTGGTTTTAGAGATGATTTCATCTACAACTATATTGAAGGAAAATGCCAAGATATCTCCGTTTTAGATTTAGAACAATTTGGTAGAGATATCACTATAAAATCCTTTGATAACTTTGCACAAAAAACAGACAAAACAATCTACTAAAAACAAAGAGGATAAGTTTTATACTTATCCTCTTTTTATTATTTTTATTATCATCAAATAGACAATTATTTAATTATATTATTCTTCTACTTTTTGGTTAAACAAAGCCGCTGCAAAGTCATTAGCTACAAATGGTCGTAAATCGTCCATACCTTCACCGACACCAATCCATTTTACTGGCATACTAAGTTCAGATTTTAAGCCAATTACTACACCGCCTTTAGCAGTGCCATCTAATTTAGTCAATACTAATCCAGAAATAGGCGCTGATTTTGTGAATAATTCAGCTTGGCTAATTGCATTTTGTCCTGTTGTAGCATCTAATACTAATAATGTTTCATGTGGAGCTTCTGCTATTTCACGTTTAATAACTCTTTGAATTTTATTTAATTCTGTCATTAAATTAGCTTTATTATGCAAACGTCCTGCTGTATCAATAATGAGTATATCCACTTTTCTTGCGATAGCAGCTTTCACAGCATCAAATACTACTGCCGCTGGATCAGAACCTTCTTCATGTTTAATTACAGGAACATTTACTCTTTGACCCCAAATTTCTAATTGGTCAATAGCCGCTGCACGGAAAGTATCTGCTGCTGCAAACATAACATTTTTGCCTTGTTCTTTATAATATCTACCTAATTTACCAATAGTTGTAGTTTTACCTACACCGTTTACACCAATTACTAAAATTACTGTAGGCCCAGATTTAGCAATATTTGTTTCATCAGAACCTTCATTTAACATCTCTGTAATACGTTTAATCAAGAATGGTTTTAAATCTTCAGGAGAGTTAATCTGTTTTTTCTTAATACCAGCACGAACATCGTCCATTAATTGTAAAGAAGTCTTTACCCCTACATCAGCTTGGATTAAAGCATCTTCTAATTCATCTAATAAATCATCATCAATATCAGCATAACCAATAATTACTTTTTCAATTTTCTCTGTTAAAGATTTACGTGTTTTTGTAAGACCTTCTTTTAATTTACTAAAAAATCCCATCTTTTAACCTCTTTCCTCAAAATCTTCTAAACGAACAGATATCAATTTGGATACACCAGCATCTTCAATAGTTACACCATACATAACATCAGCAGACTCCATTGTTCCCTTGCGATGTGTTACCAAAATAAATTGAGTGCGTTTGGCATAATCTTTTAAAAACTTCGCAAAACGTTTGACATTTGCTTCATCTAATGGAGCATCAATTTCATCTAATACACTAAATGGTGCAGGATTATAAGTGAAAAATGCAAACAGTAACGCTATAACTGTAAGCGTTCTTTCCCCACCTGATAATACAGCTAGACTCTGTGGTTTTTTATCTGGTGGTTCTACTTCAATTTCAATACCTGAACTTAAGATATCTTCTTTATTTGTTAAAATTAACTTTGCATTTCCACCGCCAAATAAGCGTTTAAAAATATCATTAAAATATACTTTTATTTTATCAAAAGCCAAACCAAATTGTGTAGACATTGTTTTATCAATCTGCTCAATGATTTTTGTTAAATCTTCTTTAGCTTTGACTAAATCTTCAATTTGTTTACTCATAAAGCTATAACGTTCATTTAATGTTTCATATTCGTTGATAGCATTTGGATTTACAGGGCCAATTTCTTTTAATTCTTTATCTAATTTCTTTAATTTAGATTTCAGCTCATTTTCATCAAGTTCTAAACGATGATTTAAAACTTCTTGTGGAGTCAATTCATATTCTTCTTGCATACTTTGTAAGCACTGCTTAATTTCAGTTTCCAATTTAGCTACACTTACTTCGCATTTATGAATTTTATCCTTGATAACGCCTACTTTGCTTGCAATTTTAGCTCGTTCTTCGTCCATATCAGACAATTCACTTCGCATACCTAATTGTCTTTTATATAAAGTATCGTATTCTTCTTTACCATCAGTTTTTAACTTTTCCAAATTAGCTACAGATTCTTCTAATTGTTTTAATTCAGCTAAACTATCATCAATGACTTTTTGTAATCCAGCCATTTCTTTATCACTATCAGCTAAAAATGCCTTAAATCTTTCTGCCTGTCCTGTCAACAAATTCAATTTATCATTATAACGAATGACTTCTTGTCTTGCCTCTGTACAGCTAATTTGTTTTTGCATTACCTTTTGTTGACGAATTTTTAAATCATGTTTCAATACTTCAATCTCATTGTAAATATCTTCATAAAGATTTTGTTTTTCATCAACTTGAGCTTCCATTTGAGCAATTTTAGCTGTTTGCTTTTCAATATCTGCCTCAATAGCCGTTTTTTTCACGATTAAAGCAGATATGCGATTATCTATAGCTTTTAAGATATCTTCTTGATTTACAAACCAACTTTCTAATTGTTTAAATTCTACTTTTTTCTGTGCTAATAATAAAGATAACTCTTGCCAATCTTTTTGCAAACGATTGATATTTTCTGCTAAAGCCACGCGTTTTGCTTCATCATCTTCATATTTATTTTTCGCATCACGCAATCCTTTACGCTCACTAGCTAGATAATCTTTTAATTCTAATAACTCACCTTTACGGTGTAAATAACCTGCTTCCTTACTTTGGCTACTACCACCAGCAATAGCACCACCAGGTTGCAATAATTCACCTTCTAAAGTTACGATACGCAAACGATAATCATATAACTTAGCTAATTTCAAAGCGTTATCCACATCATCAACTACTAAAATTCTACCTAATAAAGATTGAGTTATCACTTTATATTCTTCATCAATATTTACAAGTTCATCTGCATAAGCGATAAAACCATGTTTACCCGGTTCAATTTCAGTGCGTTTATTTTTATGTGGCTGAACAGTAGTAAGTGGCATAAAAGTTACGCGACCAAATTTATTTTCTTTCAAATAATTAATTGCTGATTTTGCCGTATCTGTATCTTTAGTAACTACATTTTGCATAGCAGAACCAAGAGCTACTTCAATAGCTGTAATAAAAGGGTCTTCTACCTTTATCAATTCAGCTACAGCACCACAAATACCTTTTTGCCATGATTTATCCGCTTTTAAAACTCTTTTTACAGCCTTGCCAAACCCTTCATATGATGCTTGCATTTCCTGGAAAAATTTTACTTTTTCCTCTGCCATACGCACATTTTGGCGAGTTTCATTGATAAATTCTGTAGCCTCTTTGCAAACTTTTATAAGTTCATCTAAATTACTTTGTTGAGAATTGATACTTTCTTGCTTAGCCTGTACCTTTTTATTGATATTATCAATCTCTACTTGTAATAATTCCTTAGCTGTATTTTTTTCTATTTTTTCATTAATTGCATTTTTATGCGCACTATGCTGATTTTCAATATTTACATCTATATCAGACATATCTCGCTTTAATAATAATAATACCTTATTTTGTTCTTCTATCTGCTTGCGTTTTTCATTATCTTGCTCTTGCTTTAATTTAATTTCTTCTTCTTTCGCTTTAATATCATTTTCTACTTTTTGTACACTTGAATTTTCTTCTTGCAGGGCAAGTTCCAATTTATCCGCAGTATTATTAGCAATTTGAGCTTTTCTTTTCAATTCTTCTCCATCAGCTAAAGATATTTTTAATTCTTCTTTTGTCTGATTTTGTCTTTCCTCTAAACGCTGTTGAGACTGACAACTCTGTCGTATACGCTCTTGTAATAAAGTGGCTTGATTGCGACTGCGTTCTATTTCTTCATGGATTTTTTGATTATTTTCACCAAGCAATTTTATTTTCTGTTCTAATTTATTTATCTCACTTTTTTTAGCGATTTTTTCACTTTCAGAAACAGAAACTGTAGCCTCTAATGAAGCTCTTTCTTGTTCATAACCTTTTATCTCTAAATCCAGTTTATTATTTTCAGCTGAAAGATTTTCATATTTATACAAAATCTGCGTGAGTCTACAATCTTTATATTCTTTATTAATGACATTATATCGTCTAGTTTTATCAGCTTGTTCTTTTAAAGGTTCTAACTGTTTTTCAATCTCACTTACAATATCATTTAAACGTACAACATTTGCCTGTGTATTATCTAATTTTCGTACAGCTTCGCGTTTTCGTTCACGATATTTAGTAATTCCCGCACATTCTTCAAAGAAATATCTTCGCTCTTCTGGCTTTGTATTTAAAACTTCATCTACTTTATTCTGACTAATAACACTTATAGAATTTTTACCCAATCCTGTGTCGGCAAATAAATTATAAATATCCTTTAAACGACATTTTGTTTTATTGATTAAAAATTCACTTTCACCGGAACGAAATATGCGTCTTGTAATCATTACTTCCTGAAAATCTATAGGCAATTTACCATCACTATTATCAAAAGTAACGGAAACTTCCGCTGCACCAAGAGGTCTTCTTGTGGAGCTACCTGTGAAAATAATATCTTCTGCCTTATTTCCACGCAAATTGCGCACATTTTGTTCCCCTAAAACCCAACGAATGGCATCTGTAATATTACTCTTACCACTCCCATTAGGCCCTACAATTGCTGTTATGCCCTCATCAAATTCTACTTCTAATTTATCTGCAAATGATTTAAATCCATACGCTTCTAATCGCTTTAACAGCAAAGTTTTCACCGTCCATTGTTGTTTCTATTTCATAAACTACTATCTATCTATTGTTATTTGAACTGTTACATCAGCACCAGGTAAAACTTTATCTTTTAATTCATCAGGGAAAGAAATTTTTGCTGCTGTAACTAAATTTTTATTTTCTTCATCTTCACTATCTTGATGTGTTACCTCTAAGACAGTACCTGTTAAATCCATATCATCAACAGAATAATGAACAAATTGACCTTGATGTACTTTAGCATATTGTTCTTCTGTAAGTGGTGCTTCTACCCATAAATTTTTAGTATTACCCACATTGATGAATACATCGCCTTGTTTTAATTCATCACCTTGTTTAAAATCAGTTAAATATATAATACCACTAACTGGAGCTGTAATATCGGCAAAATTATCATCAGATTGAGCTTGGTCTAAAGCTGCTTTTGCTTGATTTAATTGAATTTGAGCTGTAGCTAATGCTTCTGATAATTCTTTAGATGGAGCAGAAGAAACACTTGCTTGTTGTTCTACAACTTGTGGTGTACTTGCTGCCGCTAAAGCACTTTGTGCTGCTGCATATTCTGATTGTGCTTCCGCATATTGTGTCGCACTTACAGCACCTATAGAATATAATTTATCCATCTTCTGTTTATTTGCTGCGGCTGCATCTAATCTAGCTTGAGCTGCTGCTACATTTCCTGTCGAAGAACTTGTAACTACTGGCTGACTTACTACCATAGAGGCTTTTACTTGTTGCTCTAAATTATCATAATTTACTTTTGCTTCGTCATATGCCTTTTGCAAAGCTTCAATTTGTTCAGGTGTTACAACTACTTTCATTTTAGCAATAACTTGACCTGCTTCTACCTTATCACCATCATTTACTAAAAGCTCTGTCAATGTTCCATCATTTTGAGCTACAACCATAACTTTAGAACTTGTGAGCTTTGCATCATTAATATTAATAATTCCTTGTCCCTGGTTCCATTTATATACACCAAAAATAGCTACAACAGCTATAAGTAGAATTATAGGAACACTATAAATTATAAATGGTTTTATTTTTTTTGTAATATCTTTTTCCATAATAGTACCTCCCATCTTCAGCAATAAAAAAATCCTTTCTCATTCAATATATATCTAAATAAATGAGAAAGGCTGTATATATTCTTACAGCTAGTATTAAAAATACCACAAAACAGTAAAATACACAAGAAAATAGGCTATTTCTAATGAAATTATAACAAAATAATAATATTTATTTTTCTCTTAAATCAAACTAGTTAAATACTTTTTAACATCCTCAATAGAATAACAAATTGCATCTGGATTTTTAGCTTTTACGGCTTCTTCTTCTATTCTTGTTCCATATAATACAGAAGCTATTTTTACACCAACTTGTCTAGCTGCATCAATATCAGTTGGTGCATCACCAATATAAATCACTTCATCTGCTGATAAATTATATTCATCTATAACTTCTTGCATCATTTGTGGTTTTATACCACCTTTTATAGAGCCAGTTTTTACTTTATCAAAAAGATTTTCCATTTGATACTGCTTTAAAGATATTTCACAAGTTTTTGCACCTTTACCTGTAGCCAAAATTACAATGAGATTTTTACTTTTTAAATATTTTATTAAATCCACAACACCTGCAAATGGTTTTGGTGTTATTTCTCTATGTAATCTTGCATAAGCATCATATAATAGTTTACAAGCTTCTTCATAGTCTTTTTCATCTACAAATTTTAAAATACTACCTTCTTCTATAGGTCCAAATGTATCTGCTATTTCATCATCAGATAATTCTCTATCCATAAAAGGACTTACTGCTTCTCTGATTGATTCAATAACTAATTTTAAAGTGTCTCCTATTGTACCATCAAAATCAAAAATAACTGCTTTTAACATAAATTCGCTGTTTCCAGCTTTCACCTCTTTATCCATATTTATATCTATTATCTATCAAATACATAACAAAATCAATTTATTATGTTTAAATATATTAATACTCATTGTGCTAGTTCATTTTTTATTGTATAAACTAATAAACATTGTTCCAATCTTAATCGAAATCCTAAAATAGATTGTACTCTTATTCTTTCTATATCAAATAAATTTACTAATTTAGAAAATACTGTCTCTATATATTTCCTCTTCTTTTTTAGAAATTTACTATTTTCTTGTTTCTTTTCTTTCATATTTTTTCTTGATGGTGTCCAAAACCATATTCCTTCTTTTTCCAATTTCTTTTTTAATTCATTACTTAGATATCCTTGGTCTGCTAAAATATATTGACATCTATATTGTCTTAACAAATCTTCTACCATTTTTATATCATGTTTAGATGCTTTACTCAATGTATATGCCCAAATGTGTCCATCACTTCCTACTTCAAAGCTACCTTTCAATCCATAATAATATTGCTTTTTAGTGGCATTATAGCCAATATCTGCATAATCTGTAAGTACTTTACATCTTTTATTACGAATAGGTTGACATAATGGTAGTGGTAAACTGTCAATAATTGTGTATTTAGGATTATTTGAATGTTGTTTTAATATACCAATACGTATCCATTGCAAAAAACAAAAAGCATTATTGCAAATACGATTAAAACGTGAACGCTCAGGAAGAGAAGATTTAGGAAAAATATTATTTTGCAAAAAGTAATAAAAACGAAGCTGAGTAGTAATTTTAAGCTCAACTTGCCAACAAAGTAAAGAAATAACAAGGACATCATCTAATTTACAGTGCTGAATATTTCTGCGATGGCGAATAGAAGAAGGAACATATTTTGGGTATAAAGGTTGAATAAATTTGTACCAATTTAATAAATGGGATTGAAATTTTAAAGTATTTAGCTTACAATGAGATTGGTTCAACATTAGATACACTTCTTTGTGATGAAATACTTAAAAATGTACTCCTGTTGAACTTTTTTTGCAAGTAAAAATTTTAACTAGCACAATACGTAAATTAATAATAAAATTTGTGGAGGATTTTATGGGAAGATTTTATAAAAAAGCGATAGTTACAGCTTTATTAGTATCAGCATTATCAACTACTGTTTTTGCGGCCTCAAAAGATAATACAGATTATGAAAATATACCACCAGAAGCTGTTATTGTTACAGATTTTAATAGTGATATCTTTAAATCATCAGCATTTTCTAATTATGATAATGAACATCAACAGTATAGATTAAGTAAATATGATATTATAAATGTGAGTATTGTGGGCTTTAATGATAGTCTTAATAAATCAAATACTATGGGACGATATGGATACACTTCTAGTGCGATTAATGGCAGTGTAAATTATAATTCTACATTAGCACAAACAGGTTTTAATGATATTGTAATTGGTCCTGATGGATATGCACAACTTCCATATGCTGGTTCAGTAAAACTTGCTGGGCTTACAGTTGACGAAGCAAAAGATTTACTCACTATGAAATTAGGAAGATATTTAAAAATACCATCTATGTCGGTGATAGTCACTTCTTATGGACCTAGAAAAGTACAGGTTTTAGGAGAAGTAGAAAAACCAGGCATTATAGAGCTTGCGGCAGATGACATGAATGTTTTGGCTGCTGTAACAAGTGCAGGTTGGGCAAATAAATATGGTCGTATCAAAAAAATACAAGTTATTCGCATTATTGATGGTGTGATGTATGTAAAAGAAGCTAATTTAAAAGATTATATCGAAAAACATGATATACGTCAGAATATAGAATTAAAAGATGGAGATATCTTATATATTCCTCGTTCTAATAAAATTGACCTTCAAGATGATATTATGCCTTGGATTAGTTTCTATGGATTATACAAAAATATTACTGATTAATGGAGTTTTGATTTAATGGATACACAAAATAATGATACAATTGATTTAAAAAAATTGTTTTCTTTAATGATAGAAAAGAAAACGATAGTTATAGCGATAATAGTAATTTGTACTATTATTGCCACTATAGTTGCTTTTGTCTTACCAAAATCTTATCAATCTACCACACTTGTACGTGTAAAATCTAACAACAGCTCTACTATGGCTGGTTATGCAGCTATGGCAGCTGGCTTTGGTATAGATATAGGGGGAGGAAGTTCCGGTTCACCTGAATCTTATATAGAACTTATGAAATCTCGTGAAGTTTTAGAACCTATTATTGCTGAATTAGATTTCCCAGAGGAAACAAAGGAGAAAATGACAGCAGCAGGTTTTGCAAAATCTAATTTAGAGATAACTAATATTAAAAAGACAGAATTAATAACTATAGCTGCTTATGGTAAAACACCAGAGGAAGCACAGATGATTTCTCAAGGGGTAGCAGATAATTTCTTAGCTTTAATGACTAAATTAAATAAGGAAGATAATTCTTCTACTTTGAAATTTCTTGATGAACGTATAAAAATCGCTAAAGAAGAAATGGAAACAGCAGAAAATAAATTAGCTGCTTATCAGCAAGAGCATAAAATCTATGCACCTGACGAACAAGCAAAAGCTATTATTGCTAATTTAAATAATTATGATACAACTATTGCTCAGCTTCAAGCGCAGAGTGAAGGTGATAGTGCGAAACTCGCTGGTGTGACTAGTCAATTAGAACAGCAAAATGCATCTTTATTAGAATATAATGTATCTGATAATACAAATATCGGCAATATTCGTGAGTCTATAGTCAATAAACGTGTAGAACTTGTGGGACTACAACAACAGTTCACTGATGAACATCCAGATGTGATTAAAGCGAAAGAAGAATTAAATAGTCTTGAAAAATCTTTATCTGATGAGATCGCAAAGGCTGTAAATTCTCAATCAGTGACTTTAAGTCCAGTGCAATCTAATCTTTTAAAAGATAAAATCAGTACAGAAGTGCAGATATCTGTAAATAATGCTTCTTTAGAAGCTTTGAAAGCAAAACAAGCAGAAGCTCAAGAGAATATAGCTACATTATCTGCTGATAGTGTAGAATATATGCGTTTAGAACGTAATGCTAAAATCACAGGTCAAGTATATACTTCTCTTGTACAAAACTATGAACAGACTAGAATTCAAGAAGCAAAAGATTCTATGGATATTCAGATCATCGACGCAGCAGATTTGCCAAAAGAAGATATGCCAGCTAAGCCAAATAAAAAAATAATTGTAGTGATTGGTTTTGTCTTAGGTATAATGATCAGTTTTGGTTATACTTTATATAATTATAGTAGAAGATATGGTTTATAATAGGAAATAAAGGTAAAAGGAGAAGTATAGATTTTAAGATAAATATGGCTTCTCCTTTTATACTATAATTAAAAATAAATGCAATGTAGGTGAATTTATTGGCACAGAATTATAAAACTAATTTAAAACAGAATATCCGCATAATTTGGTCCGGTATATCACTGATGGCAGATTATCTAGCAGTATTATTAGCAGAGATGATAGCGATGTATTTTAGTGAAGAAAATCTTCGTTATATAGATTTATTTATCGTTATACCGTTTATTTATATAGCTTTTATCGCTGCTGCTAGGACTTATCGTCGTACTATTCCTTTTTGGCAAAGAGTAGAATCGCTTTTTTATAGTAGTATTTATAGTATTATTGCTATTTTATTGTTCTTTTTTGTAAGCGCTAATTCTACTGAACATAGTATAGCTTTTTTAGCATTACTTTGGTTAGCTAGTTTTATATGTCTGATAATTGTGCGTTATTTATTGAAACGTATATTAGATGAAAGAAAAATATTTAAGATACCTTTATTAATTATTGGGGCTCAAGAAGAAGCTTTAGCTTTTACGAGAAGCATAAATAATGATATAGGAATGAGTTCTTATAAAATAGTAGGTTTAATCAGTGATAAAACTCCTATAAAAGGATTAGAAAAATATCCTTTATTAGGTGATTTTAAGGATATTGAAAAGATAATTAAAACTACAGGAATAAATAATGTATTGATAGCTATTCCTTATTTGGAACAAGTAAAAATGCAAAATATTATTCATCGTGTACAGCCATTAGTGAAAAATATCTGTATCATTCCCAATCTTACAGCTATTCCTATGGGGGGAATAGATGTAGAAACATTTTTTACGGAAAAAATTATGCTTATTCGTGTACGCAATAATTTAGAACGTAGATTAAATCGCATTATTAAATATTTATTTGATATGATATTGACTATAGTGGGAACAATTTGTATTTCTCCATTATTAGTTATTATAGCGATATGGATATATAAAGACTCTCCTGGACCTGTGATATTTAAACATATGCGAGTGGGTAAAGATGGAAAAGAGTTTCCTTGTTATAAATTTCGTTCTATGTGTGTAGATGCTAAGGAAAAATTAGAAGAATTATTAAAAAATGATCCTAAGGCAAGAGCTGAATGGGAACGAGATTTTAAATTAAAGCATGATCCTAGAATTACTAAATCTGGAGCTTTTTTGCGTAAGACTAGTCTTGATGAATTGCCACAGATTTTTAATGTATTAAAAGGTGAGATGAGTCTTGTAGGTCCAAGACCTATAATTAAAGCAGAGATGGAACGTTATGGTAATTATATTAATGATTATTTAATGGTACGACCAGGGATTGCAGGAATGTGGCAATGTAGTGGTCGTAATGATATAGATTATACAGAGCGTGTGCATATGGACAGTTGGTATGTACGCAATTGGTCTGTATGGCTTGATATAATGATTTTATGGAGAACTTTTAAAGCTGTATTTGCAAAAAAAGGAGCTTATTGATAGATGAAAATTATTATTTTAGCAGGTGGAGGAGGTACTAGATTATTTCCACTATCTAGAGATTGTTATCCTAAACAATTTCTTCATGTAATAGATAATAAATCTTTACTTGCGCAAACCATAGAGAGATTTTTAGGCTTAGTTGAAGCAAAAGATATTATTATTGTGACTAATGAGCGTTATATTTTTCATGTGCAGGCAGAATTAAAAACTATAAATGCACAAGAAGCGCATATTATCACTGAACCTATGGGAAAAAATACAGCTCCAGCTATTGCTTTAGCACAGAGTTATTGTCAAGATGTATTGGAATGTGATAATGATGAGATTTTATTTGTCAGTCCATCGGATCATTTAATTAAACCAATAGATGCTTTTCAAGATTTAATAAAAAATGCTCAAGATGTAGCTAAAGATAATATAATTACTTTAGGAATTAAACCTACAAAACCAGAAATTGGTTATGGTTATATTGAAGCAGAGAAAAATAATAACTTAGCTAAAAAAGTTATTTCTTTTAAAGAAAAGCCAGATTTGGTTACAGCTAAAGAATATATCGCTTCTGGTAATTACTATTGGAATGGTGGTATGTTTATGTTTAGCATAGCTACTATGCAGGCTGAACTCATTAAATATATGCCGGCAATAATAGATATTACCCAAAATGGTTATCAGTATATAGTAGATAATTTTGCAGATATGCCAGATATATCTATTGACTATGCGGTAGCAGAAAAATCAAAAAAGATGATGATGATACCAATGGAGAATATTTATTGGAATGATATTGGCAGTTTTGATGCTATTGCAGAAGTACTTTCTGATAAAGATAAAAATGTATTTAAAGGTGATATTTTAGCGGAAAACTGTACAGATACGATGATTATTGGTGATAATCGTTTAATAGCTGGTATTGATTTAGAAAATTTAATGATTATAGATACACCAGATGCACTTCTTGTAGCAAAAAAAGGTGAAAGTCAAAAAGTAAAAAATATAGTGAATAAGCTTAAACAAAATAAAAGAAAAGAAGCAAAAGAAAATGTCACTATGTATCGCTCGTGGGGAAAATATACTTTACTTACTGAGAGTAAAGGTTATAGAGTGCGTAAAATAGAGATGGATCCAGGGGCTTCGCTGACTATGCAGATGCATTATCATCGTAGTGAGCATTGGACAGTTATTTCTGGTACAGGTAAAACTATTATTAATGATAGAGAAAGTATTTTTACGGAAAATCAAAGTACTTATATTCCTATGGGAGTAAAACATAAATTATCTAATCCAGGGAAAATACCTTTGATTATTATAGAGGTTCAATCTGGAAAATATATTAATGAAGATGATATTGTAGTTTTTGAGTAAATGAGGTAAATAAGGTGAAAATTCTTCATGTAGGTGAATATGTTAATGGTGGTGTAGCCACATATTTAAGAACTTTATTAAATGGATTACAGAAATATAGTAATATAGAAAGTTATTTATTGATTAGTGAGTATAAATCTCAAAAAAACTGGGAAAATATAACTAAAAAAGTATTTTATTATAAATATAAAAGAAGTATATCAAATATTTTTTCAGCTATAAAACAAATACATGAAGTTATAGAAAAGGTAAATCCTGATATAATACATGTTCATAGTACATGGGCAGGTCTTTTTGTTAGATTATCTTATTTATTTAGAAAAAGAAAAGCTAAGATAATATATCAATCACATGGTTGGGCTTTTTTAATGGACACATCTAAGTATAAAAAAAATATATATGCTTTAGTAGAAAGAATTTTATCCATACCGACAGATAAAATTATAAATATATCTAATTATGAACAAAATCAGGCTATTAAATATGGTTTTAATAAAAATAAAATGATAATGATTTATAATGGAGTAGAAGATAAAGTAAATAAGTCTAATTTAAAATTAAATTGGGATAGAAATAAAATAAATTTATTATTTGTTGGTAGATTGGATAGACAAAAAGGCTTAGATTTATTTTTAGATGTATATAATAAAATGGAGTTAGATAATGTTCATTTATATGTAATAGGAACTAGTGTGTTAGATAATAGTTTACCTAAAAATACAGAAACTGTTACTTATTTAGGTTGGGTAGATAATAAAGATATTGATGCATATTATCAAGCTTGTGACGCAGTAATAATGCCTTCTCGTTGGGAAGGGTTTGGTCTAGTTGCTATTGAAGCAATGCGAAATTCAAAACCTGTGATAGCTAGTAATATGGGAGCATTACCAGAATTAATAAAGAATAATATAAATGGATATATATTTGATATAAAAAATGATAAAGTATTAAAAGAAATCTTATTAAATATAAATAAGAATGAATTACAGGTTTTAGGAAAACAGGCAAGGCTGATATATTTAAAAAATTTTACAGACTTAATATTTATAAAAAATATATATAAGCTATATTCTTTTTAGTAGAAGGGTATTTTATATGAAGAAAATATATATAAATGGAAGATTTTTAACACAAAATATTACTGGAGTGCAAAGATATGCTATTGAAATAGTAAAAGCTTTGGATAAATATTTAAATGAACATGATTTAAAAGATAAATATAAATTTGAAATTGTGTGTCCTAAAAATATAAAACAAAAAATTGATTTAAAAAATATAAAAATAAAACAAATCGGTAATTTTAAGGGTCATTTATGGGAACAAATAGATTTACCTTTGTATGTGAAAGATAAATTTTTATTTAATTTTTGTAATTGTGCTCCATTAGTTAAAAAAAATCAGATTGTTACAATTCATGATACTGCAGTTTGCGATGTATCTTATGCATATTCAAAAGCTTTTCGTATATGGTATAAATTTATGTATAAAGTTTTAACATCTAGATTAAAGAAAATATTTACTGTATCAGAGTTTTCAAAAAAAAGATTAAATGAGTATTTTAATATTCCATTAGACCGAGTAGAAGTTACATATAATGGAATTGATCATATGAAAAATATAAAACCTGATGAGAATATTTTTTCTAAATTTAGTATAGAGAAAAATAATTATGTTTTAGCAGTTAGTAGTTTAAATCCATCAAAAAATTTTAAGTTAATATTAGAAACTGCTAAAATTTTACCAGAGATTAATTTTATTATAGCGGGTGGTAATAATTCTACTGTTTTTAAAGAACAAGGTTTAAAAATAACTTCAAATGTTAAATTTATTGGATATGTAAATGATGAAGAATTAGTAGCGTTGTATAAATATGCTAGTTGTTTTGTTTACCCATCTATTTATGAAGGATTTGGAATACCCCCATTAGAAGCTATATATTTTAATTGTCCGGTGATATTGTCTAATATAGAAGTTTTTAAGGAAATATATATGGATAACGTATTATATTGTAAAATAGATGATTGTAATATTTTAAAGGAAAAGATTTTATTAATATTTAATGATAAGATGAAAAAATTTTATATAATAGAAAAAGAAAAAAATTTAGTTGATAAATATAAATGGAATAATATTATAATAAAATTAATTAAAGTAATGGAAAATAGGTGAATTATATGATACCTAAGAAAATACATTATGTATGGTTTGGTAATGAAAAAAATAAATTAATGAAAAGATGTATAGATAGCTGGAAAAAATTAAATTATGAAGTATATGAATGGAATGAAAAAACTTATGATATAAATAAAAATGATTTTGTAAAAGAGGCATATAAAAAACAAAATTGGGCATTTTTATCAGATTATATAAGGCTAGATGTTTTATATAATTTGGGAGGTATTTATATTGATACCGATGTATTATTAATAAAAAAAATAGATGATAATTTATTAGATACAGATGTAATAATAGGATTTCAATTTGATTGTTTATTAGGAACACATTTTATAGGAACAAAATCAAAATCATTATTTATAAAATCATTTTTAGATAAGTATAATAATTATAAAGAAGGAGAGTCATTTATAGTTAATAATCATATATTTAATGATTTTTTTCTAGAAAATATTGTTGATTTTAAGTTGAATGGTAAAAGTCAACAACTAAAATATAAAAATGAAAGAATTTCTATTTATAATAAGAATTATTTTGGATGTCCTAAGATATTAGGAATGGATATGCATATCATATGTTAGATAATTCATGGAGAAAAGAGAATTATAAAAAAATGAAGAATCTATTTAAATTAATAATTGGAGATAGAGTATATTATAATTTAATAGCATATAAAGCATTAAAAATAAGTCCATATTATATAAAATATAAAAATGATGTGGTGAAAAAATAAATGAATTTATTAAATAATAAAATTGAACATCTTTATTCAAACTTGTTTTTTTTATTTTTTACAGCGCAGATATTATCTCCATATATATCAGGAAAGACAATATATTTAGAAGTTATTATTGCTATATTTAATCCGTATTTTTGGAAATGGATTTATGATAAGAATAATATTCATAAAATAGATAAAAATTATATATTAGTTATCTTAGGATTAATATTAATAGCTATATTGGGTCATATAAGTACGGCTGTAAAAATACTGGTTATATTTCTATGTGTTATTCATTTGTTTTATTTATATGATAAAAATTTATGGAAATTGAATCGATATTTAATAATATCTATATTATTAGGGATAATGCAGTTTATTTTTACTTTTATAGATCCTATTATGGCAGCGTTAATAGGCCCGACCTCTATATCAACTTTTATATGGGGAGATTCAGCTACTCCTACGTATACTAACTTTTTTACAGTATTTTATTTTCCTAGAGTATCTGGATTATCTCGTGAAGCAGGTTTTTTTGCTAGTTATATAATAGTAGCAATATTTTTGTCATATATTGAAAGAAAAAAATATCCTAAAAAAATATATTTAATGTATTTTTTAGGATATATAATATCTTTTTCGAAAATGTCATTAGCAATATTAGGTGTATTTTTTATAAATTCTTTAAAAAAATTTATAAATTATATACCAATTGGTTTTGGAGTAATATTATTTATTGGTTCTGTTAGTATAATAGTAGGCTTAAATAAAGATTTTATATTAAATGATCCAACTTTTTTACATCGATTTTCGGGATATATAAGTTTATACAATCTAGATATGCAAGATGTTTTATTTGGAATAGATTTTGAAAAAGTAGGGGATTATTCTTCTAAATCTATTATGGCTGAAAATTTACAAGGTTTTGCTGGTTTTGCTGGATGGATAATAGAAAATGGGATAATTGTGATATGTATATTTTTTATTATTTTATATTTATTAAATATTAATATGACTGGGATATATATATTATTATTATTTACAATAAATGTATCTCCAGATAGTAATCAAAATTTTGTGGTATTAACATATTTTATAATATTAAAATATTATTGTAAGAATAATATTTCATGGTATAAATTTTTGGAATAAAACGGTGAAAAGTAAAATGAAAAGAATTTTATTTATAAGTTATACTAATTTTTTTGGTGGAGCAGAATATGTTTTATGGGATTATTTAAAACGTATTGATACAACTAACATATATATATATACAACTAATAGAAAAGAAGTCATTGATAAATATAGGCAAGTTTTTGAAGAACAAAATATATTTAGTTCTAAAAAAATGGATATTGTGAGCATTAGAAAAAAAACTATAAAGGCAATATTGAATATCTTTTATAATTTGTATAAGATAAATGAAATTGTAAAGAAGTATGAGATAGAAATTTTATATGGTAATAATACATTAGATATTTTATTGATAAGTTTGTATAAAAAATATATAAACTCTAATATTAAAGTAATATCACATATACATGATATTTTAGAAAAAAAGATGTATATAAATTATATAAAAAGAAATAGTAAATATATTGATAAATTTATTGTACCATCTATAGTAACAAAAAAATCCTTGGATTTATGTAATATAAATAATGAAAAAATAGAAGTTGTTTATAATGGAATAGAATTATATGAAATTAAAAGGGAACAATATAATTTTATAAGAGAGAAATACAATATTAGTGAAGATAAAAAAGTTATATGTATTATCGGTCAAATTTGTGAAAGAAAGAGACAAGATTTATTTATAGATATTGTAAATTGTTTAAATAAAAAATATAATAATAAATATATAGGTATTATAATTGGAAAAATTACTGACAAAAGTTTTTATGAAAAAATAAAACTGAAAATACAATACCCAATTTTATTTATTAATGATATGAAACGAGAAGAAATATTTGAATATATTTATCCTAATATAGATGCTTTGATTTTATTAAGTGATAGAGATCCATTACCGACAGTGATACTGGAAGCAATGAGTAGAGGAACAATTGTTATTGCTAGAGACGTAGATGGAGTAAGTGAGATTATTGAAAATAATAAGAATGGATATATTTTTAAATATAATGATAGTGTACCTCAAATTGCAAATTTTATTGAAGACATTATGGTAAAACCAAAGAACATAAAAGAGATTGTTAAGAATAATGCTAAAGAGAGAATAAAAAATTTTTTTAAATTAGAAAATAAGATAAAACAGATAAATAATTTATTAGAGGATGATTAAAATGGGAAAATTATTAAGTATATCAATTGCAACATATAATTCTGCTCTAGTTATAAATGAATGTTTAGATTCAATTGTAAAGTCAAAATATATAGACCTTATAGAGGTATTAGTAATAGATGATGGTTCCAAAGATAATACTAGAGATATAGTCCAAACATATGTAAAAAAATATCCTAAAAGTGTATTTTTAGTAAAAAAAGATAATGGTGGATATGGCTCTACTGTAAATACATCAATACAAATAGCAACAGGAAAGTATTTTAAAACAGTAGAAGGGGATGATTGGGTAAATACAAAAGGATTAGATAGACTAATTGAAAAATTAGATAAATTAGATGTTGATATTATAGTTAATAATTATGAAGAAATAGTAAATGATAAGAAAAAGTATGTTGATATTAATAATAGAAATCAATATAATAAAATATTGAATTTTAATGAAATAAATAAAAAACAAGTTTTTAGAATACAATCAATGACCATAAAATTAGATATAATTAAATTGATAAAATATAAAATATCTGAACACAGATTTTATGTAGATAGTGAATATGTATTTTTTTCCATGATATATGCAAAGAATATAATATTTTTGAACGATATTGTTTATCAATATAGATTAGGTCAAGATGGGCAAAGTGTAAGTATTGATAATATATCTATTCATTTTAAAGATTTGATGTATATTATAGAAAAGTTGTTAGGGATTTATTGTGAAGTAGAAGATAATATACAAGATAAATCTAAAAAAATATATTTAATAAAAAATATAAATATTTTATATAGAGATTTATATCATTGGTTTATGATAATGAAAAAAATAGATAATTATGAGGTGTTAAAAGATTTTGATATTAGGATGAATAGATTATATCCAAATCTTTTAAATAAGATGAATTTTGGACATTATCGATTTATAAGAATTAATCATTATATTTTTTTAAAGATCTTTAGATGTATAAGAAATTTTAGAAAGATATTTTCTATAAAAGGATGATTTTTATGTTAAAAAAAGATACTTTATTTGAGAATATAGTGTCTTTATTTACTTTAAAAGGATTAGAATATATAATAGGTTTTATAACTTTTCCTTATTTAGTGCATACGCTAGGTCCAACATATTATGGGGTGATAACATTTACACAAAGTTTTATAAACTATTTTATTTTAGTTACAGATTATAGCTTTAATTTAACGGCACCTCAACAGTTAGCTACTACAGAGCCTAAATATTGGGGAAAAATTTTTACTACTATAATGTATACAAAAATAATAATTTTAGGATTATGTTCATTTTTTATAGTTTTATTTATAACTATTTTTGATAATATATTTACAAATAAAATTTTATGTTTTGTTATTTATTTAAATGTTATAGGAAATGTAATTTTCCCTATATGGTTTTTTCAGGGTATTCAAAAAATGAGATATATTACAATTGTTAATATAGTGTCTAGAACAATAGCAACAGTTTTAATTTTTATATTTATAAAAACATCAAATGACTATATTTTAGCAGCATTGTTTTTATCAATCACACCTATTATTGCAGGTTGTTTGTCTTTTTTTGTATTATTAACTAGATATAAATTTATTTTTGTAAAAATTAGATTATCTGATATAAAAGAGCAAATAAAATATGGATGGGAAATTTTTTTATCTATAATCTTTATAAATATTTATTCATCTAGTAATGTGTTTTTTTTGGGTTTATTAACAAATAATACTATTGTAGGGTATTTTAGTGCAGTAAAAAAGATTATTGATTGTATAAATGGATTATTAACACCAATAACACAAGCAATATATCCGTATATAAATTCAAAAATAAAAACATCAAAAAAAGAAGCACTTTTATTTATAAAAAAATGTACATTAGTATTATCTGTTGGAACGGGATGCATTTCTATAGGTTTGTATATTTTTTCAGATGTTCTTGTTAATATTTTTTTAGGAAAGAGTTTTATAAGTTCAATAGGCTTGTTGAAAATTATGGCTTTTTTACCTTTAATAACTTTATTAAGTAATATGTGGGGAATACAAACACTTATACCATTTGGTTATAAAAATGTATTTAGTAAAATTGTTATAAAATCAGCAATTTTAAATACATTAATGATATTTTTTTGGATACATTTTTTAGAAGCAGAGGGTGTGGCTTATTCTATGCTTATTACAGAGTTATTTGTTACTTCAATGTGTTATTATAAAGTAAAAACTAAAATAAAGTGAGATGTAATATATGAATTTAATAAAGAAATATATAATAGATCTTTTATATTTTTTTAAGGTGAAGAAAATTTATCAAACAATACATATAAGAGGAATTTATCCAAATATAATGTATATAGATAATGGAGGATATCAACAAAGAAATTATTCTACGATAAATTTGATAAAAACAATGTTTAATACGTATCATAGTGATTTTTGGGGTAAAAAATTGGATTTTTGGATTTATACAGGAGATAGAGCCGATGAAGCAAATCATATTAGAAGAATATTGAGATTGGATTATATATATGCATATAGTACAACTGATAAATTAGAAAATAAAGTAATACCAATACCAGATTTTATTTTTGAATCATGGAAAGAAATAGGAATTGAATCATATGAAGAGACAAGAAATAAATGCATTTTATCTGGTAAGGAACAATATAAATTTTCAAAATGTTTTTGGATAGGTACTAAAAAATTGCATAAAACAAGAGAACTTTTAATAGAATTGAGTAAACAGTATCCAGAATATTTAGAGGCAATATCTTCTGAATGGCTGACTTCAGAGGTAGGAAAAAGGCAAATAGCTAGTAAGTTTATAAGTATTTATGATCATGCTAAATATAAATATTTAATTGATATACAAAGTTTAGGATATAGTGGAAGATTGAAATTATTGTTTTTATTAAATAGAGTAATTTTTGTAGTAAAAAGAGAACATAAAGAATTTTATTTTTCATATTTAAAAGATGGAGAGAATTGTATATTTGTAGAAGAAAATCTTGAAGATTTAATATCTAAAATAAAATTATTAGAAAATAATTCTTTATTATATGAAAATATAAGAAAGGGTGGAGCAGTTTTAGTAGAAAATTATTTTACAAAAGAATATATAATATCTTATTTAAAAAATACTATAATGAAAAGGATGTAGATATTATTGATTATTAATAGTATAATAAAATGGATTGATATCTTAAATGATAGTTTAAACGTGAGTGTACAAAAAGAATTTTTAGAAGATAGTAATTTTTGGTTTTATGATGAAGAAAAAGGTATTATTACAAATAAAAATAATAGTTTTTTTCATATTACAGGATTGAGAGAAACTTATAAGTTAAATGGGAAAGAACAACTTATAGAACAGCCGATAATTATTCAGAATGAAATAGGATATTTGGGGATTATTTGTAAAGAATTTGAGGGCATTATGTATTATTTAATGCAGGCCAAAATAGAACCTGGAAATATAAATAAAATCCAGATATCACCTACAATTCAAGCCACAAAAAGCAATTTTACACAAAAACATGGTGGCAAATGTCCTGCATATATAGATTACTTTATAAATGCTGATAAATATAAGATTATTGTAGATCAAATTCAATCGGAACAATCTTCAAGATTTTATAAGAAAAGAAATCGCAATATTATTATAAAAGTTGATGAAGAAATAGAAGTTTTACCAAGTCATAGATGGATGACTATGAAACAAATAAAAGCTTTAATGCGAATAGATAATCTAGTTAATATGGATACAAGAACTGTACTGTCTTGTATTCCTTATTATAAATGGAATGATTTAAAAGATAAAGATAAGAAAGCTATAGAAAAAAGTTTTAAAGATATGGCTTTATATAAATCTATTATTAATAATGATCCGATAGATCTAGTAAGTATTTATAATAGAATAAATGATATAAAGATGTATTCAGAAAAAACGTCTGAATTTGTAAAATTAAAAGATTTGAAATCATGGTATATGCAAGATGGAGAATTTGTATGTAAAAAACCATATCCATATAAAATTATTTTTTGTAAGATAGCTATAGAAGGTAGAGAAGTAAAAGCATGGACGCAACCTTTATTTGAAGCTATTGGAGATGCTACTTTTGGACTGTTGATGAGAGATAATAAGAAGAATGGAAAACGAGAGTTTTTAGTAAAGATAAAGCATGAGCTTGGTTGTTTTGATGAAGTGGAATTAGCACCTACATTACAGATTGAAGCTGTTCACAATGAAGAATTAGATAATGTAGAAAAATATTTTCTAAATCAGGTTAATAATAAAAAGAATATAGTTTTTGATCATTATTTATCTGAAGAAGGTGGAAGATTTTATCATGAGCAGAATCGTAATTTATTAGTTATGCAAGAGCAAAATTTTGATTTTGAGCTTCCTAGAGAATATATGTGGCTTGATTATAAGACATTAAATTATTTAGTTCAGCATAATAATATATTGAATATTCAATTGCGTAATTTATTATCTTTATTGGAAATATAATGGAGGTATAATATGAAAAAAATACGTTTAGGCATATTAGGTACATCTGAAATTGCTTTTAGAAGATTTTTGCCAGCATTAAAAAAACATAATGAGTTTGAATATATTGGAGTAGCTTCACGAAATATTGAAAAGACAAAACCATTTGTTGAAGCTTATGGTGGAAAAGGTTATTCTAGTTATGATGAACTTTTACAAGATAAAAATATTGATGCAGTATATATACCATTACCTCCAGCTCTCCATTTTGAGTGGGGAAAAAAAGCTTTACAAGCAGGTAAGCATATTTTAATGGAAAAGCCTTTTTGTGTGAATTTACAACAAACAGAAGAATTAATAGAATTAGCTAAAGAAAGAAATTTAGCAGTACATGAAAATTATATGTTTATGTATCATAAGCAATTGACTAAAATAAAAGAAATAATTGATTCGGGATATTTAGGGAAAATAAGACTTTATCGTATTGCTTTTGGTTTTCCAATGAGAGAAAAAAATGATTTTCGTTATAATAAAGAACTTGGTGGTGGTGCTTTATTAGATTGTGGAGGATACACATTAAAATTAGCTAACTATTTATTAGGCGATACAACAAAGGTTGTTTGTAGTAATTTAGTGAAAGAAGATTTTGAAGTAGATTTATATGGAAATGCTACATTGCAAAATGATAAAGGAATGACAGCACAGGTATCTTTTGGTATGGATAATGCTTATAAATGTGAATTAGAAGTATGGGGAAGTAAAGCAACTTTAAAAGCACCAAGAATTTTTACGGCACCTGATAATTTTGATGTTAATCTAGAAATTATAGATAATAATGGTGTAACAAATATAAATATAGGTATAGATAATCAATTTTATAATTCTATAAATTATTTTAAAAAATGTATTATAGATAAAGAAATACAAAATATAACTTATAAGGTAATAGTAAAAGAAGTAAGATATATAGAATGTTTTAAAGTAAACAGAGGTATATAATGAGTAAGATTAGTATATTAGGTGCGAATAGTTATATAGCAAGAAATTATATATATTATTTAAATAAAGAACATAAAGATAGTGAAATAAAATTATATGGACATTCAGATAAACAAATAGATGCCTATAAAAATTATATAAAAATAGATTTTAGTAATATAAATGAATTAAATAAAATAGATTGGAATACAGATTATATTTATATTTTTATAGGTAAAACAGGAACATTAAATGGTTTTATAGAATATGAAAATTTTTTGGATATTAATGAAAAATATTTGTTACATATTTTAAACAAATATATGGAAAAAAAATCTAAAGCTAAAATAATATTTTTATCAACTAGATTAGTATATAAGGAAAGTAAAAAACCTTTAACAGAAGATATGCCAAAAGATTTTAAAACAATATATGCTATAAATAAGTTTGCTTGTGAAAATTATTTAAAAATGTATAACAATTTATATAATATACCTTATGTTATTTTACGATTATGTGTACCATATGGTTCATATAAAAGTGGTAAATTATCTTACGGTCTAATGGGATTTTTTATAAATAAAGCAAAATCTAAACAAGATATAACTATATTTGGAGATGGTAATCAAAAAAGAACATTAACAAGTATGGATTATTTAGTAAAAGTATTATGGGAAGTTGCCAATAATAAAAAGATTATTAATGATGTTTTTAATATTGGAGGAGAAACTTTTTCCTTAAAAGAAGTTGCTGAAAAAGTAGCAAAGAAATATGCTGTTAATTTAAATTTTATAGATTGGCCTCAAGAAGCATTAGCAATAGAAACAGGCGATACAGTATTTAATTCTAATAAATTAGATAAATTATTAGGTTTAAATTATTGTTATAGGATAGAAGATTATTTAAAGACATTAGATTAATAAAAAGAAGGTAAACGATATGTATGATGCAATAATAGTAGGAGCAGGTTTTTCTGGAAGTATTTTAGCTAGAAAATTAGCTGAAGAAAAAAATATGAAAGTATTGGTTGTAGAGCAAAGAAATCATATTGCAGGAAATATGTATGATGAAGTTAATGAGAAAGGTATATTAATTCAAAAATATGGACCACATTTTTTGAATACAAATTATTGGTGGATTATTGAATATTTAAGTCAATATTCAGAGATGTATGAACATAGTACAAAGTTATTAAGTTATATTGATGGAAAATATGTACAATTGCCATTTAATTTTAAAACATTACAACAATTAGTTGGTTGTAAACAAGCTGAAATATTATTAAAAAAATTTAGAGAAACTTTTTCAGGAAAAGATAGAGTTTCAATTTTAGAAATTATTTCTGATGAAGATAAAGATATAAGTAATTATGGAAAATTATTATTTGAAAAAGCTTTTAAAACATATATATCAAAAATGTGGGGATTAGATCCTAAACAATTAGATATATATATTATGAATCGTGTCCCTATGGCATTAAATTATGATGAGCGTTATTTAAATAAAGATTTTCAATATTTACCAAAATATGGTTTCACAAAATTATTTGAAAAAATGCTTGATCATAAAAATATTACTATAGAATTAAATACTAATGCTATACCAAATATTAGTTTTGATGATGAAAATAATAAAGTTCTTTATAAAAATAAAGAAGTAGAAGCATTAATATTTACTGGTATGATAGATGAATTATTTAATTATGAATATGGTGCATTACCATATCGTTCATTAGATTTTAAATATGAAACTGTAAAAGCTGATAAAATTTTGCCAGCTGAAGTATGTTCATATCCACAAGCTAAAGGATATACTAGAAAAACAGAATATAAATGGTTTAATTGGCATAAAGAAAATTGTGAATATACTACAGTTGTAACAGAATATCCGCTTCAATACGATAAAGATGCTGAAGTGGGCAATTTACCATATTATCCAATAATGAATGACGAAAATAATAAAGTTTATAAACAGTATTATAATAAATCTAAAAGATATAATAATTTATTTTTAAGTGGTCGTTTAGCAGAATATAAATATTTTAATATGGATATAGTAATAGAACATACGTTTGAAAGATTTAAAGAAATAGAAGCATATTTGGATAAATAACATAAAATGAAAGAAAAAATAAATTATATTATTTTTGGTATTTTAACAGTTATTGTTAATTTAAGTATATTTTATGAACTATTATATTTTTTTAACGATAATAATAATATAATATTAATGTTTATAAATATTATAGCTTTTATAGTAGCTATAATATTTGCTTATTGTATAAATACAATATATGTATTTAAGCAAAAATGTAATATAAGAAATTGAATTGTTTATATTTTATGTATGCAAGAGCAATAACATTAATAATTGAAAATATAGTATTATTAGTAGCATCATTTATGGAAGTAAATATAATGATATCTAAATATGTACTTACAATAGTTGTTATAATTTTAAATTATATTTTAAGTAAATATTGGGTATATAAGGAGTTATGAAATGAAAGGCATAATTTTAGCAGGTGGTTCAGGAACACGATTATATCCTATTACAAAATCAATATCGAAGCAGATTATACCAATATATGATAAACCAATGATATATTATCCATTAGCTGTATTGATGCTTGCAGGAATAAGAGAGATTTTAATTATTTCTACACCTAGAGATTTACCTTTTTATAAACAACTTTTAGGTGATGGTGATAATTATGGTTTAAATATTGAATATGCAATACAAGAAAAACCAAATGGATTAGCAGAGGCTTTTGTTTTAGGTGAAGATTTTATAGGAACAGATTCTGTAGCTTTAATTTTAGGTGATAATATATTTTATGGAAGACATTTTTCAGAATTATTACAGAAAGCTACTAAAATTGAAAATGGAGCATTGATTTTTGGTTATTATGTGGCAAACCCTACCTCTTTTGGTGTGGTGGAATTTGATAAGAGTGGAAGAGTAATTTCTTTAGAAGAAAAACCTAAAAATCCTAAATCTAATTATGCTATACCAGGATTATATTTTTATGATAATAGTGTTGTAGAAATAGCAAAAAAAATAAAACCATCAGCCCGTGGAGAATTAGAAATTACTAGTATTAATGAAGAATATTTAAAATGTGGTAATTTAAAAGTTGAATTATTTGGTAGAGGAATGGCTTGGTTAGATACTGGAACACATGATGGATTATTAGAAGCGTCTAATTATGTAGCAATTGTGCAACATAGACAAGGAATGTATATATCTTGTATTGAAGAAATTGCTTATCGCAAAGGATATATATCGAAAGAAAAATTAATAGAATTAGCACAGCCTATGTTAAAAACAGATTATGGGAAATATTTAATGCGTATAGCGGAGGAAAAATTATGAAAATATTAGTAACTGGTGGAGCAGGATTTATTGGTAGTAATTTTGTTTATTATGAATTAGATAATTATCCAAATGATGAAGTAATCTGTTTAGATAAACTGACTTATGCTGGCAATTTAGAAACATTAGAAATAGCAATGAAAAATCCTAAATTTAAATTTGTTAAAGGTGATATTGCAGATAGAGCTTTTGTTGATGAATTATTTGCAAGTGAAAAGCCTGATGTTGTAGTAAATTTCGCAGCAGAATCTCATGTGGATAGATCTATTGAAAATCCAGAAATCTTTTTACAGACAAATGTAATTGGTACAAGTGTATTGATGGATGCTTGTCGTAAATATGGTAATATTCGCTATCATCAAGTATCTACAGATGAAGTTTATGGAGATTTACCACTTGATAGACCAGATTTATTCTTTACAGAAACAACACCACTTCATACATCTAGTCCGTATTCAGCTTCGAAAGCTTCAGCAGATTTATTAGTGCAGGCATATTATCGCACGTATAAATTACCTGTGACTATTTCTCGCTGTTCTAATAATTATGGACCATATCACTTCCCTGAAAAATTAATTCCACTCATGATAGCAAATGCTTTAAATGATAAAAAATTACCAGTGTATGGTAAAGGCGAAAATGTACGTGATTGGCTCTATGTAGAAGATCATTGCTCTGCTATAGATTTGATCATTCGCAAAGGAAAAATTGGTGAAGTATATAATATTGGTGGTCATAATGAACGCACTAATTTAGAAGTTGTGAAAACAATTATTAAAGAACTTGGTAAAAGCGAAGATTTAATTGAATTTGTAACAGATAGACCAGGTCATGATCGTAGATATGCTATTGATCCTACGAAAATTCATAATGAACTTGGTTGGCTTCCTGCTACTAAGTTTGATGATGGAATTAAAAAAACTATTGATTGGTATTTGACACATAAATCTTGGTGGGAAAAAATAATTAGTGGTGAATACAAAGATTATTATTTTAGAATGTATAATAATAGATAGAAAAAACCGCAAAGAAGATATTTTCTTTGCGGTTTTCTTTTAGTATAGTTTATACATAGTAAATATTGCAATCAAGTATCATATCATCTATTTGCTTATGATCTGTGTATTGCCATATCTTACAAATGCGATTAGGATATTCTAGTTTAAAGCTGTTTTCATGGTAATATTGAGCAGACCAGATGGGAATATAATCGGCTAGGAGATTTAAGTCAATGATATTGGTGAGCCAATTATAGGAACTATATAGACCTACATAATTATAATCTAGTTCGTTTAGTTGATTGATGAAATTGCCAATCATATAAGCTACATTGATATTGTTTTTGAGTATAGATTTATCTTCTGCATCATACCAGATGCCAAGTGGTGGATTTTGTCCATTGAGATATGTTTTGATTTGTTTATCTACCCAATTAGCTTCTGCTATAGCTTCATCAATTGTTGAAGCATGAGCATAATAATATATGCCATAGGGCAGATTATAAGTTACAGCATTATTTACATGTGAGATAAACATTTCATCTAGATGAGTGTACTCACCTATTTTGATGATAACGCCTTGAATATTATTTGCTTTTAGTTTTTGCCAATTGAGTTTTTCTTGCCAAGCTGAGATATCTACTACTTGAAAATTTTGCATAAGTAATCACTCCTTTAATGATTTACTTGCAATTTGAAGGAATAAAATAAACCTTTTAAGTAAATTAGGAAAAATTTTTGTTATTTTTATAAAAATTTACGATATGTCGAATACATTTTATTTTTATAAGAGTATAATATAGTTAATTTAAGAAAAAGCGAGATGATTATAATGCTACTTATAAAGGCAGTAGATTATAGGATTTTGGAATTGTGTAAGGCTTATAATTTGAGCATAAATGGCTTGGCAAATAAAGCAGGAATGCCACCTTCAACTGTGGCTAGCTTATTAAGTGAAAAAAGTCGTAATCCTACAGAAGATACTATTTTTAAAATTTGTATTGGTTTTGGTATGAGAATGGATAAATTTTACGCCTCAAATTTATTTGACCTTAAAAATATAAGTTTAGAAAATACTTCGCAGAAAATATATAAAGTTTAAATTCATAACTGCACATATAGCGAAAGGCAAACTATTATGTTTTTGGATAATAGTTTGCCTTTTTTATTTGCTAAAAAAAATTTTTTATTTAGGGGTTGATTTTTGCAATCTAAGTTGCAAGTAAATAAGTGTAAGGAGTTGATAAGATGAATAAGAAACGGCGGTAAAAGATGTTATCAATTAAAGCTATGATGTATTTTTAAATTTTAAAATGGCTCTGTCACAACAAATGGTTGATTTTGACGAGAAATAGCGTATAATAATAGT
>OGEC01000119.1_pt1 | contig 67405 bp, 61 predicted proteins | sample 1570551 | NCBI WGS metagenome assembly OGEC01 (sample SAMEA2582127, study PRJEB24529) | metagenome | biome: Human gut stool | place: China | collected 2011 | reverse complement strand
ATATAATACACTACTTGGTATGAAAATTCAAGAAGTAATGAAATTGCAGCGTAAGGCCTTGAGGATTACCCAGCAAGACCTCGCAGACATGTCTGAGATAGCCATTTCTACCATCAAGAAAATAGAGAGCGGTAAAGGCAACCCTTCCCTATCGACGGTTGAAAAAATCATGGATATCCTTGGCATGGAGGTTAAATATGAGATTCGTCAAACCGTTTAAATATAGTAGGATAAGAGAAAAGCTATCCTTTTTGGGGCGGTAAGATGAAACATACCTATTTCAAATCGTCCAAGAAAGAATTCAAAGATTCAATCGTAAATCAGAATGAGAATCATGAAACTGACATATATCTTTCATAGTGGTTTTGCTGTGGAGACCCAATCCTGCGTATTGGTCTTCGATTATTGGATGGATCCCGCCGATTGTATGCCGGTGATTCTGTCCAAGGGTAAGCCTGTGTATGTACTTGTAAGTCATTTCCATGAAGATCACTTCTCGCGGGAAATCTTTTCATGGCGCAAGCGCTACCCACAGACCTCTTTTACCTACATACTCTCCAAGGACATCATCAGACATCACAGATGCCAAAAGGTCGAAGCTGACGTCTTGATGGTAAAGGGAAAATCATGGTGCGACAAAAATATAAAGATAGTTGCAGCCGGTAGTAATGATAGCGGTGTGTCTTGGATAGTAGAAGTTGCAGGCAAGCGTATCTTTCATGCAGGCGATCATTCCAGGACTAGCAAAGCAAGAGATACGACAAAATTATAAACATAGAATGACATAATTAACAATGAATCCAATTGATATAGCACTCCGTATAGCAACGTCAGCCCATGCCGGTCAACTTGATCGCGATGGCTATCCTGTTATCCTTCATCCACTCACAGTGGGCTTGATGGGCCATACAGACGAGGAAAAGATGGCAGGCTTTCTGCATGATGTGGTAGAAGATACCTCCTACTCCTTTGAGGATTTGCTTCATGAAGGTATTCCCACAGGTGTAGTGAATGCCCTTCGCATCCTTACACATAAGCCGGGAACTGATTATTTCGATTATGTGCAGAGCATTATCGATTCTCAAAATCCCATTGCACTTCAAGTGAAGTACAATGACCTCCAACATAACTTTCAGAGAGGTAAGGACTACCCAGACCTTCAGAAGAAACATGGCAAGGCACTGGAAATGATTAAGGCAGCCATCGAAAAATGCTCTCAGGTTGACATCTATCATGCGCCTGAAGACTGCAGTATAGAGGTTGGCATCTTTGCCTGCGGATGTTTCTGGGGCGCGCAACATCAGTTTCAGAAACAGCCCGGCGTACTCAATACCCTGGCAGGATATACCGGTGGCAAAGAGGCTTTTCCTTCCTATGCCGATGTACGAGACCACAAGACGCATCACGTAGAGGCCGTCATCGTGGAGTTCAATCCCCAACAGGTTTCATATGAGAGCTTATGTAAACTCTTCTTCGAGATTCACGACCCGGCACAGACCGATGGTGTTGGTCCTGATTTGGGGCCACAATACCGCAGCTGTATCTTCTATCGTAATGAATCTCAGAAGCAGACAGCCGAACATGTGACGGAACTTCTCCGTAGTAAGGGTGACGAGGTCAATACCTTGCTCCTGCCAGAGGAGACATTCTACATTGGCGAGGCCTACCACCAGCATTATTATGAAAAAACAGGTGGTGAGCCTTATTGCCATCTGAGAACAAAGAAATTCTGAGAAGTAATTTTCAGCAAAATATCAAAGAGGTAAATATAGGCTAGAATTTTCATGTCCAGAACTCTTCTTCGTCAGTGGGTTGCATCTTGCCCCCGCACTTTGGGCAAGTATGCATATCCCACCTGTGAATCCTGTCAGAACCACATCTTAGACATAGCCTTCCTACAAGAGAATTAAAACTAGGTGCAGCATCACCAATTACTCCACCCACCACAAGAGGTACTATGTTTCTGCAGTCAGGACAAAACATGGCTTCGATATGCTGTCCCATGAAGCCACGTCCCTCATATACTTCGGTCTCGTACCCACAATCCTGGCATCTGAATATCTTCTTTTGTGACATAAATAATCTCCTTTCTTACCATTTTAACACCCAACTTGCATCGGAGTATTTTCCTATAATCTCTGCGTCCTTGATGACATGAAGCTGGTGGACATACTTGTTTCTCTTGCTGGTATCTATAGCTTTACCTTCCTTGTCATGGCTATTGAATATTTTGGCAAATACGAAATCAACTGCTCCATGCTATTTTCGATACTCTCAATAGTCGGTATATCTTTGTAGGCAAGGTCAGGAAGTTCTTTTGCATAGACGTTGCTTAACACTGACCATACATTATGCAGGTCACTGATGATAGGAGAATCCATAATGTCTTTGTTTTGCCATCCTTCGGGCTTGTCAAATCTTTGTTGGTCTTGTGCAAACAAGTTGCTGAAGTCCAATTTGAAAGCGTCACTTTTCAAATAGTCCTGTGTCTCAGCATCATTCAAGAGGAAATGCAAATCATAGAAATGACGTATCTTGGCTGTCAACTCCGACATGTAGTTGTCGGTCAAGGAACACCGAAGTAATGACACCAATTTTTCTGTCAATGTCCTACGCCTGTCGAGAACATTCACCTCGAAAGGTTGCATATCATATTCCTCTATCAAGTTCTCGTTGCCTGTCTTTTGCAAGAACTCGGTCAAGAAGCTTTGCAGTTTACATTTCTGAAAAGGATATGGATTGGCAAATGAATTGATTTCGACAAGCAACTGTCCTGCTTTGATAGCACCTACTTGTAATGTATCAATGGCTCGTGGATAAGAATAGTATGCCTTGTGATAGTGAGACCCCTTGCTCGTAAAACCAGGCATATCCATTTCCTGCAGACCTTTCGTCATGCTTTTGGCTGTTCTCTTGATCAGCATCTTCAATTGGTTGCCGCTGAGCGTCCATGCCTCAGAGATAGCAATATCTATGTCTTCTGAGAATCTACTACCGATACCATATGCTTTTGTAAGACTTGTTCCTCCTTTGAAAATGGCACGGTTATCCTTGTCGTTCGCAGCCATCAAAGACAACGATCGACAAATCCAATAGTCTTTCTCTATAAAGATACTCTTAATGCCGAGTCCTCCATCTTCTACAGGTTGCGATGCTGCTTGCAATGCATCAGAGAACAAATCCCTGTTTTCATGTAATCTCATATGATGTTCCAGTTTTTTTTGTTTGATAATACTTTGTCGGAGACTGGCAACTTGTAGCTGGTCACTCCATTCAATGTTTTACTGATGGTTTCCGTTTCAAGCCCCATGTTCTCGTAGATGGCTCCAAGCAAAGCTCTTACATAAGGTGTGTATGCCAAGGATAGTTCTGCCAATTCTTGCTTCTGTTCCATTGAAAGAGTATTGATTGCTTTGCAAATATTCGTCACACATTCATCTGGTGAAGTGGCAGGAATGTCCTTTATAAGGCGCAGAGCATCCAATATTCTAAGTAGTGGAATATTGCTTGATGTTATGGCGTTCTCTTGTAACAAGAAAGATATTTTCACGCCATTCCTTGTGATAGGTCTCCGATATTTATTTGTGCCGACAAGGATGGATGAGCTTATCTGTGTAGTCAACCCTAGGGATGCAAATGCGGCAGTTCCGGTAATGTAGCCTACAATCTTGCCATTTTGCTCCAGAAAGTCTTTTACAAGTTCAGAATCTGCAGGTTTCAGATTTCCAAAAATGGTCTTCTTCGGAATATAGTATTTTCCCTTTGCTATCTTTTGCAGTTCGCCTTGGTGCACAAGACGGTTGAGAGCTTTGGCAAGTGCCGGCTGATACCGCATCTCCACCCCAAAATCTCTTGTTGTCAATACGACCCCTGCAGGGGTCAATGACAATTTTTCCTTTATCAGACTTGCTATAACCATGTTTATCTCCTATTTTCGAGTGCAAAGTTAATAAAAGTCTTGTTTTTTACGCAATAAACTTGACTTTTATATATTTCTTTAACTATTTTCATGCTATAATCCATTCAATATCCTTTCATCCTCCCTTGTTTTTCCATAGCAAATTTAGCCCACATTGCAGCAGCCTTTGGTGAAAAACTTAAAGATTCCTTCCATTCCTACTCCTTTTTAGATGCTCGTTGACGATTCTTCAGTCCCATATCCTGCAATGCCCTTCCGAGTTTGTCATCCTTTGCCAGGAGCAAGATGTCATCATCCAGCTGAAGAGCATAGAGTACACGCAGGAAAATTCCGATGGAAACCGTTGGTAATCCCTTTTCTACCTTGCAAAGTGTAACTTCCGAGCATGTTGCCCTTTCTGCAACTTGTGCCATGCTCAGGTTGCGCCGTAATCTGGCAAGCTTAATCTGCTCACCCACGATTTCCATCTTTTGAATCAACTTCCTTGGAAGTTTGTTTGCCATTGTATTCTTTGTCATAGCTTTAATCTTAATTATGATATGCAAAAATACATAATTTACTTTATTATAAGATGGGTTATCAAGTTTTTTAAAGAATAATTAGATGTATTAAATTAAACGCAGAAATCTGCCGGCATTACTGCCAGCAGACCTCTGCGTTTTAATTATATTGAAAATCAGATATTTGTTACTCTGAAACAGCAGCCTGTTCTATCTCTGTTGACTCCTGCTGGGCGTTCTTCTGTGGAGTCTCCTGAACCTCAGCTGGCTGCTCAGATTGGGTTGTTTCTACAGACTCTGCTGTTGTCTCTGCAGGAGTCGCCTGCTCTGTTGAATCTTCTGTACCAGCCTGAGGCAAAACAGGTGTGCTGATCTCTGCTGAATCCTTTGGAGTTTCAGGTGCTACTGTATCAACTGGAACTACTTCAGAATTATCTATCATCATTTTGCTTGATGCAAATACGTTGCTTACTGAAACCATTACCATAGCTGCGATAGCTGCAAAAACGAACTTCTTCATAATCTTATCTGTTTTAAATTGTTACTATTTATTGTTATTTACTCTGTTTTGTGGATTCATTATCGAACCCGCTATTCATAGTTGCAACCTGCATGCCAAAAGATAATAGAAAAGATGATAAGCTTGATATACAGAGACTTATAATTTGTGCGCCATAAATTACCCCTGTGGAATTTGGGGAAAAGGTGTAGAACTATTCCCCAAAAAACTGGGGAATAGCAAGATTATGGCACCACGTAACATCATCTATAGCAATAATGCTTCCTTCGATTTAAATATTCCAGGTCTTCTTGGTGAGCATAGGCTTCCTTTTCAAACCTGATGTTGTAATATGCCCGCATCCAATCCCGATATTTGAGATATAAGTAAAACCATTCTATGATGTACCAGAGGTAGAATGGGATATACAACAACTCCCTTGCTTGGGCCGTATGTATGAGCTCATGGTTGAGTTCCACTTTAGAAAGCTCTTCGCAAGTAACAATTATGCCAAAGAGATTGATTGCAATGAAGCTTTTCATGAAGGAACGTCTCTTGATTCTGACAATCCTAGACATCAGCCACAAGATTGCTGAGTTCGTCGAGGAAGTTAATCATCATGCTTCCGGTTCCTCTAGACTGGGAAGCTGCCCTTTCTCCGGCAATTCCCATGGCTTTCATGGCATGAAAAGATGCTTCCAGAGGGTCGGAGTTCACAGCAAGGAATGCCCCAACGATACCAGTGGCAGTACATCCCATTGCAGTAACCTTGCTCATCATGGAATGTCCTTCATGAACATAAGCCATTCTTTCGCCATCCGTGATGAAGTCTATGGCTCCAGTTACAACTATGATACAGGAAAGTTGCTGAGCCAGTTTCTTAGCCTGTTTCTCAACCTCATAGGTTTCCTGGTGACTATCCACTCCCTGCATGCCTATCTGGTGAGAGTACAATGCCTGAATCTCACTGGCATTTCCTTTGATGACTGTAGGGTGACACCTGAGGATAATCTGTGATGCTATATCCATACGAAAGCGGGTGGCTCCTACTCCAACCACATCAAATACGATAGGAATTCTTTTATTCATGGCAGTTTCCCCTGCCAGTATCATCGAGTGAGCAGTGGTGCTTTCCGGAACACCAAGGTTGAGAGCCAAGGCATTGCTCTTGCTACTGATTTCCTCCACTTCTTCCTCGGCACGCGCCATGATAGGTGATGCTCCAATAGCCAATAGGCTGTTGGCAACAAAGTTCATAGCCACATAATTGGTTATGTTGTGTACGAGAGGCTGCTGCTCTTGTATCAATCGTAAATCTGTCTTCATTTGTTTCACTACATTGTTAATATATACTGTACCCATTGTCCCTGCACCATTGTTTGGCATGCTCAAATCCTTGGGCAGTGGCTCTGAAGATGTCCCCTTTGAGCTGCTTTCAGCCACCATTGGTGAGCCTTTACGTGGTCTTCTTTAGTTCCCTGACCCAGGTAAAATGCATTGGCAGCGTTAACCTGTGATTGTACATCTCCTTTCTCTGCTGCAATCAGATACCAATGAAGAGCTCTTTCGAAGTCCTGTTCCACTCCATCTCCCTGGTAGTAGCATTCTGCCACATTGTAGCATGCGTAAGTATCTCCTAGTTCAGCAGCCTTCATGTACCACTGAAATGCCATCACATGATCCTCCACAACACCGGTGCCTTGCGCATAGCAGACACCCATGTTGTTCATCGCCATTAAATCTCCTTCAAGAGCTTGCTGACGATATTTGTTTGCCGTTTCACGTTCCTTTTTCATTTCTGTAATCTCAACTTGGGTGCAAAGGTACAACTTTAATTTTGAATTTCGACACCCTAAAGATACAAAAAGAAAAGGCAGCTGCAAGCATCTTCACAAACGCCTACAACTGCCATCTCTATAATATATATGGAAACTTCTTTCTACAATTCTCTCAAATTTTCATGAAACCAAGCACATGATAGAAATTGCCAAGGAAAAGGGCATACCAGTATGGATATATAAATATTAAAAATTTGGATAATACATCTAAAATTAGTAACTTTGCACTCATGAAGAATTTTGCAGCGATAGATTTTGAGACTGCCAACCAGCAACGAACCAGCGTTTGCTCCGTGGGCATTGTGATAGTAAGGGATGGTGAGATTGTGGATAGCTACTACAGTCTCATCAAGCCAGAGCCTGAGTATTATTCCTATTGGAATACAAGGGTACATGGACTAACCATGGAGGATACCATGAACGCCAGGGTATTTCCTGAGGTATGGGCTGAGATTGAGCCAAAGATAGAGGGACTGCCATTGGTAGCCCACAACTCTCCCTTTGACGAGGGATGCCTGAAGTCTGTGTTCCAAATGTATCAGATGGACTATCCCGATTATGAGTTCCATTGCACATGCCGAGCCTCCAGAAGAAAGTTGGGATCTCTCCTACCCAACCACCAACTACAAACCGTAGCTGCTTATTGCGGGTACGGCCTAACCCAACACCATAATGCCCTGGCTGACGCAGAGGCTTGTGCTTGGATTGCCAGGGAACTACTATAACTCTTACAACTCATTTTAATGTTTTTTGTCACAAAAATGACAATAGCACTACAAGGGAGTTGCTTTCACGGGTTCATACCGTGAAGCACTCTTTCTCTCAGCCGAGAGGGTCTTGGTTTGCAACTGGGCAAGCTGTAACTCTGCAGTATGAAGTTTTTGAGTCTTGTCAGCAATTTTCTCATCCACCTCTTCCAGTTCCTTCTGAATCCTATCAAGCCTGATCTTTGCCTCTTCTGCACTAATCTTTCCGGAATCACGGTCTCGCTTGAGTTGCTCAACCTCCTCCAACAACCGATTCTTCTTAGACTCCAAATTGGCAATCATGGTCTGAAGGGCCTTGAACCTGGCAGTGGCATGTTTGATGTCTTTCTCCAAGCCACTCAAAGTAGCGCGCTGCTCCCTGATAACAGTCTGCTGCCCCTCGATGGTTTGAGATAGCTGCTCATTCTCACTCATTAATTTTTCCCGAAGCTCTGCGTGGTATTCCTCCGTGGAACGATGCCGGGCTCCTGTTTCAGAAATTCTATCACCACGCTCCAGACCATACTTCTGATTAATCTTAGCGATGTCATTGTGAAGACTGCTGTAAATTCTGAGACCATCCGTCTTCAATCCCAAATCTTTCGTTCCTCAAGCAGCATCTTGATTCTTTTGGGGACAGATGTTTTCTTGTCCACCTCACAAATCACCCCACCTTTCTTAATCTCAAAATTCAGGTGCTCGCGAGTAGAATCATAGTTGCCGCTCCAACGCTTCAACCTCTCGCCACCATTAGCATTGCGCAGAAACTCATTGCTCTGAGAGGTTGTCATGCCTTTTCCGGCTCTAATGTCGAGTACTTGTTTTGCCATAACTTCCATTGTTTGTCAGCAGGGACTAAAGGGTTCTTAGGGACTTTCCCTAAGCCTAATCGCTTACCTCGGCTTGCCGCACGAAGTCGCCAAGAAATTGGCAGGTAAGCCTCCGTGTTTCAAAGCGTTAGCCATGAAACCGGGGATTAGGCTCCCCCCTGATGTAAAAAAGTGCGGTTTCCGGCGCAAGCGCCCCTGGAAAACGAGCCTTCGATAGAAGCAGTTTTCCTGATATGGCAGGGCACCTGACCGAAGCCGAATACGATATTGATCCATCGTGCCCATCTTCCAGGAAAGAGGGCTGAAGAGAGGCTATCCACCAGGAGTTGGAGAAAGCCCGGAGCTGAAGATGCTGGGCTTCAAATGCACCACCTTACTGGTTACCATGTTGCACACCTCCAGAATCTCATACTTTTGAAGCTGGTCAACAAAAGCCAGCACCGCCGGGCGACTCCATCCCCATGCCTTCACCAGCTGCGCCACCTGCTTTTCATCCCGGGAACAGGTGGAAGCTGCTTGAACGGATAAACCATACCGGCCATGAGTAGGATTAAGGTCGGCAAGCCTATAGGAAAACAGCAGCAACGTCATCATCAAAGCCACCATGTAAACCCAGAGAGGTCTGAAACGGATAAAGGATGTTCTCCATGAACGACTTGGGACCCAGTTCAACCTCACCATCAATGCCAGGCAATCCTATATCATAAGGTGTAAGGCTCAAAGCCTTCCCTCTGGCTGCCCATTCCACCTGAAACGAACAGGCTTCCTTGGCTGCATGAAAATCCACCACCTGAAACACCAGCATACAAATGACAAGAACCAATGTAAAGAATTTTCTTCCGTTGTCACTTCTATACATCTTGTGATATACATAGGAGATCCATGCCTTTACGGCAAGCGCCTTCCTTTTCAGCCAAGGCATTCGGGCAGACAGGAAACTATAGAAGTTGCGCCACTTATCAGAGCTGGCAGCCTTAGGCTTTATGCAATAGTGGAATACAAAGGGCACCGATGTGGAATAAGCTGCCGCCTTTAACAGCTTGCCATAGTTCTGCTTGCTGGCATAGAGGATGTGAAGCCCAAGTTTCTTCTCCAACCACTCTACCAAATCCTCCATCATAACCTGTTTTGAAGCAGGTATGACAACTTCCACGTAATCCTTATGAGGAATCGTAGGTAGAGGAACCTCCTTAAAGAATTCCGGGAGCTTGCTACGCAACTCCAGGAAGAGCGTATTGATGGAATCCTTCCATTCCTCGCTCTCTAAAAGATTGTAGTCGCTTAATGTCTTAATCATTTGATTGCAATTATAATATTGATGATAGATATGATTTAAGGAAATACTCCGACAATACCTCTGTCAAGTTATTTTCCTTGTCTCGTACATGTTTCCTGGCATCCAACCTTTCAAGCAAGCCGGGCAAGTCATCTGAGAGGGCAAGAAACTGCTCTCTTTGCTCCTCAGTCAACACGGCAGCAGAATAGTCGTCAATGGCCATGAAAGGCAATCAAACACCATCAGTTGCATAACAGAAAGTCCCTCATAAAAGTGTATATGTAGCCCCAAAAGTCCCTCATAAAAGTGTGTTCATCTTTCAAAAAGTCCCTCATAAAAGTGTGTTCATCTTTCAAAAAGTCCCTCATAAAAATGTGACATATTTTGCTATCTCGCTAATTTTCAATATATTTTCAGTAAAAAGCAATATATGGAAAGATAATTAACCAATATCACAACTAAAATGTTAATTAGTAATAAAGTTCTTACTAAGATGTTTTTTACTAAGAAGATTATTACTATCTTTGCATTCAATAATAACGAAAAAAGAAACGATTATGATAGAAAATCCATTTGAGTTCGGTAGAACTGTGGATGGAGATACCGTATCTTTCAACGACCCATTCTTCAAACTGTGGATCAGAAGAAACATTGCGCAGCTTTGATGGAATTGGGACCGCCTTATTACAACTTGCTGATTAGAGGCGCCTTGTATAGCTTGATGATTGGGAATGCATGGGACGGATTGCTGGTTGAGACCACCATTTTTGTATTAACCAATACTGAACCATAACATACTTTTTTCACTTTATCTACTCCGATAATTACTAACTTCTTTGGTTTCTGCTTTCTTCCATCCTTGAAAACCAAGCCTTCTTCTATTGAAATAACTGTTCGTACCAACGAACCTATTTCTAATTTATCTTCGGTAACCTTACGGAGATTATCAAGATAGTTTTTCTGCAACTCCCTTAAATCCATGACAATGCTTTTTGAACTGATTGACGGTCGCGAATTACACATAGCATGTCTTTGCTTGCTCCTGCCGCAGCTGCCATATCATACATGGTTATCTTGGAGTCCTCACCTGTCTTGTCAGCCTGACGTTTTGCACGTTTCCAAGCTCTGTCTTCATGTGACTTATCGGATAGGTCAAAGGATTCTACATCCTTGCACTTTTCAATCCATTTATCCAACATCTTCACATCAGCTACAGACAGTTCATCCATATCGCATTCCGCATTCTTGGAAGCTAGAACAAGTTGATGACCATCCTGAGAGATGGCTATATTCAATGAATCTGCAAAATCCTTCAATTCTGGCGAAGAAAGGTCTGCCTTGCCTTCAATACCACGCAACACCTTATAGGTTAAAGCAGGTACAGGACCATGCTTTCTTGCAACAAAGGTATCGTACATGATTGGCAATCCATACTCTTTCAACTGATCTTGCTGCGCAAAATACATTACCTTAAAGAGATGAATATAATCAACTCCTTCTGGGAATGCTTTCAGTATATAAAGCACTACTGCCTTTATTTTCAAAATCTGTTCTATTGTCTTCATTATTGTATCTCCTTTTTGACTGCAAATATAAGAGTTTTCTGTGAAACTATCAAATTTTTGGAGGAGTTTTTGATTCTTGTTCTAATGTCCCACAGATCTCACGGATTTTTTTCGTTGCAGCAACGATTCGTATATCACCAAGACAGCGTCTCTACTATATTACTAGTAGTTACACCTATCAGTTTTGAAAAAAGTTATATTTGGTTCCTCATTGCTGTATCGCTCTGGACTTATCGTTTTTTTAATCACCATGTTTTTTAAAGAAATCGTCTAAGCATCTGTCTATCATACGTTTAATTATATTTTTGTCCGATTTTCTAATATAAAACAGAGCCATTTTGTCCGCTGTGGCAGCGGCTATCGTTATTACATAGAGTATGGCGACTGCTTCGAGGAAGGAAGTACCCGAAGTTGGATGCTCAATGCCTTCTCTCTCAATGCTATGGTCAGCAACAGCCGCAAGCTCAAGGAACGAGTCCTTTTGAAAGATATGCCTTCTGGCAGAAACTTTCAGGAAGACATCATCAAGGCCATGCGTAACAACCATGCCATCGTTATCTCCTACTACAGCTATAATACCGAGAAGTATTTTCTGGCTTTTTTGATATTTGGATGAGATTTGGGAAGACAGATTCTGCCTACCATAGCAATGGAAGGTTCATTCTCATCATTGGAAGGGCTATACCTAAAAATGATGATTTTTCTATAGGGTCTTGTATATTACAGAATAATTGTGTAATTTTGCATTCTATTATAGAAATATCAATACAATTATGAAGAAAAGAATATTCATTTTAGCAGCCTTACTGAGCACAGGATTGATTGGTAGCATGACTGCAACAACCAAAAGTTCTCATTCAGAGATTATGACGAAAGAAGCAGATGGCAGTTACATTATCAACACCACTACTTTGGGTAAAAATGTAAGGGGATTTCGTGGCAACACCCCTCTCTCCATCCACATCAAGAAAGGAAAGATTATAGATATCAAACCGCTTGCCAACCAGGAAACGCCCAAATTCTTCAATAAGGTAAAACAGGGGTTGCTCAATAAATGGAACGGCATGAAAGTCAGCAAGGCCGCTTCAGTCCAAGTAGATGGCGTTACTGGAGCCACTTTCTCAAGCAAAGCTGTGAAAGAAAACGTAAAACGCGGTATTGCTTATTACCTGAAACATAAATAAGAGAAAACAGGAAAGAAAGGATTAAGTGTAATATGAAATCATTTTTCCGGATAAAACAGGTTGTAAATCTTTTCATTTGTCTGATTGTTGTTTCATCACTTGCCATCACAAAGCATCATGAACTGTTTGGATACTCTCTCAAATCTGAACAGAAGGCAGAAACTGCAAGCAACGACACGCTACGCATGTTTGGAAACGGAAGAGCAGAGATTAATACTTCTGTTCTAGCATCCAACATCATGGGATATGGAGGAAAGGTTCCACTCAAAATAGTAATCAGGAATGGCGTTGTAGAAAACATCATTGCATTAAAGAATGATGAGACCAAGGAATTCTTTGACAATGCCTCTACTCTGTTTGAAAAATGGAAAGGTAAAACGATAGACAAAGCTATGGATATGAAGGTGGATGCTGTCACAGGTGCTACTTTCTCATCCAAAGCTATCATCGGAAACATGCATCAGGGACTTCTGTATGCTAAAGCGCATTTAGCGACTGAAGATTCAGAAAATGGTAGCAGCAGTTTAAGTCCTTCCGAAAACAACAGCTCTTCCCTGTTCTCTCTCAGAAACATCATAGGGATAGCTGTTGTCCTGATGGCAGCCATTCTGCCATTGTTTATCAAGAACAGAAGATACCATTTCTGTCAACTGATACTGAATGTCATTGTGCTCGGCTTCTGGTGTGGTACCTGCCTTTCTTATACCTTCCTGCTGGGCTTTGCAGCCCATGGCATGGAAATTTCGGGCAGCATCATAGCGATAGTCATGCTGGTAACAGCCTTTATCTATCCGCTTTTTGGAAAGAAGTCGCATTACTGTACCCATGTATGTCCGTATGGCTCCCTGCAACAGATAGCTGGCAGATGCGTGAAATACAAGTTAAAAATGAGACCCGTTACTATAAAACGGCTTGATAAGCTTCGCAAGATGATATGGGCATTATTGATGATATGTATATGGGGAGGAGTTTGGAGCGAATGGACTGATTTTGAACCATTCTCGGCATTTATCTTCCATTCTGCCTCATGGATAGTGATTGTGATTGCGCTTCTTTTCATCGCAATATCCTTTATAATCACACGTCCCTACTGTCGTTTTGTATGTCCAATGGGAACTTTGCTAAAGTTCGCTCAAACTTCTATCGTAAAATGAAAAATCCCGGCATGAGATAGCTTGCAGCTATTCTCTTGCCGGGTCTTATTTTTAATGAAATATTCTGATTATTACTCAGACAGCATTGTTACCTCTATCCGATGATTCTGTTTGAGCAGAGTCTGTGCCATCTGCTGCACCTCTTCAGAAGTAAGAGAATCCACCATCTTATAGTAATCTTTATCAAAATCGGCATCATCATCCAACTCATGCCAGATAACATAACTCCAGTAGTCATTGGTGATAATCATCTGCTGGTATTGTTTTTTCAGATATTTCTTCACCTTATCCATACTGCTGGCTAAAGGTCCCTTATCTGCGATGTTCTGAAGTTGCTGGTAGATAATAGGATTCAGTTCTTCATAACGTTTCGGATCACTCTTGTAGGTAATGCGAAGTAAGGCATTTGGAAGGGCATCCTTCTCAAGGTTGAAACTGACTCCTACTCCATAGGTACCTCCCTTCTCCTCTCTTACAGAATCTGTATAGGCTATCTGCAATACGCGGGTCAGGACATCCAGCACCAGATCGTTCTTTGGTGAGAACGGTACGTTGCCCGTATAGAACACGCTCACGTTGGCAAGCGGTGTTTCCTGCTGATGAACAAACTTCACCGTTTCGTTCTTCATAACAATCTGCGGAACGTTTTTCTTGTCTGTCTGCTCCTTCTTATAGGTCGAAGGCAAGGTAGCCAGATACTGACAGAGTAAAGGACGAAGTTCTGCCATGTCTATCTTTCCGATGAAAACGGTTTTGAAATTGCTAGCATCGCTGAAGCGTTCACGATAGATTTCCATAATGCGCCCGTAATCAGCCTTGGCAAGAACCTCACCGGTGACAGGAGCCATACGCAGGTTATGGTCATAGAGAACGGCAGAAAGGGAGTCATTGTAAACCACCTTGGAACTTGCATTACGGTTTTTCAGAAATGACAGAGTTCGATTCATCAACCCCTCAAATGCCACACTGTCTTTACGGGGTGCCATGAAATAAAGGTGTGCCAGCTGGAACATGGTTTCCATATCCTTTACAGAAGATGAGCCTGTTATACGCTGGCCTTCACTACTGATGGATGGAGTCAGCCTGATTGACTTTCCTGCCAAAGCCTTACGCAAAGCAGTAGCTGAAAAGTCGCCTACACCCGCTTCTGTGATGGCACTTGTCAAGAGAGAGAAATTAGGAATATCCTCATTTCCGTAAAGTGAGGTTCCACCTTCAGCGCGCATGCTCATCATTACCTGGTCTGCCTGATAGTCGGTAGGTTTTACGTAAACCTTCATACCATTACTAAGCGTAATCTCTGTCATGCCAAACTTGCCGTATGGTTTTTCAGACACAATCTTGCCCGGTTTTGGCAAGGTAGACATCAACGTAGAAGGAATCTTTTCCTCCTGATACGGTTCATATTGCTTTTTCTGGGCAGCAAGTACCGTAGCTTCTATTTCTGATTCTGAAGGAATAACAAATCCTTCCTTATCAGGGCCATACATCACAAATACCTGGTTTTTATCCGTAATGATGTTACCTACAGACTGATTAACCTCAGCCAGGTTTACTTCACCATCAAACTGCTTTACCAGTTGCAGATTATAGGCTGGAGTAAGGATAGGCTCTCCTTCAAGGAAATGATCCACACACTGGCTTACGTAATGGGCGTTGCGATAATCCTTCTCCATCTTCAGTTTTCGTTCTGCTGCATTGAGATAGAGTTTCTTGGCACGTTCCAGTTCACTCTCTGTAAAACCATGCTGGCGGGCACGCTCTATTTCACCCACAGCCTCGTAGATACCACCGAGTACGTGATCCTGCTTGCAGCTGATGCTCATACTGAAGGCATCCTTGGTACGGGAAACAAAAAAAGCACCATTCCTTACGGTAGCACTCATGAATGGAGGATTTGCCACCTGTTTCTTTTCTGAGAGACGGCCATTGAGCATGTAAGTGATGAGTCCGCTTACATAGTCATCACGCTGATACTTTACCTGGCTCTTTTCGCTGTCAGGAGTGGCATCGGTTTTCATGTAGAGATGGCCGATGATAATAGGCTGCTCCTTGTCCTTCTCAATGGCAACTATCATCTTGTCGTTGTTATTTACGGGATAATAGACACGCTCTGCAGGATTCTTATGGGCTTTGATCTTACCGAAAAGTTTCTGGATTTTCTTCTCCATCATATCCACATCGAAGTCGCCCACAACTACGATGGCCTGAAGATCAGGCCTGTACCACTTCTGATAATAGTCGCGCAAATCTCTGTAAGGAAAGTTATCAACAACATCCATACTGCCGATAGGCATACAATCTTCATATTTGCTTCCCTTGTATATTTTTGGCATCACATTCTCCATCATGCGCTGCATGGCCATACCGGTACGCCGGTTTCTCCACTCTTCATGAATAACACCACGTTCCTTGTCTATCTCCTTAGGTTCGAGATTGATATACTGGCTCCAGTCGTTGAGTACCAGAAGACACGAATCGATAATGCCCTCACGCTTGACAGGGGCAGACCCGATGTGATAGACTGTCTGATCTACAGATGTATAGGCATTCAGGTTGGCTCCAAACTTGACACCTATGGTTTCACACCAAGGCACGATTCCCAACTTCTTCCCCTTGCCAGGGAAATGCTTGGTACCATTAAAAGCCATGTGCTCCAGAAAATGAGCCAGTCCACGCTGACGGGGTTCCTCAAGGATGGAACCTACGCGCTGGGCAATATAGAAATCGGCAAGGCCTGCCTCTTTATTATTATGTCGTATATAGTAAGTCAGTCCATTCTTCAACTTGCCCTGTCGCACGGAAGTGTCCTGCTCCACAGTCTGAGCGAACAATGAAGCTGGAAACAAAGAGAGAAGGAATAATCCCAAAAACTGATTCTTCATAAATTTTTCTTTTTTAAAATTATACAAGAACGCCTATTTCTTCAGGAAAGAGACTGTTGCATCTGATTCGAAATCATTGGTAGAATTATTGGTATCAACCCATTTGCCATCAGCATCCTTCTTACGGATTACTGACTTGCCGTAGCGGTTTTCATCTTTGTCTACCTGACCACAATGAGCCCATCCTGCATCAAGGTTTGCAGATACCAGATTCCATTGCCACATAGATGCAATAGAAAGATTAACCGCATCCAGTATCCAGGAATTAGGAACCTTGATACAGTTCTTGGCTGTCATCGGATAAGCATTACCCTTCACTTCCATCACATAGCTGGCATCGTAAGTGTTCTCTTTGAGATACTTCTCCTTATCGCCATGCATACGGGCAATGGCATAAGTCTTGAAACCACGGTTATGCAAAGAGAAATAGGTAAGCGAACTGCAATACCATTTATCCAGATTAGGAACACCGGCATTGTCATCGTCTGTATAGCGTGGATTTGAACTCTCATCATAGAATTCGTAATCAGCCTTACTTAAATCAAATGAAGCTGAGTTTGCTTCTGTATGATTCTTGGCATTCAATGCCAAGACAAGAGATTTGCCTGGTTCTACTGCAACTTCCGTACCCTTTCCTGGAATCATATAGATAGCATCTACCGTCATTGCTTCGTTCATGATATCCGGATTATAATCATATTTTGTTACTGTGAGGAACTTAGATTCCAGAACCGCTATACTGTCTGCATAAAGTGTAACATCAGAATTATTGGAAAGAATGAAATACTGGTCATCAGAATACTGCTTTCCTTCTGGAGTAAGCGTACCCGTGAAGAAAATCTCTGAGATAACGAAACCTCCCTTAGCATTGAATGTGTTCACAGCCAATTTGACTTGGGCATTGCCGGATTTTACACTCACATTCTCGCTCTTCTGATTGATTTTACTGCTACCGGCAATACCATCCTTAGTAAAACTCAGGTCACCGCTGATGGCAACATTGTATGTTCCTTCAGGCACATCGGCAAGAGATGCCATAAAGCTACCATTTTTTTCCTGGAACTGCTCCTGGATAAACGTTTCATTGGTAGTTACATTGGTAAAAACCGCTTTGGCATTGGAGAGAACTATATTCTCCAGTCCCAATGGCATTTCAATACTCAATGACACAGGAGTGGTAACTACTTTGTCATCATTGTCGCTACAAGAGGTGAAAGTCAATGCCAACACCGAAAGCAACATCATACTCTTTAAAATTAACTTTTTCATTTTTCTACTTTTAGTTACATTAATACTATATTATACTTTAGAAATTATACTTTAGAATGTGATACCAAGAGCCAAATGCAGATGGTGCTGGTGTTCGTTTTCAGAACAAGTTATCCAATCTCCACCTAATTCGGCAAACAAGCCGATCTGTGAGCCTGATAGCCGATAATCACTACGTATCTTAGCAGAGAGCATTCCATAGCCTGCTTTTTCAAACTGGTACTGATGATTGATCATGTCCTGGAACGAAGCCTTCATATTGGCATAAGGCATGACGATACCAGAACTGACATTACCATAATAGGCTGCCGCCATGTCCACAGTAAGGGCCACAGTTCGGGAGAGACTGCGCATCCACTGTCCACCCAATCTTCCATAGATCTTAGCAGCCTCCATTTTGCGTTCAGGATAGACATATCGCTCACGATTGCTCCAATATCCGATCTTTCCATTCAAGCACCATGTACCAGAGTCACTCCCCCATCCGTAAAGTCCTCTGAGATAGGTATCTATAAGATAATTCTTATACATCGTAAGTTTACCGATAATAGGATAATATTGGGCAGAGGACTTGCCAATGATGTTTTCATCACCACTACGTCTGACAAAAACAAGGTTTCCATCTAAGGCTACCTGACGGCTCCCTCCCATGTGCTTCCATCCCAAGGAGACTTCTGCAGAATGATAAAACAACTGGGTTAAGGGTACGGAATTCAAATCGGCAAGCATACGTTTATATTGCCGTCTCCAAAGCTTGGCATGACCATAAAAACCAGTTTCGTTCAACGGATTGGCATCCAGATTTATTCCATATCCTCCACCTTTATAATATAAGGTGCGTTTATCTCCGGAGAAACGACTGTATTCTGTTCCCAATCCTGTCATTTGAAACTCAGGTATAACACCCAGTTCCCGATAGAAATCCACATCATTGGTCTGCTTGTATACATTCCCTTCTAGACCGGCAGCCCACTGGTATTTACCGAAATCATAGGCAGTACCAAGGCGTAGAGTCAGATCTGTGACAATACCTCGCATTCTCGGGTCCACATTCCGATATTCATGTTCTGCTCTGAAAATCGCTTCAATACCGAGTTGGAATTTCCCCTTGCTGACAGCATATCCGCCCTGAAAACCATACCGTTCACAATGTGTGTCACCTCCTAGAGTATCCGCCAGAATATAAGGATTCAGCAAATCATAATCAGAAGAAGAATTCCAGCTGACCTGATATTGCTTTCCCGTCATGTAAGATGCTGCCCCCCAAGCAGAAGAGTGGTTGCTCAAGCGAAGGAAGGTTTCAGCCTTGGCCTCAGAGAGGAAATGCCCTGTTCCCTTCTGCAGTACAAAGGGAGCAGATTGATGCAGGTAATCCATCTGGACATACACTTCAGAATAAGGCAGCGTGAGGCTAAGCCCATGAATGGCGGGATTTTGCCATGCTGTCTCCTTCTGCCAGTTTTTCCACGTAGCATGATGCTCTATCCTGGCAGAATCTGTTACTGCAGACCTTCCAGTAAACCAAGACACACAGCACAGAAATAATATGAAATATCTCTTCTTCATGATTTACATCCAAATTATGTTCAACATCGCTTCATTATGTCCTTCCTTTTCCAATCCCACATAATCGGTACTTGCCCTGAACATCCTGATGTAGGTTTTACCTGAAGCGTCATGATATTGGGCAGTACCCTCTACCAGGATAGCATAAGAACCCCGAAGAATACTGGCTCTGGCTATATTCCCTTCAAATGATGATACGGTGAAAACCTGGGTGGTATTCAGATTGGTAAGACTTACCGTACCCTGGACCCTGTCGAGAACGATATCCGTTTCTCCCTGCAACACGATGGAAGCTTCGGCAAACAGGGAATCTTCATCCTGATGACAGGAGGAAATGATAAAACCACAGGTCATCATACATATAATCAACAATCTCTTCATATCTTTACATTCATTTCTAATCCAAAATAGGGAGTTACATGACGGCGGATCGTTACTCCATTGTTCTCATATTCGGGAGTATAATCCAATAGTTTGTTGCAGAACAGAGCTACATTCAGTTTCTCATCAAAGAGTTTCTTTGTTACCTTGAAATTGACATTCATGGCAAAAGGTACTCTGTATTTGAGATAATAGCTGTCGTTATAATCCCTGATCAGATACCTGAGATAAGCATCATTTTCATCACCTGCTTTCCACTCATGCATCACACCGTCATTATCCATATAGCTGGTAGGATAATTACTCACCTCTTTACTCTGTTTCAGCGTATACCATAGGCATTGGGCGGATATTGAGAAGCCCAACTTCAACTTGGGGACATCCGTATCTAACGTGAAATTGGTATTGAGCATTTCATTCATATTGCCTCCATCATGTTCATAATACCCCACATACTGTATCTGCTTACTGCCGATAACAGCACTTGGGCGATAAGTCTCTACCACAGAATTACGATAAACCGTGCGGAACCATGCTCCGTTGATAGTGAGTCTGGTGAACAGTTTTTCTATTCTTCGGGTAGCAAAGGTGTATTCCACTCCCCGTTTGAGAGTCTGACTGCCATTGGTGTAATAACTGTAGCCCCTCAGTTCCTTACGTTCCTCAAAGGGTAATCCTTCCAAAGAAGGTGGAGCCGACAGTGCATCGGCATCAATTCCCGATGCATCATACCACCTATATATATAGGGAGCATAAGCCGTCTGCAAACGGAAGCCTGAAGTCATATTCTCCCTAAAGAGTGTGACAGACAATCGATTGCCTCCTATATTGATGTCAGTACTCACCTCCCATTTGAAATTACGTGCTGGCTTCAGATTCTGATTGGTTGCATCTATCACATACGTCATCAGGTTGATACGGCGATACGCTGGATTCGTATGGTAATAATTCAGCTGGGTTAAGTCCAGATATACAGGATCAGGGTAAAGCTGTTCCAAAGTAGGCATTTTGGTATGTTCACCTATTCCACCTGCTATTCGGATAAAGGATGGTAGCTTGCCAATATTGAATTTCGGAAAAGTCAAGCCGAGATTGATACGGGGATCCCAGAAAAACTTACCATGCATCTCATAATTATTGGGCAGATTCAACATCTGCGTACCTCTTATACCGGCTACCAGTTCAAGAGAATGACCAGCAAAAGGCAATGTCAACTGTTCCTCAGCATAAATTCCCCACTGTTGGTTGGAAGGTATTGAAGAAAGATTTCGGGGACGGCATGACATGGAACCTGCATAAAGAGGGCGGGTTACATCATAAATCTGCCCCCGTCCTTTATTTTTGTCGTAATTCCAATCGGTGCCTAACAGCAAGGTATTGGAAACCACAAGAGAAGGAACCTGGAATTTACCATTGACCTTAGCATAAAGATTGAGCGGCTTTCCTTCTACATCATGACAAGCCACATATTTATAGGGAAGGATAACACCATCATGAACCCCTTGTGAAGTTGCTGTAGCTGCCACTGTCTGGCGGGTCAGCTGTACCAGTTTGGTTCGCTTGATAAGGTCATACTCATAAGAGGCTGACAAAGTCAGATCCAGCGACTTAAACCAAATGCGCTTCTTGGGAGACAGACTTACATGTGAATTAAATGCATATTTATTATATTGCGATTTATAAGAATCTTCCGCCTGATTATTCAGATCCGGGTCAACTTTATCATTATCAAAAGAACCGGTATAATCGAGATTGGACGAAATCTTCCAACGGTAAAAATCTGTCAACCAAGTTTTTCCGAACCGGGCAGAAAACGTCAGTCTCCTGTAATTTTCAAGCCGGTTTCTTGGATCCGCCTTCGCATCGAGGTAATCAACACTGAGATTGAGGGTCATCTGCTGGGGAGTCCATTCCAATCCTTTTGCAAGATAAAAGAGTTTGCTTCCCATATCTGCTTTCAAACGGGCATTCCAGTCATTTCCACCTCTCCTACGTTCTATTTTCACCAGACCACTTGTCAAATCTCCATATTCTACCGATGGAATGCCACGTACCACCTCTACTTTCTCGATATCATCGGTAGAGATGCTACGCATATCCACTCCGGCATTCATATTTTCTCTGGATGTTGTTGCTGCATCCCAAGCCCCAGCCACATATTGCATATTGGCATTGGTACTGATGGGAGCTCCATCTACTACAAAACTCGTTCCGAGGGAAGTGGTAGTATATCCTGAAGGACTTCCGGCTTCCCGAATACGAATCGTATTAGGGCTACTCAAATCAGGATCTTTGGAACGTCCACCAGGCAACAGTTCGAGAATGTCCGTAAAACTTGAAGGCTGCAGGTGCTCCATGGCATGCTTCTCGATAACAGAAGCAGAAGACAGGCTCTTTGACTCCTGAGCTGTAACCACTACTTCACCCACAGACTTGATTTCCGATTCCATTTCATAGAGAGCCTGGTTTAACTTACCTAAATAGTTTTTGTATCCTATATAAGTAATCTTAAGAGATTTACCTGCATTGGCTGCATCTATGGAAAATCGCCCGTTAATATCAGTGATAGCTGCCACTTTCTGAGAACTACCCACATACACGACAGCACCGATAATCGCTTCATGAGAATCTTTGTCCACAACTTTGCCAGACATAGATTGCGCCTTTCCCATCAGACTCACCTCAAAAAGCATCATAAGCAACAGGATATGTTTCATACTAATCTTTTAACTTATTTTTTTGGGTGCAAAGATACGACAAAATTAAATTGTTCACAATACCTAAAAATAGGTAATATATGTATCAGTAAATGTACATTCATATATCTGTACTGCGCTCAAATAGTAAAATACAAAAAGACTCAAAGCCACATTCCTGAAGGTAAACAGAAATGTGGTTTTGAGTCTTCTTGTTAACCTGAAACTTAAAAGCAACCAGATTTGAACAACAGGTAAATTGGAATACCTGAATTATTGACCAATGAAACCTTGTCCCCTTTTCTAATATTAAACGGGCGTATTTTGTCCGCTTTTCCATGGCAAATATACAATAATTTGTCCGTTTTTCCAAGATTTAACAGTTCCTATCTCCCATTCCACTCAAACTTATCACAAAAGAAGCATTATTACGAGACAAGATCTAAACATAAAACGGGGCATCAAAGCCCTGCGCCATGTTTTTGCGGGATGGGACCGCCGGGGGGCAACTTGCTGATGGGACCGCCATGCTAATGGTGGAGATACATTGGAGACTGAATAATATAATGATACCCAACAAGTTTCTTGCAGTCAGAGATATCTTGAATACCTTTGGCTGCTTTAACTTCTACTATCGTACGTCTTAAAGAATCGAGCATCTTGCCTGAAAGACGTTTGGAAGCTTTGACAAAGGCTTTGGAAAATTCGACATTCATACGCCTAACCACTTTTCAAAATCTTCTTGTTCTTCTTTGTTGGCACGGATGAGACCCTCTGGCTGCTCTTTTCTTAATTTAGCATAGAGCTTTGCGTCTTCGTAATCTTCGGCTATGCCATTGAGTATATCCTCAATATAGTTTTTGAGGTTGGTTCCCTTCTGAATAGCCATAATGGATAGAGTTTTAAAAGTATCATCTTTTAAGTCAATGATCTTTCTTTTAGAAGGTGTTACTGAAACTGTACTCATAAGTGTATTTATTTAAATGGTTCTACTTTGGTTCAAAGATACATAATATATTTCATATATATGGTATTTCTCTATGTATAATTAATAAAGATTAATAGTTTATAGGTTACTGTTTACTGATGATTTTGGGGTAATTGGCTGATGAGTTGCAGATTTCTTTTGATTTTCTTGGTGGTTTCAAAGAAAAAACGTATTTTTGCGACAAAAGTTATATAAACCAAATAATAGGAGATAAGATTATGGCATTAGCAATTAATGGTATCCCAATGCTGACAGGTGATGAAGCTTTAGCTTTCAGAGAAAAAGCTGAAGAAACATTGAAGAAGCGTGGTAGCATAGATTTCTCAAAGCAACGCGCTGAGATGAAGGCTATGTTGAGCAACAATACACTCTAAACACCCTGGACAAAAATATATACTTACAGAAAAAGGCAAGGCATTATTGAAAAAGAAAGAGGACAAAGGCAGTAGACGATCAACTCATATCTCTCTCAAGCACTGCAGCTGTAAAAAAAGTGAGCCCGTCAAAAATCCAGGCTCACCTTTCTTATCTATAAATCAGCTGATTATCAGAATATCTGACATATCATCAAACCTTGCCATCTATCTATTTCAGATTTTCATCAATATACCTGATGATATCCTGCTCAGAAGGACGCTTCGCATCGAGCGAAATGATTCTGCCCTCCTTGTCAAAAAACAGGAATCTAGGGATGGCATCAATATCATAATTCTGACATAGCTGTGATTTGAAGTTGTCTGGACAAATAAACTGACGCCATTTTGGCTTGTCTTCCTTCAACTTCTGAAGCCATTTCTTCTTGTTGGAATCCAGCGAAATGCTGATGAGTTCAACATCCTTGCTGTTCTTAAAGTGCTCATGGAGTTTCTCCATGTAGGGAATCTCACCGCAGCAAGGACCGCACCATGTAGCCCAACAGTCGATAAAAAGTGCCTTCCCCCTGAAATCCTTCAGTGAGAAAACCTTGCCATCTTTGTCTGTCATCGTAAAGTCTGCCGCCAAACTGCCTTTCTTCAGTTTCACATAATGAGCATAAACCTTGTCAGCTTCTTCCCAACCTTTCCTATTGGTGGACACTTTCCTGTAAGCAGCCAATTCCTCATCCATATCCTCAGGTGCCCCCTTGAGAATAGAAAGAATCATGTCATCAGCAAATCTGTTGATGATTTCCTGATTCTGGAAGGCCTTGGTAAGAATGGTAAACGACCCACCCTTTTCTTCTTTTAGAGGATGGGCTTTTCCATACCAGCGGAGATAGCTGGAACAGAATTCCAGATTCTCCATATCATTATGATCCGTGGATTCTACCCAAGCCACAAAATCCCTGTCCAAGGCATGACTCCTGTTGTCAGACCAGACCCAGCGGAACAGCTCTGAGGAAATGGTGTAATCCAACTGCTCATTCATCATCCTGCGGAAAGCCAGACTCTTTACCCGGTTGACATCCACCTTATACGCTTCCACGTCTGCCGTCCACAACCTGCGATAGGAAGCGAAGGAAATGGTATCAAGACGCTCAAACGGCCAACGTTCCACGATATCGAAAACATTATGACTCTGAAGGTAATCGAAACAATCCTTGTTGTCACCCTCGTAATCAAAGACAACACCATGATTCCCATCTTCCGCATGCTTCCTCACCTTGCCCTCCGTGATATTCACCACCATCTTCATACCATCCTCCAGGAATACCTGACAGAAGGCTTTCCTGTCTTCTATTCCCAAATAGGCAATACCAGGAGAAAGCAGTTTGATTTCCTTTTCAAAACTGCCATCCCCGGCTATCTGCAGCGTATCATTCTGCATGTCCGTATCGGAAGTTTGGATAAGCATGACATTACCGCCGGAATAATTCACGACCTTACCTTTCAGATGAATGGAGGCAGATGCAGCAAGAGCCAGACTAGCCAAAACTAAAAAAGTACATAAACGTTGTTTCATACCAGATTTACTTTATTGATTGACGATTTTCCTGAAATAATCAGAGAAAGACTTTTCCGACGGGCGCAAAGCATCAGCAGATATGATGTTACCATCTCTCCCAATGATGATGAAGCGAGGAATTCCCTCACAGAAATACACCTCATCCAGCATTTTGTTGCCCGCATCAGTGACGAGATACTGATGCCATGATGTAGGATGCTTGGCCAGGTAGGCCTTCCACCTTTCTGCCTTCTTGTCACAGGCTATGCTCATGATACGCACATCTTTCCTCGCTGCATATTCATCCTGCAGCTTGGCAAGATAAGGCATTTCTTCTATGCAGGGAGCACACCACGTGCCCCAGATATCCACCAAAAGCAGCTGCCCCTTGAAGGATTGCAGGCTGAGAGCTTTCCCGTCAGTGTCTGTAAACGTAAGATTGGGAGCAGGTCTCCCGGAAAAAAGATGACCATACTTCTTGATCATCGCATCATAGTGACACTTTACCCTGCTGCGCAAACTGTCTGCAGCATGAAGGGAATTTTCCTGATAAAGACGATAAATTTCCCCCTGGTCATCCGTAGAATACTGATCAAACATATTCGACATAACATCCGCTTTCATCCGGTCTGCCCACTCTTTCGGCTTCACAGCCCTGTCAATGGTGGCAAAATACACCCGGAAAAGTTCCTTTGCATCCTGAGTATCCACCTTTGGCATCAAACTGTCTACAAGCGTCTCCAACGAATCCAGCTTATATTCCTTCTCACTGATTCCCTGACCAGTAGCGGCAGAGGCCGGCATGGTGATAAAAGCTACCACCATGCCTATACACCTGCCTAGAGAGAGATATTGATTGATTTTCATAATTCCAAAATTTTAATATTCCTCACCTTCTTCAGATCCATCATCCCCTTCTTCACCGGAATCCAGACTCTGTGAGGTGACAACTACACTATTGTCATCATATGCATTCTGCTCTATCTGATGATTGCTGCGAGTTATCTCGGTATAAACAATAGGCTGGGCATAACGCTTCGACTTCACAGGCAATACGTAATGAGAAACCACATCATAGTTGACAGCATTGTCGCTTACCTGATAGAAGTCACGCTCTACGGTTACATCATCATAACTGGTCTCATTGAAAGCCAGACGGCGGATATCAAACCAGCGCATGATGAAAGGCATCTCGCGATGACGCTCCTCCAGGATCTTCTCTACAGCCTCCTGCTGACTTCCTGCCTCCAGCATAATATCCTCAGCTGTCCGGTCAATACGGGCCACGCGCAACTTGTTGACTAAGACCATAGCCTCCTGCCATTTTCCGCTGCGCGCCAGTGCCTCTGCCTCCGTGAGAAGCATTTCCGCTACCGTAGGTCCTGCCTGAATACGCTCCTTGAACTTGTTATAGACAATATCCTCACCGTAACCACCTATACCCTGCTCCCAGAGCGCATATTTGTTGAAAAAATGCCTAAAGCGCAAGTCCGTAGCCTGATCATACAGCTGCATGAGACTTTCGGATGGAACCAAGACTTGCTCTACGGTATAATACTGTGAGAGATAGTTCTCCTTAAAATTGGCCACCTGATTGTCGCCATAACGGTAAAGAGACGAGTAGTTGACGGTCTCTACCTGTCCTTCCAGAGAGACATCAGACGGTCTGAATGGCAAATCATTGTAGTCAACCAGCTCTGCATCACCACACTTGAGCGCTTCGCTGGCATATTTGGCAGCCTGCTCATAATCCTGTGTGAAGAGATAATACCGGGCCATCAGCGCCTCCACTGCCGGCTTGCTCACTGCCCATCTTCTATTATCTGCAATACCCGTATTGGCAGTCTTCAAGGCCTCCTCTAAATCAGCCAGAATAAAATCATAAGTCTGCTGCAAGGTAGAACGGGCTACGTTTTCCTCATAACTGGTAGAGGTCTTGAGAGGCAGACCAGGCTCACTGGCTGTCTCCCGGGAATAAGGCATGCAGTAGGTATTGACGAGATTCCACATGGCAGTGGCTCTCATGAGATGAGCCTGCGCCAGATATTCCGTGCGGTTAGCCTCCGTGAGATCCTTGATTTCACCAATCTGGGAGATGACAAGGTTGACCGTGAATATCTTATTGTATTCTGCTTCCCAAGTCTGGTCACCATACTGGGAAGCAGCCACATCCTGAACGTTCCATGTCATTCCATTGAGTAAATTCTCATCTACATATCCCAACATGTCGTTCAATTCAATGGTCATGCCATAATCATCTGATGCAGCCGTATTGAGACCCGCAGGCGTGTTGAAAGTCCTACTGTTGCCAAAGAGAGCCTCTACCTGCTTGCTACTACTCAACACCTCATCATTGCCCTTGTTCTGAACCGTGTCGAGATAGTCGTTGCACGAGGTAAGAAGGAAGGCACAGAATGCTGCTAAATATATTATTTTCTTCATGATTCCTATCTTTTTTACTATGTTTACAGTATAACTCCATGAGAAGTTGTTAGAATTTCACATTCGCTCCGAGCGTAAAGGTGAGCTGAGGTTCCCAGCTGCCTGGCAGATATTGAGGATGATAGTGCTTGGAATTGGCAGTCCAGATGAGTCCAACATTCTCCAACTTTCCAAACACATCAATGCTCCTGATCCACTTCTTGCCCGAGAAGAGCGACTTCGGCAAACTGTAGTTGAGATCAATCTCACTCAGATAGATGTAGTCAGCCTTCTCAATATTGATGTCCATATTATTGAAATAGAAACTCCAATACATGTAGTCGTACTTACCCAATGCATTACCCTCTGCATCCACTGTAGGAAGCGGCAACATATGGGAAGGATTACTGATGACATGGCCATCTTGATCCATCACGTCACTCACCTGCTGAGTGAGGTTGGTGCGCATGCCAGAGATGTCAAGCGTCGTATAATTGAAGGATGGCATACGCATCTTTCCACCAAATCTGCCATTTAAGAAAGCAGACACGCTCAAATCTTTCCATGAAACACTGAGATTCATGCTCACGGTATGAGGGGCAACCAGTGTACCCTGGTAGTGCATCAGCTTCTCCGGTGCCATGTAATATACGCTCATGTCACTGATAGGATAGCTGTTGCCGTCAGTATCCAGGATTGTCGGCATGCCGTTTTCCATCCCTCCATACTTGAAGGTGAAGACAGAGAGCATCGGATACCCCGGAATATAACTGTTGTTCATGAAACTTGAGACATCAGAAGCCTCTATATAGAGCTTGGTCACCTCATTCTTGTTGTATGCCCAATTGATATTGCCGCCAAAGCTGAAGTTACCCATAGAACCCTGTGCACCCAGCGACACCTCGATACCCTCGTTGCGGATGGCAGCATTGTTGAAGGTTCCGTAGGAGGTACCATTCACGCTTGCCATGTTCACCGTACCCAAAACATCGGTTGATTTCTTGTGATAATAATCAACAGAACCATAAAGATGATTGCCGAAAAGCGCAAAATCCAAACCTACGTTTGTGATGGCAGTCTTCTCCCAACGGAGGGTAGGATTGCCGTAATCAGAAATCGATCCAGGATATAATCCGGTAAACTCATCAATATACCCCGATTCCGTACTAATGGTAGTACGGGCAGAAGAACTGGTTGGTGCATTACCGTTCTGACCATAGGTAAGACGCAGGGTAAGACGGTTGATGAGCGGATGATCCTTCAACCATTTTTCATTGTATATATTCCACATGCCACCCACAGACCAGAGCGGACTCCAGCGATACCTGGCCTCGGAGGTCACCATGTTGCTGGCATCACTTCGGGCACTCACACTCACTCCGTAGCGCTCATCATACATGTAGGAAGCATTGCCATAGAATGAAACATACCGGTTGTGATTCCAGGTATCCGTGAGATGCTCCCTACCCTCTGAAGGTACACCATCTATGGTTCCCGTGGACTGGTCATAAGTATCAAACGAACCCAGCTGTCCCTGTGTGCCAGAAGAAGTAGCAGTAACACCATAAAGCGTAGGAAGCGTCCACGCCGTATAATAATAGTTGCTGATTTCATTTCCCAAAACAGCAGAAACGGCATGCTTTTCACCAAACACCCTGTCTAATGAGATATCATTGCGGAAAAGAGCACTGTGATTCTTACCCTTACCTTCAGAGACGATGGCTCCCATTGGAAGGGCAGATGCTCCTGTAGCCAGCAGATTCTCATCTACCGGAGTATAGTAGTTGACCAGATTTCTGACATAAAACGAAGCCTCTGAACTCGTAGAAGTACTTGTATAACGGCTTGTCTCATACTGGAACTTGCTGTTGAACTGTAATCCTTCCATCAGATTCACCTGCAATCCCATCTGGGTACGCATCTGGGTATTGCTGATGCGGTTGCGGCGATTGCGAGCTTCCTCCAGCAGATTGTATCTCATGTTCCTGTAGGAAAAACCGCTCCAATCGTAGAGGGAATTAAGCACATCACTGTTCCAACCTGCACTCCAGTTGGTGGCATAGGAGCCATCCTCATTGAGCAGCATCTCATATGGAGCAATACTGGAAAGGTCGCTATAAGAAATCTGCGAAGAATGCCGGTTGCTGCTCACAAGATTCAACCCCAGATTGAAGGAGAACATCTTGTTGAACCTGTATGAATTCTGCCAGTCTGCTCTCCAGGTATTGTCATGGCGGCCGATGAAATCACCCTCTTCATGCTCATACTGCAGGGAAGCACGGGTATCCCATCCACCCATGTTGGTAGAAATGGAAGCATGCGTCTTGGAAGTGACAGGAGTCTGAAGCAGGTATTTCTTGATCTGCTTTCTGTTGTCAAGCAGAGCCAGTGCTTCCAAATGGGCATTCATATCAGCCTGGCTCATTGTATTCCAACGCAACCCCTGATATAGAAGAACCTCTGATGGAGATACACAGTTGTTCAGATTATCAATCACCTGCGTATATTCATCACCCAGAAAATCATTGTTGAATACCCACTTCTGATAATTGATGGTCTCACGGCTGGAAGCAAGATTGGTCAGATGCTGCACATTCTGCTTGCTTCCAATGGTAAACTGGGTACCAGCTTCAACTTCTACCGTATTTTTCTTCTTTCCTTTTTTGGTTGTGATGACAATCACACCATTGGCACTTCGTGCACCCCAGATACTGGCGGCGGCTGCATCTTTCAATACCGTGATGCTCTCCACATCATCCGGGTTGATGCGTTCCAGCGCCGTCAGATTAGGATTGGAGGAGAGTTTGTAGTCTACATCGTTGTTATCCATGATAGGGAAACCGTCCACTACCACCAGCGGAGTCTTGTTGGCATTCATCGTACTGGTACCACGGATGGTAAACTTTCTGCCACCTCTTCCATCATCCTCACTCTGCATACCCGTCACCAGACCATCCAGGGCATCGGCAAGACTGGCAGAATGACGCTTCTCCAGATCCTCCTTGCTGATAATGGTATAGGAACCCGTAGCACGCTCACGCGAGATGGTCTGATAACCGGTCACCATCACATCCTTCAACTCATTGCTGGAGGTCATCTTCACATGATGAGTGGCATTGGAAAACCCAGAGGCCAGCATATAGGAAGCCGTGTCCATACCCAAATAACCGTAGGTTACCTTGCTTTGGGAGGCAGGCACCTTGATCTGATAATATCCATCCGCATCAGTAACCGTCTGGATATCGGTACCCTCCACCTTGACAAAGGCACCAATCACAGCTTCACCCTCTTCATCCTTCACATAACCCTTGAGCAGACGGTAGCCCTGTACTTTAGACTTCTTTCGGGTGACCATGATGATATTACCCTTACGGCTCCACTGACACCCCCTGCTGCCTAACACCTGATCCAACACCTGCGCTGCATCGGCACCACTCACATGAAGGGTGATTGGCGACAAATGTCTGGCCAATTCAGAAGAACACACGAAATCAAGACCCGTCTGCCTCTTCATCTCGCTGAAGAAGACCTTGACGCCCACCTTGTCAAGCTTCAGGGTAACAGTGGCCTTGAGCACACGCTGCTGGACCACCTCTTCCAGAGGAGAGGAAGAAGCCCAACAAGGCAAAGCACCCAAAATGAGTGCCATACCCATGGTAGAAAAATACGTTTTTTTCATTCTCTCTTATTTTTTAAACCATAATTAATGAACTTCAATCTGATAGCCTTGCTGCTCCATCTTCACCTGGGCAATCGTACAGATCACTTCCAGTGTACTTTCAATACTCTCATACCGGCTGAGAGTACCCGTAAGGCGTATCTTGCGCAAAGGAGCAGAAGCGAAGGTGACATTCCTGCCATACCATTTGCCCACAACCTGCATGATTTCCTCCAGTGAAGCGTCTTCAAAGCTATACTGACCGGTATTCCAGGCAATATATGGAGCCACATCCACCTTGCTCATGCTTACACCCGAAGAGCCCATTTCAGCCAGGAGGCCAGGAGTCATCATACGCTCTTTCCCGGATTTGGGAATCACGCTGATGCTGCCGTTTACAAGAACCACACTGGTGTGCTCACCTTGGGTGTTGACATTAAACTCCGTACCATACTCCTTGATAGCACCCTGAGCAGTATGTACGATGAAAGGATGCTCCCGGTCTTTGGCCACAATAAAATAAGCCTCTCCCACAAGAGCCACCTCACGCGTACCTCCACTGAAAGCCAACGGATAGGAAATGCGGGAATTCCCGTTCAGATGCACACGTGTTCCATCAGGCAACGTGGTCCAGAATTCCTTGTCATGACGGGTGGTAATGGTGCTGAGCAGATGATCATCTACATCAGCCTTTGCCAGGGTCTTGAGCCAGGAGGAAAGCGACCTCACCTGCTGCGGCTTCCGGTTGCCCACCTGTATGGTAGCCTCATTGACACTGCTACTTTCTGCCTTGGCTATGGCTTCCACCATCTCCTGATTTACCTTGACAGGCTCATGAGAAATCTGGGATGACTGCGTATAGAGGTGATAACCACCCAAAAGCAGGAACATTCCCACTGCTGCAACAGCAGCTATCTTTCTTAAATTCCTGCGCCATATATATATAAGGTGTGACTTGGCAGGCTTGTCCAATAACGGAGCCAGTTTCTTCCAACCCTGCTCTTCATCAAAAGCCTGGTACTTGTGATATTGTTCTACCAGATCTTTCTTGGCTAAAAACGACTGGTAGAGCCTTAGATGCTCCTCGTCCTCAGCCAACCACTGGTCCAACTGTTGCTGCTCCCCTTCATCCAAACGATGTAACAGGGAACGTGAAATGATGTCATATATATCCATACGATAATCTTGTCTTGTTATCTTAATTACGAAGAAACAAGACAAACGTTTACAAGAAATCCGTAAAAGATGTTAAATTGTTAACAATAACAGCAAAATCAGTTCCTCCCTGCTGATTTTACCTCTCAAAGTCTTGAGCGCACGCTTTTTTTGAACTCTGATGGTATCAACCTTGATATGCATGGCCTCGGCTATGTCCGCATTGCTTTTACCTTCCATATAGGCAAGGAAGATTTCACGCTGGCGTGGGGGCAACTCATCAATAACCTTGAAAAGACGGCGATAGAGTTCATTACTGAATATCTCTTCGTCATCCCATTCCTTTTCTACCGCATCACTCGCTCCCAAGACATATTTCCGGTATTTATCCTCCACCTGCGTACGGCGAAAACAGTCTATCGAACGCTGGCGTACCGAAAGATAGAGGAAAGAGCGAACCATCGCTTCATTTTCCATGTCAATCCTTTTCTCCCAAAGCTTGAGAAAAGCATTCTGCACGATATCCTCCGCAGTTTCCTCATCATGAGTCATTTTGAGCGCATAGAGCATCAATGCCTTATAGTACTTTCTATAAAGCTTCTGAAAATCCCCATGGGTATCTATACGAAAACGATCCATATTCAATAAAACTGATGAATTGACATACTCATATCATGCACTGCCTGCAAAAGGAATGCAGTGCAAAAGTACAAAAAAACTTTGAACCCACAAAGAAAAATAGGAAATAATCACTTACTGATTCAAAAACATAGAAAACTATGCAAAAACAATCTCATCCTCAGGTTAGGTGGTATACTTTTTAATTATTAGAGGTGGCACACTTTTAAGTTGGAATCTACCCTATACGCCAGTATGACAAGCAGATAGCCTCTGCCCTACTCTCGCCATCCATTTGAAAGGAATAGATTCGGCGCTTGACCATTTGTCTGTTTCTGTTACAATTCATCATTTCTTTCTAAGTTTTTAATGCAAAGATATCACCCTACGGGAAATCCAAAGCAGATGGAAGGAATCAGAACTCAGCGAGGGAACGGAACTCTCCCGAAGAACCTTCATCAACAACATCCATAGCATCGAGGAACTGTTTGAGATAAACATCGAATGTGGCAGCGGATACCGCTATAACATCGAGTATGGCGACTGCTTCGAGGAAGGAAGTACCCGAAGTTGGTGCTCAAGGTAGATGCCTTCCAGAGCAACTATTTTTCTCACCATTCAGCTAATTTTGCAAAAAAATAGAAAGGAAAAACAATAAAAATGGAAAAAGATCACTTAAATGACAAGGTGCTAGATAAGGAAAAAGCCCTATCCGTCATCAAAACCAGTTAGCTCAACAGCTATAAGGTAATTGTAGCTGGTGCGCGAGACTTTGCTGATTACGCCTTTATGAAAAAGAAGACTTAGGTGAATAACTTAAGGCATTTTTTGTATCTTTGCAACATAAAAAATCGTCAAAACGTGAGAAATAGCTACTGTTATCTCATCAAAACGTGAGAAATAGGGCAAAGATAGGTCGTCATAACGTGATAAACAGATAATTATGAAGAGAAAAATATATAATGAAATGCTGCAATGGAAGCAGAATTATCAAGGAAAATCTGCTTTGATGATATTTATATAATAGTGCCAATTCATCCCAAAGGCAAAAGACCTTTTTGATGAATTGGCACGATATGTAAACAAAAGCATCACCGATGCTATTTAGCAGAGAACACTACCCACTAAAGCCCAAAACTCAGCCAAAGGAAGAATGCTATGATGCCTTTACTCCATTACCTGTTGCTGTCTTCCTCTAACCTGTGATACCGTTCATATACATCAAGAGCATACTCCTGCCTGAGCAGTTCACCCCGATGAAGCCCTTCAACCACCTCTGCTAGAAGGATGATGCTATGACGTATGGCAGCAAACAGTTCCCCTGTCGCTATCAAATGCTGGTATTTGCCCAAGCCATACCTGATTATGTTCTCCAAGTCCTGACGCAACTCCTCGTGATCTATAGTCAGCAAGAGATCGATGATGTGATCCGGCAAATTCTATGGAACCATAGATCAGATTGTGAGCTACCTCATATGGTATCTCAACCATCCTGTCATTCTCAGCATCCGAGTAGTACTCAACAATCTCTTCTAAGTTCTCGGGTGATATATTAAAGAAATATGCTTGAAAAATTGGATATTACATTAAATCATTGTATCTTTGCACATGTTTTAATTGGTGCAGTTCCGAATATGGAAGAAAAGATACGAGTGACGTGATGGTGCAGTATAACCATTAGTTTTGTATTTTGAAGTTAAGAGAATTACCATACGCACTCGCAACAATGTATTATAAAAAATTAAACATGTTAGATATATCATCAAAAATAATCCTCATAAAAGGAGAGCCACGCTCCTTGAATATTGAGAGCATTACTCCCGCCAATGAGCAGAAAATGGCTGTGATGTTTAAGGAAAACCCGAAAACATATCTTTACAAAAAAGAAAATGTGGTCATCATAGAGGAGTCTTTACATATTGACGGAGAGTATGCTGTAGTGATGCTGGATGGTACCATAAGACAAGGTATTTCTGATCTCTGGTGCTTCACACATCATGGTATGAAGTACTGGCGCATCAAATATAAAATTGACAAGGTAGAAGAATATCCAGGAAGCAGAATTCAAGTAGAAGTTTCTTGCCTGGCAGATGAAAAGGCAAGAAATGTCTGGACCTATCTTAAACAGGTGGCAGAGATCAATCCCTTAAAGAATGACATCAATAACCAAAAGATTCTCTTAACTGCCTATGAAAAGATAAAGCAGATACCTAATTCTACAGCTGCTGATGTTTATCTTAATACTAAACATCATAGCAAAAAACTTAGAGCAGACTTCTTTATCTACCCTTTTGGCTGCAATTCCAGTCAGAAGAAGACCGTGGAGAACGCATTGAGAAATCAGGTTAGTATCATCCAGGGACCTCCAGGTACAGGCAAGACTCAGACAATTCTCAATATCATAGCCAATCTTCTCATACAGGGAAAAACAATACTCGTAGTATCAAATAACAATTCTGCTACAGCAAATGTAAAGGAGAAACTCGCCAAGTACGGGATTGATTTCATTGTTGCAACTTTGGGAAGCCATGATAATAAGGAGACCTTTATCAAGGAAGGACAACCCCCAATACCAGAGAATGTAAAAAATTGGGGAATAGAAGAAGAGGAAAAAACTGTTGTTGAAAAAGAGATTCAAAGAATTTCTTTGCAATTAGACAAAGTCTTTGATTTAAAGAATCAACAGGCAACTTCAAGGTTGGAATTGGAAAACCTCAAATTGGAATGGACTCACTTCAAGAGCAATCATAACATTTCAGATGGCACATTCTACCTCAAGCGTTCTTTATCTTCTATAAGGCTGACGAAAATGTGGGTAAAACTTCAGGAGTTTGCCGATACCAGGGATGATAATTCCAAGAGTTTTTGGCAATGGCTGAAATGGTTATGGTCAAGCCTGCTTATCAGATATTGGCTGCATCTCAAGAGTAAGTTTGATAAACATCACCTGGATGAGCTCATTATAGAACTTCAGGCCCTTTACTATATGAAGAGAATTGAAGAACTGGAACAGGAGCTAAGACAGATAGAAGATGAATTACAGCTACATGACAACAAAACTCTTATGGATTCATTATCTGATCATTCAATGATGATATTGAAAAATACGCTTCATGCCAGATATTCAGGCAGAATGCATCGTGAGTTTACGGATGCAGATACGTTGTCCACCCTGGCTGAGGAAGTCCTCAAGGAATATCCGGTTATTACGAGTACAACTTTCTCTGCCCGATCCTCATTAGGCGGCAATACGATCTATGATTATGTAATTATGGATGAATCCTCTCAAGTATCACTTGAGACAGGAACGTTGGCTCTTACCTGTGCAAAGAACGCTGTAATTGTAGGCGATACAAAACAGTTGCCAAATGTAATTACAAATAATGATAGAGAGAAACTGAAAGTTATTTTTGGCTTATCCCACATAGATAATGGATATGATAGTGCTAATCATAGTTTCCTGGAGTCAGTAAGTATCATGATCAAGGATGTACCCCAAACCTTACTGCGTGAACATTATCGCTGCAATTCCCGTATCATCAACTTCTGTAACCAGAAGTTTTATGGTGGAAATCTTCTCATTATGAAGGAAGATGAGACCAACAAAAATGTTCTTGCTGCTTATAAGACAGTAAAGGGTAACCATGCAGCAAACATGACCAATCTGAGAGAAATTGAAGTCATCAAACAAGAGGTAATTCCTGAGCTGAAAGATATTTGCTTGGATGAAATAGGAATCATTACCCCCTATAATAATCAGGTGAATGCCATTCGCCAGCAGTTACCTGATATTGAAGTGGGTACTGTTCATAAGTTCCAAGGAAGAGAGAAGGATGTCATTATTATGAGTGTAGTATGCAATCAGATTAATGATTTCATTGATGATCCACATCTCATAAATGTAGCTGTATCAAGAGCTAAGAAGAAATTCTACCTAGTGGTAACAGGCAATGAGCAAGAGAAGACAAGTAACATCAAAGATCTCATTGATTATATTGACTACAATAACTGTAAGGTCGTAGACAGCAAGGTGTTTTCTATCTTTGACTATCTCTATAGTCAATATACAGATATGCGCATCGCATTCTTGGAAAGCCATCCGAAAATCTCAGAGTATGCTTCTGAGAACATTGCGTATTCTCTGATCAAAAGTATACTTGAAAGTGACCGGAAGTATTCCTGTCTCCATGTATTATGCCATATCCCTTTGCGTTCAATCTTCAGGCAAACAGACTTAATGAGTGAAGAAGAAAGAATTTATGCAGGCAATTTCAATACCCATGTAGATTTCCTGATCATAAATCGGGCTACCAAGCAACCATTACTTGGCATAGAAATCGATGGTTATGCCTATCACCATAAAGGAACCGTACAAAGTAGTCGTGACGCCCTAAAGGACCACATCTTCAAATCATATCATCTCCAACTCTTAAGATTATCAACAAAGGGTGCAAATGAAGAAGAAAAAGTGAAGGAACGGCTGGATACGATTTGCTGACACAAATGCAAACACAAAAGTAAACACAAACATAAGAATAAAAAAGAATGATATGAAAGTATTTGCACACTATATGGGAAATGAAAAAGATTGGAATCTTTCTGAGGATGGATTACATGAAGAAGGCTTCAGAACAAGAACTGTGGTATGAAAATATCAGATACAAGTTCTACTCAGGACTCCAGGTAACCTTTGACAAGAAAATGGTCAATATACGCTTTGCCTATAAAGAGAACAATGGCTTTTCCATAGCGGATTACAACAATCCTGATGAGAAAAAAGCAAGAAATCTGCAAGTTATCAGCAAATAACCACGAAATCAACCGTAAACTATAACTATTAACTGTAAACTATAAACTGCTATTCCCAGGCGGTCCATCCCGCACAACATGGCGATGGCTTTGAAGCAGCATTAGGTCTCCCCCCGCAACAGCCTGGCGGTCCCATCCCGCAAAATATGGCGAGACCTTTGATGGTCCGCCAACCTTAGAGCGTAGCGGTTCTGAGCGACGAGGAGGAGCGGTTTCCTCCCTCTTCCCTGAGGGTGAGAGGGGCGGGTTGAGAGGTGGAGTCCTCTTTAATGGTAAAGAGGGACGGGGTGATTTTAGAAAAAGCAGCACTGAGGGCGGTTACATTCTAAAGTTTAATCTTTATTAAATTATAAGCCATTCTATACCATTTTACGCCATAATGATGTATATTTGCAGTCAGAATGATTATTAATTAAACATGTTAGGCTTATGGCACAGACAGCAATGACAGTCCGTATGGACAACCAGCAGAAAGCACAGTTTGATAAACTCTGCGAACAGTTTGGTATGAGTGCGAATACCGCCATTAACATCTTTGTTAAGGCCGTAATTCGCAGTAAGAGCATTCCATTCTCCATTCAGGCAAAGAATGAAGAAGAAGATGAAGTGACTGCGAAAGCTAAGGCTGCGTTCCAATACATGTGTGACACAGCAAGAGAGAATAACATTGATATGTCACTCGATGAGATCAATGAAGAAATCAGAGAAGTCAGACGATTAAGAAAAGAACGCAATGGTGTCAGCATCTCCACAAGTAAAAGGGTGACAAGATGACAATATCTTATCATCCAATTTCACGAGTTTGCATTTTTCCAATAAGAACCCCATAATCAAAAACCCGCTTTTTTCAGAATGGCACGAGCTTCAGCTATTTTTGCAGAGAAGTCCACACGATTATTATTATTCATAACTTCTTCCGCTCTCTTCACAAAGCGAGCAGCTTCTTCACCTCGTAGAGTCGGTATCACTTTAATATCTATTGCCATAATCTTCTCCTTTTAAACGTTTAACTCTGCCGCAAAAGTACGCTTTTCCCTCGAAACCACCAAGAGAATCATAAGAAATCTGCAAGTTATCAGCAAATTACCACAAAATCAGTTTCTCAGCAATCGCATCAAAGCAGGACGATTGCCTCGCAGCAATACCTGCCGAGCAAAAGGCAGAGTTCGATTTGTCTTTCGGTATTGCCGAGCGCATTAGTGAGATTCTGAAAGCCAAGGGACTTACCCAAAAGGATTTTGCCCGCTTACTCAACAAGCGAGACTCTGAAATCTCCAAATGGCTAACAGGCAGACATAACTTCACTACTCAAACCATTGCTCGTATAGAAACTGCCTTAGGAAGTAAACTCATCAGCATAGCCCATTGATTGGGCTATGCTGATAAAAAAACTAATGTGTTTTAATATGCTACACTAGATTTCATCTATAGCTTTATCTTCAAATTCGATAACATTAATCATCGCCTTATTTGGCAAATTCTGAATGATGTCTTTTATGATATTATCATGAGTATCATTCTTCGCCTTTGATGTATGAGGTTGAGAAGAACAAAAGAAGATAAGTTGTTTATCCATAAAACTAGAACCACATTCAAACAGTTTTAACAAACTCGATTCATCCATGGATTGCTGGCAAGGCTCATCAAAAATGACAAAACCGGGATGCTTGCAACCAACTCTTAGAAGAGCAAGATAGTATGCCCAAATGGAGCGTATGAAATCTGAAGCAGATGAGACGGATCGTATCAGCTCGGAACTATCATTCTGCATTTGCACCATTGGGAAATACTTATATGATGATTCACTATTGGGCTCTAAATAAATTTGACTCTTATAATTACTTTTATATTCAAAACCTATCAGGTAGTTTTTAAATATCACCACAAATTTAGACAAAGACGTTTCCAGTCCTTTACATTCATTACTTCTCAAAGACTTATACTCCTTATCGTATTCTTCATACTCTTTTTTAATAATCGACAACCTTTCCTTTGCAGTATCTACCTTGTTAAGCAAAGCCTTAGTTTGCTCTAGTTCTAGTTTCAGTTTTGCTATTTCCATTATTTCTACTTCAGATATACCAGAAGCGGAGAAATACGTCTCATTAGACAACTGATCAACAAGGGCTTTATCTTGCAATAGGAGCTTTTCTATATATAAAAGATGTAATTGTTTTTGCTGGAGGTTATTCTCTGTGATATCTTTAAGTGTACCAAGAAAGGTTTTCTTGCTTGAAATAAGATGATCTATTTCTTCTAGTTGGCTTTTCGCTACTTTTTCCTCTTTTCTTTCTTCGCCAATGGGGAGTTGTTGTTTACAAGTAGGGCAAACCGTCACCTGCAATGTCGTAAAAACATTATCTACCTTATTTAACCCCACAATTCGCTTATGCTCCTTTTCCAACTCAGACAATTTCAGAGTTATACCAGCCAACTTTTGTTTGTCTATTGCTATCTTATGACAGAAATCATCATATATTAGTTTGTGTTTTTGATAAGTTTCTATCAATCTCCTGTCTTCTGGAAAATAATCTTGAACGACAGCATTTTTATTTTGTTCGAATGCTCCAATTTTTTCTTCCAAGTCATTCAAATACCGATTAATATCAGTATCGTTCTTACCAATAAATGCAATCTTTAGAGACTCTATCTTGCTTTGCTGCTTTTCTATATTGTTTTCTAGACCAATGACCTCATAGTTGTTACAAGCTAAAATACCTTTGATATAATTGATCTCATGCTCCCACTTAACCTTTGTACAATCTCTCTTCTCTTTCATTTTTTGTTTGGTCTCATAATCTATATCTCTGGCTAAAGACAAAGCATATTCTATAATACGTTGCTTAGGTCTAAGAATATTATAGCCTTTGATTGTAGCAAAATAATCTGCCCAGCCTCTCGTTTGCTCTATATAACATAAGGCAAACAATGTTTGGAGGTATAATACAGATTCCTTACCACTATTTCTTACGGGAACAGAGGGCAGAGCTATTCCAGCAAAGTTAGCTAAGAAACCATAAAACGCAAAATCTATAGTTTGATTATTGTCATCCATTGAATGCAGGAAATATTCTCTCTTATTCTTCCATTCGCCATTTTCCCAATCTGATATATAGATTTTATTTGCATTCATAACTTCGTTTCTGATGTCACGATGTAAAAGTAGCCGTTTACCAGAATCATTCATAATTTCAGACTCTACATACGAAGAATCAACATACCATATTTTCTTCATACCAGTAGAAGAATCATCAATGCTAAAATGCTCTTTTAGACACCTATCAAGCGAGTCAACATTTCTTTTAGGAGACATCAACTCTTCCATCCCTAATATATAATAGAAACATGAGGCTAGTGATGTTTTTCCTGTTGTATTGTCACCAATAATAACATTTAAACCTTTATTCAGCGTGACAACTCTACCAAATTCTCTTATATCCTCTGGTACATCTCCACGATAAGCCTTGATACGCACTTCCAACTTACAAAAACTCAGCATAATTCAAACTTAAATTAATTTTATTTAATGCAGATTCGCTTAAATATCCAATTGAGGAAATTGATTTATCCAAATCTATCAACAAATCCTCGTTTTTCAATAGGACCATCAAATGATGCCCAACAGAAGTTATATGAAACTTTGCCCCTTTCATTTGAATGAATTGATTAATACAAAGTTCTCCTATAATACCATCTAACTCAGGTACATCATATAAAGGAATCACATCAATTGGTTTATATTTATTCAGCAAACTCAATTTTTGCATATTATCTTGAGACAAAAATCCCCACAAATATGCCTGAATCTGTATGACAGAGAAATTTTGCTTAGGATATTTCCCCATAATAGCCAATATGGCAAGCCTCATGAAAGATGGTGATAATTCTACCCGTCTCTCAATTGGCCTTTCTGAAAAAACGAATTCTATCATGATTTCTTAAATTCTAAAGAACAATTCAACAATCGATATGCAAGTTGATAATCTACATAGGAGTTAGATATATCTAGCTCTTTATTATCTTCAGGAAATTCATTTTTGATAAGGTCTATCAAAAACTCTTCCAACTTATATAAATTTTGTAGCGCAAACTCTGAATTTTCATAAATTGTAGGCATTTTTTTCGTTTTCTTTTCGAAACCTCTCTCCAACAACTTCTGCAGTTCATCATCAAAAGTAGGATTACTATTCTTTAAGTCCATGAACCGTAATTCTCCAGAAATATAATCATTCAAGAATGTACTCAATTTACATTTCTCTTCACCAGGAAATAAAACAGAACATTTTCGATTGAGATTATCCATCCATTCAGAATGCTCTTCATTCAATTTCCCAATTACCACTTGCTTATTACTCTCCTCATCAAGTTTGTCCCATTTCTGTATCAAATCTATCGTAATATCATCTCTACTATCTACAGATAAGACACTATCAAAAACGTCTTCGTCGTTCCATAAGAAATCACTATATGCTGCAGTTTTGTCACGTATTTCGGTAAGATACCCCAACATATAATATCGAGAATGTCTATATAAAAAGATGCCAGCTCCAGAACAGCCACTACTAAGCTCTTCACCTGTACATAGTTGACCATCAATTTGTAAATCTTTAAGATGTAAGCAATGTTCACCGACCTTTGCCACAGTAAAAAATCTACCTTTTGAAGCAACTTTTGTATAACCAACAAACAAGAATGTTCCATTAGATATTATCATTCTTGCACGTTTGACTTTATTTACATAGTCAAAACCATCTTCTATTTTCCCAATCTCCAACACAGCATAATCCTTTTCTCCATTGTCACAGATTACAATTTTCTGTACAGGAAGCAGTGTTTCTTTTGAATCCGAATACTGCATGATAGAAATCTCCTGTTCATCATATAGCACATAATCTTCATCAGTCTTATAACAAATACAATGACCAGCAGTTAACACATAAAAATGTCCATCATCCACAACAACAGTTCCCGACCCAATAGTTTCATGGCCAGAATCATCCTTACAAACAACTTTTACTGCAAAATGCTGCATTTCGGGGAAATTCCATTCTTCTCTCATAACTCTAAACTGTTTACATTATCATGAATCTCAATATTATACTTGGTAATTTCATCCTTATGAATCAAATCACCAACTCGACTCTGTATCTTGCTCAAAGGATAATTGAAATACAAATGTCTTTTCACTGCTAGGTTTCTGCATGGATGACATAACAGCTTGGCTATAGTTTCCCTATCTGGATGGTAAGATTTTCCATATCCACCATCAGTAGATATAATAAACTTCTCACAACTTATCAAATCAAGCAGTTCTACACTTATATTATTCCGACTTCCATGATGGGAAACCTTCATACAGTCTAAACATAAAGGATTTTGTGAGGAATACCCTTGACGTTTCAGATAGTTAACTATATTATCCGCCCTAGCATCCCCCGACATCAATATCTTTTTCCCATCGCATTCCAAGATAAACGCTATAGAAGATTTATTTATCAAATCTTTATTAGTTGCAACCTTAGGAGTCTCTCTTAAAGCTAATTCTTCAAATGGGATTTGCAGATTTGCAACAATTCTATTTTGTGAAACTTTCACTGTTTGAGATTCGATACGCTTATTCACAACATTCTCATACTCATCCTTATTTCGCTTCAAATCATCTTTAGTAGGAGATACAACATGAATACTGCAGAAATTAAGATTTCGTTCCTTTCCCTCATGTATGTTTTCAGTCCATTTCAATCCCTCTATCCTTTTCAAAACGGAAGCAAAATTATTAGCTTCAGAATAGGACACCCTAGTATCTGTGGAAGGAGCAACTATGCTGTGCCCACAATTACACCAAATCTCATCTACGGGAAATGGTCTATCGGAGATACGTGAGTCAACATACCTATAAAGTCCATCAATATGGTCATGGTCGAAATGAGAAAGAACCATCAGGTCTATATGCCCAAGTGTACGCAATCTGCGTGTTATTTGTAAAGATGTAGTTTTTGGGCCACCATCAACGACAACAGTTCCTTCTTTACCTTGGTCTTGGCAATGCAGAATAAATGCATCCCCATAAGAAGCTTTAAGAATTTCAATCAATAAAGACATAATCGAAAAATTATTTAATACGCATACCTCAGTCATCCGAATCTCTTCACAATCTTCATTCTCCTTATGAACTCGGATGCCAGGAAGATGTTTCAACAGATTAAAAGCAAGAAGAAGTTCATCAGAATATATTAACCAAACAATTTTACTTAATTACATTAGGATATTCCAATATCTGAGTATGCAACAAATCCAAGAACATGAGCCTGGTATAAACCGGAGAAGTTTCCGGGAAATGCTGTTCTGCTCTTTCTAATTCTTCTGTGGCATATAGATACTTAAACTTGTTGCGCTCATAAAAGCTAAGAACTTTTGGCTGATTATACGCATCAACAACCAAGAATCTACATCCTGTTTTGTTATCCTCCTGTACAAACCACGTCTTGATAAAGTTCATCACTTGTTGACCAACTAAGAAATTTCGTCCTTGATATTTCTTATTAACCCCTAGTCTTCCCAATAATACGGCAGGATAAGTACGAAGATGTTTTTGACCTGGTATAGTTCGTTGAACCTTGTTAGCAGAAGGTTTTGGAATAAAAGTTGTCTTTACACTATCATTTGATACAGTAAAGAATGCAACGATTTCAGAGAACTCACCTTCATTGTTGACAAAGCAATAAGTCTTACCAAGTCGCTCTTGAGCATACAACAAGGCATTGTAATGAAAGAAGTCTTCCAAGTCTTCATCTCCTTCTGTTTCACCACAACAAAAAGGCAAAGATGCAAGTTCTGCAGTCAAAGGCATGAAGTCGCATCTTTCCATAATATCAAATTGATAATTATTCACCAGCCAATTTAATTAAAGAGGAAGTTTAATCTTTACATTTTTTGAGCGTTCCATCATACGACGGATTGCATCTTGTGCTCCTTCAGGAATCACAGTTGTGGCAGTATTTCTACTACTCTCTGCAATCTCTATAAAGCGCTCTGCAACATCACCTGTCAATACAGGAATTGTTTTAATAGCTATTGCCATAATCCTATCTCCTATTATTTAGTTTATATAACTTGCCGCCAAAGTTACGCTTTTTTCTCGAAACCACCAAGAGAATCACGAGAAATCTGCAAGTTATCAGCAAATTACCACGAAATCAATCGTAAACTATTAACTGTAAACTATAAACAGCTGTTCCCTACCTCAGCAAGCTTTCCCCAAGCGGTCCCATCCCGCATAACATGGCGAAGACCTTTGATGGTCCGCCAACCTTAGAGCGAAGCGGTTCTGAGCACCGGAGGGCGGTTACATCCCTTGCCCTTTTGGAAAGGGCGAGGGCTTGGGAGTGGGTTAAGGACCCTCCCGCAGGGGAGGGACAGGTGGGGCAAATATAGCACCGAGTAGGGCGGTTTCCCTCTTCTTCCCTGAGGGGAGAAGACCGAGATGAGAGGTGGAGCCCTCTTTAAGGGTAAAGAGGGACGGGGTGATTTTCGAAAAAATCCTTTTATCTAAAGATTTTGCAAATGAGCGCAATGAAAGTTTGCTTTCAAATTGCCGAGTGCAGCTAATCTTATTTAAAGAGGAACGTGGCGTTTCGATAACGCATACCCTCCAATCACCCCATAACAAACCAGCGGTATAAGAAAGGCAATCGCCATACTCCCCGTAGTATCCGCAATATACCCCATGATTACAGGAGCAACCGCACCACCCACTATCGTCATGATAAGCAACGAAGAGGCAAGTTTGGTCTTTGTACCCGCATCCCTCAATGCCAGCGAGAAGATAGTCGGAAACATGATGCTCTCTCCCAGATACAGAGCGAAGAACGCAATGAGAGATAAGGTTCCGCTACATACCACCACAATCAATGTGGCTACAAAGGTGAGGATGGCACAGACCAGCAGCACCAACCTTGGCTGGATATAATTCATGATGACACCACCAGCCAACCTGCCGATAAAGAACAGCCCCATTCCGCCAAAAGCGAGATACAGACTGGCAGTCTGCTTCTCTATATGAATACTCTCCTCAGCATAGTTGATGAAGAAACTGTTCACACCCGTCTGGGCAGCCACATAAAGAAACAAGGTCAGCATACCAAAACCGAATGCCATCACTCGCATCGGCTTCTCCTCCACCATCTCGTTTGTATCTGCCTCATGCGCTCTCCTTGGGTCCGGCAACTTGATCCTTGACAGGACCAGCGCCACAGAAAGCACGAAGATACCCACCAGAGCATAAGGGATGGCGATGTTGACACCCGAGAACAGAAGCTGTCCGCCAACCAGCGGTCCTACAATCCATCCGATACCATTGAGCGACTGCGACAGGTTGATTCTGCTCTCCGCCTTGTCAGGATGTCCCAGTACCGTAGTATAAGGATTCGCACTCGTTTCCAGACAGGTCAGTCCGCATCCTATCACAAACAGCGACAGAACAAAGAAGTAGAAACTGTTGATCCTGCTTCCCGGTATGAACATCAGAGCACCGATACCGAAGAGAACCAGTCCTGTTATCACTCCCCTCCTGTAGCCCCACTTCCGGATAATCCATCCGGCAGGCAGCGCCATCAGAAAGTAGGCACCATAGACAGCAGCCTGCGTCAGGGCCGACATTGCCTTGCTGATATGGAACGACTCCTGGAAATGCGGATTCAGCACCTCCAGGATACCATGGGCAAAGCCCCACATGAAGAAGAGGCTGCTGATGATGAGGAAGGGCACCAGATAGTTATGCCCTTCGTATCTGAAGATGGATGGCTTCGTCATGATTCTCAGCAAATTTAAGACTGTCCTTTACTACCAGTGCCAGATAACCACCGCCGCCGGCTCCCGGCATCTTCCATGCCAGAACCTCCTCCATGTTGCTGTAGCGGTCAATCTTCGGCAGCACACTTGCCTCCTGTTCTATCACACCGTTGATAGACGGATTCACCATACCCGGGAACATCGCAATCTGGGCCTCGAAAGATGCCCTGTATGCTGCAGCAAAGGCATCAAGGTCGTGCGCCAGAATCGCCTTCCAGCAGACATCAGCTGCATCAGCCAGCGCCTTCACCTTCTCAGGCGTGATATCCTTACCTTCCACCACACTACATCCCGGTCTTCTCGGTTCCATCGGAATCATCACCAGATGGTCTTCCAGGAAACGGAGGGTCATCTCATCCTGCGTACTCTCAATCTTCTCCGGCCAGAAGTTATTGTCATAATAATGACGCACCAGACCGGGAACACAGATACCGATAGAATCCTGGGCACCCGAGATGATACCATCGTGACGCTCCGGATTGTTCTCAAAGCAGAATACCAGTCGGGCAAGCATCTCCGGATCCATCTTCGGCAACTTCACCGGCCATATCTTCTGAATCATCTTACGGGTAGAGGTAGACAGACCACAGCGGTCGCGCACCTCAAAGGTCGGTTCCAGCGAGATGGTAATCGCCCATCCCGGATGATACATGCTTACATAAGGCTGGTCAATCCAAGTACCTGCCAGATCCAAACGGGTAGGAATCCCCGCCTCCTGTGCCGAATTCTCAGATACGTTCAGTAAAACTCCACATGACCAGAATGTAGCAGGTCATAGCAACCGCTTACAAATACTTTTTTCTTCATTATGATTATCATTGATAATCGAAGTGCAGATAGTCATCCTCATCTAGCTGATTACCTATCTGCATCTCGATAAACATAAACAGAGTTATTTCAATTAATTATTTGATTATTTTATTTTTTATATTTTAGCCTCCAGAAGAAGTGCCAAGTACGGAACAATGGTTCACAAAGAGCTTCAGCAGGAAAAAACTTCACTAGCCTCATATCCCTATACACCCTTTGGAGATTATGTCCAAGCTGTGACCTACCAAACCGATTCCGGGCATCATGCCTTCCGAAATTCCCGGCTTCCAGCACCTCATTCAACACAAACTTACCATACTTCTCATTCGGAGGAACAATAAGCCGAGAGGCAGGCATGCCGAACACCTCCTGCATGATATACATGATACCCCCGGCAAACCTCCACAATCCCAACTCCTTCAATTCCTTCTGCACCACATCTAAAGCAGTAGAGGCAGAAGAAGTAACAGCAGTAGTAGAACCAGCTGAATTATCTCCCTCTATAGAAAGGCGGTCCCATCCCGCACAATCTGGCGAGACCTTTGATGGTCCGCCATCCTTAGAGCGTAGCGGTTCCGAGCACCGAGTAGGGCGGTTTCCTCCCTCTCCCCTGAGGGTGAGAGGGTCGGGGTGAGAGGTGGAGCCCTCTTTAAGGGTAAAGAGGGACGGGGTGATTTTCGAAGATTTTTGATAGACTTTAAAAAAGTCGCAAAGAACATAGTAATAATCCACCAGTTGCCTTAACCCAATCCCCTCATTCATCAGATGAGCATAAATATGAGTTAACTGGAAGATGAGATTAAACTCCGCTGTCGGAAGCGCAATCTCCCCTTGCTCTCCCAACATTACCCGATGCGAAAACTGCTCCTCCTTCACCCTTTCATAATATTTCTGAAGCTTTCTGTTATGCCAGAAGCACACCAGGAAGCTAGGCCGATAATGCACTTCCACCTCCACTCCCTTATACGATGGGAACTCGATATGGTGATAGCACGCCTTTTCATGAGGCGAGATAGAGCGTACAAAGGAGATGACCCGCTTGTCGCCCCCTTCCACCCAGATATCAATATCACCAGGAGTCCGGGAATAAGGATTCGGATACATCAATGCATTCCCTTGCCCTTTTAGGATACAGGTTCTGAATCCCTTTTTCCGGAACCACTCAGAAACCTGGATGGCAGCATCGTTTAACCGAACATTCGCCTTCTCCAGCATCTGGCATTGCAGCATCCATTGCAGAAGCAAGTCCTTGCTCATCCCCACCTCAGCCGGCGGCAACTTCTGGATGCCATCAAAGAGAATGCCAACCAAACATTGCTTCTGGGCGATACGATATAGCTCCTTCCAATCCGCTTCCTTTAAGGAAGAAGGTATATCCTTAGCAGAGCCAATCCAGAATCTTAGGAAATCAAAAAATATCTGTTGTTGCTTTGATACAACCATCATTCCTTCAACCCTTGATACACTCCTCCTACTTCATCAGCAATCTGATCCCAATCATACTTGCTCATGTCGTAATCCACATGCTGCAATGGAGCCTCGATAATCATTCCGAGCTTTTCAGAAAGTTCATCCACGTTACCACAATGGAAGTAATCATCCTTTGGCAAGCCTACCTCCAGATTCGCAGGAATATCGCTCACAACTACCTTTACCCCATAGCTCATCGCCTCCAACAGGGCAATCGGCAAACCTTCGTGTGAAGATGGAAGACAATAGCAGCGACAATTCGTCAACAGCGAATGAAGCTTTCTGCCTTTGATAAAGCCAGTAAGCACCACACCATTCTCCCTTGCCATCTGCTTCAATCTCAACGAATACTCATCCTCGAAATCCGTATCACCAGCCAGCACCAGCTTGTAGCCTTGCTCTATTAACTTTTCATTCTTAACTATCAACTGTCTATACGCTTCCACCAGATGATGCAGGTTCTTCTCAGGCACAAATCTGCACATACCCAGGATATACTTACCTTTCTCTATCCCCAATTCCTTGAAATATTCAGGATAGTCACAGATTTCAGGCTCAGAAACACCATTATATATAAGGTGTACATTCTTCGTCCTTCCATATTTACGGGCAATGAGATTCTTGATGACGTTCGAAATCACAATAACATCATCGGCAAACATGCAGCCCATACGCTCACCCATCTTCAGGATAGTCTTGGCAGCAAATCCCCACTTGTCCCTGTCATAGTCCGGACCATGATGTGTAAACACCACCTTCATGCCCAGCAATTTGGCGTATGGCACCAGCAGCGCAGGACCGATGGCATGGATATGCAATACATCAGCACCCAACTTCTTCGCCTCATTGATGGCACGGAAAGTATGGATGATGGCCTCGAAACTCTTCTTCTTAGGAGAAGGAATCGTTACCAGTTTCACTCCTTTCCATTCATGTAAGTCATCCTTCACATAGTTCGAGCGACGGATCAACGTTACATCATAACCACGCTCCACCATTCTAGGGAACAATTCCTCACAATGCGTCTCCACGCCACCCATGATATTCGGGATACCACGAGTACCTGTTACAACTATTTTCATAAAAACTAGAGATTTTCAAAATAAAAGTATTACCTTTGCAGATATGAATAAGATTTCAAACCATATCAAAGAAGCCATACAGTACTTCGGCATCATCTTGATGTCGATGCTCTCCGCACTGTGGCTTCTTATCAATCATAAGAGAATCAAGTGATTACTTGATTTCAATATTTTTATCAGTTTCCTTCTTGGTAGCCTCATAACCCTGGCTAGCCACGTCAGCGTTCACGATGTCCTCGCCACGCTTGCCCTTCAAAGCCTCCTTTGAATCAGCAGAAAGACCGTTGTTTACCACAGCATTCATATCGCAGGTAGAAAGCTTGTCAAGCTGTTCCTTAGTCACCTTACCATCACGATACTCGCAGCAGATAGGGTTTTCATACATAGAGTACTTCATACCGAGCAGGCTCTTCAGCTTGTGCTTAGCCACCCACAAGGCAGGAGTCTTGATGTACTTGTGCATCGCAGGAGAAACAGAACCGATCATCCAACAGTTTCTGTCACAATGTCTTACCTTCTGACGAACCTGCTCAGCCTCTGGAGAACTCCAAAGCTCATCCCAGGTCTGGCGGTTCAGGTTACCCATCACCTCCTTGTCCTTGGTACCATTACATGGCATCACATCACCGTATGGGTCGATGAAGAAGGTATCGAAACTCATATCGCAAGGCAAGAGACGCTTCTGACCATAGATATAGTTGATGAGTCCATGGTTGAAGTAAGCACGGAACCACTTCTTTGGAGAGTTAGACTTCAACAGCTCGTTCACCAGGTTCTCGAAGTTCTTAGCCACCATCGGACGGTCGTGAATGATGTTCTTAGCCTCAACGAAGTAGAAAGAGTTATGGAGCGATGCTGTAGCAAACTCCATACCCATCTTGTTGCTCAACTCATAGAGAGGCACGAGGTCAGGAGCGTTCTTGTCCTGAACGGTCATACCGAAGCCCACATCCTTCAGTCCCATCTCACAGAGCTTCTTCAGGGTAGTATAGCCACGGTTGAAACCATTGTTCAATCCACGGATCTCATTGTTGGTCTTCTCCAAACCCTCGATAGAGATACGGATACCAATCTGAGGGAATTCCTTCGCCAGGTCGATGATACGGTCGGTGAAGAAGCCATTGGTAGAGATCACGATACGGTCGCTCTTCTTATAAAGCTCACGTACGATATCCTTCAAATCCGTACGGATAAAAGGCTCACCACCAGTGATGTTGGTAAAGTACATCTTAGGAAGTTTCTTGATAGTCTCAATAGAGATTTCCTCCTCTGGTTTAGAAGGAGCCTTGTAACGATTACACATTGAACAACGCGCATTGCAACGATAAGTTACAATGACAGTACCATTTAATTTCTTTTCTGACATAATAATATATTGTATATTTTTATTGATTACTGATAATTTTTATGCTGTGCGGATTCTACACCTTTGTCGAATCCTACAAATACGTCATTAAAACCAGATTCCTCTTTGCTGAAAACTGGTATGTTTTCTATCTGTGTTTTTTCCGATAATGCGCCAGCTACATAATTTGTATAATGTTGTAAATCAGATAAAGCACAGACATCCAATCCGTAGTTCTCACAATCTTCATGAATGCTTGTTAAGAAATTCATCACGTGCTGGTGAAAATCATTTTCATTATAATTCCTAACAATTACATTTACAAAGAGTATCAGTAGCTCCTTGTAAACAGCAGGGTCTGCCAATCTGAAATTATCAAAAATATAACTGAGTATTTCACTGACATCACCACCGTTGCCTTTCAATACAAAGAAAGCATTAATGCCCTCCACCTGAACTTCTTGTTTTTTGCTGAACAAAGAGCTTTTAATGGCACCAATGATGACACCTCCGATGTTTTGTTGTTGATGCATAAGTGCTTTTACTTTCATCGGTAGGCATCTGTATCCTTTTGACCGAAGCCAATCTATCTGATTTTCTATTTTCTCCGCCTCATTGCCATTCCAAGCGTCAAATGCAGTATTAAGAAATAAACTTTGGTATGTCTTGACTATTTGTTGAGTGAAACGTCTCATTCCACCCAAAAAATCCTGTCTGTCATCTTTTTCAAAGCTTGATTTATTCTGTTCTATCAGGTCACAACAATGAAGCAGAACGAACCTCTTTTGTTCATCAGACAAATACTTTCTTAGAACATTGATTTTTTCAATAACACTATGCCATTGGCTGAAAGGTTCTGAAGTATTGGTGAATAGATAGTTCGTTTCACAAAAAGCCTGAACCTCGTCATCCAATCTGTTTTGGAAAGTATCGTGCTCTTCATCGCTTACATCCACATACGAATATGTATATATTGCTTCCGAGATGGTATTCTGCCCATTTCTCATTTTCCTCACTGCTTTGGAAATCTTGCACTTGTCCTCATCAGTCAGATCTGCCCGATTCCATAGAACTTCCAATGAAATCATTGACTGGAGAACATCCTCTTTCTTGTTGCTGCTCAATCCGTCAATAATCCTCTTTTTCATGCCATTGGTAATAACGAAGTTCAGCATGTATCGGTCAGGGAAAGCATATCCATCTCTACTATAGTGTGTCGCTGCCATTTTCTCTGTCAATAACAACACCCAAATGACTTTCAAATTATCATTATTCAAACAGTCATAAGCGCATTTCAGTATTTTGTTCACAAATATTGGTTGCCATTTCAATGCAGCCTTAACAAAGTTCAAAACCCTGTCTTGACTAACTTTTGTGCAAAGCCTACCCAATACTGTTGGTAAAATATTCAACACTTTGTTATTTATCCAACTCCTTCCTTGAATGTCAGCTTTTTCAAACAGGGCGATGTATATGTCAAATAACTCATTTGCTTTCTCCTCAGTAATCTGTGAGAGTTGTTCTCTGCCGAAAACAGCTTCCACAATCTTGCTGTTTGCAGAAACCATCATCATGTTCCAGGCCATGTCCCATGAGTAATCAAACATTTTCAGAATGCAGTACTTGGTGAAATTTTGGTTCATCAAGAACATAGACATGCCTAACCTTTCTTTTAGCATCCACCATTTGCAAGGATATAGATAATCCGCTACAAAACCAGATGAACCCAAATTCCAACTATTATTGTAATCACCTATCTCGAAAAGATGCTCTCTCACAAATCCGTGCACAGGTTTGTCTTCATATGCCTTTCCGCTCAGTCTTTCCGTCAATTCCTCCAAAGTCTCGCCTATGGCAAATTTCTTTATGTTATCGGAATCCGTATCCATGCCAGCATCGGTATATTCTACTTTTCTGTCACACCATTTCATGGTCTTCAATATATAGGTCAAGCATGATTTCGCATATATATCCTCGCGGTTCTGCAACAAGGATTTGCAAATAACATTCTTGCATTTCGCCAACAACTGATAAGCTTCAAGTTCTTCACCAATGTAATAGAGCAAGTTTGCTTTCTGAATACAGTTTTGATAATCACCTATATCTACAGTCCATTTCATCAAGACCTCTTTCAACTTCTGATTATCATATTGGGTCAAATAAAACAATGCTTGTTGATAGTAAACGTATCTTGACGAAATGACATTCTTGTCCTCCAATAAATCATCGCAGAGCTTGACAAATTGTTTAGCTTTTCCATTATTGCGATAATTCTCCAATAGCGACAAAAACAAATCCGACATTCGTTTCTTGTCCTCTGCAGAAAAATCAGTAAGGCGTTTTGCTAAATCTTCAATGCCAGCAATAAACCAATCAAGATTCTTGGGAGTTGCAGAGATATTCAGTCTCCAGTTTAACTCATAAAGAAGATGAAGTTTTGTGGCGTCATCTGTAATACGCTTAAAGTAGTGTTCTAAGAATATGGCATCTTTGCCAACTGAGTCCATGTCTTCCTCATGTGCTTTCGGTAGAAGAAGCCAACCAGGATACGTCTCACGTGCTACCTGCATATCCTTGATTTTCTCTGCTATATATTCCTTGAATTTAGTATCGGGCAGATTTTTGTCTCTCAAATGATCAAACCTCACTTTACCATTCCATTCCGATGGCTTTTCTTTAAGATAATTCAAGAAAAAATCGTATGCCGAATAATAACCATCCACACCTCCAACCTCAGCTAAGTTGATGATGTCTATCCCTAACTTTGACAGCAAGGCTTTCTCTGCATCATGGAATCCCTTTCTGTAAGTGATGAGATAGGTAGGGCATATCCGTTGTTGCCCGATGACATCTTTCAGCCATCCTATCCAAGCTCTGAAATTTGGATCTTCTCCAGAGAAGCCTATCAAACAAACCAGACTTTCCAGGAAACACTGCTTTGCTGTATTTACCATCTCAGGGCGTTCAGTCGGATAACGCCTGTAGTCTTCCTGCGTCATGATATACGGACGGATATTTGGAAAACTACCATGCAGTTTGATGATGCGAGGCGATGGCTGATAGAGCAGCGTTTCCTTGTTCGTCACCAGTTTGAACCCATTGATGACTTGCCCGGCTGCACGTTCTATCAAGGTGTCATAGTTGGTGGTCAAGATGTCCTTCCAAGGCAACTGCACCAACAAACGATGCAATCTGCCCGGTTGGATAAGTTGGTCTGGTAAGGCTTCTTCCAAGATGTTGTCTAATTCGTTATGTCCAAACTGCGCATCTATCAATGAAGACAACCTCACCACGTCATTGGCATCATTCTTCTTGTCTTCCTCGTTGTTGGGATATAACTTGTCTAAGAACACCTCACGAAGCTGATTCCATGTTTTCATGCTCACATTGTTGGGGATTTCTGCATTCATGCTGAATCCAGCCCCAACAAAGGCTGTCACACTATGCGTACCCATATAGAGCTTGATCTGCTCCAACTTGGATGCGACAGATGATGGTATCTGATATTGCTTATTCATAACCTTGATTTTTAACGGTTCAATTATGAATTGTGATTATTACTTGTAGATGTTGATGAGCTTGCCGTAATAAGTTTCAGCATCATAGCGATGTTGTGCATCCGAAGCGATTTGTTGATAATCAAACTCCGAGTTCCACATCTTCTCAATCTTCGTCTTTAAATCGGCGATATTACCACTGCTAAAGGTATAATCTGTAAGTTCTGGTATTCCTCCGATATTGGCTCCCAATACGGGCGTTTCCAAGCATTGGGCCTCGATAACTGATAAAGGATTGTTCTCATACCATTCCGAAGGAATTACCGAGAAGCGAGCCTTGCCCACAAGTTGCTTGATGTCATCCCACTGCTTGAAACCGACGAACTCGATATTGGTATGGGCAACTGATTTCAGTTCATCCATCAGAGGACCGCCACCGATAATCACCAATTTATAAGGTAATTGGTTGGCAGCCTCTATCAATGTCTTTGCACCTTTCTCATGGCTCAATCGCCCGATAAAGCAATAGTAATTCTCCTTTTTCGGAAGAAGCTCAACATCATCTGTGTAATCTGTGACATCTGTGGAAGAAAATTTGCATTTCTCCACATCAATAAAGTTGCAAAGTGTCTGCATCTTCGATTTCGAGAATCCCCCTTGCACCATCTTGTCAGCCATAAACTGGCTCGGACAGATAAAAACATCCGTTGAAGCCTCCAAACGCTCACGGTTCCAAACGATAGCCTCTTTAAATCCGATGAACGAAGCCAACTTTGAGCCTTTCATGCACTTGTTGTCCAAACAAGCCTTCTTGTCACCATTAAAACAAGTCTCGCAGATGGTATTTCCATTCTTCAGACAGTCGTATCTAGGACAGAGCAACTTATAGTCGTGCAGTGTCCACACTACCTTGATGCCCCGCTGATGCGCCAACTCTGCCATCACCGGTGACAGCTGCGTATGCACATTGTTGAGATGCACCACGTCCGGCTTGAAGTCATCAAGCAGTTTTTTAAACGTGCTTTTTACCTCATGCGACCCAAACGGACGGGTAAAAGCCATCAATTTGCTCATATTCTTTGGAAAGTATTTCTTCCAAGGCGTATCCAGATTCTCCGGATAGTCCATGGCAAATACTGCCACCTCATGCCCATGCGCCTTCAGCAGCTTTTCCAGATTGAGCATATAGATACAATCACCGCCTCGGCGGTAATAAAACTTATTTGCTAATAAAATCTTCATAAAAAATGTATTTGTAAAGTACAAACGCTTAACTACTCTTCTATCACAACATTAATTACACCATTGATACTATCAATATGTTTCGAATCAATAATGCGATATTGAATTTGAAAATTACCACACGTTTCTTTATCTATATATATACCATCCATTTCTTCTAGAGAATGAACTACATGATGGTTTACAGCAGAGGTTATGTAAGAAAAATCTCTCTTGTTGTTATCATCATCCAAGTTCCATATCTTTACGAAATTACCTCCAGAAGGAGATGGAGACATCAGTAGCATTGATTCTTGGAGTCTTGGATCTGTAAATGGAGAGTTTGCTTAATACCTTAGCCTTCTTTTGGATTTTCCCTCTTGCACCGTCCTTGTGTTTATCAATTTCTCCAGCAACAATATCTGATACTATTATTTTGAAATCAACATCACCAACAAGATTACCCCATGGAATCTGCTCGAAATTTTGGAAATGCAAGAAAATGTTTGTATCAAGAAATAAATACTTCATTTTATCTTTATATAGTTTATTGTGCCTACGCTATAACTCCAAGCCTCATACATTTATATATCAATCGAAATCCATATTTCCTCAACAAGAAAGATTAAAGCTATTCCTTCAATTGCCACAGTTTAAAACCTTTACCTAATAAGAATCCACAATAACGATTGACGAACATAGCAGGAAGAATCAAAAGCAAGGCATCCAATATGGTAATTCCTATAGCAATCATATCATGCATACCATCTATATTGAGAACTGCGTCACTGAGAAATTTATGGCACAACGTCTGTAACGAAGAATACCCCTTACCATGAAATGCAAAGTAAAACAAGGTATTTGCTCCTACAAACAGCAAGAAACGGCTGTTATCAAAAATATGCTTCGAAACATACAGCATTACTATCAAACCTAAGATAGTTACCACTATTGAATCTATTAAATATGTGCTACCTGAAAAGCTAATATGCAAATCAAAAGCTGTAATCAAAACAATATAGAAAACCAAACAGTAAAGAACAAGCCATTTGTTATCAACATACCGATTGACCGATTTTTCCTTCTCCTTATACCATTTACCTAAACCCATGTAGAAACAAGCATATCCAAAAGTATCAATATGCCAAGGAATACTTGGTACTTGCAACTTCCCATAAAGCCAATTCAATACGAATAAAGCAAAGGAGATCACCAACAACTTTTTAGCTGTACGAGAGAACCTTTCTACCCAATAGAATATGACACTATACACATACAGAGCAGCCACAAACCACAACAATTGATTTGTTCCATTTTGGAATAACAATCCTTTTACGGCATCCATAAACGGAACTTTAGCATTGAATGTCAGTACTTGACTCAGCAATATCATGATCATACCTAAAGCCAAGAAAGGAAGCAGTAAAGTACGTGTTCTTTGCTCAAATACTTTACTGAAACTACATTTTTCCTTGAATAGATATCCTGACACAAAGAAAAACGAAGTCAAAAATACAGGAGTAAAGTAGCGCATCACTGCATCATTACTATATTCCAAATGGCTGTAAATAACCATTAAGAATGCTAATCCTCTAGATACATCAAGCCAATGAATTCTTTTCTTGACCGATGTTGAATTCCCCAAGCTAACGTTCTCGGACGAACTGGGGGGGGTAAGTTTATTCATTTTCATTTCCATAAAAAAATATATTCCATTTCATAGTTAACTACCAAAGCCTATATGCAATTAAAAGCCTTTAGTACAATCATTTTCTCAATACGCTTAAACACATAATATTTGATAACATGCGAAAAGCAGATCGCACCAATCAATGTTGCAATACAAGTAGCTACATACAACATGTCATTGTTGTGAATAAACTTTTCCAGATGAAGCATACTTGACACCCTATAAAACATCATGTGACAGAGATAAATCTCCATACTGATACCACTTAGGTACTTAGCCACCTTGTTGTTTAATACGATATTCTTAGAACCTATGGCATACATCAGCCAAGCAGCAAAGACCAATAAATCTGGCAAGATAAACAAGCCATTGATATCAACAACGAATCTTAATACGGTAAGTACAAGACATAATGCCAAAGCTATCATCCAATGTTTCTCCACCCAGCTCTTGATACCCAAGCGATAGAGATAAATCATACCACCGACAACAAAGAAAGGCGCACTATAGATGATGTTGATCTTATCTATTGGTTTCACCACAAAGTCAGGAGTACCGAAATACACAATCGCAATATAGCAAAACACCAACGACAGTAGCAGTACCATCCATCCTCTCTTCTTATTATCAAGCAGGAAGGTAAAGAAAGGGAAAAGCATATAGAACGTAAATACCGTACCTAGGAACCATCCCACACCTATCACCTCAATATTTGGATTAGGCAAGAGATTGAAGCACATTGTCAAATCTGCAAAGCTTTGACAAAACGAACTCCAAGATGGGTCCATCGCAAAACTAATCATCACCATCATGGCGAAGAATGGCCAGGCACGATGATAGCGCTTAGCATAAAACTTCGCAGGAGTTATTGCTCCCGACTTTATACGTTCATAATATCCACAGCACATACTGAATGCACTAATAATCATGAACAGCAATGTGAAATTTGTGAACCACGGAATCACATTACCAGTCAAGATGTTATCACTTGGCTTAATCATAAGATTAGCCCAAACGTGCATCAGCACGATACCTACGGCAGCGTAAGCACGCAAGCCGTCCAGCGAAGAGTAATTTTCTCTGTCATTTACAGATGTGGGGGGGGGTACTATTATTCATTTTGAATCTCATTTATTTTACTATTTTTATCGACCAACAATGATCTTTATTATTGTATTTCAACATATTTCTATAGTAAGGTAATATTTGTTTTCAAGAGCTTTCCCCATTCTTTCTACTATTATATTCCTCCAATGACTTAAAGATAGAATCTGCTAGCCTTGTCCCTGTAGAGATAAACTTTGCCAAAACCCTCAATTGCTCCTTACAGGCTACACTCTCTGTAGGATGAGGATAATTGATACTATGAGCTATCTCACCCCAAATCTCCTCAAACAAGGTTCTGACCTGAATCTCGCAACATACATGACTACGCTCATTGTTTGGTTTTACAACATAATGAATACTTGTATAATAAGTATCACGGACATTACATTGCAAGCCCAAACTCTCAAAGAATTTCTTCGATTCAGGATCCCAAGTATTAGCAACAGGAGGTTCTACCAATTTCCATTCCCCCTCTTCCACAAACTTCATAATGGCAGTATGAATATAGACAAACTGATTCTGATATAGATGAAGAACTCGAATACCTGCAAAATCTGTAATTTTCTCAAACAGGTTTTGTTCATTAATCTCATCCCCTCTCTCCAACTTACGCAGAAGCTTATCCCTCAAATGTTCCGGATCTTTCAATCTCCATTTCAGAGAATGAATAACAGGTAGAGGTGGTTGGTTCAACGATGGCTCATGTAGGAAGAAAGAGTGTACGCTATCAAGAAACCTCTCATACATATACTTATCTTGCTCATACAACCCTATCAAAGCATCAATATCAACCATATTCTATTCATCTAAAGTTGCTATTCTTTCCAAAAACGCCTCTGCAAAAACTCTATATTTCTCCCTTGTAGGATAATACAATGAAGATGCATTTCCTTTTATTGTACTTTTATCCTCACTATCCAAATCACAATTAGGCACTTCCCAAATTGGTTTTTTATATTTCTGACTCATATTAGGAAGCGTATTATGTGAGTGCATAACAGCCGTATTACCTATCGGGTTATGCACCATATCAGAGGAAAGGTGTTTACGAACTTCTTCTACTACATATTTTTCTATAACAGAAGGTATTTTTTGTGCATAATTATAATGAGCTTGCGCTAAATCCCATTCATTCAAATGCTTCTGATATTTTTTTGCATTATAAATAGTATATCCCAAAAATTGCACAAATTCATTAGGAAATCTTTCACGCTTACTGTTTGATATCAATTTATATATCGTATCAAATTCTTGTTTCCATTGCTTTAAAGAACTTCCTATGTTTCTAATACCATACATAGAAAACATATCTGGAAGACAAGGCACTATAAATCCATCCACTGTAGAAATAATAACCTTATTTAATGCACCCAGACTAGGAGAAGTATCCATCAAGACAAAATCATATCCGTCTCGCTGTGCATATGCTTCTGCAATTGTTCTTATCCTTGTAATCGTACGAATCGCCAAAGGATCACCTTGATATACATCACTCCAACGTCTAGAAATAGCATTCTCAAAGCTATTAATTGTCAATCTACCTGGAACAAGCCCCAATCTACCATTTAACATTATAGCAGGTGGCAATTCCGAAATTTGAGAATCATCAATACCATCTTCCGTAGTTTTAAGAAGATAGTGAATACTTCGAGGACTTCCATTAATCTTTCTGAAGGTTTCTTCATCTGCCATTTTTTTTGCACTGCCAAAATCATCAATGAACGGATCTTCCTCTTCCCAAATATGTTCCAAATAATCCTCATTAATACCGCAAATAGTCAGATTACACTGAGGATCCAAGTCTATCATCAAAACTTTTTTTCCCATTTCAGATAAAATCCAAGAAAGATGAAAAGCGAGCGTAGTTTTTCCTACGCCGCCTTTATTATTGAATAATGAAACTATCTTCATAATTTATTCCTCCTCAGCCGTAATAGGGCAAGTCAACTTACCATTCTGCCTACTGGCATTATTATACCACTGCAATGGACGAGCATTGCTTATCACATCAGCACCACCCAATGAATCTGGTTTTATATGGTCTATCTCCCATCCATTATTATAACGGTCAGATCTATCCCCATACAGGTCCCACTTGATAAACGCCCCGCATTGGTCTTTGCGCCAAATGGCAGGATCTTCACCTGGAACAACTTGTCCTTTGTTCCAAATCATTCTTCTTTCTTCAATTGTCCAATTAGCCATAACAAAAATCTTTATTTTATCAAACTCACCAATGCAGATGCTACATCAATAGGCTGAATGTTATATGAAAGTCTTCTGCTATGCTTACCCATCTCATAAAGTTCTGACGAAGAACTATTCATTATTTTAAGCATTGCCAGTTTTAGTTCCTCTGTACTATTTTCATTTATTGTATATCCATTCAATCCATTTACAACAAACTTGTATGTTGCACCACAATGTTTAGACACAATAATAGGCATTGCAGCTGCAGCTGCCTCATGAATAACCAATCCCCATGGTTCATACAAAGACGGGATCAAAGCACAGCCAGATTCATTCATCAACTTACATATCTCTGATTGAGGCATAAATGGGCGCAGCTCTATATCTGCATGTTTCTGTATTTCATCTGCCATATCTCCATTGCCAATCATTGTTAGTTTCCAGCCTTGTTTATCCGCAATACCATCCCATGCATCTATAATATTACCAATTCCCTTTACAGGGTTCAATCTTCCAACAAAGATAAATCGCTTAGGGAAAGACATCTTTTTGCTTTCAAGATCAACCTGTTGGTAAAGTCCATTATTTGCACAATAAAGAGGTGTCAGTATTTGGTCTCTTTTAAAACCGATTCTTGTAGCATAATCCACTTGCCATAAACCGGCAGAAAGTATATGCGTAAAAGATTGACCATAGGTGAATCGGAATGCAAGCTTTTTCATCCAGTTATGCAAGTTTCCTGTCCATTGAGCATCACTTCCGCATACTACTGGAATATCATTGTGCTTTACAGAATATCGCCAAATATATTTCCAATACCATTTTTCCATAACCTCCGAAACCATAATGAGTACAGGATTTACTGAATCACAATAAGATTTGAAGCTTCCATAACTAGAGAATGAAGATAAATTTTTTAATTCCATACCCTCAATCTCCGGCTTATAAGGAGTCAATTTTTTCTTATCAATTTGCACAACATTAAGCCGATACCCCATCTTTGTTATTTCCTTAAATACTGGAATATTATAAGGCATAACCTCAGCATACAATATTAATATATTCATAATTTGATTTAAAATTTTGTTATACAATTTCTATAGGCTTGAGGAATTCCCATGTCGAACATCTCGCCGTCCAACTGTACTCCCATCAATCCATATTTACCTCTCACTTGTTCCAGGGCTGTGGTCAATTCCACCTCGCCTCGTTCGCTTACCACGCCATCGTTGATGTTCTTTTTCAACTGCTCGAAGACTTCTGGAGTCAACACATACTGTCCGAAGACCGAATAGTATCTCTGTTCTCCGTTATGCATTTTGACGGCAAGCTGGTCTTCCGCATAAGAGACTTTTGGTTTCTCACAGAACCGTGATATATTCATCACTGTCTCATCACGATTTTCCCAACAACCCGACATAATGCCATAATAACTTACGTCCTTCAGAGGTATGGAATGTATAGCAATCATCGGCTTGGAATACTTCTCATAAGCCTCCATCAGTTGTAAGGCACATGGTTTGCTCTTGTTGGAGCGATAGATGGTATCACCCAATAACAAAAGAACAGGTTCGTTGGCTGCGAAATTGGCTGCTAGGGATACCGCATGTCCGAATCCTCGTTTCTCGGTCTGATAAACATATCTCAGTCGCTTTCCAATCTCCAGAATATGGCGTTCGAAATTCTGGTCTTCAACCTTCAATTTGTTGAAGTGCTCATCAGCCAAGCGTGTTTCGAAATAACGTCGGTATTCCTCACGTTCCTGCTCGCTACCCAATATCAGGCAGATTTCTTCTATTCCGCTATTCACCAGCTCTTCCAAGAGTATTAAGATGACTGGCTTCACCTTGCCATCCTTGTCCACTATCGGGAAGAAATCTTTCTTCATCGTACGAGTGGCAGGATAAAGTCGAGTACCGAAGCCCGCAACTGGGATAATCGCTTTTCGTATGGTATGGCGAGCTTTCAATGTCAAAGCATAAGCTGACATACCAAGTCCATTGAGGTAGGCGATAATTTGCTGCTGGCATTTCTCGTCCTTTGCCAGAAATTGGATGGAGCCATCTCCCTGAGAGCCTACGCCTTTTCCTCCATAAGACAAATCTTTGAGATAGGGATCATTGAGGGTTTCATGCAAAATTGGTGATTGTAACTGAGAAGGACACATCGGTGCTACTTTCTCGTCAAAGATGGTCTGCGCCTCCGTCATCAACTTACCCAAAGCTTCTGCATCACCTTCTTTCATATAATCGACAGCCTTCGATACTATCTTATGATTAATCGGGCCTAATGCATCCTGTATAGCTTGCTCCTTCTCATTGTCTGCAAAGGGGAAAGCCTTATTCAAGGCTTTCAGAATCTTGACAGTGTCTTTGGAAGCATTCAAGTCTGCAAATACCCAATAAAGGTTTTTCTTTACATTGAGTCGATTGACATCTATCTCCTCACCATCAAACTTCATCAATACAGGACGCACGCCAAAAGCACAAGCTTGATCCAAGCGCCCACAACGAGAAGCCGTTCTCAACTCGCCCACATAGGCAATATTCATCTCTCCCATAGTAGAAAGATTCAAATCATACAGCTCATTGAATGCCCTACAAACGAGCACACAAATGGCAGCACTGGAGGAAAGGCCACTCTTCAGAGGAAGTGTCATATCAGTGATATGAATTTTTGCCCCTCCAATTTTGTACCATTCGAGCATATAACTAGCCACACCAGCACAATAAGAAAAGAAAGAGCCAGAATGAGCGACATCTTTTAATGCCTCGGCATTCATTGGGCACTCAAAATCATCCCATACCTCTTGCAAGGAAGATGCCGATGATGTCATCTCAAAGTTCTCCGATTTCTCTACTGTTGCGAATATACCTTGTTCCGTTCCCGTGACGATGGCCTCACCAGCCACCAAGGCGCTATTCATCGAGCGATACTTTCCTGCCCAGTCGCTATGTTCACCAAAAAGGCACAAGCGACCAGGAACAAATAATTCTATTTTTTGCATAATTACATAATTATTTTCTCATATTAGTTTATTTGGATTTATTTTATAAAAGCGTTGACGGCATTATAGCCTATCTATTTCTCACTCCCTCCTTTTCCAATCCCCCACATCGCTTATCACCGCCCCGAAGTCGTAGCCGGCCACGGAGAGCATCTTTTCGCGGACGCTCTTCTCCATGCCACCCTCAAAGGGATGGAGGGTGACACCGGAATAACAGTCGCAGAAACATTGCTCCAATATATCCAGTATGCGACACATCTGAAGTATGCGCTCCCAGACAGAAGAGGTATTGAGGAGAAGAATGCGGATAGCGGCGTACAGCTGCATCACTGACACCGACTCGTGGTAACGGAAATGATGCTGCGCCCTGCTGCTGAGATGATTCTTCTCTAAATATCTTGCACTATAAACTTGATGACCTAAGCCATCAACTGCCAACAGGCGATTCCCAATCTTGATGATGAGCTGGACTGGTACATAATCATTCTGGTTACTCATGAATTCAAACGTTATTTATGTTTAAAACTCGTTCCCTAGCAAGGAAACAAATGCGATGATATGTCACCGACTTTTTATAATTTTGCCAGCGTTAGACAAAAACAACGATGAATTCGTGAAAACAACTAACAATATTTTATTTATTAATTTAACATAGGAAATGCAATTATGAACATTAACATTTTCAATGGCTACCAGTCTACAGTACCTGCTGTCATCAAGTTCCAGCAAATGGTGGACATCATCAGGGGCGACAAGCAGCTCGCCGAACTGACGAAGCGTTACCGCATCACGCACCAGAGGGAGTACAAGAGCCAGTGCTACTGCTTCTCCGTGACCTGCGTCTTCCAGGGTGGCAAGGCGAAGAAGGATATCATCGAGGTGACGGGCGTCGGATTTTCTGACTTCGACCATGTGCCAAAGGAGAAACTAGCCGAACTCTGCGCCAAGCTGAGAGAGGACAGACACACTTTGTTCTTCCACATCACCGCTTCGGGTGAGGGACTGCGCGTGCTCTATCGCTATGAGATGAAACCGGGAATGACGCTGGAGGAGCAGATGAAGTTCTATCCCACAGCCTTCCGTCATGGCAACCAGTATTTCTCCGACCTGCTGGGCGAGGAGTACGACGAGCATTGCTGTAACTTGGGCAGACTGATGGGTGCCGCCTACGACCCTGATGCCTTCTTCCGTCCCGATGCCGAACCTTTCAGCTACGACTGGCTGGTGGCACGACAGCAGGAGAAAACCTTGCAGGACAATGCTACGGCCCGATTGCGACGGGAGGTGAAGAAGATAGACCGTCTCTACGAAGACAAGCTTGCCAAGGAACTGAAACATGAGATGAAGACTTATGTGGCGGGCAGCAAGAATGAGTATGTATCGTGCCTCGCCTACAAGCTCAATGCCTTCGGTTTCTCTGCCGATGCCGCCCTGGAGTTCATCCGTCAGGAGTTTCCCGACTACGAGCGCCCGAAGGCTGCCGTAGACAGTTGCTACCGTCAGACTGAGGAGCACGGCAAGCGCAAGCACGAACTGCAACCCCGGCGCCATGAGGCGGGCAAGTCAGCTTCCGTGAACGACATCATCCAGTTTCTGGGCGAGCACGTGGATCTGAGGTACAACCAGATTACCATGAGGGTGGAGTATCGCATGAAGGAAGAAGGCGACGGAAAGGGCGAGGATTCTTCTGCCTCCGGACTTTGGCAGATTATCAACGACCGTGCGGTCAACACCCTGTGGAGCGAGATGTCGAAGACAAACCGTGCCGCGGTACAAGACTTCTTCCGTGTCATCGAGAGCAACTATGTGCAGCCGTTCAATCCGTTCACCGACTATCTGAATAGCCTTCCCGAATGGCACGAGGGCGACACCGACTACATACAACAGCTTGCCGACAGCGTGACCGTAAAGGGTGGCGAGGAGCAACAGAAGCTATGGACCTGCTACCTGCGCAAGTGGCTCGTGGGGATGCTGGCTGGATGGACGCTCGACGACGTGGTAAACAATGTGATCATCGTATTGATAGGCGCACAGGGCTCCGGCAAGAGCACTTGGATAGCCATGTTGTTGCCGTCCGAATTGCGCCAGTATTTCTACACCAAGACCAATGCCAGCCGCCTCTCCAAGGACGATCTGTTGGTGCTCGCCACCTACGGACTGATGCTTTGCGAGGAGCTGGACACGATGAAGCCCTCAGAGCTGAACCAGTTGAAAGCAGCCGTCACCATGCTCACCATCGACGAGCGTGCTGCTTACGCCCATTACCCGGAGCATCGGCCACATATAGCCTCATTTGCTGCCACTGGCAACAACGTTCAGTTTCTCTCCGATCCTACGGGCAATCGCCGCTGGCTGCCCTTCGAGGTGGAGAGCATCCTGTCGCCCCGTGAGCATCCCTTCGACTATCCCAACATTTATGCCCAGGCTTTGCATCTGCTGCGCTCAGGCTTCAGATATTGGTTTACGCAGCAAGAGATTATCGAACTCAACCTTCATAACCACAAGTTTGAGGCACCCCGTCTGGAGCGGGAACTCGTTGCGCTCTACTTCGCCCATCCTACCGAGGAGCAGCATGGCATATTCATGACCGCCAGCCGTGCCCTGCAGATTATCGGGGCGGGTATCAGCCAGAAGCTCAGTGCCGTATATGTGGGCAGGGCTTTCTGCGAGCTGGGATTCCGCAAGGTGAGGGTGAACCACTGTTGGGGCTATCTCGTGATAGAGCGTGACGGCGACATGATCAAGGCTCAGCAAGTACACCTGGCGATGGAGGCTGAGGACGACTATTCGCAGCAGGATACCGACCCCGACCTGCCCTTCTAGGGGTGGGTAGGGTAAGTAAGGGGAGGGTACTTTCTAAGAGTTTCCTTATGTAAAGGTTCGTTTACTATAGGAAAGAAATAGTATATATATAGACTCCCAGAAAAAGCGATTTCCTACTCACCCTAGTTACCCCTGGCGTAAACAAGATAGTTACGACCGCTAAGTATCATGGTTACGATAGCTAAGTATCATATTTATGAATCATAACCCTAATAGATAACATTCAACATTATTCTTAGTCTCCCACAGATCTCACAGATTTACACAGATAATCTTGTTGCAAGCAACAGGTACTCTCACTAATGCTCACAGCAAAAACTCCGAAGTAGTCAAAATCCGTGAAAATCTGTGAGATCTGTGGGAAAATTCAACATTACAAGAAAATGGATTTACGAAGTTACACCAAGCAGGAGTTAGCCCTGCTCTATTTTCC
>OGEC01000116.1_pt1 | contig 68229 bp, 71 predicted proteins | sample 1570551 | NCBI WGS metagenome assembly OGEC01 (sample SAMEA2582127, study PRJEB24529) | metagenome | biome: Human gut stool | place: China | collected 2011 | reverse complement strand
AGTTTTCTTTTGGTGGCATAATGCAGTTTGTAGTGAACAAGAATGCGCCAGGAACATCAACAAATTCTTTTTGTTGGTTTTGCCATGCTGTACCGAAGTTACCTTTCAATTGAGGATGTTTCTTCAATTCAGGATAAGCGTGGCAAGGCAACATTTCACCATGAGTATAGATATTTACACCTTTACCATCAGTTTGTTCCAATAATTGTTTCAAGTCATGAAGGTCATGACCAGTTACAACGATGAAAGGACCTGGTTCTACAGTCAAAGGAACTGTAGTTGGTACAGGTGTACCATATGTTTCAGTATTAGCTTTATCAAGAACAGCCATACATTTCAAGTTAATTTGACCAAATTCCATCAAAAGATCAAGCCATTCTTCAGCGCTGTGATCTTTAGCGAATTCTACCATGCCTTTAACGAACCAAGCGTCAACATCAGCATCGTGGAAGCCAAGGCGAGCAGCATGCCATGCGTACGCAGCCATACCACGCATACCTAACAATAATGTGGAGCGAAGGGATACGATGTCTTCTTCACCTTTCCACAATTGTTCCCAATCAAAGTTTTGTTGAGCGCTATCCACTTTTGCATGGTAAGCATTTACTTCGTCAATGAATTCTTGAACGCGGTCTTCAGAGAAGTTTACGTTTGTTACACACATGAACAAACCACGCATTAAATAGTCAACGCCTTCTTTAGTTTGGCCTTTTACGTCTAAAGCGCGTGCTAAACCAACTAAAGCAGCAGTTAATTCGTCTTGTAAGTTAGCAACTGGTGCAGTTTTACCACATACACCTTGTACAGTACAGCCACCTGGTGCTGCAGATTGTTCGCATTGATAACAGAACATGCTCATTTGAAAATCCTCCTTTGCGAGACTTCCTCGCAGTCAAGCTAGATAATATAAAACCTATACATTACACTGATGTTTTATCAGTTGTCTGATTGATTACATTTGAAAGTATAACGTAAAGATGATACAATTTCTGTAGCTTGAGCAACAAATAAAAACTTTTTCAAAAATTTTCCTGACTCCCCTTATGGAACAGGTAGACCATTCGGTCTTATACTTTTATTATACAATAATCATTTTTAATTGCTATAGACTTTATCACACCGGAGGTGCCTATGAAACAAATACTTTCAAACGATATCATTAATCAATATATGCCCACCCTCGTGAAATGTCCTTTATTCAATACATTAGGAGAGCCAGAGCTGCGTGGCTATTTAAATAATGCCAAAGTTATCATCCACAGTTACAAAAAAAACGATTTTATAGCCCTCGCTGGAGATCCTATGGAGGGTATCGGCGTCATCCTTGAGGGCAGCGCTTTACTAACTCGTGAAAATGTCATGGGCCAACGGGTTATTATGGCAAACTTAGAACAATCAGATATTTTCGGAGAAGCACTACTATTTAGTAAACAGCCTTTATGGCCTGCTACCATTAAGGCAACAAAAGCAACTAAAATTATGTTTATTCCGCTTGAAACCTTTATTAAAACATTGCCGGATTGTCATCAATGCCAAACTAAAATCCTATCTAATCTATTAGAGGATTTATCTGAAAAAGCAATTCTATTAACCAGAAAAGTCCACTACCTCACATTAAAAGGGATGCGCGAAAAGATTTTTGCGTACTTAACAGATATTTATAAACGTCAGCATTCTAACACAATTCAATTACCCCACAACCGCGAGCAAATGGCTGAGGTACTCAATGTATCTCGCACAGCCCTTAGCCGTGAACTAGGGCGCCTTCGCGATGAAGGTCTCATTGATATTACAGGGCGCACCGTAACAATTAAAAACATTGAAGACATTGAAGAATTCGGCTTTAACACCTTTTAATACTTAATGGCTATTAAATTTAACAAACTAAAAAGTCTCTCAAGATTATCTTGAGAGACTTTTTTATTACACGACTCATAAAGTATATAACGGTTTTAAGTATATACCCATATTAATAACTATATTATATAATTTTTCAAACTATATAGTACTTAAAATTATACATCAGAACCAATGAGACAAATCAAATTCTTCACCAATGGTTGCTTTCACATGAGCACGGCCTAAGTAAAGGCCTAACAATGTTAAGCTAATTTTAGACATTGGCGTGCTATCAAAGACATCAGCTAAATCCAATAGAACCGGTGAAATATCATCCATAATATCACGCGCCTCTTGGCCCCTGAAAGCAGTAGGTTTGCTCTTCATCAGAGCTAAAAGATCACGTTGAACCATCGCATTAGAAATTCGTGTTTGTCTAAAGAATTGTGGTGCCAAAGACTCATCTACCAAGGCTAATTTATAAAGATTGGAGTTCAAGCTACGCACCACATAACGTGGATCTACACCATGACCATCTGTAGCACGGAAGAGTTCTTCCTTAGAAAAACCACGATAGTTAAATACAAACGGATATGAATTAGACAACACTTGGCATAAAGTGATAGGCTCTTGTTCTTCTTGTGTACAGCGTAAATAGTCTAGCTGGCGATAGAAGGAATCATTTCGAGGCAAGTCAGAGATGAATGGCTCAATATATTTTTCCACATAATGTTGGAAATGAATCAATCCATAGTTATTAGAGTTTCTAGAATATTGTAACAATAATGTTAAGGCCATAACTTGGAAGTGACCTAAAGTTAAATGAGGTAATACACGTAATGCATCAAAAGCTACGAGGTATGGCGTACTAGATTTAGGAGATTGAACCACATCTAGAAAAGCACCTAACGCAGCGGACTTCATCCACTCCGTATTTGTAGCGGCATATGCCTTTTGCATACTCATCAACGCTTCTTGAATAACAATATTCTCTAGTAATGCATTCACTTCAACAATTTTTGTAATATTGAGAGCTGCTAAAGCATCTCTTGTAATAGATTCTACATAGTGTTGCGTATCACCATGTAACACCCCAAAGGAATGAACAAATGGTGCTATAGCCAACTCAACGCATTTATCCTCATGCGCCGCTTTTGCCCATTGACCATGCGGTTCCTCCTCTTCAGTTAAACTTGTTGCCGCCAATTGTGCTTCAATTTCAGAAGCATCAAACAAACGCGTTTCATCTAATACCGATGGACCTTCCGCGGTTTGTATTTCGTTCGCACCACCTATCATCTGCGTAGCATCTATGCTATCCGCTTCATCAGCTTCAAAGGCTTCCACAGATTCACCCATAGCAATTGTATCTTCAACAGAGTTTGCGTTATTGAGAAGTTCATCTGTAACAACATCGAGGACAATAGTTTTATCCACCAACGGAGTAACACCTTGATTAGCTTGATTAGCTTGCTTAAGATCTGATACGGCTATCATCACAATGGTTTCATCCCCTATTGGTGTGCCATTATCCGAACCTAATGCTAACGCATATTCTCCCTCTGAAACATGACTTGAATTAGACTTTAGAGTACTTCTTCTATTATAAGAGGTATCTATAGGATCAACCAGAGATTCAGCCGGTTCTCGCTCTTCACCGACCACCGTTTCAACTGTATCCGGAATTGATGCAGTATATACATTAGTCCCACTCGTATGTGTGATTGTTACATTGCCCTCTTGCGACTCCGTTGCAAATATAACATCATGATGCTCTTTAAGATTATTTTTATTACTTATGTTTTTATAGGATTTTTCTTTTGCCTTACTTTCACCATCACCACCGCTAAATACAGCATAGCAAACAGCAAAGAATCCCAATGCCACGACGGCTAATACAAAATACGGTATTAGGTTTGACATACTATCCCCCTACATCAATGCTTCATTATATGCAGCACGCTCACCGCCAATGCTCTTCGGACGAACACGACAAGCGGTCACATGTGCTTTCCCAATTTCTTTCACACAAAGACGTACAGGCACTGCAACGTGTTTCATGTGCATACCAATGAAAGTATCTCCAATATCGATGCCTACATCAGCTTGAATAAATTCAACCATCACAGGATCATCAAAATGTTCGTACGCCACCACAGCCAGGGCACCACCCGCATGACGTTGAGGAACAACATTAACTTCCTCCTCCCATGTCATAGCGCTACGGTCCATAACAAGTGCACGATTAATATGTTCACAACATTGAATCGCCAAGTTAAGTCCTTTAGCCTTAACAGCATTGTATATTTCGTCAAATACGACCTGAGCCACATCAAGGTGAGAGTCAGTGCCGATTTTTTTACCTACAATTTCGCTAGTGGAACAGCCAACAACGAATAATTGACCTTCGCGAACCTTTGCTAAATCAAGTAATTCAGCCATCGCGTTGCGAGTTGACTGACGAATAGTTTCTACAGAAGTCATGTTATCGCCTCACTCAAATTGAATGTATAAAATCTATATGTATATTATCATAAAACCGACAGAATCGGTAGACTAAACTCTACACGTAACGGATGAACATCTTATGATTATGGCTTAACAACAAAAAGAGGCTTGCTTTAGCAAGCCTCTTTCAATCACTCAATGGTGATATTAGATTTTTCTGTAAGGTTTTTGGCCTTGTTCGTAGAAGTTATTACCTTCAGTATCGCCAACTACGATGCAAGGGAAATCTTCAACTGTTAATTCAGCCAAAGCTTCTGGACCAAGTTCACCATAAGCAAGTACTTCGTATTTTTTGATGGATTTTGCAATCAATGCTGCAGCGCCACCAACTGCTGCGAAGTATGTGCAACCATTTTTCTTCATGGATTCAACTACTGCTGGTTTACGGGAACCTTTACCAATCATGCCTTTGATACCTTGATCAAGCATTGTTGGTGTGTAAGCATCCATACGACCGGAAGTTGTAGGACCAGCGGAACCAATTGGATCACCAGGTTTTGCAGGTGTTGGTCCAAGATAATAAACAAACTTATTTGTCCAATCGATTGGCAATTTTTCACCACGCGCTAAAGCTTCAGTCATAACTTTATGAGCAGCGTCACGAGCGGAGTAAATTTTACCAGTAATAAGAACGCTATCACCAACTTTTAATTTGCGGGAAAACTCTTCATTATATTCTTCAGTATTAATGCGAATTGATTCAGCCATTGTTTTTACCTCCTATCGATTAAAGTACTACGTGAGCATGACGAGCAGCATGGCACATGATAGTAACTGCAACAGGAAGACCTGCGATGTGAGTTGCACCCCATTCGATGTTTACACCGATACAAGTTGTAGTGCCACCCAATTGTGGTCCAATACCAGTTTTGTTAACCATTTCCATGATTTCTTCTTCTAATTTTGCATAGTCTGCATCTTTATGAGGTACACTAATGTCACGAAGCAACGCTTTTTTGGACATAACAGCTGCTTGGTCCATAGTACCGCCAATACCAATGCCGAGTACGATTGGAGGGCATGGGTTAGGGCCTGCATGTTTTACGATTTCAAGGACTGCATTTTTAACGCCTTCCACACCATCAGCAGGTACGAGCATAGCTACATCGGATTTATTTTCAGAACCGAAACCTTTTAATTCTACTTGAATATCTACTTTATCGCCAGGAACGATTTCAGTGTAGATGATTGCAGGTGTGTTATTTTGTGTATTTTTACGGTTGAACAATGGTTCAGCTACAACGGATTTACGAAGATAACCTTCAACATAACCAGCTGCAACACCAGCATTGATAGCTTCTGTAAGATCACCACCAACGAAATGAACATCTTGACCAACTTTTAAGAATACCATAGTCATACCAGTATCTTGGCAGTATGGACGATCTTCAGCATCAGCAATTTCTGCATTTTTGATGATTTGATCGAGAACGATGCAACCAACTGGAGACTCTTCTGTTTCACGGCCTTTTTTCAAACCTTCATAGATGTCTTTTGGCAAGTGGTAAGCTGCGTCCATACACATTTGACGGACTGTTTTTGTGATTTCAGATACTTGAATCTCGCGCAAGATAATCCCTCCTCAGGAAAATAGTTGAATATTAATTCTAATACCGATGAGATAAAATAAAATTCTCAAACATATGAAAGAATATCTATCTCAAACCGATGAGATTAACTCTATACATAAATCGTAGCACACAATATAAGGGGATTCAACGTCTCACCTATACAGTTTTCTCAATGCTTTTCCAGTTTTTGAGAATTGTTTTCATGAATATTTTTGTATATATTTCGGTTTTTCAATAGCCTACATAGACTTTATTCTCCAGTCACTAAAAAAGCCCCATTCTGTGATAAAAGTCATAGTCTATCACATATCAATAAGATTTTAATATCTTATATTTTTACCTACTTTCTTATATATAAATTTGGTTTAAAATGAACCACAAACATAGACTATATCTAATAAGATAAATACACTTTCATCTTAACTGATACTACTTTTCAACTAAATCTTTTAAACTTTTCTATAATGCATATGTATACCGATTATCTTCAATATACTTATATTGCTAACTCCCATTCATTTAGAGCCATACAATCATCTTAGAACGCAGTAAATATCTATAGTTAATAAGCTCTATAGATTTTATTAATTTTAATGACTCTCTCATCAAAATTATTGATAACTAATTTTATTTATAAAGTTATGTCTTTTAGTCATAATTGACAATATCTATTTTATAGTGTTCTAAAAAAAATGCTTGCTTTTATAATTAAACTAACATATAATAACAATCGTACCATTCCTCGATAGCTCAGTCGGTAGAGCAATCGGCTGTTAACCGATCGGTCGTAGGTTCGAGTCCTACTCGAGGAGCCATTCTGGCCCGTTGGTCAAGCGGTTAAGACACCGCCCTTTCACGGCGGTATCCCGGGTTCGATTCCCGGACGGGTCACCACATGGACGATTAGCTCAGCTGGGAGAGCGCCTGCCTTACAAGCAGGATGTCGGCAGTTCGATCCTGTCATCGTCCACCAGACCAAGAAGCAAGCATAAAGCTTGCTTCTTTTTTTTGTATATGTGATATAATAGTACCAGTTGTTTTGTTTGTAAAAATTTAAAGAGTTTTATTAAGAGGAGGAACTATGTTTCGTAAATTCGGACGCTATAAACGTTCGCTACTTACAGTACTAGGTGTACTATTGGCATCTACACTTGCTACAGCAAGTGCGGCCACAATTAATATGAGTCAATTAACATCCAATAGGGCTCAACCGGTTGTTATTAACTCTGTGCAATCTAATGTAGATACAACTACACCTACATTACAATCCGATAATAATGGTCAACCTATTTTAAAGGTTGCCAACACACCTGTTTCTACTCCAGTTGTAGGAACCCCTGAAAAAGCGACGATCAATACATCTAATTCTAATTATGATGGTCACTTAGAAAACTTCCCTAGTCGCAAGGTAACAATCGTAGTACCTGCCAAGTTGCGCAATGAAAACACAGCACAATTGGGTCGTTATATGACTGATCGCCTATCTAACACACTTAAATATCCGTACTACGACACAGCAATCGTAAGTACTAATACGCCAACAGCAGAAATTAGAGCTGTTGACCTTGCACAAATTGCATCTGCACAAAACTCTGAAATTGTTATCATGCCTGTACCATTGCAAGACGTTTACGTACAAATCAATGGTGTAAATAGCCCATACGCATATAACAATGATGATCGCGAAATGTACATTGCAGCAAAGGTAAATGCATTGTTATATTACTACGATGTGAATGACCAAGTTATTCACACTGTACGCAGTGGATTCAATCAAACAGATGATTCCTTGACAATGCCAACACATAAGGCTGTATGGAATAAAGTTATGACTGTATTACTTGATAAATTACCGTATAAACGTATTCCAACAGACCGTGACCGCTATCAAGCACCTGGCATCAACTCTGAATCTCCTGTTGTACTTGACTTCCAAGTAGAACAACCTAGAAATACTGCTTACTCCTTAAAAGGTGTTAGCGTATTATAAGAGACAATAAAAAGACCGTTAAGCAATTGCTTAACGGTCTTTTTGTATTCACCTATTAATGATACATAACTTAGTGAATCAAGCCGATTAATCTAAGTTGATGCTCTGTAAAACCAGCATTTCTTAAAAGTGCAGTAAATGAACTACGGAAGGAATCAGATAAATCGCTTACGTAATAAATTGAATCATCATCTTTTGCACTTGCCGTACTTGTATTAGTAGTCGCAGCATATTTAGCATTATTAGCTTCATTTTGTTTAACCATGTTAGCTCTAAAAGCATCATTTGTAGGAGTTTCTACTGGTGGGCGAACCGAGTCAGTATATTTATAACCATAAGATGCGTCTACATGTGTTCCTAGTGTAGATGCACCAAAACAGCATGCTAATACAGCAAAAGCAATGAAAGATTTTTTAGATACGTTCATTAGAAAACCTCCAAATTAACACAATAAGTCATTAAATTTAAATGACAAATTTTAGTATAAGCAGATGACCTTAATGTTAGATGAGTGTTTCCTATAAACAAAATGAAATTCTATAGAAAAAGGCTAGCCCTATGGCTAGCCTTTCATTTTATAGTTGTTTAGTTACATGCAAGCGCAATAATGCACGTTGCAATGCTGCTTCTGCGCGTTCTACATCAATATCTGGTGTAGGATTGGATAACCTACCTTCTGCACGTTCTTTAGCTCGACGAGCACGTTCCACATCAATAGATGATGGATCTTGGCAGTCTGGAGTTACAATACTCACCTTATTATGTTCAATTTCACAGAAACCACCAAATACTGCAAGTTCACGAGATGTTCCATCTGGTTGATCTATGCGTAACGGTGCTAAATCTAATGCAATAATCATAGGTGCATGATTTGGCAAGATACCAAATTGACCATCAATGGCTTTACCTACAAAGAATGTAGACTTACCTTCAAAGACAATCGCATCAGGTGTAATGATCTGTAGGGACATAGGTTCCGCCATGGATTATTCCCCCTTCTCTTGCATTTCCTTTGCTTTTTGAATGGCTTCATCAATGGTACCAACCATGTAGAATGCACCTTCTGGCAATTCATCATGTTTACCATCCAAGATCTCTCTGAAGCCTCTCAATGTTTCGGACAATGGCACATATTTACCAGGAGAACCGGTAAATACTTCTGCTACGAAGAATGGTTGACTCAAGAAACGTTGAATCTTACGAGCGCGAGATACAGTGAGTTTATCTTCGTCAGACAATTCTTCCATACCGAGGATTGCGATAATATCTTGAAGATCGCGATATTTTTGCAATACTTCTTGTACTCCACGAGCTACTGCGTAGTGCTCTTCACCAAGTACATGTGGGTCCAAAATACGGCTTGTAGAGTCCAGAGGATCCACCGCCGGATAGATACCAAGTTCCGCAATGGAACGAGACAATACTGTTGTCGCATCCAAGTGAGCGAATGTCGCTGCTGGAGCCGGGTCAGTCAAGTCATCGGCAGGTACATATACAGCTTGTACGGAGGTAATAGAGCCTTCTTTTGTAGATGTAATACGCTCTTGCAATGCCCCTACGTCATTAGCCAATGTAGGTTGGTAACCTACGGCAGATGGCATACGACCTAAGAGGGCGGATACTTCGGACCCCGCTTGAATAAAGCGGAAGATGTTATCGATGAACAAGAGCACGTCTTGTTTTTTCACATCACGGAAGTATTCAGCCATTGTAAGACCAGTAAGACCTACGCGCATACGAGCCCCTGGTGGCTCATTCATTTGTCCATATACGAGGGCTGTTTTATTGATAACGCCAGACTCTTTCATTTCGTTCCACAAGTCATTACCTTCACGAGTACGTTCCCCTACACCGGAGAATACGGAATAGCCGCCGTGCTCTGTAGCAACATTGTGAATCAATTCCATAATCAATACGGTTTTACCTACACCGGCACCACCGAAAAGACCGATTTTACCACCTTTTACGTATGGAGCGATAAGGTCAACGACCTTAATACCTGTTTCCAAGATTTGTGTATCTGGAGAAAGGTCATCAAATTTAGGTGCTGGACGGTGAATAGGCCATTTTTCATCAGCCACAACTGGAGCTGGATCATGGTCTACAGTTTCACCCAATACGTTAAAGATACGACCCAACACGCCTTCGCCTACAGGAACGGCAATTGCAGCACCAGTATCTTCAGCATCCATATTACGGGTCATACCGTCAGTAGAGCTCATCGCAACACAACGTACAGTATCGTCACCTAAGTGTTGCATAACCTCTACTACAATTTTTTGTCTATCATGTGCCTTATGATCATGGTAGATGTTGATGGCGTTGTAGATGCTTGGCAAATGACCAGCATCGAAGCGCACGTCTACAACTGGACCAATGACCTGCACAACTTTACCAATATTATTACTCATCGACAGATGTCTCCTTATCTATTGCAAGGCATTAGCGCCACCAACGATTTCAGAAATTTCGTTTGTAATGCTAGATTGACGCAACTTGTTGTATTCAAGGCCTAAGGACTCAATGAGTTCCCCTGCATTATCTGTAGCCGATGTCATGGCCGTCATACGAGCACCCAATTCACTAGCTGCAGATTGTAACAATCCATTATAAACTGTAATTTCTAAGTATTTTGGCAGCAACGCCTCCAAGACGGATACAGCGGACGGCATAAAATCATACTCTTCGCCTTTTACCTCATCTTGTGGTTGCTCTATTGGCAACAAGCGCTCAGCCTGTGCAATTTGCGTCATAGAATTTACAAAACGTGTATAGATCATGATGACTTCGTCTACTTCATGACGTTCATATAGTGAAAGTGCTTCATGCATGATGGCACGCGCATGTTCATAGGACGGTTTATCAGAAAAGCCCGCATAAGACTTATCGATGCGAATACCTCTAGATTTCATGCTATCTCTAGGCTTTCTGCCTGCCGTGATAACACGGTATGTATCAGGAGATTTACCATGTAATTGTTCCATAGCAAATTTCAACACATTAGACGAAAATGCCCCTGCAAGACCTTTATCTGCACCTACTACAATATAGCAAGTGCGCTCTACAGGTCGCACATCTAAGAGAGGACTTTCAAAGCCTTCTAAATCACTATTAGACATATGACGCAAGATTTGCCCTATCTTTTCTGCGTAAGGACGAGTAGCTTCCGCTTTTGTTTGTGCCCTACGAAGACGAGCAGAAGCTACCATCTTCATCGCTTTTGTAATTTGTTGCGTATTGGTAACACTTTTTATGCGTTTTCGCAAATCTTGTGCACTAGCCATACATTACGCCTCCTTACGAGACACTAATGTATGTGTAGAGCCAAATGCTTCAACACATTCTGGGATTGCTTGCTTCAATAGATTTTCAGTTTCTTCGTCAATTTTCTTAGACGTTTCAATGTTAGTGATGATTTCAGGGTAATTTGCTTTTACATAACGTAAAAGTTCAGCTTCAAAGGACAATACATCTGCCACTTGAATATCTGCTAAGTACCCTTTAGTACCAGCGTAAAGGTTGATAACCATTTCCGCTACACTCATAGGCTCATATTGACCTTGTTTTAACATTTCAGTTAAGCGTTCACCACGATCAAGTTGAGCGCGTGTAGCCGCATCAAGGTCGGAACCAAACTGAGCGAAAGCAGCCAACTCACGATATTGAGCAAGGTCCAAACGCAATTGGCCCGCCACTTGCTTCATCGCTTTAGTTTGTGCGCTACCACCTACACGGGATACGGACAAACCTACGTCAACAGCTGGACGAATACCAGAATAGAACATATCTGTTCCCAAGAAAATTTGACCATCAGTAATGGAAATTACGTTTGTTGGAATGTATGCAGATACGTCACCTGCTTGTGTTTCAATGATTGGCAACGCTGTAATAGAACCTCCACCAAGTTCAGATGAAAGTTTCGCAGCCCGCTCTAATAGACGACTGTGTAAGTAGAATACGTCACCTGGATATGCTTCACGCCCTGGTGGACGGCGCAATAATAGGGACATAGCACGATATGCAGCCGCTTGTTTTGTTAAGTCATCATATACGCATAATACGTGTTTACCTTGGTACATAAAGTATTCACCCATGGCAACACCAGCATATGGTGCAATGTATTGAAGAGGTGCACCTGTGGAAGCACTCGCAGAAACTACGATTGTATATTCCATAGCGCCTGCTTCTTCAAGCTTTTGCACTACGCGAGCAACCGTAGATTCTTTTTGACCAATAGCTACATAAATACAAATAACATCTTTGCCTTTTTGGTTCAAAATAGTATCTAAGGCAATCGCAGTTTTACCTGTACCACGGTCACCGATGATAAGCTCACGTTGACCACGGCCGATTGGTACCATCGCATCAATCGCTTTAAGACCTGTTTGCAATGGTTCGTTTACGGATTGACGATCCGCAATACCAGGTGCTGGATGTTCGATAGGACGACGTTCTGTAGCTTGAATAGCACCCTTGCCATCAAGAGGTTGACCAAGAGGATTTACTACACGACCAATCAAGGCATCTCCAGCAGGAACGTCCATAATTTTGCCAGTACGACGCACTTGGTCTCCTTCTTTAATCAAGAAGTCATCACCTAATAGTACGGCACCAACATTATCTAATTCTAAGTTCAAAACCAAGCCATATACGCCGTGTGGTAATTCTAGCAACTCACCGGCCATGGCTCTTTCAAGACCATAAATATGGGCGATGCCATCCCCTACGTCGAGAACAGTACCCACGTCATCGACATTGAGGTCAACATCATAGTCCTGAATCTGCTGTTTGATTATAGCAGTGATTTCTTCAGGCTTCATTTTCATATATACCCATTCACCCCTATCTAATAGAGTTCGTTCTTAATAAAGATTTTTCTAATTCCTCTAAACGACGAGATACAGAACCATCAATGCGTTTATCTCCTACTTGGATAACGATACCACCCATAATTGATGGATCTTGGCGCACAGATAAAATAACATCTTTCCCTGTTACTTCTCGTAATTTAGCTTGTACAGATGCTTCTACCTCAGCTGTGATTGGTTCTGCTACAGTTACAGTAGCTTCCAAAATACCACGAGCTTCTCGTGATTTTTGAATAAACGCTGCAATAGCCTGCGCAATATAACGATGGCGCCCACGTTTAATCATCACATAGATAAAATGTAAAGCAACTTTGTCGATACTAGATTCAAAGATAGAACCAACTAACTTAATCTTTGCATCTTCTGTAACGATTGGATTTTCAAGGAATGAACGAAGTTCAGGCTGTTCCGCCATAACGGACGCTACATAACCTAATTGCTCCTCCATGAGTTCCAAAATATTTTGTTCTTGAGCTAATTCAAACATAGCTGAACTGTATTTATCTGCTACAATTTCTATGCTCATCGTATCACAACCCTATCGTTTTACTATCAAGTTGACGAATAGCGTCTTCGATCAATTTTGTATTAGTTTCGCTGTTCATATCTTTAGCAACAACTTTACCAGCCATAGCTACAGATAAGGAAACAACTTCATTGCGCAAGCTGTTCATAGCACGATCACGTTCAATGGCAATATCTTGACGAGCACGATTTTTTTCTTGTTCAATTTGCTCGCGAGCTGTTGCTAATTGTTCACGTGTTGTATTTTCTGCTTCTTGAATTGCTTTTTCAACAATTTTTTGTGCCTCTACACGAGCATTAGAAATTTGAGCTGCATAATCAGCTTTAAATTCCTCTGCTTCTGCACGAGCTTTTTCTGCAGCTTCTAAGTCTTTAGCAATTCGTTCTTTACGTTCTGTCATCATAGCCAATAATGGTTTATATGCAAAACGCGCCAATAGCCAAACTAATATAAAAAAGTTCAACATTTGAGCAAGAATCGTTCCAAGGCTTAAGTCAACCAAGGTTATTCCTCCTCGTTATTATCTGAATAACAAAATAAATGCTACTACTACACCGATGATAGGCATCGCTTCGATCAAACCAATCGCTACGAACATAGTAGACATCAATTGACCGCGCAATTCAGGTTGGCGTGTAATACCTTCAATAACTTTGCTAGATACAAGACCATCACCGATACCTGCACCAATAGCACCACAACCTACTGCAATTGCCGCTGCTAACGCGAATAAACCTTGAGCTTCCATAATATATCCTCCATATAAATTAATTAATGTTCCTCACTAAGCCCCATCCCCAAATAGGATGCAGTAAGAACGGTAAAAATAAAGGCTTGAATAATACCAATAAATAGACTAAAAGCAATCCAAACCCATGGTACCGGCACAAACCAAGGCAAGTTATATAATACTTCTAACAAAATTTCACCTGCCACAATGTTACCGAATAGACGGAAAGCAAGTGTAACAGGTCTAGCAATTTCCTCGAAAATATTGAGTATTAACAAAGCCTTATAAGGTCGTACAAAATGCTTAAAATAAGATAAGCCTTTAACTTTAACCCCCATAACCCATACCACTAATGTACTACATAAAGCTAATGCAATTGTAGTGTTAATATCGGATGTTGGTGATGTTAAAGCCTTGAATGTTGGCATTAAGCCTAACTCATTTCCTACAAAAATAAATAAGAAAAACGTAAATAACAAGGAACTCACCATCGGCCAATGGCGACCCAAATTCGGAGCTAATTGCCCCTCTAAGCCTTCTAATATAGATTCCACTATATTCTGCAAGCCTACAGGCACCAATTTACGTCCCCGGGTGGCTAATACTGTTATCAGTATTACAATAGCCATAGTAACCCATGTAGCAATTAAAGTATCCATATTAAATGTCAACCCCAACCACTGCACGACCTCATGGTGTCCCGCATGTAATTCCACGTTCTCAACCCCTTCCATAAACCTAATAAAAACCTAATATATTTACATTAATATAAATATAATATATATGTATCATCATACATCGTTATAGATATATAATCAACACTTGAAGGGTAAACAATTCCAAATAATCATAAATAGAATGTATTCAATGCATTATTAGAATACGACTCCATGTCTTATTAAAATCCACATCAATACATTAATTGGAATACAATACATTAATTTAAATGCAATAAAATTCTTAATTAAAATAATAAAAATTAGAACCGTCCACTAAACCGCCAATACACTATATAAAGTGCAGGCTGGATAAGTGCAATCGCTACAAACATACTAATTGCTTCTACATGGGGAATCTTCAAACCTAATACGACTAAAGATCCAACAAGCATAAGACGCCACACCATCTGTCTACGCGCCTTACGAACAGCCTTATAAGGATCACCTAATATAATTGCTTGACCATGTAGTGCAAGGCTAAGCAAGTAGAGCACCATTATAAAAATGCCCCACAGCCATCCCCATACATAGTGTTGTAATCCGCATGCAACCTGTATTATTACACCTAAAAAGGCAATAAAAAAACAAGACAGTAGCACGCGCACTATGAATTTTATATATTGATTCATACATACCTCACTACTTAACTTGTTTATATAACATGTACATATACATATGAAAAACCTTATGTTTATTATTATATTAAAAATTTATGATTTTAAAAGTTGAGCAACAGTTGAACAACCGTCCAAAATTATTAAGATTTTTAACAGTTTTAACAGTTTGGATCTTCTGTTCCTTCAATCCTAAAAGGAAGATTAAGTACTCTAATTAATTCTAATACTGTGTTTTGATTATAATCACTTGGTGGGGCAGCAAACACCCGAATATGGTCATTATAATACACATAATTAGCTCCGTCTGGCCACACGAAATCAGGAAATTGACGGCTAAGCCCATAAACATCCCAGACGTTCTTATGTATAGTGTGTAGCATATCATTTGTTTTTCGAGTAGCACTACAAACTAAATCCCATGCTTCACTGTAAGTTCTTACTTCCCCGGCTAAATTATCAAAAGCAACTCGTATTTCATTATTTCTTCTATCCGTATAAGTTAAATGAATAAATACTCGTAACATATAACTACCTCCTTATATACTATTATATATAAATTCCTCGGAAAATCAAAAAAAGACCTTACCAGGACATATTCCCAGTAAGGTCTTTTGTGTATTTACTATTAATCCACACGTCCGCCCTCGTATGGTAGGGAGATGCTTGGATCACCTCTCAGTCATCGATGAATCACTACTCCGATTGTTGCACCCGCTCCCAGTATTTGGGATAGGTTGCGTTGCATCCTTAGACGTTTGATAGTTCTCTTGTCGTTCTCGATTTGTCCTTTCAACTCGGTCAAAGAGTTCTGCATTTCGTTTAAGGTAACTTCTTGCTTCACTAAGTCCGCTTTGGCTTTGTCCAATTCGGTCGTTAATTTGTCGATTGTATTGTGTGCTTCGTTCAATTCTTCCCTTTGCTTCATGACTAAGCTCTGTGCTTCTATCAATGGAAGACTGGATGTCTCGATTAAGCTTAACGCTTTCGCGTTGTTGCTTTTCAATTCGTTCCACTGTGTTAAGGGTATTGTTATTGTTGCTTCCGCTTGGCTGGTAGAAGATGTATCCGAGGCAAAGGATGATGACGAGCCCAATATCACCGATAACAATATAGCGGTAAGTAGGGTGATTAAGTAATACTTTGATTTTGTCATACATTATTCCCCTCCTGTGAAGTCCGTAATGCCCCTTGCGATAGCACGCACGATGGTATCTAAATCATTGTTTAATAGGGCTAGGTCTTCATCGTTATCGATGAATGCCATTTCAACTAATACGGCTGTCGCGTCCGTGCCATTTAGCACCCATAAATCTTGCCGTTCTTTCACACCACGATCAACCGTATTAATACTACGGATGATTTGCGATTGGATGTCGTTCGCTAGACGTTGGCCATTGAAAGACTTGTACAAAGTTTCTGTGCCACGTGCCTGCGTATTAAAAGCGTTACAGTGGAGTGATACAAATATATCTGCACCCCATTCATTGGACTCAGCACACACAAGGCCTAAGTCATCATTTTGTAAAGTTCTAACTTCACATCCTGCAGTTTGTAAATAACAAGCCAATAACTTACCCGCATCACGAGCAACGTCGCATTCACGACGTCCTGTGTTAGGATTTACTGCTCCAGAGTCCAGGTCAATATCATGACCTGGATTTATAAATATTTTCGTCATTACTACTACCTCCTTCTAATTTATCAGGGACACCATTATTGTTTCTATCCAACCAAAGTCCTAAGAAGCCTACTACGGCTGTCAATACACTAGGAATGAATATGTGGTCAATAATATTGAGCCCAACATCAATCAGCTTATTAGTTTCACTTGATACATATCCCCTAGCAAACGCCATAACATACTCTGTTATGACTAGCCAAATAGGAATTAGCATAACAAGTACTAGAATCCGTGTCGCTAGTACTCCAGTAGGTCTAATATTAGCAACACGAACAGCACCATATGCGGATTTCAGACGGTTCATGATTTGATATTTCATCACTAATCGCCTCCTATATCATCCGTGCTGAGTGTGATACTTCTTCCTATTGGCATATTGTTTAGAACTTGGATATGCATCAGTTCAGTACTCAGACTCTGAACTGTGGTTTCTAGATTATTAAGCCTATGAAACTTCGCAGCATCTCGCTCTTCCAACTTGACCAATTGCTTTAGTATTTCCTGATTACTTTTTGTTAAGTCAGCGATACTGTTGATAGCCTCGGATAACTTATCATCATAATCCTTGCGTTGCTTATCCATGCGTCGAGCCAAATGATCATCTAATTCTCGTTTAACTGCGACTAGCGAGGTGTGCTCCAAAAACCACACCATCGCTCGGAATGACCCCCGAAGGGCGGCCCAGATTACCCCTAGTAGGGTCACCCAAAAGCCTATGTCCGCAAAGTAGGGAGGTATGCCTGCCTCCATCAGGAGTATTCTGATTTCATCCATTCACGGTCTCCTTTCTTGCTATATAGAACAATTAACCTACTTTATTAATAGTGTCTGTAGCAAACACATATTCGTATTTAGCACCTTGTTCCATAGTAATAAGTTCAGAACCGTTGAATTTAATTTTTTTATTACCAACACCAGTAAACTTTATTGATGTAGCTACCCCTGTTTGATTTGGAGCGAACGGACCTGCACCTAACGTAAGGACTTGTCCACGATTAACCTTGATAATAGTAGCATTTGCATTTTTTACAATTTCATTCAAATCACGGCTCGTTTCTGGATAATTGCCACCTGTTGGTGGGTTCTCTGGAAGTTTTGTTAAATCTACTTCTGCGAATTCTAGATTCTTATTATTACGTACAATATCGATTATATTGCCAATCATACCTTCTAGATGCAACTTATCTTGTGTTTCTAATGACGTAGGAATAACTTTAACGCCTTTTTCATACACTTTACCAGTACCTGCGACAGTAGCACCTCCCATATAAGTGGTTAGCGGGACATCTTTAATGAATGCCCCAAAGTCTGGACCAGCAACTTCACCGGATGCATACCCAGACACACGATATGTGCCTACAATGCTACCAAGCATGTTGAAGTATTCTAGCTCAACATCCTTAGTGTTAAATGGCTCATCTAAAGGAATTTGGGCAACGCCATTTTCATCAAGGCTAACTGCTGCAGCAAACCCTCGGCCAAGCAATGCTACTCTGAAGTATGGTGTGCCAGATACACTGATATAGGTTTGCCCCTGAACAGGGCGTTTGAAGTTAAATGGTTTAGGTTCTTTTTTGATTAAGTCACCTAATCCACGAATGAGACCTTTTAATACTTCATTAGGAGTTGCATTTTCACAATAAACATTCAAGCCTAACAACATTTCATAAGCACCATCAGCTGTTGCATCTTTACCGGGCAAGCCTGGACTACCATTAGTGCCTTTCAAGGAGTTGAGGAAGTCGTCTTTTGTTCCGGTATTCCCTTCTTCTAACCATATTTCATATGCGCTTTTACCATTTTGACCTTCTAATTTAAGCGGTGGTAAATTCAAACCTGTTAAATTAATATTTAATTCTTGTGCCATGATATAATCCCCTTTCTAATGACGTGCAATATCTTGAATGATATTGACTTCACCAAAACCTAATTTTAAGCTGTGATCATCGTTGTAAATAAACGCATCATATTGATGAACCCCTTTAGCGTCCACCTTATTAACAGTATCATTGCCGTTGATACGGAATGTGATGCGATTACCTTCAATCACCCCATTAACAGATAACACCTCATTTGTGTCAGGCTTTCGCCTGATTTTCATAATAGCTGTGTACCCATCATATGGCCCGCCGTCCTCAATGACGTATGTCAAGCCGTAATCCTGTCCTACATGCAAATCAAAATCATAATCCTTCATATACACACCTCCTTATTACCAGAATGACATAATAGTTATACCTGCACGGCCCCAACCGCCTTTACGTGCTGATAATTTACCATAATAGAAATAGCCTTTTTCAGTTATGCCCAAACCATAAATTTCAGCAGGTTTATTTTTAGCGCCAGGACCTTCGCTAGTCGTAACTCTAAATACTGGAGGTGGATTATCAACTATACCTGAATACTGGACCACACCATATACAGGGCGTCCTTGATTAAAGGATATAAATCTACCGTTGTTCTTAGCTACAATATCTTCATTTTTGCCAGTAGTATTTCCGTTAAGTAAATCCCCGCCGAAGCCGTTCATGCTCCAACGGTCCCTCATATTGAGTGTCATTTTAAACCGCTCTTGCGCAATCTGTTGGATTGCGTTGATTTCAGTTTGAGACATGTACGTACCGGAATACTCATACCAACCTTGCTCCGTTGGATCGGATACCCAACGTAAGAATACTAAAGTCTTATCCCATGAGTATCCAGGTGGTATCTCGATTTTGTCACCGCTAGTAACATCGATTCGTTTTACGAAAGACGGCTTTAATTGTTGCCCTTCAGCGAATACACTATTAGCATCAATTCGGGACCCCGTAATATTGGCGCCTTTAATATTACCCTGTGCATCTACCTTGAAGGTTCCTGATTCATTTTGGATTTCAGTACCAATTAACTTACCACCTCGAAGTGTGCCACCGATATATGCAGATATGGTAGATAAACTATTAACCTGTAATTTGTCAGCAGTTATTGAGTTTGCCTGCAGCATCTTGTTAGTGATTATATTATTATCAAACAAAGTCTCAGCTGTAACATGGAATAGCTTGCCATCTAAACGGATGCCATTTGTACCAATATTGAGCCGATTGACTATTTCCTTACCATTGAGTGCACTTAGCCCCTCTTTTACTTTTAACTCGATGCCATTGTCAAGTTGCGTAAAACGGCTTTCTACATCCTTAGCAAGGTTTTGGACTTTAGTGCTGTATTCATTTGATGTTTTATTGAACTCTGCGCTTAATTCATTAACACGTTTATCGAATTCAGCTAGACCGAGTGCCTCTCTATCTAGCATCTCCTTTGGAATAGTAGCTTTAATTGTCACCATTTGCTCATCGAGTTTGCCTTCACCAAATACATCAACAAAGGCACATCGGACTGTGTAAACCCCTGGTTCATTGGAATACGTAAGCATAGTGCTTGTTGTTTCCAAATCATCCGTCCTGGTATCGCCTACAACGTGGCATCTTATTGCATAGGCTTGCGCTGGCTTCGCAGAGAAGTATAAGTTGATGCCATTAATCGTACTCTTGGCCACGACTTCAGGTTTGTCGAGTTGAGGTAAATTGTATTCATACCGAGCAGGAGTTGAATACTTACCGAGTGTACTCTTAGCAAATAGGTATACCGTATCCGAACGCTTAGTTAATGTGAGCGTTGCGGTAGTACCTTTTACCCTTGCAAGTAAGGCGGTAGAGTCATTACCAGGATTGTTGTCAGTCCGAAGTTCGTAATAATCCACATCCGCGTTAAGTACTTCGTCCCATTTTGCTTTAGCCTCGCGGTTAAATGAAATAGTGAAGTTCTTAGGTATGTCAGGGATAGCGTCCATAGGTTTAACTACTACGTCAACCATTTGAGCTGTTTCAGCTCGATTCCCAAATCGGTCGACAGATATCGCTTTAATTCGATATGCTTCACCTGGGCCTAGCGACTTAATGATCACTTGGCTTGTACTACTTCCTGCATACTGCCATTCTTGGCCAGTTACAGGCTTTCCGCTTTTGGCAGTTAGCATATACCAAACTTCAGCTACATCAAAGTTAGCCGGATTACTAGGCGGGTCAAATAGCACTTGCAAATCATAGTACACACTCTTATCTGCAGTCTGATTGTATCGACTGAGTACGTGCAAATTTTGCACATCCTCCGGTGCTTGCATTTTAGGTATGTTAATCGATTTAGTAATACCAGTAGTAAGCTGTCCTAAATCGTTAATAGCCTGTACACGCACCTCGTAATTGGCACCTAACAATACATCTGTTATCGCAGTTCCATTAGCAGAAGATGGAAAATTCCCAACGTAAGTCCATGTATCACTTTTCGTGTTCCGGAAATTCACGACTACGTTTGTCACTTTGCCGTCTCTAGGTAATTGCCACGATACGGCTATGCGAGAATACATAATACCGTTTGCACCATATACGTCGCTCACGAGTCCGATATCTTGGATGTCAGAGGCGCTGTGATTAGCGTAATTGATTGTTGGAATGTGTCCGTCATCTGCAGCATACAATTCGGGGTAGTATTCCATACATTGAATTTTGCGAGTCATTTCGGAATGACCTTCCGTAATGGCAAGGACTCTGAAAGGTTTGGCCGCTTTTGAAATCTCACCAAACGCATATATGCAGTCCTTTTGTACCGGTATGGTTTCGCTAACGATAACATTCAAGCCGGATACGTTAACGACGTTATAAGTCGATACCGCATCAGTTGTATTGCTACGCACTAATAACTGGTACTGCTTTCCTTGTTGAGTTGTAACTTCCTTATCAAGAGTAATTGTTTGTCCATTAACAGCGACTACTCTGCCACCCTCACCCCATTCAGGAACATCGTGCTGCACGAGGATAATATCTCCTACTGTACAGGCGATCGCATCTGTGAACGCCTCAAACGTTACCGTACGTACTTCGTACTTATTACATCTGAGATAATGCTTACCGTGTCGATAGGCTTGTTCCAGGCTAGTACACCCCATTAGCTCGATTTGAGCCGGATTAGTGAGTGAATTAGATTCGTCATATGTATCACCGTACACCGGAATCACATCACGCTCGTAATCCTTATCCTTGTTAATAAAGGATAGTTCAATCGAATTAGCCCTTGCTTCTACCCCCTGGAACTCTTCCGTAAAACTACCATATTTGATATTGGCCACTGTAAATAGTTGTACCGGGGAGGACTGGTAATCACTCACGCAGGTGAACCGTGTTCCTGCAGGAATAACTTTACCCCGTCCTACTGCTTCAGGATATTTGAGCGCATCCCATAGTCGAGTTGCTGTATCAAAGATATAGTTAAACGTGAATTTATTTAGCGTACACTTTTCTGCCCAAGCATTAAACGCATCATAATCGATACGCCCATGTGGTTGACCAAATACTATATATTCGCTGCCAATCTTGCGGCAGATATGTAAGAGGTCATAGGCTGCCCATGCGGGATTGTCAGCCGGCTTTTCCTCATACTGGTTAGTGTATGGATTAAATGCCCATACTTTGCTACGTTCCTGAATCCAGGATACATCTGGATCAGAACCACTGAGTTGAGATGTGGCCAAAGCTTTAATGCCGATAAGTGCTTTTCCAGGATGCACAAAGTCGTCATAGATAATTTGAGTAAGTTGAGTCCAGTACACCTTATTAACGTGGCGTAAGCTTGTGCCATCTTTAGCAGCACAGCGCATCCGTACTTCGTACTTCGCTTTATCGAGATTGTCGAATCTAAACACACGATAAAATGCGGAATTCGTAGCTTCTCTTATATACCCTGTGTAATTTGAATTAGCAATCTTCTTATTATCTCTATCGACAAAGAACCACCGCTTAGGCTCTTTTTTCACGTGAGAAGAAAGCCCTTTGTTATTGGATAATGGTAAGCTTTGCCACTCCTGCGTACCTACTTTGCGAATTTCAGCGTCTACGGTGACGGAGGTTTTGTCCATACCGCCGCTGTCGTTAGAGTAATACAACCCATTAGGGAATCCGATTGTTAGCTCAATGGCATCGCAAGCGTCACCCTGTACTTGTTGTACACTCCACTCGCTTTTGAGTTCATAGTTCAAACCCTGGTCCGCAAAGTTATCGTTGAAATTAGGAATTACAGTTTGATCATTTGTACCGAGTCTGATATCAACTTGTACATCTTTGTAATTGGATATAGGGTTAGAGTTAATACGGATATCCTCAATCTTAGATAGCTCGCCCTCTCCTGCGCAATACAGTAAGTTGAGGTACTGCTTCTCACCGTCACTAATTACGTGGCGAGATAATAACATACCGGCTGATTTCATGCGGCCATAGGTTACAGCAAGAGGATACCCTTGACCGGTTACAGTCTTAGTGCCGCCCCAGCCATAAGTAGTGGATTGCTCAGAATTAGAGCGGTCGACTTTAGGCGCTGTTAATTTAGATATAACAGCGTTCCCGATCATACCTATAGCCATTGATAAGACTGTTCGCCAGATTAGGCTTTGAATGCCAAATATAGCACCGGAGGCAATGCCACCTGTAAATACTGCCATACCTATCGAAAGTAATACTCCGAAGAATTTACCTTCGATTTTAGGCATAGCTACGATGTAATCATCATCATTAACAGGTGTATCAAGTGCTGCCTCATGGCCATTAATGGAATACACCCATTCACCTGGCGCCTTATGATAGTGACTTACTGGCTTGCCTTTCTTAAAAGGCATATATTGAGTTTCATGTTGTTCCGGTTTAAACGGATTCTTGACGATGATTACATTAACCATTCGTGTCTCCTTTCCACCTGTATATATGCCTTAATCGAGGCACGTATTTCGAGATGTGTTCAATACATACTCCCGATTTCTGCGTTGCATGGATAAAATTTCCACCCCCTATATAAACCCCTACGTGATCGAGTTCAGAGCCGTAGAGCGTAAATACGAGGACGTTCATTTCACTAGGTTCACGGATTTCTTGCCAGTCTCCCATTTTTACATCAGTGTAATTGGGTAGCTCGATGCCAGAGCGTTTGTACACCTCAACAACTAAATCCCAACATTTCATCTGTTCGAATGGCTTACCTAGTAAATCAGTAAAATCATTTGTTGGATGCATATAAGCCTCCTTGCGGAATAGTAGGCTCTCCGCCGAACCTGGTACTGTTGCCAAGTTCTCGGCATCGTGCTAGTGTCTTATTACATTCGCCGGCATCGCCTTTATATCCGCATTGAACTCCTTTAAATTTGAACGGGCAGAAATCCTTCATTACACGAATTAGAGGAAATCGTCGGTTAAAGCTAAAGTCTGTGCCAAGTGTAAACTCCATCCATTCAGCATTAGCTTGCGCACCTGTAATTACAAAATGCTCCTCTAGTTCGCACACATCTGGGATTGACGTATTCACAACACGGATGATTACATCTGCACCAGTAAAGCCTTTGTTAGTTTCAGCCATGCGTTGGATAGTCCGAGTTACATTAGACACTGATAATTTTACGTTTGGTAAATCCGTTTGGTTCTTATTAACGTCTGCTAAATGGAAAGGAAAGGCTATATATGTATTCCCCTTAAATTGGATGTTCTCCGTATTATTGACGAGTCGAACCGTTTCGTTGTTGTAAGTAATATCTAACAACATGAGCCACACACCGGTAGCGCTGATTTGGTTCTTCTCGATCATTGATGCGGTCGATAATGGTAACATATCAAGCCTCCTGTAATTTAACGGTACCAGTCCAAACGCCGTAGTCATTCGCCGCAAAGTCTAACTGATCAGCAAATCGTACATTTAGTGTTTCCCGTGTTTCAGGATGAACCCAATCGAAAATACCGGAGCAGTTTACCTCGTCGAAGAATGCGCGCAATCGTTGATACTCTGTAGTTGGCAACTTGTACCCTACGGAATATGTTCGCTTGGTCCTTGTCGTCTTCTTCCTGGTGATTAGCGTCATATTTTCAACTTGGCCTTTGTAGGTTACGTCCGGTGTAGTTTCCTGGATTGGATATATCGGATATCTAATATCTGGAAATGTAGCCATAATTAAGTTGCGGCCGCCCTAATAGCGTCTCGCACACCTCCTTTATTCGTATTAGCAGCTCGAACCATTACATCGATGATGTAATTCTCACCATCGAACCGAGAGTTCTGTTGCTTGCTTTCGAGTTCTTGACCAGACTGATTGACGATATTAACAACTACGTTGTTACTTGTAGTACCGCCCATCAATCTACGGGTTTCGCTCGCCGTGTAAATGCGGTGTGATCCGGATGACTGCAATAGTTCCGGTCCGTTTTCGCCAACCAGCATAAGCCCTGGGTTCGTTTTTCCTCCGGCAGCAAATCGATTTCCCGTAAATGCAGAACTAAACGAGCCACCACCAGCAAAGGACGATGTTCCTTTTGCAGCACCTAATGAACCGATACCGCCTACTGCTCTGCCAAATAGATCTTGTAACTTAGGCATGATGTATTGTTGGAACGTTAACTGAATCATCATCTTAATAATGGCGTTCGTCATATCCTTGAATATGTCCTTAATGCCTTTACTAAATGATTTCGTTCCTGTTGCCATAGCTTCGAGATTATTTGTCCATGCTGAATTGATAGAACTCATCGTACTATCAAAAGTAGACTTTGCTAAGTCAGCATAGTTAGTGGTCTCTTGCTTATATTGGCGTGCGGCTTCTTGTAGGCTCGTTTTCAGACTGCGACCTGCAAGCTCCCATAGCTTTTGCTGGGACTCTAACAGATTCTTTTCAATCTGCAGTCTTTGTGTCGCACTTAATTGAGCCTCTTTGACTTCGCTTCGTGCATAGTCAATATAGGTCTTTAGCTCTTCAGCAAGCAGTGCATCCGCATCACTGCGAGATAAGCGACCAAGAGTAACCATATTGGTTAAGTGGTCAACGGTTTCGCTCGTTTGCGTGTATGCTAACTCTCTGATTTTCTGCTCGGTATCAGAAGCCAATTTTAGACGCTCTGCTTGAGCTTTCTTTTCAGCGAGCTCCCTATCACCTACCGCTTTTGTGTACTCACGGACGTTATCGTCAATCTGCGCCTTTTGCGCTTCAGCTTCGGCTTTGAGTAGTTGCAAGCGGTCGCCTGTACGTTCAAGGTCGAGTTTCTTAATATCCTCGTTCATCTTACGAACGCGGATAGCTTGATTTCGTTCAGCTTCAGCTAATCGCTTTTGATACAGCTCTTCATTCTTAGCTCTTACTTGAGCGGTTAGATTAGACTCAGCTAGTTTCTTAGCGTTCTCTGCACTGCCTGCTGAGTCTGCAGATGCGCCAGATGTAGCACCCGCTAATAAACTAGTGTCTACGTACCCTGTAATAGCACCAAAGTCACCTTCAACAGACGGCTTAGCAACTACTCCAGTACTAGAGTTAGCCCCAGTATAGCCACCCGCACCATCACTAATGACAATGTGATTATCGCCAAGTACGACAACACCATCTCCGGCTTTAGGGATATATCCATCGCCCTCATCATGCCATGCGCCAGCAGCTCTTGCTGCCTCCATGATTGATGGAACGTATCGAGGCACATCCTTGCCGAATGCTTGTAGTACAGAGTCAGAGAATAACTTACCGCAATCTGTTGCCCATGTACCATCTGCACCTAACTCATACGCCTTACCGAGTTGCTCATTAGCTGCATCCAGTACGCTTACGGCTTCACCAGTAACGCCTCCGCTCAATCCTGAGACAGAACGGATAATATCGCGGATATTCTTATTGTTAGCCTCATACTGGTTCTTAGCAGTTAGCTTATCGATTTCATATTGACTACCATCAATTTGTAGGCTTTGCAAAGTAAGAGACCGATATAGTTCAGACATACGCTCTACGGCGCTTGCTAACTTCTCGGCTGCTTGCTGTGCTTTCTTTGCAGCCTGTTCTTGGGCTTTGGCTGCTTTTGCAGCTTCCTCATTCGCTTTATTAATGGCTTCGGTATTCGTTAGTCCACCATTAGCAAGGTCATCCAGCTTATTCTGCATTTCCTTCTGCGCGGCTTCAGCTTTTTTTTGAGACTCTTCTAAATCAGCTTTAGCTTTTTTAGCGGCTTCAATTTCTTTTATCTCTTGCGTGGTTGCCGCACGTGGAGAAGGAAAAAGTACTCCATCATCAACTATATATTTTGCATCTCTGAGATTATTCTTAACACGGCGGCCTCTATGCGTGATGATATCCTTATCTCTACCTGCTACACCGTTTCTGCCGCCTTCGTACACCTTGTATCCAGCAGATGTAGTGACTCCAGTATCATACTTTGCCGACTTTGCGGTCCATGCATAATTTATTAACGCCTTTCCCGCCAATCCTATAGCGGCAGCTAACGCCACCCAAGGACCTGCCGCCGCAATTGTAGCTAACTTCATAAAGCCCAATGCGGTTGTCGCCGATCGGATAATAGTAATCGCCGTTCCTGCTTCAACTCCGAATTTAACAATACTAGCTATAGCCCCTTTTTGTTCTGCTGTCATAGCCTCGAACCTTTTAGCAGCACCCAGTATTTCCTTTGCGTAGTCATTAAATACAGGAACTAACTCATGGCCGATGGATACTGCGAGGCGTTTTCCGGTGTTTTCTAAATCTTTTAACTCCCGATTTAGCTTTGCCGATTTAGCTGCAGTCTCGTCGTCGATGATAAGCCCCATTGCTTTGGCACGTTCAGCCACTTTGTCCATCTGTTCAGCAGACATGTTTAGCATGGCGTGCATCTGATACCCAGTACGTCCAAAGAGTTCCATTTCGACACGAGTCTTTTCAGCCCCGTCCTTCATGCCTCTTAGACGTTCCTGTATCATCTTAAACACTTCAACGGTATTCTTACCTTGAATCTGTTCAAGCGTGTAGCCTAATTTACTAAATATATCAGTACCGAGTTTTCCCTCTGCCCGAGCGACTTCCATTTTCTCTTTAGCCGCTCCGACATTTTTTGAAAACTTAGCAAATGCACCAGCACTATCCTCCATAGCAATGCCCATATAGTTGGCCACTGCTAATAGCTCACTGGTTTCTTTTGCCGTAGCACCGGTAATTCCTGATAACTTCTTAACGGCTACGTCCCATTGGATAGCCTCCTTGGCCAATTTGGCACCGATGCCTACAACACCGACACCAGCACCTATCGCCATGAGGTCATTCTTCATTTTGCCAAGGGCGGATTTGGCGCCTTCAGCACTAGCTGTAATTTTCTTGAGTCCGGCTTCCGTATTTTTATCTGTCAGCTGAACGACAATATCAATTAAATTATTGGCCATTCTTGTGCGCCACCTCCAATTCTTTAGCTTCTAATAATACGAGTAGATCGATAAGATGCGGTAGTGGCTCAATGCCGTAAGCCTTCGCCACTTCTAATACCGCTGGCATATCGAATCCTGCAATACCGCCTGAATGCCATCGTCGCTGCATCCGGCTAGCGTTGTATACTCGCATGGCTTGTCTCGTTCCATCTAGTTGCTGCGGGGAATTAAACTCACACTCCGAACAGTCAAAATGCTGTTTAGTCTCACGTTGCATCTTGATACAATCGGAGCAGTATTTTGGTTTGTCGGAGTTGAGCCAACTCCACGCATCAATTAGTTTTTTTCGATTTCAGCCTTTTTTTCATGCGTAAAGCGCATAGTGTCAAGCGCAACTTCCATAAGATCATTGTCTGGTGCTGCGTTGATTTCATCTTCAGTCAATCCGTAGATGTGCTGCATAATCCATTGTGCAAGGTCACGAGAACGTAATAAGCGTTCTGTGTCCGGTGCTTCTTCTGGAACTGGGGTATACAATGGGTCTAAACCGGATTTAATTAATTCACCACGTTCAGCGAATGTTAAGCCTCTTACTGTGATATCTTCAAATGCCATGTTGGCACCTCCTAGTATTGTTCTTGATTATTAACTAATGTAATGATGGCAGCGGAACGACCAGCATCTGCCCGGTAGTACGCTTTAAATGGCAATTCAATATTGACGCCACGGGGACCGTCGATGCCTGGAGATTGTCGTTCATATACGAGTTCAGGCAACTTGAATGTGAGAGACCAGTCATCTTGTTCAAGTCTTAATTCCAAGCTAGATTCCGTACCATTGACCGCCTTATTCAGGAGGTCCTTGTTTTGGAAAAATGCTTTAATCGTGCCAGAAATAGCCACAATACCTGGGTCAATGTATGTTCTAAATCCTTTACCACCGATAGCATAAGAATCGCCGTCTAAGCCAAAGTCAAAGTTAATGTCGCAACTTAGAATGTTGGCCACAGTAACGCCGCCTTCTTTGATAGTTGCGTTCAGATTTTGGAATGGTAGGAAGTTAACCGCCTTAGCTGCAGCATCAAATGTAGTGGCCGCTAATGTTTCCTTACAGCCCATTACATCCACAGATGCAGTTAATTCGGCATCACCGCCGAATTTAAAGCCTAATTTACTGATTCGCACGCCTGCGAATTGTTGGAACACGTTAACGTCAGGATATCCCTGTTCAATAGTTAATGATGGCATTGTATTGCCGATTTTAAACACATGCTCTGACTTCTTATTTGGCGCTTGGCCAGTTGTATTAGAAGTCGGTTGACCAAATGCAGCTTTTAACCAGTATCCAATATCGATTACGCCAACAGGTACGGTTAAGCTACCAGACGTGTCGATGTTGCCACGGAATGGCGCTGCCGGATTGCGATCACCACGGATTACAGTGGAGTCGTTTAGGTTTTGGCTAGCTTTTACAGAACTAGAAATAATCGGAGTGATTACACCACCTGTAGATGGCGTAGTACCAAAGTCCGATTCAAACGCAATCGCCACATGGGACTGAGAGCCCTGTGCACGTTTTGCTGTTGCCATATGCATTTCCTCCTTTAGTATTCAATATTCCCGCCGATTACATGCGGGATTTCTATAGTAGCTGTTAATCGTCCAGTAAACACCGGACGCCAATTCATTGAGTCTAATTCATAGTCAATGTCGATTACTGGGAATGCCGGATTCACCTTACAAATACATTCGATGATTAGCTGCCCTAGGTTATCCGATTCTAGTGCTCCGTCGTATCGAATAATATTCTTATCACGAGTTGCCCCTTGACGGACGATACCCCACACAATCATTAGAGAGTATGTGTAAGTATCTGCGAGCCCTTCGCTTTTACTACTTGGTAGTAATATGATGCAAGGGCAATCATCCTCAAGCGGAGCATCGACATCATCGTAGCCGACATACAGTTGCGCCGGCTTTCCGTATTTGTCATTACAAAATTTAGTCAACGCCTCATCATTCGCTAAGGCCTCAGCCCATCGCTCAACGATGCGCGACAGTGGAATTGTTTGTTGCATCAAATCACCTTACCTTGTAGTTACGTCGAGATGCAGATTGTGCTGCTGGTCCATATATAGCGTAGTCGCCTATCTTAGCCTCGATATAAGGTTTAAGCTTAGGTTGTAACGCTGCTTTCATAGGACCATAAGTATGACGCGGCTGAATTTTGAACATCGATTTTCCCTTCGGTAACGGTACACCTGCAGCAAATAACTTCTTGCGCATAGGCTCTGTAATCTGCTTGGTGTAACCTTCCTCAATGCGTTCACCTAACCGTTTAGCCGAATTAGATAACCACCCAACTCGGACGGATTGCTTGCCCTTGTCATACTGGTATCCAACTGCATTTGATAACTTACCGAGTGGACTATAGCCGATTGTCCTGGCGCTAATGCCCATATCAAGTAAGGCATTTCGCGATTTAGAGCCCCAGGCCTCTCGTTCAGCTCGTCCGCCACTTTGGTATGCTTTGCGAAGTTTAGCACCAAATGCTGATTCAAATGCAGCGCGTCGTGCCGGTGCCATGAAGTTAGGATACTTACGTCCGCCCGGCGCACCTGATCTGATGCCTTGTTTAATTTCCTTTTGCATCATCCAACCTGTCGACTTCAATGCCTTACGCATCCAGTCGGGTTTGGTTTCTGCAATGAAATTCAAATACGGTGTGGCTGTGTCTGTAATCGTAATAGGTTCATTACTCATTACGGTCTCACCGCCCTTACGTTATGGACAATTTCCAAACAATACATCGTGCCGTCAAAGTTTGAAATGTGATCAACGTACCATTTCTCACCGTTGATATACACTTCATCTTTTGGTCGAGGTTCTGGAACATCCTTAGCACGCACCCAAATCTGAGCCTTATCGGCTAATGCTTTATCGACGAATCCGGAACCCTTTCCGTCATATTCACCGATTTCTACACTTGCCTTTATGGACTGACCTTTGTAAGTAATCTTTTCGCCGAATACAGATAGTAACGCTTTATCATCATATTTCAGCATTAGTTTTACCTCATAAGCGCCCAAAAAGGGCGCTTTGTAATTATTTACGCAGTAGGTTGTAACAACATTACTGTCACAGTTTCCTGTGTTGCAGTTTTAGGTTCTACGGCCATACCAAGAACTTTACCACCTGTTTTTACTGCCTTGTCTGTTAAGAATTGAACTAAATCACCAACAGCGTAAGTATCCGCTTTGTTAGCAGCTACTTTAAATACGCCTGTTACTTTTACAGCACCGACTTCACCTTTAGCAATATCAGTAAGTGCAACGCCGTGCATCTTGCCAACTTCTACAATATCACCTACTTTAACTTCAGCAGTCGCAGTGAAGTTGATACGATCGGTTTCCATTACGAATTGTGTCATCATATAAGTTACCCCCTAATTATTTACCAGCATTTTTATAAAGACCACGGAAATCAAGTGCGCTTACGCCACAATCAAATGCCACTTTATATTCAATGCCATCCACATCGAAACCTTGACGAGTTTCTAAACGTGGAGTTTCAACACCATTCAAGTAAGTTACTTCGATAGTGTCATGTTGACTTGCATCGGCTACTAAGTACCACGCGTCTGGATCAGTTAATTCTGCATCTGCCACGATTACGAAGCGACCTTTGTAAGGGTTAACCACGCCGGAATTTGTACCATCTACTGCAGCAGTAGAGTTAACAATTTGGTAAGCTGTTACTTCTAATTCTGGCGGTACTACTAAATATTTAGGAGTGATGTTTAAATTAGCTGTACCTTGAATACCTTTTTGGCGACGCATAGCCGTAATCGCTAAAGCGATTGCTTTAACGGACAATGCTTCGCCTGTCTTAGCAATATTGCCGTGTTTGTCATCAAATAAGGCAATGTTATCTTGCATTTTAACGTCACCAGTTAATTGAGCGTATACCATTTTATTTACCAAACGCTTTGCAGCAGAACCATATTTAGTAGCGATTTTGGAGAACAGCCCCAAATCGTCATTAATAATTGCTTGGCGAGTCAAGCTAAAAATTTTGCCGTATGTAGCCACTTTGGTACGAGCAGATGCTTCTTTGAAGACATCTTGTTGGAATTGACCACCTTCTGGTACCAATTCAAGGTTACCCGCCTCGGACAATGCTACGCGTGCAGCTTCTTTGAAATCACGGTTAGAGCCTTTACCTGCCCAAATTTGGAATGTAGTTTCTGCTTCATTAAAACCAACCATTACAGATTTGTTAGCTAGGTTAGACATAATTGCAGGGAATGTAGATGTGGAATTAACAGCCGCACGTGCCATTTCCATATTATCGCCAAAATTAGCTTTAGTGTCGCATTCACGTCGTAAAGACTCGCGAGCTAACTCAATCATAGAGTAGCCTCGCAATTCATTAGCACCAGGTGCCGGTTCTGCTACAGGTAAGCCCGCTGCCATTAATACAGCGTCTTGCGCTGCCGCACGGAATTTGTCACTTTCTGCTTCACCAATTGTTACAGACACGCCCTTGTTACGTGCGCGTAATTGATCCATTACCATCGCACGAGCTTCGTCAACAGATACGCCCATTACGATTGCTTCGTCTGCACCTTCTACATTGAAGTCACGGAACAATGCAGTAATTTCGGAAGTACGTTTACGTTCTTGTTCCATTGCTTTCGCAAGGTCTGCTTTTGTGATACCAGTTTCAACTGGTTCTGTAGATTTCATATCTTCAGTTTTTAAAACTTCTTTTTCATCCATACTCTTTTCTTCCTCCTGTGTGTCAATACTTGTATGAATTTCTTCAGCGCTTCGTCCTACGCCTACCGTTGGGTCGGCAGGAACAGATACAATACTGATTTCTAAAGGTTCCCAATCGGTTACTACATAGGCAGGGCCACTAAATCGACCGTTAGTGGATTTAGAATCCTTGTCTTCCAATACTTCATATCGGTTGACCCTATAGCCTACGCTTACTCCTTTTAGCGTTCCTGACTGTACCTTTTGGAATATTGTTTCGGATTGTTCATCGGTGTCAAAGCGTACTAATGCTTTTCCTCGATTATCTTCAATCCAAGCCTTTTCAACGTGTCCCACGACCGCATCACGATCGTGATTAAACAACGCTGTACCTAAACCATTATTAAAGCGCTCAAGGTTGATGCACTCTTCATCGTGGCAAAGGATTTCATCGCCGAACCAACGACCATATGGCGTTTCGGAAGAGAAAGACAATTCTACTGTCCGACTATCGGTATCGACTTTGTCAATAGTAGTTTCTCTGCAATAATTACCTAGAATACCACGCTTTTGATGTTCACTCATTACTAGCCATCAGCTCCTTCCTGTGTAGTGTCATCATCGCCCATCGTTAGCGGTTGCAACTCACTGGAATAATCTAGTAACACCCCGAGCTCCTTAGCTCTATCTTGTTCGAGTTTCCTTTGTTCAAGAACTTCTTCCCAATCTCGTCCAGACGATGCACACACATCTTCTAATGTTGTAAGACCGGATTTGATAGCTTCTTTATTAGCGTTAACTTCCTTAACTGGGTCAATCCAAGACCAACCTGGAGCAAGCCAAGCTACCTCTTGGTATTTGTCCTTGTTCGCTAAGTAGTCAGAAGGTAATTCACCCGCTAAGTAAAGGGCGTCAATAAAAGCTTTCCAAATCGGTATACAGAAATGTGTGATTACAAATTTCTGCACTTGACGGAACGTCTTTTGGTCCTCTAACAAGTTTTGCCTTGCAGCTGAGAAATTCCCAGATATATTACGCGCTACGATGTCAGCGCTCATACCAAGACCGGACGCAATACGTCTAGTCTGAGTTGCCGAGTATTCGCTTGCAGTTCCTGCATTACGTTTAGGGTCTGCAAACGCAATCGATTCACCAGGGCTGAGATGTCTAACCATGCCCGGTGCCATTGTCATATTGGGTCTACCTTTTTTATCTCGGGGCAATATCTCAGTTTTTCTTGCTGGATTTTGAGACGTTACAAAAATGCTAAAACACGCTGCTACACGAGCTGCAATCAAGTCAGCATCCATGTATTCGTCGATATCGTGTATTCGTCGTAAAACTAAAGCCAATAAGCTTATGCCTCTAATCTGAGAAGGTCGTTTCGGTTTAAATAATAAGAACGCTTGGTCAGTAGTTAGTCGAACTGTATCAAACGAACGCAAACCCATTGGATCAGTTTGACTTACATGGTAAGCTACGGGTCTGCCGTGCTCAGTAACTTCAACCCCGTTGATAATATTATTTTTACCATGTGTGATGCTTACTGCCCCGATATTTTCAGCTTCTATCAGCTGAATGGATAGTGGTAAGTACGAGCCTTGTGAAGTCTTATTGACTAGAATTTCGCCATCATACACCATCCGTCTTAACGCCATCTCTTGTAATTCATAAAAACTAGAAATACCCCTGATATCGGCGTTTTCAGGTTCGGCCCATTTGGCCCAGGCTTTTTCGATTTTCTTATTTAGATCGTTATTTAATTTACCGTTACGATTTCGCACTTTTGCTTGAGGTACAATCCCTGCGCCAATTACATTTCGTAACAACGCAATAACTGCTGATTCAGCTAAGTCGCTGTTCATCTCTGCCGCTCTTGCACGCCCACGGATAATATCACGTGAACCGGTTGCAAGTTGCTCGGCTGTACCATACGCAGGTTGCCAATCGCTACTTAACCTATCCATCGATGCCGCATCATATTGACGTAGTGCGTCACGATAGGCTTGGCGTTCATAAGCACGTTGTGGACTTACCCATCCTATTACTTTATCGATAATATTCATCGTCCACCCCATGTTACGAATGCATCCGTTTGATACCCGTTTGATTCCTCATGTACACGTTGCATTAGTGTTTGTTCTCGTGCATATAGTACGGGTAAGTCAATTGCCTTGAACCGTTTGCCGCCAATTTGTAATTCAGAATATCCTTTAGTTTCGATATCTTCAATCACTTGACGGACACGTTCAAGTTGTTCATTTACATCGCTCATGGTTCACCTCCTATCTAAACCAATGCCCAGTATTGCCTATGCCTCCGCCGTAATCTTCGTAGGTTTCAACCTCTTCGGTTTCCTCATAGTCAGCTGGTTCAACTAAATATTTAACACCTGCAATATCTGCTACTGCAGCATTGTAAGTGCAAGTATCAAGTAAATGATTGACAGGATGACTGGTAAGCGGTTTCCATTGCACCGTTACGGCCCCTGTTTTCACATTTCTTATTTCCTGCTTTTCTTCTGACCTTAGATGGTCGGAGTACTCTTGCGGACAATCTTTATACAAATGAATTGTTCCGTCTTCATCTGCCGGTCTTATCATCCGTGCAAATATAAAGTCCTTCCAATAATCAGTGTTTAGCACATACAACTTTAATCCGCCTACGACTCCTTTTTCTAGCGAGGTCATAGTGTATGGGGCTGCCATCGTGCTATGATTCGAAGAGCCTTTAACTGGAATACAAACTTCAGGGAATCTAGAACAGAATTGATATACTTCGTCTGTTCTAAAGCCCGAGTCAATGCCAGCTTTCATCACCTGTCGAGATTCACCATATTCTGATGGATATTCTCGGTTAATGATTATCTCTTCTAAATCTTCCCATGTGCTTGCCTGTCCATAATCAATCAGATAAGACTTTACGCCAGGTGCGTATGCTCTTACTTCCCACCAGAAGTGATCAAGTTGTACGTCAACTGAAGCGATAAGCAATACTGCTTTATCTGGCACGACACCACACGGATAATTGGATTGCGTAAATTCCATATTTTGCGTACTTTTCGTTTTAGCACTACGCCACGGCTCCGCTAACCAAGAGTTGATGAAGTTCATTAATGTAGCTGGCGTGCCTTTGGAGTTCTTAAACTCATAAGCAACGTCTCCAAATGTGACCCACGGCGAATATATCGACGATAAGTGATACGATACCGAGCGGACTTTACTTTGCGATTCGTTTACCGCTCTCCATTCACCACGTCTTAACATTTCCATTTTGTGCTTATCGTAAATACGTTCGCCGCAATGTTCACATTCGTAGTACGCTGTATCGCGTATCATGTCCGCATTATCGTTGTGTTCTTCCGGCCATTTTATCTGTTTAAACTTGAGGACCTGCGACACCCCGCAATGCGGGCACGGCACGTAATATTGTCGGCGCTCATTTGCACTCATGAACGCCTGCCAAATATTACCCGACTCAACCGTAGGAGTAGACACCATCACGATTTTTTTATCGACAAACGTTTTAGTACGTTCTGTCGCCAGTTTAATTGGGTCTGCCTCCTTACCTGCAAAGGCGGGGTATTTGTCAATTTCATCAAAGAATAAATGTTTGATTGAACGACTTGAAAGGCTACTTGGAGAGTTCGCTCCCACAAGCACCATGTAATTGCCGTTGTTGAAATCTAACTCCAGTAATTTACTGTTCTCATCGAACTTGTCACTAATTGATTTGACAGATTTAATCATAGGCTGCACACGCTTATCACTAGCGAACTTAGCGATGGTATCTGTTGGATACACCATCATGGTAGGGGAGGATGTTTGATCTAGTGCATACCCTATCATGTTAAGTTCTGTTTCTGTCTTACCTAACTGTGCGCCAAAGCAAAGGACTATCTTTTCAATGAGTGGATCAGTGAATCTATCCATAGGCTCTTTGAGATAAGGCGTTCGATTAGTACGCCACCTGCCAGGTTCTGCAGATACACTCGTTAGCACTCTGAAGTTATCCGCCCATTCCGAAACCGTATATCGTTCCGGGGGTTTGAACGCTTCAAGTTCTTCAGGGAACCAATCAACCTTTGGCCTTTGCTTTTCGACTGACTTTGATTTCCGGCGTGTATTCACCTTTACGCGCGTAGCTTTCGAGGTAGTCTTCGACAACGTCATTCACCACCTTTTCTACATTCGCCCGTGCCTCTGGATCCGTGAATTCACTTGCAATTCGTTTCGCCAATTTAATAAATGACGACTTCAATTCAAGTACTCGCCCCGACCACTCCTTAGCAACATCTGCACGAGATATGTATTCACCCTCTAATATTTCAAGAAGCTTTTTTTCACGCGCTGCTTTAGACTCTTTTAAGTCAGCTTCAGCAACTAACTTTCGAGTGGCTGCAGATTGATCTTTTGCTTTATCACCTTTTGCATGTCCAAGATACACAAGCACCTCCCTGAGATTCCACCACCCTGTGGCAGCTTTCGGCATTCCTGATTTATGGTGCCTGGAAATAATCTCAGGGGTTACTCGTAGAAGGTCACAAAGCTGAGCACTTGATACGAGTAAATCACCTGCGGTATTGAATTTGACTCTCGGTTTTGCGTCGGCCATTGTCGACCTCCTTTCTGTCTCTTGACATTCAACTTTCAACAGGAAAATTTCTCCTACACAGAGACAACTATCGCGCGGGCTCGACCAGCGGCCATTTTTCGCCCGCGGAGTACCTTTTCCAAATTTTCATTTTCTCAATTAGGAATTATTATTGATACTCAATAAGAAAAAGGGTAGACCTCAACTAAGTAAGGTCTACCCCGGGGCAGCGCAGCAGGCAGACATATTGTGCGGGCCAGACACTGCCTGCTATCTACTACATTTACATTATATTAAATTAAGAGTGTGCCATTCTATGCCATCTTTTCAAATTCAGCTATTGCTTTCTTGTGAAGTCTGTGAACTTGTCGCCACGAATACCCTAGTTCGACAGCTATCTGCTCCCATGGCAATGCGTTAATGTATCTGAGATTCAGTACATCCCTGTATTGTCCGTCAGTTATTTGGTTGATGACTTGCTTGACCTTGTTTCGAGAATCAATCAATTCATCCCATTCTCTGTTCAGCTCCTCCCTACATTCCTGTAAGTGCTTACTGATTCGTGGCATATCATCTCCCGATTCACATATCTGTATAGCTTCTGAATGTAAATCTCGGTTAATCGCACTTAGCTGAATCTCTAACGCACGCATTCGCTGCTCAGTATGGCGGACAGCTTGTAGTTCTTCATTAGCCATCATATGCGATAATCCCCATATTTACTGATAATCATCTGTGCTCGTAGTAATCCGTCAATGTATCCGCTTTCACGAATTCTATCATCTAGCATAGGCGATCTCAGTTGTCTATTACGAGCTCGTATGATGGCGAGACTTAAATCTGACTGTATGGCACCTACAATCACATCTGCCCTGCTTCTACGCTTTTGCATCCTTTACCTCCATACGTTCGACAATATCCTCGATGGCTTCTACCATATCCGCTTTGCATTGTTCGACAGCCGTAAACATCTCTTCGCACATGGCATACGCGTCATCACTCAGGTCATCATCTAATCTCTCGGCAACATTATCCTTGAGATTATCTACAACCTTAACTATATCCATGACAAGATGATACGTGTCATCTAGATAGTGCCCTTTGTTAATTAGTAGTCGCTCGACTTTTGTCATGCTCTTCCCTCTTTGCAATTTCCCGATTTAGATACCAACGGGCTTTTTTCAAATCCTTAATAGCATCGTCCTTATGACCAGCTCGGGATACATACTTCACTACATTACCCAATCGATACCCAAGTTTCTTGTCTTCGATGTAATCGATAACCTCGATATCTCCTTGTGTATAATGGCTTGGGTGGTTTATATCATCGCATTGACTAATTATGCGATTAGGGGATTTATCTGCTATAACTTTACCCATATGTATCCCAAATTGATTCGTTACTTTTCCCAAATGCCTAAATCTTTCATCGGCTATATATCGCCCTAATTCCTCGCTAGCTGATAACTTAATAGGTGGCGGCGGGGGATTATTGGGTCTCTCATACAATCTACCTGGGGTCAGCCTCAATGCAGCCATGTATTTTCGATTATCAAGATATTTATCAGTGATATCTATAACTTGAATAGTCGTGTAACTCACTATTACCACGATGGCCCCGATTAATCCTGCCATTATAAATTGATCCATATTAATCATCCTTTCTGTATTTATCAATTCTTGCTTTTAAACTTTGCAACACGTATTCCTGCGCCCGGTCCTTTTGCTCTAGTGCATCCATCATATCCTCGTCACGAGTTCCCTCACATATTAGATGATGGATAATTACCTTCTCCATTTGACCTTGGCGATGTAACCTCTTATTAGCTTGTTGATATAGCTCAAGACTCCAGTTTAGCCCGAACCATATTACGTGGTTCCCGCCGTCTTGTAAGTTAAGCCCGTATGCCGTACTAGCCGGATGCGCTAATAGAATATCAATCTCTCCAGCATTCCACGCTATCTCATTATCGGCGCCCTTTAACTCACAGACTCGTAATTTAGTCTTAGCTAATGCTGCTTTTAACCGTTCACAGTCATGTTTAAAGTTGTAAAACACTAATGCAGGCTTACCGTTTAACTGTTCTACAAGTTCCATAAATGCCTCAATTTTACAGCCATGTATCTCGTGAACGTTCCTATCGCCATCATATACGGCACCGTTCGCTAATTGTTGTAGCTTTGTAGATAATGCTGCTGCACTCAAAGCTGTGATATCTTCGCCAGCTTCAATCAACTCTAATACAGATGTGCGTTCCATATCCTCATAGGCTTTTTTGGCTTTCGCATCTAACTGCACGTATTTAATATCGTTGATTACTGGAGGTAACTCCAAATAGTCACTAGCTTTCATGGATATGCATAACCCAGATATTGCCGCCATGATACTATCATTTGAATCGGATTTAGGTTTATAGGAATACACCATTTCGCGTGACCTTTGATCAGGCTCGAAATAGTAATCTCTAAATCCTGTATACGTTTTCCCTAATGACTCACCGCGGTCTAATAAATACACTTGCGCCCATAGATCGATTAATCCGTTAGGGGCTGGCGTACCGGTTAACAACACCATACGCTTGATGTGGTTATACATATAGGCTAATGATTTAAATCGCTTAGCTGTATGGCTTTTAAAAGAACTAGATTCATCCACAACTACCATGTCAAATGGCCATGCATTCTTGTAGTAATCAACTAACCACGTTACATTCTCACGATTGATAATGTAGATATCAGCTGGTGTGTTTAAAGCCTTAATGCGCTTTTTCAGGCTACCTAATACAGTAGATATCCTTAATATGCCTACGCTGTCCCATTTTCGTGCTTCTCGTTGCCATGTAGCCTCCGCTACTTTCTTAGGCGCTATGATTAATACTTTACGAATGGCGAATCGGGAGTACTTCAATTCGTATATGGCAGATAACGTGATAATCGTTTTCCCTAAACCCATATCCAGGAATAACCCTATCTTATTTTGATTAACAGTTTTATCGATACAATATTGCTGATACGCATGCGGAATAAACTGCATTACGCTTTCACCCCGAATTCTTCCGTGAATTGCTCCAAATAGCCAACCACGGCATCTGCACCTTTTAACACAAATACTTTTTGATTTAGCTTTTGAAGTTCACGGGCTTGGACACCCTGCAATCGCGAAAGTACGCCTTTGGATGCCTTCAATTCTACGAAATGGATAACACCATTTGGCCATATGACGATTCGATCAGGCACACCGACATTACCAGGGGATACAAACTTATACGCTTTACCTCCCGAACGTTTGACGCCTGCAACTAATTTTCTCTCGATATCCTTTTCTAACATTTCTCACCTCTGAAATCTTTAAACGTTAACATGTTTACATACGCGTATATGAGGGTTCAAATTAAGGCTGTAAAGGGCGTATTTTTTCTTAAAACTCTTTGTTTTGATATTTACCAGTATATAATGTTAACATTGTTAACCAACCTATATGAATATAGATAAATACTGACTTTATGCGTTAACATAGTACGTTAACATTCTCCGAATTCGTTAACATTCTAATGTTAACAAAAATACTGAGAATGTTAACGCTTAATTGAGAATGTTAACACTAAAATTTCAGTTTTGACTCGTTGATTCTAAACCCTCTTTGATGCCCATATTCACCAAATCTCATTAACTGACTTCCGCCCATTGTATACGGGGAGTCCGCCAGTATTTGATTAATTTCCCTGGTCTCGATCTTCTTCATGCGACTTGGGTCGTTACCAAAACACTCCCACCATACCTCTGCCGCACAAATACGGTCACGATATACTAACTCTTGACCCTCGGCAGGTTTAGCATTCATGCTAAGATACGTCCTCCTGGCGCTCCGACTCATCACATTCCAATTTAACGGTACTTTGATTAATAAAAACTCATTAATCAGTCCTGCTTTGGTATTTGATTCCATGTGCGCCTCTCTGGCCGCATCAGCCAATTTTAGTACGTTCGGGTCATCCTCGATAATGAGGCTTTCCCCGCTTTTATACCGATACAAGGCCTCCGCCCATAACTGGTCTACTTCCCCAGGAAGATTAACGAATATATTCTTTCGTGGAGTCGTCATTTCAAGATCAATTGGCCAAAATCGGCGATTGCCTGTAATATCTTTTAGAAATTCATATTGATTCGTGCTACCAAAGAATACACACTGCCGTGGATACTCTTGCGTACGTCGGCCATATGCTTGACGAAATACATCTACTTGACGACTTAGAAATTGCTTAGATGCATTTTCTTCAGCCCTCGAATACCCAGCCATTTCACCGGCTTCTATGATCCATTTACCTTGAATACCTTCTGCAGCTTCCTTACCTTCAAAGGTATTTAAGCCATCAGCGTACCACTTCTTGCCCATCGTGCGGATAAGAGTACTTTTACCGATACCTTGACCGCCAATAAGAATTGGCATCGTGTCATACTTGCATCCAGGCTCAAACGCTCGCGCTACTGCCGCCGTAAATGACTTTCTAGCGGCTGCACGGGTATATACATTATCCTCAGCCCCTAAGTAGTCGATGAATATGGTATCTAATCGGGCAATGCCGTCCCAGGATAACCCGTTAAGGTAATCTAGTACTTCATTAAATCCATTTTGCTCAGCGCACATAATGAGGGCATCCATGATTTTATCTTTGCCGGTGATATCATATTTATTTTCTAGGTACCACCGTAAGCCCGCATCATCTGCGTCTGTCCATATGCGAAGTCCTGGTGTTGGGTTCCATGGTAGGGCCCCTTTTGCCACGTATCTCGAACCAAATCTATCATAGGCAAGTCTACCGACAAGCGCCGGATCATGGTGCATGATTTTAAGCATGTTATCTAGCGTGTTCTTAGGTCGACCGTTCTCGTCGTACTTTAAAGTCGAGCTTTTCATCCAGTCAACGTTCGTCAACGCATTAGGGTCGAGGTCGGATGTCTCAGCGTGAGCCGATACATCCGTGATAATATCAGCAAATACATTTGATGCCGATTCTCGGGCACGGGCCATGTTGAGTTCGTTAACGACTACTGTATCTTGCATAGCTAGTTTAGACATGGCCATGTAAGATGGCAGCTTATGCCCAGGTGTCCCATCCTTAGCAGTCTCGTCTAAGCTGTGGAACTTATGCAGCCGGATAAGGTCAAATGCATTAACCAGTTGACCACTGCACGGGTCAGTATTATGGTGACTGAACAGGAATGTATCGTCATCATAGATAACCGCCCCGGCTACCGTTGAGCCAGTAACGAACGTTAAGCGGTCCTCGCTGCCGTCAACATCGACATATGCATGAGGTATGAATTTATCAATCGCCTCACGGATACCATATATTCGACAAAAGGCACCTACAATACCTGGTTTTTCTCTCGGATCAGCTTGCTTTGCAAGTAGCTGATTTTCATGCTGCGATGCTTCCTTACCTGGTACTTGTGGCCAAGAACGCACATCTCGCCAATCAGTATATTGGCTGAGCATACCGTCAGTAGATAAGAATGCCTTATCGCCTACATAATATACATATTGCGCATCATTCGGGCATGATGGCCAATACATAAGCCGAGAAGCTTCGAACGTAGTTCCATCCATCATACCAATGCCGATGAGCTCTGCCAGCTTACGAGCAATAGGCTCATACTCATCAGGTGTCATCGTTCTATCAGTAGGGACGATAACACGTAACCGTGGACGATGTACCGTATGAGAACGGGTTGAGTAGATGACATAAGCCATGCCTAGGCTGTCAATCGTGCGAGCGACGTTCTCAGTTTCCCCAGGCGATATGGCATCCATATCAAGAGTAATCAGATCACGCCCAGACACGTTAATAGCTTTACGTTGTAGACCGTTTAACGTACCACCAACAAAGCCACCTATGTCCTTTAACTTGCTTTTCTCAGATTTTGGCAATCTGTGATATTCGTCCACGGTTTCTGTTGTACGAACGGGGATTTTGAGGCGTTCACAAAACTCGGACCACAACATCTCCGTACGGGTCCATTGCTTTGATGTGCGACTCGCACCGATACTGATGGTAATCAGTTTATCGTTTTGCAAGTGTATCCCCTCCTAATCTTTCATATAATAGTCGTTAGTAAATCCTGCTGATGATAGTAGTAGTCCATCTGCCCAAGGTATATCAATTGAGAATATAGCATTAACATCATCCAATGTAGATTCTGCATTCTCCTTGTTGACTTCAAGTACAGCTTCATCGTGAATGTGCATAATAATTTGATATCCTACATCCGCCAATCGGCGCAGAGTCAAAGCTAAGCAATCACGAGCGACTGCTTGTGTGATGTTTTCGACTAATTTGCCTCCATATGTGCTTTCAGTAACCCATGCAGCATTTACCTTAGTCTTAAAATGTACAGCATCCTTACCGAATGCATTTTGCTTAATGCTTGGGCTAGGATAAAATAGCTTACGTCCGCTAGGTAACTCAATCGTCATATAACGGCAACCGTATATTGGATCAATTTCCAAACGGAACATAATGCCATGGTCAAGACCTATAGGATTTCCGGTAGTAACGGTGTATACGGCTGCATTCTCAACCGCATACCACAAATCTCGTATTCTAGGTGACGCGTTACGCCACAAATTTACGATTTCAGGTAATTCCTCCTCATGGAGTCCCATATCAAGAGCCCCCATGGCTTTTAACGCATTCACTCCGCCTTGATAGCCAAGTGCCAATTCAGCGACTTTGCCTTTTTGTCTAAGGTGTCCATTTTCGCCATGTTTAACAACGGGAACACCAAACATAGATGATGCGGATGCACAGTATATGTCTCCGCCCTCAGCGAATACTCGCTGCCGCCAATGTTCTCCCGATAACCAGGCGATAACACGAGCCTCAATGGCCGAGAAGTCGGCCACACATAATGTATTGCCTTCTTCAGCAATAATTGAGGTGCGAATTAATTGAGATAGCGTATCCGATACATCGCCATATAGAAGTTCTAACCCTTGACGGTTTTTGGTCTTAACGAGATGCCGAGCTGTGTCAAGGTTCTCGAGGTAATTTCTCGGTAGGTTCTGCACCTGGATAAGACGACCCGCCCAACGTCCGGTACGGTTGGCGCCATAGAATTGTAACGTTCCTCTGAGACGAAAATCTGAGCCCATGGCGCTATCAGTCATCGTATATTTAGATACAGATGACTTAGCTAGCTTTTTACGAATTGTAAGTACTTTAGACGCAACGTCATCAGCATCCAACAGCGCATCGGCCACAGTGTCCTTAGTTAATTTTTCAAGACTGACATTAGTATTATTATTTAGCCAATCAAGCAATTGATTGCGGCTGTTAGGGTTGCTAAGTCCTGTAATTTGATAAGCCTCATTCATCAGCATTTCGCGATTTTCTTCATCGATGTATAATGCGCCCTCAACCAATTCATGGTCGATGCGTACACCTCTACTGTTGATCTGAATGTCGAGATACCAATCTTCCCATGTATCATCAGGAACAGGGAATGCGGCTAATCTGTGATAACATTCCATCTCAGTCACAACGTCCTGACGGTTGTACTCAATGAATGCATTCCACTTATCCATATCATGTCTAGGTAGATTACGGGTACGGCCCCCATTACGTTTGGTAGGCTTACATGGTGTACAAAAGTACTTGATAAGTGCTTTCCCCGATGTGTCCTTTTTCTTATCCTGAGGTAACCCCAGGGCCTTGCCGAGTAAGGCTAGGCCCATAGGATATCCTAGGTAGGCACCGTGAATCATCGTGCACTGCCACTGATCAACAGATGTGAGTAACCCTGCACGATTTAGACACGTAATTTCAAATTGTGCATTGTAAGCGTGCTTGATTACATCTGGGTTTAATAAATCACGAATTACACTGTCAGGAATTACTCCTCCCTGCGCTAAATCTACAACTTCAACAGGACCAAAGTCGTAGGAATACGCCAATAGTAATATGGCGAAATCAAGCGATTCAGTATATTTGTACACTCCGAATGAGATATCAGTCGATGAATATGTTTCTATATCAATACTTAGATGCCTCATATCAGGCACCTATTAGTAAGGTTGACCAGTTACAGGGTTAATCCCTACAGGAGCCTGTTGTACAGATTGCTGAGGTGTCGTAGCATATGCCGGTTGTACATAACCCTGTTGAGCTGCTTGTTGTTGCACAGGTTGACCTGCTGCTACTGGAGCGCCGGTATACACATTAGCTGCGCTACCTTGATGTGCACCAAATACAGAGGATGCTGCAACAGGCATGCTGCCCAACGCTTCACCATCGCGTACCTTTTGAACAGGACCCAAACCGCATCCGATGCCAGTGGATTGATTGGAGTAGAAGAAGAATCGAACGAGTACATTGACATACATGCCGGAGTATACTTGTGTAGGATTTGTGAGAGGATTACCTTGAAGATCTACTACTTCAACTTTATAGCTAGCATCTTGTGCTGCTGTAAATACCCAATGACCTTTACATTCAGGACCAAACTCCTTACCAGATTGTGTGTATCCATCGCCGTCATGAATTGGCACTTTTGGCTGTGCAGGAACACGTGCGCCGAATTTAGTACGAGCTGATTGGATAGCAGCTTCGATAGCATTCATGAGAGCTTGGTGTTGAGCTACATCAGTTTTAGGTAAAAGAATAGTAGCTGAATATCTAGGTTTAGCACCAGGCTGTGTGGAATTTGCCCAAGGTTCTAATAGATGGCAGTAGGATACGCGAACATTTTGCAATAATACTTCAGTTGGTTGTGGAACGAATGACATAATTAATTACCTCCATTATTATCATTAGATACATTAAATATTTGCGCCGCAGTTGGTTGATTGGTAATCCGAGGGCGCTTATCGGATTCCTCAACTAGGGTAGGCTTACCTGCTTTTTTAACAATCATATCGCCTACCATATCATTAAATTGGGTTTTACCGATGGTCTTTTCCATCTGTGCCAATGTTAATGTCTTGCGTTCATATAGAATGCTTTCATCGATGCCTGCTTTGATTAAAGTGTCAATAGCAGCATCAGTGTCTTGAAATGCCCGACTACCACGACCCTCTACGGCTTTCCAGCCAGGGACTGTCACCCCATTAAGAGATTCAGTGAGTGCGTAGTCTTTCATATCCTCGAGCCAAGCAGCGACGTCTTTCCCTCGACGAAGATATTCACCGAGTTCTGTCATCGAGATAAGCCGAGGATCATGATTAGCAACTAGCGCACTGTGCAATGAGTCATTTGCCTCATATCGGGCTTTGCACTGTTGTTTCGCCCTGCAGAATCTGCACCAGTCGCCGGGTTCAAATTTACCATTGCCAGATATAGCCTCGTCTGCACGAGGTTTGACGAATGTATTACCCCAATCCAGTAATTCTGCTGTAGGGATTTCCCATTCGCTGATATTATTAACACGGGGCTGTACGATAGTCATTTTGACCGTATTGAACATATAGAGTAAGCTATACGCATCAATCGCACCAAGAGCATATAACATCATTTGCGGATTGTGTTCCGCATCAACGACCACCCCTTTTCCGTGCTTATAATCAACGATGTGCAAGGTGTCCCCAGATAGGATGATACAGTCAGCCGTGCCAAATCCATCGGGTACATAGCGGCTAAAATCAACGCGTTTTTCAATGGCTACTACTGGAGTTGCCGTGCAGCCTAACATAACACCTTTGACGTATTCAAGGTATGTTTCCGAGGTATCGTCCATTTCTGGTTGCCACAATTCATCCTTTTTGATTTTGTTGAACTTTCGAGTGTATGTGGATTTAGCCATGGCCGTGGTATACTTCTGTAGTTTTAACTCACACAGTTCGTGTGCCAGGGTTCCTTCCTTTGCATACACAGATGTACTATCGGGAAAGTTCTCCTCTAGGAGAGGGGCGGCTGTACAATGCAGCCACCGGTGTGACCCCGATGCGTTTAATAATGCATGTGATCGAGGTGCCATTAGATTCTTGCCCCCAATCCTCTAATTGCATTTACTAATTCAGGGTATCTGTCCTCAGGTACTTGACCTAAATATTGAACGCCGAATTGTGTCATTAACTGTTGCAATTCTACAGCTTTTCCAGCATCAAGCAATGGCGCAAGAGCCGCTTGAATTTCAGGCAATGTATACTTCTTAACTTCCTGAGATACAGGAGCGGTAACAGTTGTTTGTACAGGTGCGGCAGCAGTTTGTACCGGTGTATCAGTGGCCACGTTGACAGCTGGTGCGGTAACGGCTACTTGAGTAGGAGTAACTTGTACAGCTGTATTAGATGTCGCCATAGATACAGAGTCTGGTTGCATAGCTACTGTTGTAGTAGGCACACCTTGATTTGTATCTTGTGGTGTAAGATTAGATACGCACACGGACGGTGCTGCTACTGTAGATACCACTGTATCTACTATGCCAGGGGCTTTATCATCCATTGCTCTATCGCTATCTACAAAACTTTTGAATTGATTTAACACAGCTTTTAGCTGATTATATACATCTAGTACATTAACTCCTTGAACTTCAACTTTAATCATTCTTTAACTCCTCCTGAATATTAATAATTGATTGGTTATAATACGATTCTTTTAGCTCGAACCCTAAAGCCCTACGGCCCATACGAAGTGCCATAACTGGGACAGTCCCTATACCGGCAAATGGATCAAGTACGATATCATTCGGATTACTCCACAATTCGATGCATCGCGCCACCGTATCTAGCTGCAGCGGGCAAATATGACGTTCGTCCTTATTGTCACGAGCTGCTTTATAATTCAGAGTATGCGTTTGACGGATGTCAGCCCATACAGGATTAGCGTATCGTCGCCATACTTGATGGCTATACATAGGCTCCGTATTGTATTTTTGCTTTTTATCAAACAAATCTGGATCGGGCGCAGGTCTTTCAATTCCTTTGATTCCCTCAGGTTCCTCTTGACCGAAAAACTGGGTAAACCCTTCCGGGTGTGCAATAGGTTCTGGATTGTCACCAGGTTTACGCAATGTCACGATGTAATCAGGCGCCCCCATACGGCACATGGCAGAATCTTTTACAATTTGCTTATGTAAAAGCCCTAGAGCCTTTGTCCGAGTAGCCTCAATGAGAGGATCTTTCCAAATCGTGACTCGGGAATGCATCACGAATCCAGCATCCTGGAAGGCTCGAATAATGTCACCAGGAAAGTCTTTCATTCCGATAACACCGTCCCTAGATTTCGTGAGTGGCAAATCCATACAATGAACTGATACTAATCGCCCAGGCATTATTACGCGGTATAGTTCTGTTATCAAGTACTTGAAGTGCTGCCAAAACTCACCATCAGTAGATGAGTTTCCCATATCCCTATCAGAATTAGAGTAAACATACAAGCTACTAAATGGAGGGCTAAATATAGAGTAATGAACGCTATCATCAGGTAGCCCTTTTAGCACTTCTACTGAGTCGCCGTTATAAATTGCAAATCGGGACTCAATTAACTGATTTAGCACGTTCACGTTGTAAGTCCTCCTTTGCTTTCTTATTTAGCGCTTGCAGCGTTGCGACTCCAGCAAGGGCGGCTATACCTTTATTCATGCCTGCATCAATAGCTAATTTAGTTAATTTGGCTGCTTTTAACTCATTGATGTGGATGACTCTTATGTTATGATCCTTAGCATAAGCTAACTCTAGATTGCACCCGGTTGAATTCTCCCAGCCGTTGCACATTATGATTGCGTCACAACCACTTAGAAGGTCAATACACCAGCCTATGCCGGTATCATAATCAACCTTGTTATATAAATGCCCAAACATATGTATAGGTGATAGGAATATATTATGCGTATCAGTGCCAAAAGGTTCCTTTATTGGAAATACACCCATATCTTCCTGCAGCCACTTTAATACGGAGTCAGCATTCTTTTTGTTTTTAGCCAACCCTCCGAATGGATGGCTAACGTAAATTTTAGTCATATAACAGCCCTCATTTCTGCCCAGTTAGGTAACACCATCGGCACACTCGGATTGTATTCCGTTGATTCTCGTCTAGTTTTAGATAATTCGGTACGAACAGCATCACGGGTTAACGCAATCATAGCGTCCCTCATCTTTATAGCGTCCGCTTCCTTACGTTCAATGTTCGCCTTAACAGCGCCCTCTTTTTCAGAGATTACGATATAAGCATTCACTTCATGCTTCTGGCCAAATCGCCAGCATCGGCGAAGTGCTTGATAATACTGCTCGTAGCTATCAGATAGACCAACAAATATCATATTGTGGCAGTTTTGCCAGTTCATTCCGAATCCGGCGATACTTGGTTTTGTCACCAAACATTTTAGGAATCCAGAACCAAAACCTAACATCATGCCTTGCTTTCGAGTTGCCTTATCGCTACCTTTGACATCCTCTGCTAGATCAATCATTTCTTTTAGAGTGGTCGATTCATCATTAAGGTCGCACCACACTAGCCATTGCTCATTAGATGCATTGACTAAATCAGCTGCTGCTCTACACCTTGATTCAAGAGATGCTTTGCGAGCCCTGCGGCGTTCCAGTAAGGATAAAGTAGGGACATCCTCACCTGTTTTATCAACAACAATTTCATGTACGTGTAACTCAGGCAATTCGTAACCATCATCTTCATAACCCAGGGATGCCGGATTATCTAGCACTACTGCCCATGACGCCATCCACTCCCAAAAGGTATTCTCTGCATGGCCTTTTAATCGCCATTTAGCGGTATCGCTACCATCGTGCGTGAAATACATAGATAACATCTCATTACGACTCATGATGCCGAGGAACTCCGCATGATTGCCAAGCTCCATATAGTCATTCGGTGCAGGCGTTGCCGTACACGCTAGCCGATATGGCGTATTACTGAATCGATTTATTAAATCCGTACGTACTTTACCAGTAAATGACTTTAGGATACTCGATTCATCAAGCACGACACCTATCAAATTGTCGGTATTGAATCGTCCCAATTTCTCATAATTCGTAATATTAACGCCTGGCACAATATCATCATCGGATTCGCATATAGTCACAGGAATATCGAAACGTTCACCCTCGGACTGTGTTTGAGTGGCCACAGCTAGCGGTGCTAATATGAGTACGGATCCACCTGTATGTAGATAAATCTCATACGCCCAGGACAGCTGCATTAAAGTTTTACCTAATCCGCAATCTGCGAATATGGCAGCTTTACCTTTTGCCAAGGCCCATTTGACGATATCTCGTTGAAAGTCAAAAAGATGTTTGTTTAGCATACCCGCATCAATAACAAATCCATGAGATTCTGACATTTTAGACTTAGAGTTAATGAAAGCGTTATAATTCATCGACAGACGCCTTTACAGATTCATACTCAGTAAGTAACGCTGAGAATTCCGGATTATCTTTTGCAAGTAACCGATACATGGTCAAGCGCTCAGCATTCTTAGCCTTTTGTTCGAGTTTCTTTTCTATGTCCTCCAACTTAGCGCGATCAGTTTCGCGCTTATTACATTTAGAAATATCGATAACTGCAATGACCTGTTTGACTACATTTCCTTTGAAACCTTGCATCCGAACAGTATCAAGGTCTTTTGCCTTTTTCAAAACACGAGCAACGCCTAGTCCATTTCTTGATTTAACAACAACCCAATCACCAACACCAATATTGTCGATTGGAACATTTGTATCGGATTCGTAATATCTAAACCAAAATTCATCTGGGTTATGCACAGGCGTGTTATTTTGCCAGTAATAATCACTGGTATCGTAAGTAACTAATAAGAATTCCATAAGATGTCCTTTCTGTGATATAATCAACATAGAATATTATTTTTCTAATTTGAGCTTGTTGATGTTGCCGCATCATCAGGCTCATTTTTCATGCCCAAATCCTCGCATTCATCAGGAATGCAATAATCCCGCTTTTGACAGGTATTACAATTTCGCAATTTAATCACCACCTTTCAAAGCGCTTAAATCAAGCACCATCTCCGGCTGCCTATTTTCCCATGTGTAATAATCTAGGCCTGCTTCTCTTAACGCCTCTGCAGCAGCACGTCCGGTTTGAGCTTCATCAATAATTCTGTAAGCGCTTTGTCTGGCGTTGCGTACTTTTGCTAGTCGTTCCACGAATGGCTTTAAGAGTTCACAAATAGCAGCCCATTCTTTTGGCGGCTTATGATAGCAACTTTTACATCGACTAATCATACGATCTATTAAAAATTCCGAAGCCGGCATACTATACAAAATGCTATCGCCAAACCCTGCTCGCTTAATCTCTTTAGCCGCTTTCCGAGCTTCAGATAAAGCTTCTTCCAGACGTTTAAAAGCATCTAGCGACTTAATTTCTTTAGTCAATAAAGCTTCGTATTCTTCTTCAATTGCATCGGTTTTGTCAGAACTGACACGAGATACGAAGTCCCTTACCTTTTGTTTACTGATATATGGTTTTGCCATTTTCTCTTTCTCCTTTTAGTTGTAATATGGATTGCGACAGTACTCGCCGCAATTTCTTACTTGCGGGATGTATGTGACAACTTTCTGCTCTTCTGCGTCAACTTCTGCCATATCTTTTTTAAATCCGTATAGAGATAGAACCAGTCCGATTAACGATTGCAATATAAACTGTTCCCATCCTATTTGGTCGAGTTCTAAGGCTCCCATAGAGCCTGCAATGAGGAAAGTCCCCAATAACATATAGCCCATAGATTAATCTCCTTTATAACATCAACATTGATAAAATAGATGCTACTGCTGCTGCAGTTAAACTTAAATGCATTCCTGCGTCAATCCATGTCATGATTAATTCCTCCTAATGAATTCCAGCGGATTTAAACTCCGCATCAACTGCTTTCACATCCCAACCTAGCGAATGGATAAGGAATGTTCTAAACCCCTCTTTATCGATGACAAAGCTACGGGACTTCTTACCTGGCGACTGCCAGGCGTACGCGAACGGGAATCGGTCTCTTGCGATGCCCTCTCGGATAGCTGTTAGGCTAACACCGAGCACGGTCGACATTTGAGCGACCGAAATCACTTTTCTAATCATGTGCACTGCCTCTCCTTTAACTTGATTTTAATTCAAGTCCCTAGTTAAAAAAATTTGGTCAACCGTACAGCCAAAGTACTCTGCCAGTGCCACTACTTTACTAATGGCCACATTGGATATATCCTTTTCCCACGCATTATACGTAGCAACAGATATGCCAAGATCGGCGGCAACTTGCGCCTGTGTTGCCCCTTTCCGAGCTCTCAACTCGGAAATATAAAATTTGTTTGGCATTACTACCACCTCCTTATCGTGACCTCATAATAACATGAATTAAATTCAAGTGTCAATAATGAATTTGATTTTTTTTCAAGTTTACGATAAAAAATATAAAATCTAATTGAATTTAATTCAAATGCATTATATAATTAGTATATAAGTTTGGGAGATCGAGAGGAGGATATTATGAAACTTTCAGATAATATTAGGTACTTTAGGAAATTAAGAAACTTATCACAGGATGAGATTGCTAAACGGCTCGGGTATAAGTCATTTACTACTATTCAGAAATGGGAAACAGGAATGGCCGAGCCACCAGTAGGCAAATTATATGAACTGGCAGATATACTACATGTCAGTATCATGGACCTGCTAAAGGACAATTTAGATGCTGAAGAAGCGTTAACAGTGAGCACGAATTCCTATCACTACGTACCTGCATCTGTATCAGCGGGCGCGTTAACCACGATAGACGCCATTAACTTCATGCCTACTATATCTATCCCTGATTTCATGATGGGGCGCTATGCGGGCAATAAGAACATATTACTTATGGCTGTCAACGGCGAAAGCATGAATAATGTTATCCAAAATGGATCTGTTATTGCTATCTTAACAAATATAGAACTACTAGATATCCATGACGGAGATATTGTAGTTATTAAGAATGGAGGGGATTATACAGTTAAAAGATTCTACAATGATAAACAACATCAAGAATTTGTATTTAAACCTGATAGCTCGGATATGGCATTTCGGGACATCATATTTAGTTACGAGAATACAGATGACTTATACCTGATCGGTAAGGTTGTTATGTACAATGTGACTTTATAAGAGATTAATAAGGGAGATTAATAAGGGAGATAAACAATGAAATTCTATAAAATTTTATCTATCGCGGCATTATTTGCAACAGTTGCTAGTTCTTCATTTGCACAATTTATTGATGTAACCCCAGAAACGTATGATAAAATCTGGAGCACCGGGCAAAATTATAAAACTGATCGTAAACTTGAAAGCCCAATTAATTATGGGGTTGAACTTCGGAGTGGAGCTGGTGGCGCCGCGGTATTAATTACCCCAGCTACAATCACTAAATATGTATCATATTCCAAAGACGATCGCCTGATTTTTCCAGACGAATCTTTTAAGAAAGCCATACTAAACAGTAATGATTATGTATACATAGCTACATATGCACTTCATCTTAAAAATCCATTAGCGGGCACGGTAATGCCTCAACTACCATCACAACGGTTACTTATAGAAAAGGACAATCAGTATATAATCCCAGTAGCGATGGATACCAAAATCTATGATATGATGCCGCATAGCTATGCTCTTGTCTACTATGCAATACCTAAACAAATAATTATGAACCCACCGTATACTATTAAATTTATTAATGGAAATGGCGATAAAATTGAAATACCTATTACCACTGATAAATTAGCAGAACTTATGGATAAAGAAAATAAATTAGTCTATAAGACAAATGATTAATAAACGTAAAGCCCCTATCCGATACTACTCAGATAGGGGTATTTTAGGAGGTATATAATTATGGCCATGAAACGAGCCAACGGTACCGGCACCGTATATAAGATGAAACATAAGGCTTTGCGTAAGCCATATCGAGCCGTGGTGACCTTTGGATACAACTCTGAGGGTAAGCCCTTGCGTAAATCAATAGGCACCTTTGCGACGCAAAAAGAAGCGTATAATGCCCTATCGGCTTATGACGCCAACGCTCCGCAATATGAAGTCAAGGATACGACCTTTGGCCAATGTTGGGAATGGATGATTGAAGATAAGATACGTAAAGGAGTTATTTTAGAAAAAGGCGGCTATCTTTACAATAAAAAGAAGGTTGAGCATCTACTAAAAATACCTATCAAGGACATAAGACTTGCACATATGCAAGACGTCATTGACAGGTATTCAGATAAAAGCCATACAACTTTAGTACAAATTAAAACCGCTATGAAAGCAACTTTTGACGCTGCCATAAAAAATGATATCGTTGATAAGAACTATGCTGCGCTTGTAACGCTTCCTCAAAAGGTAAAGTCTGAAATCCACAAACCGTTTACCCCTGTCGAGATATTTCGTCTATGGGGGCTGGCAGAGACTGATCGAGACGCCCGAGTTCTATTAGTGTACATATACACAGGTATGCGCCCAGGTGAAATACAAAGCATTAAATTAAAAGATGTCCACCTTAAGGAACGCTATATGATAGGTGGTAGTAAAACTGCAGCGGGTAAAAACCGTATCATTCCTTTAGCGGATGCCATTTTGCCTATTATAAAAGAGTGGTATAAAATTAGCAGTTTTCAACGGAATGAATATCTGCTCCCTAAAGACACCCCTAAACATTTATTAATCGCCATCCGTACCTATCTAAATAAGCATTTTCCAGGACACCTCCCGCACGACGGACGGCATACTTGTGCTTCCTTATTAATTCACATCGGTATATCAGAAGCCACGACAAAAACGATACTAGGTCACCGGCATTCTGACGTAACGAATCAAGTATATATCCACAAAGACGTATCGGAGTTAGTAGAAGCCGTTAACAAATTGCCTAGTAAGGATAGTCTTTTATGTCAAGAATATGCATCCCTAACTTTTGCGAAAGGGTGAGCAACGGTTAAGCAACGGTGCTGATTTTTAAAAATTTAAAATAATCTTCTAAAGCAAATAGCCCCGTAAATATAAGTATTTACGGGGCTCTTAATTTCATTTTATTTGTTTATATAACATATAAAACCCTGTTATAGCTCCTATTAGGCCAAATATGACCATGCAGAGTGGTTCCGTTTGAAGCCAAGTATCCAATTTATAACCTAGCCAAATAAAACCTCCTATACAGGAGACCAGTGTGACCCCCGCTGATGTTGCCATGGCGAGGGCTTTCACAAGATCCTTATCCATATTATTTACCAAAACGTTCAGGACGACGCGCATCACCTAAGAATTCATGTCGCAACGCTTGAATGATGCGTTCAGAGGCTTTTCCGTCACCATAGGGGTTAACAGAATTAGACATCAACTTATACGCTTCCGTATTGCTCAATAATTCATAAGCGGCTTTATGTACCGCATCCTTATCAGTACCTACAAGGCGAACAGTGCCTGCTTCTACCGCTTCAGGACGTTCTGTCGTATCACGTAATACGAGAACTGGCTTACCAAGAGCTGGGGCTTCTTCTTGAATCCCACCTGAATCAGTCAAAATCAAGTAAGATTTAGCCATCAAGTTTGCAAACGGTTCATAGTCAAGAGGGTCAATTAATGTAACACGCTCCACAGAACCAAGTTCCTCTTGTACAACTTGGCGAACTTTAGGATTTTTATGTACAGGGAAAACAACTTGAATATCTTCAAATTCATTGATTAAATCTCGAATGGCTTGATATACATGGCGCATAGGTTCACCTAAGTTTTCTCGGCGATGTGTGGTAACAAGAACCGTACGTTTTTTAGGATCAAGAGCATTAATAGCTGCATCATCGAATACATAGCTGTCTTGTACCGTCGTATCAAGAGCATCGATAACAGTATTCCCTGTTACATAAAGATGTTCTGTATTAATATTTTCTTTTTTTAAATTGCTTTCAGAACTAGAAGTAGGCGCAAAGTGATACGTCGCGATCGAACCCGTCAATTTTCGATTCATCTCTTCAGGGAATGGAGAGTAAATATCACCTGTCCGTAGCCCTGCTTCCACGTGACCTACAGGAATTTCTTGGTAGAAAGAAGCCAATGCCCCAGCAAAGGTAGTTGTAGTGTCACCATGAACGAGTACCACATCAGGTTTTGCTTCTTCTAATACATCTTTAAGGCCCATCAAAGCACGATTAGTTACATCATATAGTGTTTGACCTTGGCTCATAATATTTAAATCATAGTCTGGGGTAATATTAAACAAGTTTAGTACTTGATCAAGCATATCTCGATGCTGTGCCGTAACGGTGACGATAGGTTCCATATCTGGTGCTGCTTGTAATGCTTTTACAAGAGGAGCCATCTTGATAGCCTCAGGTCTTGTACCAAAGATTGTCATAACTTTTAACATAGTTGCCTCCAACGTAGTAGGATAGAAAAAATGGGGCGCCAAGCGCCCCACAGATGGTTATTCCTTATGAGAATCATCAGTATTCTCCAAGGCTTTAGCCAATTCATCGCGATCAAAGGATATGGTATCATCCGAGTCGCTGCGTTCAATTGTAGGACGTGGTAACGGATGCCCTGCCGCATCACTATGCATGATAACGCCAAGACGTCGTGCAATATAAATACTACACAAGAAAATTACTAATACCAAAGTCGCGCCGACCCAAGCATTGACCTCTGCAACGATAACAGATACACCGCCGAAAAGAGCTGTTACTGCATACATCAACAATACAGCTTGCTTTTGTGTTAATCCTTGTGCCAATAAGCGATGGTGAACATGACCTTTATCGGGTTTAAAGATGGGACGTCCACTGATTTTACGGCGCACAATGGCAAATAAGGTGTCTAAAATAGGCAAGCCTAACACAATGGCAGGTACCACTAGAGCAATCATAGCCGCCGTCTTCACAGCGCCCATAACGGAAATAGCTGCTAATGTATAGCCTAATAACATGGATCCCGTATCACCCATGAATATTTTTGCAGGATTGAAGTTATACCGCAAGAAACCTACAGTCGCACCTGCTAAAGCAAGAGAGATACAAGCAAGATCAGTTTGACCAAGTTGCAATGTCATTGCACAAACAGCGATACATGCGATAAAGGAAATACCTGCAGCCAAGCCATCAAGGCCATCGATGAGGTTTACAATATTTGTAAAACCAACTATCCAGAAAATAGTCAATGGAATAGCCCAATACTTGAGATATACTACACCACCCCAAGGAAGGTTAATGAAATCTACTCGAATATCATAAGCCACCAAAATAGCGGCTGCTATAATTTGGCCCATTAACTTAGTTTTTGGCTCAATTTGTTTAATGTCGTCCCAAATACCAACTAGCACCAAAATGACTGTACCAAGGACAAACCCAAACAATTTATGATCATGCGGAATGGAATCGTTAAAAAGAACCGATCCCACATAACCGAGAAAGATTGCTAATCCACCAAGTCGTGGAATCGCACCATGATGCACCTTTCGAGCATCAGGCTTATCTATTGCCCCAACAGCAACGGCAAAGCGTTTTACCAATGGGGTAAGTGCAAAGGTTATGATGAGCGCTAGTGCAAAGGCCCACACATAATCGAGCACATATTCACTCATAAGACACCTCCAACAAGTAGGTTGTAAAAACGGATTAGTTCGTTAAGCTACGAATAGGAGCAGGAATTCTGCCACCACGGGCGATGAACTCGGCTGCACTATATGGACTCACTTCGATAATAGGAGCATAACCTAATAATCCACCAAATTCAACAACCTCTCCAACAGTCTTACCAGGTACAGGAATTACACGAACCGCAGTTGTCTTATTATTAATCATACCAATTGCTGATTCATCTGCAATGATAGCAGAAATGGTGTCAGCAGTAGTGTCTCCAGGAATAGCAATCATATCAAGCCCTACAGAACAAACACATGTCATGGCCTCTAATTTATCAAGTGTCAAACTACCACAGGATACAGCATCAATCATGCCTGCATCTTCCGAGACAGGAATGAATGCACCACTAAGACCACCTACGTGAGAGGAAGCCATAAGACCACCTTTTTTCACCGCATCATTAAGTAATGCTAGTGCCGCTGTAGTGCCATGACAACCACAAGAGGACAAGCCCATTTCTTCAAGAACATGAGCTACAGAGTCACCTACAGCTGGCGTTGGCGCCAAAGATAAATCAATAATACCAAATGGTTTACCTAGGCGGCGAGATGCCTCTTGGGCTACCAATTGACCTACGCGCGTGATTTTAAAAGCAGTACGTTTAACCGTTTCTGCTACAACGTCAAAGGATTGACCTCGAACGGATTCAAGCGCATGTTTTACAACGCCCGGGCCAGATACACCTACAGAAATAGCACTATCCCCTTCTGTTACCCCGAAGAAAGCACCCGCCATAAATGGATTATCCTCTACAGGATTACAGAATATTACGAGCTTAGCACAACCAAGAGCATCATTATCCTTTGTAAGCTCTGCAGTTTTCTTAACGATGATTCCCATGTCTCGCACTGCGTCCATGTTAATACCAGTTTTAGTAGAGCCCACAGCAACAGAGCTACAAACGATATCCGTAGTTGCCAGCGCTTCAGGAATAGAGTCAATCAAAATGCGGTCAGCTCGAGTGGCGCCCTTTGTTACAAGCGCAGAAAAGCCGCCAATAAAATTAACACCTACAGTTTTTGCAGCACGATCCATAGCTTCCGCCACAGGAACATAAGATGTTAAATCACTACCTCCTGCAACTAAAGAAATGGGTGTTACAGAAATACGCTTATTGATAATAGGGATGCCGAATTCTCGCTCAATATCTTCCCCTGTAGATACAAGATGTTCTGCCTCTTTTGTAATACGGTCATAAATACGGTCACATAGCTCTTTACCAGAACTAGATGCACATTCAAGCAAGCTAATTCCCATCGTAATAGTACGAACATCAAGCTTGTTATCGTGAATCATCTGATTCGTTTCTAAAATATTGTCGATAGATAACATAGTGCCTCCTATCCTACACGGTGCATGCTCAAGAAAATATCAGCATGTTGTGCACGGATTTCAACACCTAGTTCTTTACCTTGAGTCGTCAAAGCCTCTTGGATAGCTGTAAGATTTTTCATATCTTCAGACTTGGTTTCACACATCATAATCATATTGAAAACGCCATCGAGGATGGTCTGATTAATGGACATAATATTTACACCGTAGTTAGCGAGTACAGTACTAACTCCAGCAATGATACCAACGCGGTCTACGCCGACAACGGTAACAACTAATTTCATAACATCACCTTCTCTAAGCACTACAAACTATATAGCCAGTATAGGGCATTCAATAAACTATATTAATATATTATAACACATTTATTATTTTTCATGAGTGAAATCTTTATGAGTTTTCTAGTGAAAACAACATGTTACACTTCGTCAGACAAAGCACTTGTTACAATCTCTTCACCAGCAGTTAACAATGCGATAAGACCTTTATCCCCTTTATAGCTTTCACCATAAATTTTATATAAATCTTCAGTACCAGATGGACGTGCTACAAACCAGCCCGTTTCCGTTTCCACACGAACGCCATCGATAGGCATATCTTTATACAGAGAAGTAGTGCGAACATTAGTAATCGCATCACCATCTACTTCGGTAGCCGTAATGGAGCTTGCATTTAATTGTTTCAACTTAGCCTTGGCCGCCTTTGTACAAGGTGCATCAATACGACCAAATCGAGGATCGCCACACCCTACAACAAGATTATTATAGAGACGGTCAACAGTAGCCCCCATAACGGCATACATTTCCATCGCAAGGAGAGCCATTACCATGCCATCTTTATCAGTAGTCCATACGGTACCGTCTTTTTTAAGGAACGATGCACCAGCAGATTCTTCACCGCCAATGCCAATCTCACCATCGAATAATAGGGAACTAAAATATTTAAAACCTACTGGAACCTCATAAACAGGAACCTCTTTACTAGCAGCCCATTTATCAATCATAGTGGTACAAACAACGGTTTTACCGACCCCTTTATTTGTCCAACCACGAGTCGTAAACAAATAATCCGCCGCAGTCACAAGGAATGCGTTTGGAGAAGCTAGCCCATACGGACTAACGATACCATAGCGGTCATAATCAGGGTCATTCCCAACAGCGAGATCATAATTACCAATTTGTTTAATTACGTCAGCCATGGCATATTCAGATGAACAATCCATACGTACCTTACCATCATGGTCATAGGTCATAAAGCTAAAGGTCGGATCATACTCATCATTAATAATATCTAGGTTTAGATTATACCGCTCTTTAATAGCACGCCAATAACCTAGCCCACTACCACCGAGAGCATTAACGAGGACCTTAGGTTTTGCACTTTGGATTGCCTCCATATTAATGATAGAAGATAGTTCTTCTACATATAGACCTTTATAGTCATATGGAACCTGTTGGTCGGGTTCAATATTGTCGATACTAATACGTTTAAATCCTTCTAATTCACAATATGCGTGAACATATTCATTGGCACGTGTTTCAATCCATTTAGTAATCAACGTATCCGCTGGACCACCATTGGTAGCGTTATACTTAATGCCACCATTATCTGGAGGATTATGAGACGGCGTAATCACGATACCATCAGCCTTATCATCGTGGCTTTCATTATAACGAATAATAGCACGAGATATAGATGGTGTCGGCACGAAATCCATATCGGAATCAACCATTGCAGTTACACCATTGCCAGCAAGGACCTCTAGAACCGTCACAAGGGCTGGCTGAGATAAAGCATGTGTATCTTGACCGACGAAAATCGGACCTGTAGCGCCGAATTGACCACGGCCATCACAAATAGCCTGTGTAATAGCGGCCACATGTAAATCTGTAAACGTACTATTTAAAGATGTACCGCGATGGCCAGATGTGCCAAAGGATACGAGTTGTGTCGGATCTGTAATATCCGGAGCATTATCAAAATATGCATCCACAAGGGTTTGCACATCGATAATATCTTGTTCTTGTACAGGCGTACCTGCTAATTTGTGAGTCATAGAAACCTCTAATCTTATCTTGAGGGCAAGCCCTCTCATTTTACAACCTTGATATTCGATCAATTACATTAAATTATTTCCAAAATGTATGTATCATTCATAAAATATTATATTTACACATAATTAATATAAGATGACAACAGCCAGAGATTTTATCATAATTCTTTATTTTGATTTATTACAACTATTTTCATCTATATCTATTACAACATTATTGTTCGCTTCGGTAGTTCTATCTTTTGATTTCAGCTGTTTAGATATTTCCGCAGGAACAATAGGTTGAGTAAAACCTTGCCCGATAACCTCTTGGGCATCAGTAATCAAGATAAACACATTTGGGTCCGCTTCTTGAATAACCTCTTTCAATTTATTTACCTGCAGCAAGTTGACTGCAACCATCACAATTTGCTTAGGCGTCCGTGTATAGGCACCAATACCATTAATAATAGTGGCACCACGACCAACCTTATTGATAATACACTCACATACTTCATCGGTGCGATAGGTAATGATAAAAGCAACTTTACGTTGATTAAAGCCGATTACCACCTTATTTGTAATAATAGTATACACATACACACTGATAAGAGTTACAGCTACCGCTTCAAGTCCAACAACGCCGACAGCAACTAAGAGGATGGCACAGTTGATAGCGCTATTAATGGACCCCATTTGAAGGCCATAATATTTACGAACGATAAGTGCAATTGGATCAAGGCCTCCTGTATTACCACCTACACGGTAGACGATACCAAGCCCTAGTCCAGTTGTGATACCTGCCATCATAGAACTGAGTAGTGGATCCTTAATAATCATGTCATATTGCAAGAAACTAAACAGATCAATCATCCACGATAACATGAGCGTACCATACAAGGTATTAAGCACTACACGTTTACCAAGCCACTTCCAAGCAGCCCAAAATATAGGGACGTTCAAAATAACGTTCCAAGAACCAACGGATAATCCCGTTAGATAATACAAAATCAACCCTACCCCACTAATACCAGTACTAACCAGTTTGTGAGGTAGTACAAAGGCATCTAAACCAGCACCAAAAATTGCACAACCAATAGCAACTATGACACATTGATAGACAACATCTTTATACTTGGCGAACATAGCTCCCTCCAAATTGCCATTTCACTATAAATATTCTATAATGAACTAATTAAAACATACGCTGTTTACAATGCTTTTAATAATCAAACAACAGGTATATACAAAATCATCATAAACCACTTAATGGTTATTTTCAATCACTTTATAACAGTATAAAATAAACATATAAACTGCATATATTTTGTACATTACAAACGAGGCTATTATGAGTAAAAGTTTTGAGCAACTCGGTTGCAGCAAAATTAATATTGGGCTTGCTATTACAGGCAAGCGTGACGATGGATACCACGACATCGATTCTATATTTCAATCGATTCGCCTTAGTGATTCTATTTATTTCGCTAAGCATCATTCCGTAGTATTTTCTGGTGGCGCTCCCGAATTGCCTGACTACATGCAAAAACTCGTAAGCTATGGAGAAGATAATCTCGCGCTCAAAGCGTTACGCGCCATACAGGCCTATACGGGTTGTAAAGCCGGTGCCGCCATCCACCTATTAAAACGCGTTCCTATTCAAGCGGGTCTTGGTGGCGGTAGTGCAGACGCAGCAGCCATGTTATTAGGTCTCAACCGCTTTTGGGACTTACGGCTCACACAAGAGGAACTTTTAAATATTGGTGCCTCACTAGGATCTGATGTGCCGTTCCTACTACAAGGTGGTACAGCTCGCGGAACTGGTCGTGGCGAAGTGTTAACCTATAGCCAATCGCCAGAAGCACATTGGCTATTACTAGTAAAGCCAAAGGTATCTATTTCTACAGCGGTTGCTTATGGTCGCTTCAACGGTAAATCTAATGCCACCGCAAAAACAATCGATACCGTTCTGAATCATCTTCAGAATAATGATTTACAATCTGCTTTCACTAGTAGCGCTAATACTTTCGAAGAATTATTATTCCCAGATCACGAAGAACTAGGAATATGTAAGGAGTTTTTCACCAACCGTGGTTACCCAACCATCATGACAGGAAGCGGTCCTACGATGGTAGTATTACTTAACAAACCTATGGAAGCCTTACAATTACAAGAAGAGATTAAAGCAGCTGGTCATGATTGGCTGTCACTCATTACTAAAACATGTACACAGGAGGACTTAGTATGACAAAACGGTTACAACCTATACGACTCGATGCGTATAAACCACTAAGAGAAGTGGTAAGTGAAACATTGCGTCAAGCCATCCAAGATGGGGTGTTAAAACCTGGGGAGCGCCTCATGGAAATTCCCCTTGCCGAAGAGTTAGGTGTAAGTCGTACCCCCATTCGTGAAGCCATACGTAAACTTGAACTAGAAGGCTTTGTCGTTATGGTTCCTCGTCGCGGCACCTACGTTGCCAACATATCTTTAAAGGATATTACGCAAGTATTTGAAATCCGTTCTGCCCTGGAAGAACTTGCGGCAGGCCTTGCAGCAGAACGCATTACAGAAGAGGAAATCGAAACGCTGGAGAGAATGCTTGTAGAAATCGGCGATCATATGGAAAACAAAAATATGGAATCCGTTGTGGCTGCGGACGTAGAATTCCACGAAGTCCTCTACCGCGCATCTCGTAATGAAAGATTAGCAGACATCGTTCACAACTTGCGAGAGCAAACCTATCGCTTCCGTAGTTTTTCTATGAACCAACCAGGTCGTCTTAGAAAAACTTGGGAGGAACATCGTCAATTAGTGGAAGCCATTGCCTCTCACAATGCCGCACAAGCTCGTAAACTAGCTCGAATTCACATGGAACATTCTGAACAAACCTTGTTGCAAGGAATGGAAGAGTCACAAGAATTTACTAAGGCATAAAAAACATCCTACAAAATACTATATAAAGCAAAATCCTTCCTATTTGTGAAGGATTTTTGTTTTACATAGTCTATAGAAATTGATACAATATCATTGATTAGTATGAAATATGGATTTTTTATAAGAAAGGGAGTTTTTATGGAAGCAATGCTTAATGATGCTATATCCACCATAAACGGTTATTTATGGAGTTATTTCATCATTTTTATTCTCATCGGCGCAGGTCTCTTCTTTACGATGACAACGAATTTTGTACAAATTCGCATGATTAAAGAAATGATTCGCCTCGTAATTAACGGCGCAGGTAGCTCTACAGAAAAGAACCATGTATCCTCATTTCAAGCATTCTGTGTTAGTACCGCATCTCGTGTAGGTGTTGGTAACATCGCAGGTATAGCTATTGCCGTTGTACTTGGTGGCCCTGGTGCTATTTTCTGGATGTGGGTTATCGCACTCATCGGTGCTGCCACTGGCTTCATCGAATCTACATTAGCACAAATCTACAAAGAACCTGTTGCTAAGGGCGGTTTCTATGGCGGACCAGCTTACTATATTCGGTATGGTCTAAACAACAAGGCATTATCTATTCTATTTGCTATTTTAATCAGTATTACCTATGGTTGGATTTACAATTCTGTACAAGCCAATACATTGGCTGCATCTCTCCAGGTATTCAACCTTGATGTGTCCTATACAGGCGCTGTAGTAGCAGTCCTTCTTGGTATTATCATATTCGGTGGTATCAACCGCGTTGCAAAAGCATCTGAAATCATTGTTCCTATCATGGCGATTCTATACATTGCTACTGCGTTATTTGTGGTAATTATGAATATCACCCAATTCCCACATGTAATCTATACTATTTTCTCCTCCGCATTCGAGCCTGTTGCAGCAGGTGGTGGCTTATTAGGTGCTACTGTTATGAATGGTATCAAACGGGGGCTCTTCTCTAACGAAGCCGGTGAAGGTTCTGTTCCAAACGCAGCCGCTACGGCAGCTGTTAACCACCCTGTGGAACAAGGTCTTGTACAAGCATTCGGCGTATTCCTTGATACATTCATCATTTGTACAGCTTCTGCTTTCATCGTACTCATCGTGGGTGATTACAGCACTACAGGTCTAACAGGTATTGCTCTTGTACAACATAACCTAGCTCAACAACTTGGTTCTTGGGCGCCTACAGCCGTAGCCATTTTCATCGTTATGTTCTCCTTTAGTTCCTTAATTGGTAACTATTACTACGGTGAAATCAATATCAGCCACTTAACAAACAAACGATTCTACCTACATTTGTTCCGTATTGGCGTAATTCTTATGACATTTGTTGGCTCTGTTGCCTCTCTAGATCTCGTATGGAATCTAGCCGATTTATTCATGGCTTTCTTAGTATTAACTAACGTAAGTTCCATCGTACGCATGGGGCGCACAGCAGGTCTTGCCCTTGACGACTATATCAAACAACGCAAAGCAGGTATTGAAACGCCTGTATTTAACCGTTCCATCCTAAATCACACATATGGCATCGTATGGTGGGGCGATGGTCAAACTACAGACTCCTCCGTACCTCCTACTCCGATTGAAGATACAGTGGAAAAATAAAATATATTGACCTATGAGGCTGGTGAAAGTATCTTTCACCAGTCTTTTTCGTATAATCTTTAAATTCGTATAATCTTTAAAATACTTTATTAATACATACAGATGGGTCTATATTCTTCGGAATATAGATTTTTATTTTTTGTAAAAGTATCCATTTTCATAGATAAGACTATCCTCCACCAAGAGATTTTAAAGTGACAGATATCACAGTAACCATCTATATTTTTCCTACTTTTAAAGGTCAAAAACTATAGAATATATTTATAAAAATATAAAGGGTATTCTATTTATAATGTCGAATACTTAAGTATGTGAAAAATTAGCACTAATTAATTTACTCTGTTATCCGGGAGGTAATTATGAGCGGTTATAACCCATATGAAAACATGTTAAACACATTAGACGTAGCAGCTGAAAAGCTCGGCTATACTCGTAGTGAATACGAAGTATTGCGTCACCCAGAACGGGAACTAAAAGTAGCAGTTCCTCTTCAACTAGACAATGGCGAAGTTCGCGTATACGAAGGCTATCGATGCCAACATTCCACATTGCGTGGTAGTGCTAAGGGCGGTCTTCGCTTCCATCCAGATTCCGACGAAAACGAAGTGCGTGCACTTGCGGCATGGATGACTATTAAAAACGCTATCGCTAACATTCCTTATGGCGGCGGTAAAGGGGGCATTAAAGTCGATCCAAAAACTTTAAACCCTCGTGAATTAGAACGCTTAACTCGTAACTTCGTACGTCGTATTGCACCTATCATTGGTGTTAATACTGACGTTCCTGCTCCAGACGTAAATACAAATGCTCAAATCATGAGCTGGATCGCTGACGAATACAGCACATTAAAAGGCGAATGGAGCCCAGGTATCGTTACAGGTAAACCAATCGAAGTAGGCGGTTCGTTGGGCCGTAATGAAGCGACTGGTCGCGGTTGTCTCATCGCATTGCAAAGCTACCTCGCTAAGAAAAACTTAGATATTAAAAACCTTACAGTTGCAGTTCAAGGCTTTGGTAACGTAGGTTCCGTAGGTGCTCGTCTCATCGCACAAGCAGGCGCTAAAGTTGTGGCTATCGGCGACGTAAGTGTTAACATCTACAATCCTAACGGTCTCGATGTAGAAAAAGCATACGAATATGCTAACTCCCATGGTCGTTCCCTAGAAGGTTACAGCGAACCAGGCATGACTACAATTGGACCGCAAGAGTTATTGGCTCAACCAGTGGATGTATTGTACATGGCAGCCCTTGAGAACCAATTAAATAAAGACAACATGGAAAATATCCAAGCTAAGATCATCTTGGAAGGAGCTAATGGTCCTACTACTAATGATGCGGATAAATACTTTTATGAAAAGGGCATCGATATCATTCCTGATGTGCTTGCTAACGGTGGCGGCGTAGTTGTATCCTACTACGAATGGGTACAAAACAAAGCAAGCTTCTACTGGACTGAAGAAGAGGTTAATGAAAGATTAACTAAAAATATGCAAAATAGCTTCGAAGCTGTTTGGGAAATGCAACATAAATACAATGTACCACCTCGTCAAGCAGCGTACATGGTTGCTCTTGAACGACTCGTAGTTGAAACTAAATGGCGTGGCTACAACTGTTAAACTCCTATACCTCCATACATATTAGCCATGAAAAAGGCGTAAGCTCAATGTGAGCTTACGCCTTTTTATTTACCTATATACATAATCGAAACATCTCTTGAGATTCAATTATTTACTTAGTTTTGTCAATAAAACCACTTATTATTTAAAAGCACCTAATAAAGCAACCACACTAGGACGTCTCATCAAAGCTTTCACCAATACAGAACCAAGAATCGCTGGAATAGTTTGACCTACGATAAGATTCAATACTAATGGCCAGTACGGTAGACCAAGTAATGGGCTGAGCCACAATGGCACACATAGTGCAGGCACAAAAACAATGGGAAGCATTGCCCACCAAGCACTAAGGCCAAGCTTGCGCATGCCTACGATGATGCCTGTCGTTACTACACCGACACCAAAGCCCCCTATCATATCGAAGATACCAAGACCACCGAATAGGAAGTTAGAAATGAGGTTGCCAATCCCCATGGGA
>OGEC01000080.1_pt1 | contig 81706 bp, 60 predicted proteins | sample 1570551 | NCBI WGS metagenome assembly OGEC01 (sample SAMEA2582127, study PRJEB24529) | metagenome | biome: Human gut stool | place: China | collected 2011 | reverse complement strand
CTAAAAACGAGAGATAACTCAAAACGAGTTGTAATCTCGAAAAAAATCCGTGCCTAAAAACGAGAGATAACTCAAAACGAGTTGTAATCTCGAAAAAAATCCGTGCCTAAAAACGGGATTTACTCAGCAACCTGCTCAGCACGATCATCTACGTTCTCACCCTCTGTAGGAGCGAGAGTAGCCTTGAAATCGGTGATGCCGTACTTAGCGAGAATGTTGTACCACTGGAGGAGCTTCTTGATATCGCTGTCGTGAACACGGTCGCGATCGTAGTTAGGAAGAACCTCAGCAAAATAAGCGTGGAGCTCAGCAACAGGCGCCTTCTTGTAGTTGAAAGTGCTAGGCTTGCCCTCTTCCTTCTTGCTTACGCTGTCGAGCACTTCCCAGAGTGGCACCTCATCAGCGTCTGTATACATAGCGATGTCACCAAGGCTTGTTACGCGGTCGGTAGCGAAAGCTGGGATACGCTTGTGAGTCTCATCGAGTGTTTCTACGATGAGGTTTCTGTTACCTCTTGATACCAATTTATAAAGGCCTGGTTTGCCTGCAATTGAAAGGATTGTTTCCATTGTCTTTTCTGTTATTCTTTATTATTAATGATATCCAATAATTTTCTTACCTGTGCATCGATATCCTGCTCGCCATCGTTCACGATTTCGAAATCGGAGCGGGCTGCAAGTTCTTCCTGCGGCATGACGGCATCTATCCACTGCTGCGCCTTCTCTGCCGGGATATGGTCGCGCTGCATGATGCGCTGGATGCGGACCGGGACGGGAGCCGTTACGCAGACCACGAAATCGAGGTGGATACGGCGGTAGAAACCGCTATCGAAGAGGATGGCACTCTCCATCCACTCATAGCTGCTCTGCTCGAAATCGCGCGCCACAGCCGGATGAACCACATCGTTGACAGCCTGCTTGTTAGCCTCGCCAGCCAACAGAAACTGAGCCAGCACGGGCTTCTGCAAAACGCCCTCTGCACTGTAAACCTGCTCGCCCACCAGCTTCTTCAAGCCAGCCTGCAAGCGGGCATCGGTACGCATGAGTCGCTTAGCCTCAGCATCGCAGTCGTAAACCCGGATGCCCTGTTTCTCCAATATCCGGCACACATAGCTCTTTCCGCTACCTATACCACCCGTTATCGCAATCTTCATCATAGTAGAAAAACTATCAACTATAAACTATCAATTATCAACTATCATTGCTGTTCCAGCAGATAATCTACCGTTTCCAGGTCGAGATGCGCCTTGCTCACCGAGCGCGGCACGCTGCGCAACTGGAGTTTGCACTTGTCAGAAGGGTTGTTAGCCAGATCGTTATAATCTACTACCACCTTAAACTGGCTCGGCTTGATGGTTCTGAAGAGGCTGGCTCCGATGGTGAATCTTACCGCCACTTTAGAAGGGAAGGTACGGAGCACCATGTTATCAGGCATGTTGATGGCCGTAACAGGCACATCGACCGACTCTTCGGTAAGCACATCAGGATATACCGCCAGACGCACCATCTGAGGCACAATCTTCATGCCACGTATCTTCTTGATAGGCACGCTGCGATGAATGGTATCCTGCAGGTTGCGCAGGTTGAACGGCTCGATTTCTACCGATTCCAACTCATCGAGCTGCTTCTTGTTGGCATAAACCGTAACCGTAGACGGCAGGAATTCGGTATGTGCCAGATAATAGCTCTTGCTGGTTGTAATCTTACCTCTGAACACCACAGGCACTCGCTTGGAAGAGCCGTAGGTGAAGAAGAAATCGTATTTTGCCGGCTTGATGGAGATCAGTTTGGTAGAGCCATAGAGCTGGGATGCCACCTGTTTCTGCACATCAGCCATCGGAATCTGTCCCGTTCCCGTTTCCTCGTCGGCATAATTGGCAAACCGGAATGTGAGCGGATGAATCTTGCCTCCGTAAGCATAGGTAACGAGTGTGAATCCCTTATCGCGCACCGTAATATGCACGGTATCAGGGAGTTCGCCGGTTATCACCGCATTGCGGGGCACGCCGGTTAGCTGCACAGGAATATTGAATTCTCTCTCGGTAGTCTCATTGAGCGTCATCATCAGCCAGAAGATGCCGCTGAGAGCGAGAAAGAACAAAAAAATCAGAAACTCCTTATTCAGACCACTGAACAGGAAGTTTCTGACAGCTTTTAATATGCTCTTGATACTATGCATTAGGTGTCTGACTAGCTGCATCAGCAAACACATAGCCCTTAGCTACAGTGATTACCACGCCACGAGCTATCTCAACATCAACCGTGCCAGCTTCAAGATCAACACGCTTAACAGTGCCATAAACACCGCCGCCAGTAACAACCTTTGTACCCTCTGCCAAAGCATTCTGGAACTTGCGGATTTCCTTCTGCTTCTTCTGCTGAGGACGGATCATAAAGAACCACATGATAGCGAAGATAGCTACCATCATGATGAGAAAACTCATGCTGCTACCACCGGCAGCTTCTTGCAATACTAAATTTGTCATGTCGTTAAAGTATTATCTATTATTATTTTATGTTCTATTATATAAATAAGGTGTGGCCAGCAAGAAAGGCCTCCGTTATTTACTCACCCTCGCCCGGAGCGCGGTGAATGCGCGGACGACGGCCGGCTGGGTGCTGGTTGTCTGGGCGCTGTTTGCCGGCATGTTCGCCGTGCTGTGCATGCTGATGCTGCTTGCGCTCAGGCATCTCCTTCTGGATGAGGTTGCGGCTGATGAGCTCGCGGCAGATGCTGTCGAGCATACCGTTAACATAACCGCCGCTGCGAGGAGTGCTGTATGCCTTGGCAAGTTCTACATACTCGTTGATAGTGACGGTAGCCGGGATGCCAGGGAAGTTCATCACCTCGGCGATGGCAATCTGCATGATAATCACATCCATATAGGCAAGACGTGAGAAATCCCAGTTGCGCAAAGCCTCGCTCATATAGCGCTGGTAGGTATCGCAGTTGAGGATGGTAGCACGGAAGAGCTTGCGTGCAAACTCTCTGTCTTCAGCATCCTTATATTCCGGCAGCAATTCCTGCTTGGCCTTAGCTTCCGGGTCGAAACGCTTGATAGTCTTCAATACGAAAGTATCTATGATATCCTTGTCATCGTTCCAGTAGAGGCTCTTCTCCTCGAGGAATGCATCAAGATCTTCATTATTCTGAATGAACTGCTTGTAGATGCGGCGCCATACCTCACGGTCGCGGCTGTACTCGTCGAGATCGGCGAGTTCCTCATCAATAGCACCGCTGACATAATCAGCATAGAGATCACTAGACGTAATCGCAGTATACACTTTGCGCACCATTTCGATATCCTCATCCCAGTTGGAATGCTTAACATCTATCCATTCGAGCAGCATCTTGTTCTCTTCGAGCTGCAGAGCGAACTTATTGAATGCGAAACGTGGTGAAGGTTCCTGCTCACCTTCTCTCTTGGCACGAGCTACATCTACATCGTAGCGCTTGCGTGCCTCCTGGGTGATGGCAACGATGAGTTGCAACATGTAGTTGTACAAATCGTATGACTTGGAGAGACTAAACATCAGCTCCTTCTCAGCGTTCTCCATGTTATGATCGCTGTTTTGATAGTATGCGTAGGTTAACTGCACAATCTTACGTCTTATCAAATCCCTATTAATCATTCTCTAATGTTTTTAAAAGATTCATTTATTAAATTACCTAATACGCTTGCAAAAATACACATTAAATAGGTAATAGACAAGAAAACGGGCAAAAATTTCAGTTTATTTAAGCAAAAAATTGTATTTTCAATATTTTTTCTGCATGTAGAACATGTTTTTCGGCAAAAAGTTTGCTCATTCCAAATAATTTTCGTAATTTTGCACCCGCTTTAAGCAAAGCTAATCCGTGTGATGGCGAGTTAAGGCACATTTTTTATTAATAACTTAATTTAGAGTAACACAAAATGAAAGAGATTAATGTAACAGGTCAGAAGCGTACAGACCTTGGCAAGAAAGCTTCTAAGACATTGCGTAAGGAAGGTTTTATCCCATGTAACCTTTACGGTGAGAAGAAGGGCGAGAACGGTGCTCCTGAGGCTTTGTCATTCGCAGTTCCATTCGCTGAGTTGCGTAAAGTTATCTACACTCCTCATGTATACGTTATCAACCTCATCATCGACGGTGAGAGCCACACAGCTATCATGAAGGAGATCCAGTTCCACCCAACAACAGACGCTCCTCTGCACGTTGACTTCTACGAGGTTAACGACCAGAAGCCTATCACTATCGGTATTCCAGTTAAGTTGACAGGTCTTGCACAGGGTGTACGTGATGGTGGTCGTATGAACCTCTCTATCCGTAAGATCAACGTTACAGCTCCTTACCAGGTTATCCCTGAGCACCTCGATATCGACGTTACAGAGTTGAAGATCGGTAAGAGCATCAAGGTAGGTGACCTCTCATTCGAGGGTCTCGAGTTGGCTACAAGCAAGGCTGTTGTAGTTTGCTCTATCAAGATGACACGTAACGCTCAGCTCGCAGCTCAGGCTGCTGATGATGCAGAGGCTTAATCGCTGAGTCATCTAGAGATTTTACGAACCTGAGTAAAGCATTATCAAACATTGGATAAATATTTGATTTGTGGGCTTGGTAACCCTGGCGATGAATACGCCGGCACCAGGCACAACACAGGATTTATGGTATTGGACGCTTTTGCTAAAGCGTCCAATATTCATTTTGAGGATAAGCGATATGGCTTCGTAGCCGAGACTACGCTCAAGGGAAGAAAGATTTTCCTGCTCAAACCTACCACATTCATGAACCTCAGCGGTAATGCGGTAAGATATTGGCTGAATCAGGAAAAGATTGACCAGAGCCGACTGCTCGTTATCAGCGATGAGCTAGCCCTGCCTCTGGGTGCTTTCCGACTGAAGGCGAACGGCAGCAACGGTGGCCATAACGGATTGGGACATATCCAGCAGCTTATCGGTCAGAACTATGCCCGCCTGCGCATGGGCATCGGCAACGATTATCCGCGTGGCGGCCAGATAGACTGGGTGCTGGGCAAATATACTGAGGAAGACATGAAGCAGCTGCAGCCAGCCATCGACCTGGGTGTAGAGATCATCAAGAGCTTCGTATTGGCTGGTATCGACATCACCATGAACCAATACAATAAGCTAGGAAAGAAGTAATCATGAAAGAATCAGCAAGAATAGACAAGTGGCTCTGGGCTGCCCGCATTTACAAGACCCGCAGCATTGCTGCCGATGCCTGTAAGAATGGCCGCGTCATGGTGGGAGGCGTAACGAGAAAGCCTTCCTTCATCATCAAGCGTGGCGATGTGGTGAGCGTAAAGAAAGCCCCTATCACCTACTCTTTCGAGGTTCTCGACTGCATAGAGCAGCGCGTAGGCGCCAAGATGCTGTATGGTGTCTATAAAAACGTAACCGACCCTAAGCAATACGAGCTCCTGGAGATGAGTCGCATCAGCGGATTCGTAGATAGAGCAAGAGGCACTGGTCGCCCAACAAAGAAGGAACGTCGAGCCCTGGACGCCTTCGTAGATCCAGCCATGTTTGGATTTGACGAAGAAGGATGGGACGAGGATGAAGAATAAAAAAGAGGATTGAATTTACGATATAAAGTAATTCAATCCTATTTTTCTTTAATTTCTGAGCTTTGGCATGTGGTTCTGGAATGCAAGAAAACGGAAAAAAAGATCTAAAAACATTCTATATGGTAACAATTTCGTATTTTTTCGCCCGATTTTAGCAAATAATCATTAATTTGTTTGGACTCTATTGTAAAAAATTATATCTTTGCACCCGAGAGATGATGGAAAGGCATGATAAATGGCTACCTCATTTTCAGCTTTATAGTAACATACTATTTCAAAAGCTACGAGAATATTAACAGTTTTAAATTTATAAATTGAAAGAGTTATGAAAAAATTATTTGTTATGGCAGCTATGGTGCTGTCTTCAGTAGGTGCTTTCGCACAGCAGGCTGCAGGTACAACAACTATTCAGCCTAAGGTAGGTTTGAACGTTTCTACTATCGCTGACGGCGATTGGAAAGCTGGTTTCGCTGCAGGTGCAGAATTGCAGTATCAGGCTACAGACAAGGTAGGTATCGCTGTTGGCGCTCTCTACTCTGCTCAGGGCACAAAATCAGACCATGTAACTTGGACTCCAGGATATATCAACGTACCTGTAACATTGAACTACTATGTAGCTCAGGGTCTCGCTCTCAAGGCTGGTATTCAGCCAGGTTTCATGGTAGGTAAGGATGATATGCCTGACGAGGTTCTTAAGACATTCGACCTTTCTGTCCCAGTAGGTCTCTCTTATGAGTATTCTAACTTTGTATTCGATGCTCGCTACAACATCGGCTGCACAAAGGTATTCAAGCACTCAGACGAAGGTTACAACAACGTAATCCAGATTACTGTAGGTTACAAGTTCGCTCTCTAATCGAGAACTCTTGATAAGACAAAATAACAATCCCCGTTCTTCATTACGAAGAGCGGGGATTTCTTTTTTTCTCGTCATATCTGTTTGAAATAAGCCTCACGTAAACATGGAGTGAGGCTTACTATCGCTTTAAATGAAGCTTACTTCATTTTCTTTTCTAGAACATTCTACCGCCTGGACGACCACCGCCAAAACCGCCATTGAAAGGACGGCCATGGAAGTTTGGACGGCCACCAGGACCACCAGGACCTTCAGGTCCACCCCTACGGGCATCCTTGCCTCCGAAGAGATTCAGGCGGTAAATCACGTGCAGCATCGCATAGCTGTTGATGGCATTATACTCCGTATCCGTGCGGGATGTAGCAGAAATGGCACGAGAGAAGGTGCTCTGCTGGCGGAGAATATCATAGAACTGCAGCATGATGGTAAGAGGCTTGCCCTTCAGGAAACCCTGAGAGAGCTGCGCATTCCATACAAACTCATCCGTATTCATGCTGCTGTCGCTATAACCGCGGCGGCTGCTGATAGAGAGGCTTGAGTTCAGACTGGTACCCCAAGGCGCTGTAAGCGTCATGCTAGGACCATAAGAGAACTGCCAGGTATTGAGGTTGCTGTTAGGCTGCAACTTGTTTGTAGCATGGTTATAATTCAATGTTCCATCGAGCGAAAGCTCCAGCCAGTTATTGCGATAGCTGAAAGAGAGGCGCTCTCTCCAAGTAGTACTGCGGGTGGTATTCTTCTGGGAATCAGACTGCTTGTCGAGGCTCAGATAACTCACGTAGTTGTTGTAACCCAAGTAGGTATCGGTATTCAAGTTCCATACACCGGCACTATCGATAGAGCAGTTGAACATAAAAGCTCCCATCACATTCCAGTTGCCATTGATATTCTCAGGTCGGGTGATTCTACCACCAGTCTTCTCATCGTAGGTCACCTTGTTGCTGATGCTATTGTTGGTGGTAGAGAAGTTGATGAAGGTCATGACACCCTTGTTATGGTTCTGCACGAAGTTGTTGTAGAACAACCGGAAGTTCTGGGTGAACGATGGCTTCAAGCCAGGGTTACCCTTCGAGATGTTCAGCGGGTCGCTGTTATCTGTGATATCAAGCAACTGAGAGATGCTTGGCTGAGAGGTGGTACCACGGTAGTTCACGCGCAGGTTGCTCATCTTGGAGAAGCGATAACGGAAATCGAGGGTTGGACTGATATTCGTTACGTTGCGAACGGTATCTACATGCACTCCCTGATAATCCTGGATATACTTCGACTGCTGTGGCTGAACCATCACACCGAAGTTCAAGTTATACTTCTGACGGACGAATCGCATCATCACCTGGATATCGTGATTGTAATTGCGATACTCAGAGAAACGGCTCTGATCATCATCCTTGTAATCTTCGAGATGACCGGCAAACGGATTCAGGTAACTATCCCAACCACGGTACTCCTGATCACCACTCATAGCATACTTGCTGAAATCGTAGGTGCTGCGGTCGCTCTTGGAGTAACTGTAAGTAAACTTATAGCTGAACTGCAGGAAGGTGGCCTTCCAGAGTGGCTCACTATAGGTCAACTGCCCCGCATAACTGTAATTCTTCGAAGGAGTCAGGTTGTAGCGGTTGGTCTGATAAGTAGAATCCTTACCCTCCGCTGTCTGTACCAGATAGAGTTTGGCATTGTTGAGCGAGATGCTCTTGCTGTCATTATCCGTATATTTGGCATCCACACGGAAGGTGATGTTGCGTCCCTTGTTGCCCAACTTGCGGTTCACCTGCAGCATACCCCTGATATTGTTATTATCAGAATAGGTGATTCCGTTAGTCAACTGACTGTTCACCATAGCCCCAGCCTTCTCCAACTCATCAATACCTTCCTCAGAAAGAGGGTCTTTGGTGGTAATGGTATAAGGATCCTTGTTGTAAGAAGCCGACTGGCTGCCACTCAATCCATCGCTGGTACTCCAGGAGATGGAAGGACGGAAGAGGATATTGGTCATGGAATCAGGCATCCACTCCAATCGGATGTTACCATTCCAACTGTTGCTGCGGGAGAAATTCTGGCTCAGGCTATTGCTGAACGAAGAGCTGCTACCCATGAAGTTCTCGCTGGAACGACGGCTCCAAATATCGCCATCGCTGTGATTCCAGCGAAGTGAAGTATTGAACTTGAATTTATCTTTCAGTTCGTAATTGTAGTTGGCGGCAATCATCTTGCTGGCATTCAAACCGTTAGCACCTCCGAAACCTCTGCCAGGGCCACCGCCTCCGAAACCACGGTCGCTGGTGTTATTGGCATTGGCAAAGAGCATGAATCGGTTGTTATCATTGAAATAACCGCCCATGCCACGCATATTGTAGCGGCTCTTGTTGCCCACGCCCAGGTCGATGTTGGAAATCAAACCCTTGTTCATACCCTTCTTCACACCGAAGTCGAGCACGGTCTGCTCCTCACCGTCATCAATACCGGTCACCTTAGAGAGATCACTCTTCTCATCGTATGCCTTGATTTTCTCGATGATGCTGGTAGGCAGGTTTTTCAAGGCAGTCTTGGTATCGCCCGTCATAAACTCCTTGCCATCCACGAGAATCTTCTTTACCTCCTTACCATTAATCTTGATAGTACCATCATCGCTCACCTCTGCACCCGGCAGACGCTTTACGAGTTCCTCTACTACAGAACCTTCCGGTGTGCGATAGGCAGAAGAATTGTACACGAAAGTATCCTCCTTCAGGGTTACCTTCTGAGCCATGGCTGTTACCACTGCGCCTTTCAGCATGATAGCCTCAGCACCCAGCACAATCTTACCCATAGCCAGATCCTTGTTATCAGAAATTTGGATACGCTTCACGGTAGACTTGTATCCTACGCTCGAAATCTTGAGCAGATACTTGCCATTAGCCGGAGCGGTGACATGAAAGAGTCCGTTCTCATTACTGATGGCACCAGCTACATACGTGCTGTCGCTCTTAAGCAATTGAACAGTTACCTGCTCAATGGCTTCCTTGGTATCGCGGTCTGTAATCTGACCGGATATCAGTCGCTGTTGAGCAAAGGATGCTATTGCCATCAACAGCAGCAGCATCGTCAGAATCGATTTTTTCATTCTTATTTTTATTTGTTATTATTTCCAACTATGAGTGTTTTCACACATAATCGCTATGATATTCTATTATCATTTTTGTTACTCGATTGTTTTGACGCGTTAAATACACCAAGGTTTAATGCATTCTGAGATAAAAAACGCAAATTTAGCAACTTTTTTTTTGTATTGTCTCCATTTTAGTGTATCTTTGCACAAAAATTAATACGTTAGAATGTTATGGAACAAAGAGTAATCATATCAACCCAACTGGAAAGCGAACTGGTAAGTGCACTTTCTGAGTGTGAGCACGACAAGCTTTTTGTGCTTACTGATACTACGACATTGGAACTATGCATGCCTATATTGCAGAATTTTTACTGCATGAAGGAAGCCCATATCATCACTATTCCGGCTACCGACAGCCATAAAGACATCGAAAGTCTGATGATGGTATGGAAAGGACTGCAGGAAGGAGGAGCTTCACGCCACTCCTGTATGATTAATCTAGGCGGCGGTATGGTAACCGACCTGGGTGGCTTTGCTGCCAGCACTTTTAAGAGAGGTATCAACTTTATCAATATCCCTACCACCCTGCTGGCTATGGTAGACGCATCGGTAGGTGGAAAGACAGGCATCAACTTCGGCGGACTGAAGAACGAAGTAGGTGTGTTCAACGATTCTAAGTTCGTTATTCTCGATACAGAATTCTTAAAGACGCTCGATGCAGAAAACATCTGTTCGGGCTATGCAGAGATGCTGAAACACGGTCTGATTTCTACAGAAGCAATGTGGGAAGAACTGGTCAGTTTCGACCTCGACAAGCCTGATTTGAAGCAGTTGCAGCGCATGGTAGGCGACAGCGTGAAGGTAAAGGAGCGCATTGTAGAGCAGGATCCTCACGAGCAGGGCATCCGCAAGGCGCTGAACCTGGGGCATACTTTCGGTCATGCGTTTGAGAGCTGGGCATTGAAGCGCAAGCCTATCCTGCATGGTTACGCGGTGGCATTCGGGCTCATCCCTGAACTCTATCTGAGTGTTGCCAAAACCGGATTCCCTACAGAGAAGATGCGCCTGACCGTAAACTTCATCAAGGAATTCTATGGTACACTGGATATTACCTGCGATGACTATGATGAGCTCATCGAGCTGATGCACCATGACAAGAAGAACCAGAATGGCATCATCAACTTCACGATGCTGGGTGGCATAGGCGATATCCGTATCAACCAGACAGCTACGACAGAAGAGATCAAGGAAGCACTCGACTTCTTCAGAGAAGGATAATTCAGCTAAAGAATATTTCTTCAGAGAAGGATAATTCAGCTAAAGAATATTTCTTCAGAGAATCCTTTTAAAGAAAGATAGAGCGCTTCGGCTTTCCGGTTTCGGTAAGCGGGAGCTGGTTTACCTGAAGGTATTCTCTAGGAATCCAATATTTATGATCAGATAAGAGGCGGCGAACAGTCGCCTCTATTTTTTTCATATCCTCATCTTCCGTCAAGAGGACAGCAATTTCTCCAAACTTCCCGTCTTTCTTCTTGACAATCATGAAAGGTTTTTCGAGATAAGGTTTCAACAGAGCCTCAACCTCTTCTATCTGAATCTTGATGCCTCCGCTGCAAATCACATTGTCTTTTCTGCCTTTGATGCGAAAACGGAGTTTTTCCACCTTATTATATATATAGGATTCTATTTCCACTATATCGTTCGTTACCAGGGGCTCTGCACAGACCTGCGGAGCATCTATCACCAGACAACCTTCCTCGGTCTGACTGATTCTGACACTATCGAAAGGCTGGTACCATTCGCTAGCCTCATCACCATTAATTCTTCTCAGGGCAATATGCGAGAGCGTTTCGGTCATTCCGTAGGTACTCCAGATGGCAATATTGCCGGGAAGAGCCTTCAGTTTCTGTTCGAGAGCCTCATCTATGGCCCCGCCACCGATAATAAGATGACTGATGCGGCAGAGTCGAGCCCGCTCTTCAGGAACCTGCAGGGTATTATAAACCTGCATCGGGACCATTGCAGCGAAAGTAATCTCTTTATTTACATCTTTCAAAGGATGCCCACTTGGGGATACAGAAATAAGATGGAGATGGCGCTCTATACTCCGCACCACCACCATCTTACCTGCAATATAATCGAGCGACATGCACAACAGGGCACTGTCGCCAGGCTTCAAACCCAAGAAATCACAAGTGATGCGGGCTGAGTTGAGCATTCGCTTCTTCTCAACCAACATCGGCTTGGGCTTTCCCGTGGAACCACTGGTATGCACCAGCACCCGGTCGCTACCGTTATTCCATTCTGAAAGGAATTCTTCTAAAGTCATTTTACTACAAATAATTGATCACCACGAATCTCCAAAGGCATCGGTATATTATCAGTAAAGAGCTGACCGGTACCCAAGCCTTGCGGCATCTTGACATTAGGACCATATACTTTAGCTGCATAATGAGCAATCGCATTCAGACCGATATTACTCTCAAGAGCAGAAGTAATCCAGCTGCCGATACCACGCTGGTTAGCCAGTTCTATCCACTCGTTGCATCCATAGATGCCACCATGAAGTGAAGGCTTGAGGATGATATACTGAGGACGGACCGTATCGAGCAAAGCCTGCTTCATACTCCGGACATTCACACCAATCAGCTCCTCGTCCAGGGCGATAGGAAGCGGTGTTTCGCGACAAAGCTGGGCCATCTTAGGCCACTGATGCTGCTTGATAGGCTGCTCTATCGAATGAATGTCATATTTAGCCAAAGCCTCCAGCTGACTCATCGCATTCTCCGGCAAAAAGCCACCATTGGCATCTACACGCAACTCAACCTGCTCCTTGGTATACACATCACGGATGCGCTTGATGAGATCGAGTTCCTTGAAGAAATCGATGGCACCGATTTTCAGTTTCACGCAATGGAAACCCGCCTGGAGTTTCTCCTCCAACCGGGCCAACATCTCCTCATAGGTTCCCATCCACACCAATCCGTTGATTGTGATGCCCTCTTCTCCCCTACCGAAAGGAGAATCGAAAAGATTGACAAGATTCTCCATTCCCATAGGAACAGAGACTCCCTCCTCCTTCAGTATTTCGACAGAAGTCTTTCCCTCAGACAGATTCATTGCCCCCAGCTTCTTCTTTGCTGCATCAAAGAACGAAGCAAAGGCTGTTTCCAAACCGAAGGTGATGCTAGGGTAAGCACGAATCATATCGTATGGAATGCGTTCCATCTGCTCCACCATCTGACAAACCTGTCGCAGGGTCATCTCATATTCCGGTTTGGCATCGCAACTGAGATCAGGGAGCGTAGCACACTCTCCCACTCCCTCTACTCCCGGCATTTCATCAGAGGTGAGAGTGAGATAATAACTGTGTCTCGTGGTATAAACCCCACGAGACGTGCCTGCCGGCTGCTTGAAGTGGAGCGTGCGCTCCGAGATTTCTATCTTATACACTTTATTTAAATGTTAAATGTTGAATGTTGAGTGTTGAATTATCCTTCCTCACTTACTTCTTCTGTTTCAATTCATACAGATCCTTGCGACGGTCGCGAAGATTTCTTACAGCACCATAGGTATGAAGCTCATTCAAGAGATTCAGGTCAACATCTGATACGAGAATCATCTCGGTATTAGGTGTTGCCTCTGAACGCTTGCCATCGTTAGGGAAAGCAAAGTCGCAAGGGGTGAACACGGCACTCTGGGCATACTGGATATCCATGTTGTGAACACGTGGCAAGTTGCCCACACTACCCGCAATGGCTACATAGCACTCGTTCTCGATGGCACGGGCCTGTGCACATACTCTTACTCGGGAGTAAGCATTCTGGGTATCGGTCATGAATGGAACGAAGAGAATCTGCATGCCATCCTCAGCCATTAATCTTGACAACTCAGGGAACTCCACATCATAGCAGATGACGATACCAATCTTACCGCAATCGGTATCGAAGGTCTGGATATGGCTACCACCACTCAATCCCCAGCACTTCTGCTCATCTGGTGTAACATGAATCTTTTCATACATATCCACGCTACCATCTCTGCGGCAAAGGAAGCCCACATTATAGAGGGAATCGTCCTTAAGATAAGGCATACTACCCGTGATGATATTGATGTTGTAACTGATGGCCAACTCGCGGAAACGGTCACGGATTTCTTCGGTATACTGCGCCATCTTTCGGATGCTCTGCGCCTCACCCAAGTCGTTGAAACGAGCCATCAAAGGCGCATTGAAATACTCAGGGAAGAGGATAAAATCGCTCTTGTAATCGCTCACAGAATCAACGAAGAACTCTACCTGTTCAAAGAGGTCATCCACCGAAGCATATGGGCGCATCTGCCACTGTACCAATCCGATTCTTACGGTTGGCTTGCGGTCTACATAAGAATCCGTAGGTGGCTGATAATAGATGTTATCCCACTGCAAGAGGGTGGCGCAGTGTTCGCTCTCCTCATCGCTAGGAAGATAGTTGCGGATTACGCGGCGTACATGAAAGTCGTTGGAAAGCTGGAAGGTAAGAACCGGGTCATAGATTTCACGGTTTCTTACATGCTCGATATACTCCTTAGGGCGCATCTTATCGGCATACTTGTGATAGTTTGGTATACGACCGCCAAACATGATAGCCTTCAAGTTGAGCTTCTCGCAGAGTTCCTTACGATACTCATACATACGGCGAGCCAGGCGCAAACCACGATAATCAGGGTGGATAAATACCTCGATGCCGTAAAGAATGTTTCCCTTAGGATCGTGGGTATTGAAGGTTTCATTACCCGTAACCTGAGCATAGGTATGATCACCCTTCACCATATTATAGTTAACGATAATAGAGAGCGCACAGCCCACAATCTTATCATCAACGATAATAACCACCTGTCCCTCAGGGAAGATAGTAATGAGTTTCTTAATCTGTTCTTTTGTCCAGAATACATCTGAGTCTGCGTAAATACGCCTAAATGACTTGGCAAGCTGATCATAATCCTCCATGCGGAGGTTGCGCATGCCTACCTTTTCGATTTTTCGAGTTGGTTCCATAACAACTGTATTTTTATTATTATCTAAATCCGGGTGCAAAGATACAGCAAATTATAGATACGACAAAGAGTTTTCGCAAATAATTGACATTTACGAAAACTCTTTTCATGTATTTTACACAAAGAGCGCGTTTACGCTTAAAATCAGATGCTAATATTTGGCATTTTCCTGTGGAATCGCTTTATCATGATCATCCAGATAAAACAACTTCACAGGATGATACTTCTCACTTGCCACAGAATATTCATCCTGGCGATAACGGGTCAGGATGCCTCCTATCCCCAACATCGTATGAAAAGCCGAAAGACTCGTCTGTACCTGTTGGGTACGATGACCAGACAAAGTTTTCAGTATTCCCGGATATTGTTTTCCATAACCATCTGATGTCCAGATGATGAAAGGAACATGCAGCTCATAATCAGATGCCTTCGGGGCGGCGTGCAGAAAGAGGCGACGGTCATCATCAAAGATATTCTCTCCATGGTCGCTGGTATAGAGCATCGCCGATGTAGGTTGGCTATATACCCCATCCGTCTTTGCCTGAGTCTTCTCCCATTTCTGCAGACGTTCTACGATACCATGCAGGATATAATCGGTATACCGGATGGTATTATCGTATGCATTCAGCAGGTCACGCCGGTTCTCCGGCTTCGCTTCGCTCTTACTGTCAGGTTTAAAGAAAGCGAAATTACGGGGATAGCGCTCCTGGTAATTAAAGTGAGAACCATAAGTATGAAGTACCACGAAGAGTTTCCGATAACGGTATTGCTTGGATGAAGAAGCATCTGCCGCAGGCAATATCCCATCCAACTTCTGCAACAAATCACTATCATAATGATTATCTTTTGCAGAAGCACCTTCCTTCAGAAAGTAATGTTCATCAGCCTGTTCGCCAAGGAAATCAATAAAAGAATGATTAGGCAGCTGATTGCTGATAAATACGGTATGAAATCCCGCCTCCCTGAAAGCAGCCAGGATACCTTTCTCATGAAAGAGACGTTCGAAATCCTCTGCTGATGCAGCCGACAGGAGCATAGGAACACTCTTATGCGTAGTATTACTCTGGGTTGTAGCATCGGGAAAAGCTATGATTCCAGGAGTCTTGGAAAGCAAAGGATTGGTATCGCGCGGATAGCCATAGAGACTGAAATTGTGGGCTCTCGCCGTCTCTCCCACCACCATCACATACACCTCGGGAGCCTCAGCATCGTGCTCGCTCCTGGCATCAAACCTGAAATTCCTGCTTGCCTCCCTGTAATTCTCTGAAGCCGCATCACGCTCGAAAGCAAGATAGAGATTATAGCAAACGTTAACAGGATAAAGCTGGTTGCGCAAGCGATAATCATCTACAGCCACATAGCAAGCCAGCAGACAGAATAAACCGACAGCAGCTATCTCCAAAGCCCAACGACGCACTCGATGCTGGAGTTGAACCACTATCATCCCTTTCTTGCTGATATTGACAATAGCCAGAACCAGTAAAGGAAGATAAACCACAAAAACACCCACCACAGCAGGCAACAGATTACCAAGCAGTTCCTTCACCTCGCCAGGATTGGTAGTTACAAGATTCAGAAACATATCTACCGCTATCACTCCCGTCCCGAAGAGATAAAGCAATACCAGTTGGAAGGCAGCGAAAAAAACAAAAAGAAAAGCCCACCAGATCATCTTACCCGGGCATCTGGTTAACGAAAAGAACCACATGTAGAGTGCCAAAGGCAGCAACACATTGGCACCACAAGCCCAAGGAGCCAGACATTCGGTATAGCACAGAGCTATATTAGGCAACAACAATGCTACCACAGCATACCCGTAAAGGAATGCACCCGATGACACCTTATTATATATATCCGTAAAACTGTTCATTCTACTTATTCATTAACACTTTAAAGAGCATTATCAAACTACATAAAGAGCATTATTACTAAAACGCTTCATTGATATTGAAGAGGAAACCAGACTGCCCCGACTTACCGAATCCATAATCCAGACGTACATTCACATTCTTCTTAAATTCCCAGCGATAACCCACACCGGCATTCGGCAAAATCTGTTTAGAGCGCAATGCCGAGAATTTCGGGAAGATGGTTCCTGCTCCAACCCACACTACGATGCCATTACGCTTCCATACATGTTGGCGCAACTCAACCGTAGCTTCCAAAGAATGTTTATCGCGATAACGGCCTTCATAATAGCCACGCATGGAATGAGTACCACCCAATTCAGCCATCATTCCCCACGAAGGATTACCAAAGTTGAGGTTAGCCCCAATGTCCTCGGCAAGAACCGTTCCCTTACCCAGTCGCTGATAGGCATCAAAACGAAATGCCGTCGTACTGAAGGCATAATCATTTCCCATAAATCCAGGTCTGAACATCTGATTGATATTCAAACAGATACCACGATGTGGATTCGTAAGATTATCTCTGTTATCATATACCAGAGAAACGCCAGTTCCTACATTCCAAGTATGCTGATCCATGCCTTGCAGTAATTCCAGACGTTCAATATGTTTACCTATTACATAGTCATAACTCGCCATCGGTCCGATATAGAAATTATCTGCTACACGAAACAGGAAGCTAACTTCAGCCTGAGCCTGCCAACGCTTCATGTCACTCTTATTAGCATCGTTATCGCCCATCTCATAGCCTATTCCCCAAAATTCAGAGGGAAAAGAATAGAAATAAAGGTGATAATCGATGCGATATCTTCCTTTAGGAGCAATATGGTTACCACGGACACCCAACATGTAGAAACCTACAGAACTGACATCACCATAAAGCGAGACATTAGAAGGAGGAAGAATACTGTCATTCGGATCAGTACGGTATAGTCCTGCTGCCACCAATCCCAATCCAAACTTGGTATCAGAGGCATAATGAGGGCCACCTATCACACTAAAATCGAAACGCTTATGCTTCTTGTTTTTGTTGGAATCATTAAAGTAGTCAAGAATCCGGTTCACCCATGATTTTCCGGCATGTAAAGCCATCGTATCCACCTTCTCTGCAGATGAGATACTATCGGTTACAGAAGGCTCAGAGGCATAGCTGCCCAATGCCAACATCATAATAAGTATTGTCAGAATATGCTTCATTTTGTCGATTTTATTATTTTAATACACCAATGCTACATTATCAATCCACAAGGTATTGCCTGGAGTTCCGATATAGGCTCCACCATCGGATGAGGAGAACTGAAGAATCAGATGAGTAGGCTTTTCGTTAGCACTCGCCCATCCTACTTCTTTTACCGGCACACTCTTACCCTTGCTGTTACGGGCATAGTCAGTGGATCGCAGTCCCATAGTAGCAGCCTGATAACCTGCCATGTGGCGGATATCGCCATAATGGATTGTATAGGTAGCATCTTCCACCCATCTATCGGTACTCTTTCCGAATCTGACTACCATCGTACCCACACGTTTAGCTGTTATATTTCCCTTAGCATCTTCATGACGTTTCTGCAGATAGAGCACAGCTATAGCATGATCTCGACCTGCAACCGTAGAGGCTCCGCTAAATCCATTCTGCTTGATACGATTGGCTGCATGAGGGAGAGATGTCTTATAATCAAAGCGCAAAGCCTTAGGACGTGCGGTGAATGGTATACCCCAGTTGATGGCTTTAGGACCATCCTTGGTACTTGTTATCGGTTCACGAACATCACCCAGAAAGAGAGAACCGGCAGCCAAGACCTTGATATTGATGAGTCCCAGCACTTTTACTTTCTCAATATGGGTTACCAGTTTGGCACAATATCCACTACCATGTTTATCACGAAACACAGAGTTATTCGTCTTATAGATGCCCGATACATGTGCCAGGACATTAGAGGAACCCCAAGGCGAACCACCCTTATTGCTATAAGGAATATTACCATTGATAGTCATATTAGGTCCAACGGCATAAACTTTTTTCTGATTTCCTCCGATAATGCCTGATTCTTTGATATTCCTGATTACCCAGTGGTCCATATTACCATATTTAAAAGGAACCACCTTTTCCTGTCCCTTAACGGGAAGGCACGACAAGGTAGCAACCGCCATAACGATGCCTGATATTATTATTTTCTTCATATCTGTTTTTTTTATATCATTAAGGCTGCAAAGATAGAAAAATATTTTCTAGTTTTCAGTTTTCTTCGACATAAAGCATAAAAAATTAAGAAATAATAATATATTTACAGCATTTTAATTGCCATAAAACAAAAAAGTCCTGCATTTGCTGTTATAAACAAATACAGGACTCCTGATTCAATATACAAAACAGAATCTCTTGCAACGGTTACAATAGAGACATGCACCGGTTACAATAAAAACATGTTCCGATTACTCCAAAAGCTATTATCGGTTTGAATACATATTATCGTAATACTTCTGGTAATCACCCGATGTTACATTATCCATCCATTCCTGGTTATCGAGATACCATTTCACGGTTTCCTCGATACCCTCCTCAAACTGGAGAGATGGCTCCCACCCCAATTCCTTCTGCAACTTTCTAGAGTCGATGGCATAACGCATATCGTGACCCTTTCTGTCTGTTACATAAGTGATGAGATCCATATCCTCGCCTTCCTTTCTGCCGAGCAATCTATCAACGGTCTTGATAACCACCTTGATGATATCGATATTCTTCCACTCGTTGAAACCACCGATGTTGTAAGTCTCGGCAATCTTACCCTTGTGGAAAATCATATCGATGGCACGGGCATGATCTACTACATACAACCAGTCGCGCACGTTCTCACCCTTACCATATACTGGCAATGGCTTGCGATGACGGATATTGTTGATAAACAGCGGAATCAACTTCTCAGGGAACTGGTATGGACCGTAGTTGTTAGAGCAGTTGGTCACGATGGTAGGCATACCGTATGTATCGTGAAAAGCACGAACGAAGTGGTCTGAGCTTGCCTTGGATGCAGAATATGGAGAGTGAGGATTGTACTTGGTAGTCTCTACGAAGAACTCCTCGCCGTAAGCCTCGTGGTTCTTACCGCTTGATGCCTTGGTGGTGAAAGGAGCAGGAATACCCTCAGGATGAGTCATCTTCAATGCACCGTAAACCTCATCAGTAGAGATGTGGTAGAAGCGCTTGCCCTCGTAACCCTCAGGAAGACTCTCCCAGTAAATCTTTGCAGCCTGGAGCAGAGACAGGGTACCCATCACGTTGGTATGAGCGAAAGTGAATGGATCCTTGATACTTCTATCTACGTGGCTCTCGGCAGCAAGATGGATGATGCCATCCACCTTGTAGTCCTGCATCAGTTTCAACATCAGGTCGAAATCGCAGATGTCGCCCTTAACGAAAGTATAGTTAGGCTTGTCCTCGATGTCCTTGAGGTTAGCCAGGTTGCCTGCGTATGTCAACTTGTCGAGGTTGATGATGTGATACTCAGGATATTTGTTCACGAAAAGTCTTACTACGTGTGAGCCAATGAAACCAGCACCGCCCGTGATAATGATATTCTTCATTTCAATTAATAATTTATAATTTATAATTAATAATTATTTTGCTGCCGCCAATTCAGCGATGCACTTCTTCAAACTGTCAGTCCAGTATGGCACCTTGAATCCGAAAGTCTGCTTCAGCTTACTCTTGTCAAGTACAGAGAAGTGAGGACGCTTCACTGGACTAGGGAACTCCTCGCTGTAGCAAGGCTGTATATCGCAGGTATTTCCGCTCAGTTCGCAGATAATCTTAGCGAAATCAAACCAAGAGCAGACACCCTCATTAGAGAAGTGGTAGATGCCCGTCTTATCCAACTGGTCAGTTTCGATGATATGTGAGATGACAGCAGCCAGGTCGCCAGCGTAAGTTGGAGTACCCACCTGGTCGAAGACCACCTTCAGGGTGTCGTGGCTTGCCGTGAGACTCTGCATGGTCTTCACGAAGTTCTTACCCCACTGCGAGTAGAGCCATGCTGTACGGATGATGATATGCTTGCATCCTGTAGCTTCAATACTCTTTTCGCCTGCAAGTTTCGTTTTACCATATACCCCCAAAGGATTCGTTTCCCAATCTTCACGGCAAGGTATATTCTTATCGCCCTGAAAAACATAGTCAGTAGATACATGAATCAAAGTACCATCTACCTCCTTCATAGCCTGTGCCAAATTTCCCGCAGCAGTATTGTTGAGCAGATTAGCCAGATCGTAATCTGTTTCAGCCTTATCTACGTTGGTATAAGCAGCGCAGTTAACAATTACCTGAATATCATTCTCCCTCACCTTTTCTCTGATAGCGTCAAGATTGGTGATATCCAGTTTTTCATAGCCTTCAGCCACATCGGTGAAGACAAACTTGTGATTGCTTTTTTGGGCACAGATTTGCATTTCATGTCCCAATTGACCATTAGCGCCTGTTACTAATATATTCATTGTTTTAATATTTTATTCAATATAATATTTTAAAGTCTACTTACCATTTCCCTCTACACATGAAGAAAACTGATATTTTCTTTCGAAATCTATTTCCTACTACCTATATATATAAATCCATTCATCTATATATAAATATGTGGCAAAGGTAAAAAAATAATTTGAGTTGACCAAAGAAAAGAAAAAGAAAAGAGAAGAAACTAACATATATTAAACAAAGACCGCCACACTTTTTCACAAAAGCATGGCGGTTTTCCCTAAAACATAATAGATAAGCTTTGCCTTTAAGGGCAAACTTGAATCATCAAGTAGCCTAGTCTATTACCAATCCTTTTTTCCCTAATATAAACTAAACCTGTTTTCCTATTTAAATCAACATACTAAATCAACAAAAGGAATTTTCTTATCATTAAATACTTTTAGAAGACTTGAAGTGGTAATTAAACCATTAAAACTACTGTTTTCTGATTTCGTTTGCAAAGTTATATCATTTTTTTCAAAGTTGTATACCTAAGTAGCATTTTGGTAAAAAATCAGCCTACCAAAGAAACAGATAACTCATTAAGAATCAGACGCTTTAATATATTAACTATTTTTATCTAAAGTAAATGGCATTATATGAAAGGAAATTTGTATCTTTGCACCACAAAACGGACAAAAGGACGAAAATAACATTTAAAAGACAATTTTATTATAATTATAAAGAAGCATTAAAGATGAAACTACTTATATATTTACTTCTTTTGCTTACTATGCCATTGGCTGCTCAAGGCAAAACGGACGAGAAGACTTTATTGGATCGTATTGACAAGATGATTGAAAACGACCAATATTATCAGGGAATCAAGGAAAAGGAATTGAAACATCTGAAGCGGCAAGCTTATGAAGCTGAAGACAACCAAACCCGACTACTGTTTCTTGACAGCATATATCATGCCTATAGCGCTTACCGCTACGATTCAGCATACGCATATATGAAACAGGGGCTTGAATTGGCAGAAAAATGTCATAACACCTATTATATTATATCTTACGCAACCAGATAAACCAGGCGTCAATACTTTCGGTAAGGGGTTTTTATAGCAAAGCAGAAAACATACTCAAATCTCTCAATCCTGATGAGATGACATACCAGTTGAAGCTATACTATTACTTCACATACGCCTGGCTCTACAGCTATTGGGAATCATACTCCAAGAACTCAGATTACGCCGAAGAATTCCGTGCCCAGAAGAAGCATTATATGAGCCTTCTGATACAGAATTTCAACGAAAACAGTAAGCATAACGTTTTCTATCAGTATCTCATGGGCGAATACGCCTATCTCCACAACCCTACCAGCAAGGAATCGCTCAACTATTATCTGAAGGCACTGAAGATGTCGCCAGCCAAATCCCGTATCCATGCCATGTCAGCTTATGGTATAGCCAGATATTACAAAAAAACCGGCAAATTCGACCTTTACGAGGAATATCTCGTAGAGGCATCCGTGAGCGATGGATTGTGCCAACTCAAAGAAACTGTTGCGCTTCAAAAGCTAGCCTACTACATCTTTAAAAAGGATGCGAGCAACAGCAAGAGAGCTGCCAAATATATCCAGCACACGATGGAAGATGCACAGTTCTTCAACAATCAATTGCGCATGATGCAGATTTCCAACATCCTTCCAGTCATCGCTTCAGCCAACCAGCAGGCTGCCGAGCGCTCTCGTACCCGCTTTCTTTGGGGGTTCATTGGTGTAAGCATAGCGCTGGTCATCATCCTTATCCTCTCCTTAGTCAACAACCGACAGAAGAACAAGCTGAAGAAAAACAAGGCTGAGATTGAAGAACAGAACGAGAAGCAGAAAGAGATGAATGCACAGCTCACCGAACTGAACCAGCAGCTGGTAGAGACCAATATCAAGCGAGAGACCTACATGCGCCTCTTTATGGACATCAGTGCGGCTTATATCAGCAAGTTATCAGATTACCGCAAACTGGTAAGCCGTAAGATCAAGGCAAACCAGACCGCCGATTTACTGAAGAGTCTCAACACCCATAAATTGGAAGAAGAGGAATCACAGATGTTCTACAACCGGTTCGATAAGGCATTCATGGAGTTGTATCCGGGTTTCGTTACTGAGTTGAACAAGCTCCTGCTGCCAGAATGTCAAATGGAAGTTCCTACTACGCACGACCTGACCACTGAGATTCGCATCTTTGCCCTGATGCGACTGGGTGTAACCGACAGCCAGGAGATTGCCACCCTGCTGCATTACTCCACCCAGACCATCTACAACTACAAGTCTGGAATGCGGGCAAAGGCGATTAATCGAGATACATTCGAATCAGATATCAATCAGCTTTGCCACATCATTAATAGTTAATAATTAATAGTTTACAGTTTATAGCATAAACCGCTTTGACAATCTTGCTCAACGGCGCAGCCTCTATAAACTATTAACTATTAACTGTAAACTATTAACTAGCTTCTGTGTATCACGGTTCCGTTAGCCTGATGCGTAGCAAGAACCAGGACCTCAGCTATTTGCACGTGTTCTGGGGCACTTGCAGCATAGAAGGCTACATCAGCTATATCATCGCCATTTAGAGGTTCTATACCTCGGTAAACGTTGTCTGCGCGGTTCTGGTCACCATGAAAACGGATGTTAGAGAAGTTGGTTTCAACCAAGCCCGGTTTCACATTGGTAACACGCACTTTCGTATGTGCCACATCAATGCGCAAGCCGTCAGTAATAGCCTTTACAGCCGCTTTGGTAGCACAGTATACATTACCTCCCGCATAAGCAGCATCACCCGCTACACTACCTATATTGATTACATGACCATGATTACGCTCCACCATACCAGGTACTATCAGACGAGTCATGGTTAAAAGGCCCTTAATATTGGTATCAATCATCTGGTCCCAATCTTCAAAATCGCCCTCATATTCAGGTTCCAATCCACGTGCGAGTCCCGCATTATTGATAAGCACATCCACATTGCGCCACTCCTCAGGGATGTAATCCACCGCTTTCTTGGCAGCTTCACGGTTACGCACATCGAAAGCCAAGGCAAGCACCTCAACGCCCTCAGCCTCGAGTTCTTTCTTCAGGATTTCCAACTTTCCCGTGTTTCTACCTGTAAGAATCAGGTTATAGCCGCCACGGGCAAAACGACGTGCACAACCTTCGCCAATACCGCTTGTTGCGCCTGTAATAAGAGCAATTTTATTCATATTCTTTGATACTTTTTCTTTGATACTTTAAATTATACTTAGAACTTTTGATACTTTGAACTTTATGATTAGCGAAGCAATTGAATTTTTCACTCTTCACTTAAAGAATAAGGACTCTGACCTCAGCATTCGCCATTTTCTCTATCTGGTTCATCGGACGTTTATAATAAACACTCTGGATAGCCTTATTGATGATGCCATGCCCCACAGCAAGAACGGTCTGGTCAGGATAAGTAACCTTGAGCCAGGTAAGGAAATTCCGGGCTCTTGATTTCATCTTTTCCAGCGTCTCTATGTTGTCCGGCCAATCCTTTGGGTCCTTCGGCAGGTCAGGGATGAATTTACCCGTAAAATCGCCCCAATCGCGCTCTCTGAGCAAGGGAGTGGTGACAACGGGATGCGAGCCGGCGATAATTTCACAGGTCTGTATACTGCGATAGAGATCGCTCGATACGAAAACATCGATAGGCGTACCCGCCATTTTCCTGGCCACTTCCTCAGCCTGCTCAATACCTTTCATATTGAGTTTTCCCGGTGTTTGTCCCTGCATAATTTGCGCCTTGTTATCCACCGTTTCACCATGGCGCACCAAATATAATTTTGTCATTGTCTTTACTTTTTCCGTCTATATCAAAAATGAGTTTTTACTTTTCCTAAGTCTATACTCCAGACATAGTTTTTACTTTCACTAAGTCTCTTTCCAAGACATCATGATTCTGATTTTGCTTACAAAATTACGGCTTTCTATCGAGACCAACAAATAATTTGCGTTAAATATAGCAATAATTAGCGTTAAATATAGCAATAATTTAAGTTTATATAAAAAACTTCTTGCTAGTTTCGGATTTCTTTCGTAACTTTGCCCCGAAATAACAAAATCAGTTTTAGTATGAAGGTAATACACAGTTCAATATTCCGCGCAGTATGCGCCATCATCGTAGGAGTCCTGCTCATCCAATATCGTGAGCAGACCGTCACCTGGATAACCATCGCCATCGGTGTTTTGTTTTTCCTTTCAGGTGTCATCTCCCTTGCCAGTTATTGGGCAGCCAAGCGCAATGCAGAGAAGATGCAGGGCCAGATTCTGTCTGATTCCAATGGTAAGCCTATCATGGGCATGCTGCCTAAATTCCCGCTTGTGAGCGTAGGCAGTCTTATCCTGGGATTGCTGCTTGCCCTGATGCCTCAGGTGTTTATCGCCTGGCTGATGTTCATCCTGGCGTTCATCCTGATTTTGGGCGCTCTGACCCAGTTTGTCAACCTGGCTTCAGCAGCTAAGATGGGACGCGTAGGCATTCTCTTTTGGCTCTTCCCTTCAGCCCTTCTTCTGCTGGGTCTGCTCGCCATCATCAAGCCTTCAGCCATCGCCTCTGCTCCTCTTTTCATCATCGGTTGGGGTATGCTCATCTATGGAGTAGTAGAGCTTCTCAACGCCTTTAAAGTCTCCAACAACAAGAGAATCTGGCTGAAGAACCAGCAGCAGAAACAGGATTCAAAGGAGATTTATGTGGATGTAGAGGAAGTGAAGAACGAAGAGTAAAACAACGAAATCATTATATCATCATATATGAATAAAATTAAGTCTCTCTTTGCCTGGTTATGGCAAAAGTTTCGCGTATTCTGTACCTGGTACAAAGGATTGTATCAGGGCAGAGCGTGGTATACCAAGACCCTCGTTGCCTTGGCAAGTTGTATAGTCGCCTTCATCTTGTATCTGGGCGCAGTAGATATCAACTTCTTATGGCTCTTCGGCAAGTCACCTGGCTATTTCTCAGGCATCCTGGACCCACAGACCTCAGAGGCCTCTGAAATCTATTCGGCTGATGGAAAGCTCATCGGCAAGTATTTCAACGAAAATCGTACTCCGGTAGAATATGATGAGGTAACACCTGATTTCTTCAAGGCACTGGTAGATACCGAGGATGAACGATTCTACAAGCATATCGGTATCGACCCTATCGGTGTGTTTGCTGCTGCCAAGGATGCACTCCTCCATCATAACGGGCGCGGTGCTTCTACCATCACACAGCAGCTGGCGAAGAACATGTTCCGTGTACGTTCGCAATATTCTACCGGTTTGCTGGGCAAGATTCCTGTACTCCGCCTGCTCATCATCAAGAGCAAGGAGTGGATCATCGCGGTTAAACTCGAAACGGTGTTCAGCAAGAAGGAAATCATCACCATGTATGCTAATACGGTAGATTTCGGTAGCAATTCCTATGGTATCAAAACCGCTGCGAAGACCTATTTCAACACCACCCCTAAGGAGTTGACCACCGGTCAGGCTGCCGTGCTCGTGGGCATGCTCAAAGCTACCACCTACTACAACCCACGCACCAACCCGGAGAACAGTCTTGCACGCCGCAACACCGTATTATATAATATGGTGACACATGGCGATCTCTCAAAAGACAGATACAATGAACTGAAAGATGAGCCTATCAAGCTCGATTTCAAGGTAGAAGAAAACTACGACGGACAGGCTAAATACTTCCGTGAGGCAGTAGCCAACTACCTGAAAGACTGGTGTAAAGACGAAGGTTACGACCTCTATACCAGCGGTTTGAAGATTTATACCACCATCGATACCCGCATGCAGAAGTATGCAGAAGATGCAGCCCGCAAGCAGATGAAACAGGTACAGCAGAACTTCAACAACCACTGGAATATCCGCCGTACCCAGGCAGGCAAAGGCAACTGGATGGGTCAGGATCCTTGGCAGGATGAGAACCACAACGTGATACCAAACTTCATCCAGGGCATCGCCGAGCGCCAGCCATTCTACAAGGCATTGATAGCCCGCTTCCCTAACAATCCCGACTCAGTAAACTATTACTATAAGGAGTGGGTTCACCCGGTTAAGGTATTCGATTATGACAAGGGCAGCATCACGATGAACATGACATCAGAAGACTCCATCAAGTATATGACCACCTTCATGCACTGCGCCTTTGTAGCCATGGAGCCACAGACCGGAGCAGTAAAGGCATGGGTGGGCGATATCGACTTCGACCACTGGAAGTATGACAAGGTAACAGCCGAGCGCCAGCCTGGTTCTACCTTCAAGCTCTTTGTTTATACCGAGGCGATGAATCAGGGTTTAACCCCTTGTGACAAGCGTCGCGACGAATATATCTCTATGGAGGTATACGATAAGAAGAAGCACGAAATGACCATCTGGCGTCCATCCAATGCCAACGGTTCGTTCTCGGGCGACAGCATCCCATTGAAGAGTGCCTTTGCCAAGAGTATCAACTCTGTGGCTGTAAGATTAGGACAGGAGATGGGCATCAAGCGCATCATCGAGACAGCCAAGAAGATGGGTATCAACAGTCCGTTGGATGACACCCCTTCTCTCGCCCTCGGTTCCAGCGATGTCAACCTCCTGGAGATGGCATGCGCCTACAGCACCATTGCCAACAATGGCAAGCACCACGACCCGGTATTGGTTACCAAGATTGTAGACCACGACGGTAAGGTGGTTTACGAGGGCCCTACCGATTCAGAGCAGGTGATACCTTACAAGAGTGCCTTCCTCATGCAGCAGCTCTTACAGGGCGGTATGAAGGAGCCGGGAGGTACATCCCAGAGTCTCTGGGGCTATGTAGGCAACTACCGTGATACAGAGTTCGGTGGAAAGACAGGTACCACCAATAACCACTCCGATGCCTGGTTCATGTGTGTGAGCCCTAAGCTCGTAGTTGGTGCCTGGGTAGGAGGCGAATACCGCTGTCTCCACTTCCGCACCGGAGCCTTGGGGCAGGGTTCGAGAACCGCTCTTCCTGTGTGCGGTTACTTCCTCCAGAGTGTCTTTGGCGACCCAGCCTTCCAGCAGTATCACGGCAAGTTTGACAAGCCACAGGACAGCGATATCACCCGCGATATGTACATCTGTGCAAGCTATGCACCAAAGCCAAAGGTAGATACCACCAAGGTAGACAGTACCGCCTTCCAGGAAGAGATCGTTCTCGATGACGAAGGCAACCCTATCATCCGCGAGGTTCCTGCCAAGAAGGCTGAAAGCGAATCTGCCACCGGTACAGCCACCACAGAAGAAAAGAAAGAGAAGAAGAAGGCCAAGCCAACGGAGCAGCCTGTCAACTTCGATGATCTTTAAATTTAGTTAATAATTTATAGTTTATAGCGGCTACACCGTTTAGCAAGAAGGCGATTTAATATGGCTTATGCTATAAACTATAAATTATAAACTATAAATTAAATACAATGATTGATCTCGACAACCCGGAGTTGCAGAATGCACTCCAAATCATACAGTTTACCCGTCGTTCGCTTTTCCTTACCGGAAAGGCGGGGACGGGTAAATCTACTTTTTTACGTTATATAGCCGCCAATACCAAGAAGAAACATATCATTCTTGCCCCAACAGGCATTGCGGCCATCAACGCCGGAGGAAGCACGCTCCACAGCTTTTTCAAGCTTCCTTTCCACCCGCTGCTGCCCAACGACAGCATGTATTCCGTCCGCAACATCCGCAACACCCTGAAGTATAATTCAGAGAAGATAAAGATTATCCGCGAGGTAGAGCTCATCATCATCGATGAGATCAGTATGGTTCGTGCCGATATCATCGATTTCCTGGACAAGATATTGCGGGTATATTGCCGCAACATGCGAGAGCCTTTCGGGGGCAAGCAGCTGCTTCTGGTGGGCGATATCTTCCAGCTGGAGCCTGTGGTAAGAGAAGACGACCGCCGTCTGCTCAGTCCCTTCTACCGCAGCAGTTTCTTCTTCGATGCCAAGGTGTTCGAATACTTCAAGCTCGTGAGCATCGAACTCAAGAAGGTATACCGTCAGAGCGATCCCGTTTTCATCAGCATCCTCGACCATATCCGCACGTCTCAGGTGCCCATGCAGGATCTACAGCGCCTCAACCAGCGCGTGGGAGCCCAGCTCGATGAGAGCGATTCCAAACTTGCCATCACCCTCTCTACACGCCGCGATACGGTAGATTACATCAACGACAGCCAGCTCCAGTGTCTTCCGGGAGAGCCTTGCCTCTTCCGTGGCCACATACAGGGCGAGTTTCCGGAGAGCAGTCTCCCTACCCCTATCGAGCTTTACCTCAAGACGGGGGCTCAGGTTATCTTCATCAAGAATGATATCGAGCATCAGTGGGTGAATGGCACGCTGGGCACCATCATCGGTTTTGATGAGGATGAGGATGCCAAGATTTATGTGCGAACCGAGGAAGGCAAGGATGTGATGGTGGAGCCTGCGGCATGGAGCAACATGAGATACCATTTCAATGAGGTTGAGAAAAAGATTGAGGAGGAAGAGATTGGCAGATACGAGCAGTACCCCATCCGTCTGGCTTGGGCGATAACGGTTCATAAGAGCCAGGGCCTCACCTTCAACCAGGTGAAGATTGATTTCACGGGTGGTGTCTTTGCGGGCGGACAGACGTATGTTGCCTTGTCCCGCTGCACCAGTCTCGAGGGCATCAGTCTTCAGGAGCCGTTGCGTCAGAGTGATGTTTTCGTGCGCAATGATGTCAAGCAGTTTGCCCGTCATTACAACGACCAGAGCACCATCAACACAGCGCTTACCCAGAGTAAGGCCGACAAGCAGTATCATGATGCCGTCAAGGCCTTTGACAGGGGCGATATGCAGTCGGCTCTCGATAACTTCTTCCTTGCCATCCACAGTCGTTATGACATTGAGCAGCCGCTTGCCAAGCGTTTCATCCGCAAAAAGCTGAACAGGGTGAACGAGCTTCAGGCAGAGAACGAGCGGTTGCGTGAAGAAATAAGAAAGAAGGATGAAGAGAAGGAGAAGCAGCAGAAGTTCCTCAAGCGCCTTGCCACGGAGTATGTGATTATGGGGAAGGAGTGCGAAAAAGAGGGCATGAAAGAGGCTGCCATCATGAATTACCGCAAGGCCCTCACCCTTTATCCTGAGCACCCGGAGGCGAAAAGAAGGCTTTTAAAGGTAAAAAAGTAAAAGGGTAAAAAGGTAAAAAAGTAATATAGATAAAACAAAAAAAACAGGCAAAATGATTTTGCCTGTTTTTTTTGTTTTATCTATAAGCTGAAAAGCTCTATTAACTGTAAACTTTCAACTATAAACTATCATCTAGTACCATTGTACAGCGTTCGAATAACCGCTGCGCTTGTCGTATTTCAGCGCATCTGTCAGGGTGGCTGCGTTACAACGGAAGGTGAAGTTGTAGCTCGTATATGGAGCGAGAACCACAGAACAGCTCATGTTAAAACAGTGAAGATCACGAGCCAGACTGGCGGTGGTCATACTGATCTTGTGGTTGTCAAAATCATAACCGGATGAGAAACTGATGTTCCAGCCATCACTGATTCTTACGTTACCACTCATGTTCAGAGTCTGGGTAAACTTGTATGCATAGCGCATCGTCTTCTCATTGAACTTCTCTCTTCGCGTATCCTCGCGCATCGTTACACCATAACCGAAGGTCAGCGACCATGGCATCTTAAACGCCATATAACCATCTGAATCCGTTTCAGCCTTGCCGCCCTTCTTGGCTGCCGTCTTACCCTTCTCCATGCTGTCGTCTACGTTGCTCTCGATGTCGGTATCCAGACCTTCATCGTCATCATCATTGCGCTGGCTGTCCTTCTTGTCGTCATCATCATCGCCCCCGCCAAAGAGTTTCTTCAGCTTCTCCGGGTTCAGTGTGAACGAGAAGTTCTGCGACATACCCTGGAATCGTCCGAACCTGCCCTTGCCCCACTCCGTATGGGTACCCACATAAACATTGTTCTGGTCGTCCAGCTCGTAGGCATAGGTGGCAAACACAGCGTTCATGTTGAAGGTATAGTTCTTCCACCACTTCAGTCTGAGGTTGATATTCATATCGCTCCAAGGGCGAACCTTGGCTGCGGTATTGTAACTCATGTTGATGTCGAACGCATCGATGATACTGAGTTTCTTGTATCCGGTAGAGTCCTTATCGCTCTTCACCTTCATCTCGATGTTGTTGCCCAGGGTAAACGAGATATTACCGCTCTTACCCTTGCCCGGCGCACCGTAGAGGGCATTGGCATACTTCGAGTAGCTCACCAGCGATACGTTTCCGTCGGCATCGGTCTTCTGGTAGGTGTCCCAGTAGCCGTAGCGTGAAGCTCCGAAGTCTGGGGCATAACTGAAGCTCACCGTAGGCGTAAACACGTGGCGCACAGCCTGTATCTTATCTCCGAAGAGTTTGCGGTTTGGTATGTAGAAACCATAGAGTTTGGTAGAGAGACCTACGCTCATGTTCCAGTTATACACGTTGTTGAAACCGTAGATGGTATCACATTTCTCCGTTTGGCTGGCTTCATCCCATGATCTCTCCACCTTGTTGGTATACATACGGTCGGTGAAATTGAACGATGGGTTCACGTTGAGATATTTGAAGAGCGTGAATGTAGCGCTCACCGGTATCTGATGCTGCCATCCGTTGCGCCAGTCCTTGATGAGTGAACTGTGCATCAGCTTATCCTCTTTGGTATTGATGCTGTTAGAGATGTGTCCCGTATAGCTCATGGCTATCTTCTCGTACCATTTCTCATCGCCCACCATCTTCTTTCTTCTGAACGGATAGAAGCGGGAGATGCTGATGTTGAGGTCGGGCAGCGTCATGGCGATGGATGAATCGCGCATGTTCTGCGAGAGGTTAGCGGTGGAACTGAGCGTCATACCGATGCTTGAGAACGAGGTGCTCCAGTTAACAGATGAGGTTCGCGTACTCTGCGTCATCGTCTGCGGATTGTAGAGCGAATTGAGGTTGTTGCGTTCGTAGCTCGATGTGGCGAAGTTCACACTTGCCGAAAGCGAACTGTATGGGTTTGCCTTGCTGTCCTGGCGGTGGCTCCATTGCAGTTTGAAGCTTTCCTGCTCGGTAAAGTCTGGCATTCCCTTGTCGCCGTTCTTCGTATCCTGGTAACTGAAGAAGAAGGAACCCGAGTATTTGTATCTCTTTCGGTAGTTGCTGGCAGCCGAGAGTCCCCACGATCCCTTGGTATAAATCTCGCCCAGCAGCTTCAGGTCCCATTTATCGTTCATGGCGAAATAATATCCGCCATCTCTGAGATAGAATCCTCGTGCCGTTTCATCGCCGTAGGTTGGCATGATGAAACCGCTGCTGTAGCTCTTGGTGAACGGGAAGAAGCCGTAAGGGATGGCAAGCGGCATAGGCACATCACACACTACGAGATAGGCTGGTCCGAATACCACATCCTTGCCCGGCCTTACCTTGGCTCGGGAGAGCGAGATGTAGAAGTCGGGATGCGGATCATCACAGGTGGTATACCTTCCGTGCTGCAGATAGATGACTCCCGATGAGTCGCGTTTCGACTTCATACCGGTCAGGAATCCGTCTTGCTGTTCTGTATATACATTATTAATAAGGGCCTTCTTGCTCTTGAAGTTGAATTTGATGGTGTCGGTATCATAGGTATCGCTCCCCATCTTGAAGACAGGTTTGCCCTTGATGCCTCCCTCCGCCGTACTGTCGGGTGTACCCATCGCCTTCACGTTGCTCTTGTCCATATCCATGGAGATGCGGTCGGAACTGAGGTCCATGTTGGTATACTTCACGTTGGAGTTTCCGTAGAGATATGCCACCTTGTTCTTGGCATCGTATACGAGAGAGTCGTCCGCCTGATAGTTAACCGGTGCGTCTACTCCACCCTGTTTCTTTCTGGCGATACTGTCGAGGCGGATACTGTCATCCACCACTTTATTATGTTTCCATATAGCTTTCTGCAGCGAGTCCATCTGCGTGGTGTCGTCAGTCTGTTTCAGCTTGGGTTTTATTTCGTTGCCCAGCGAGTCTACGAACACACTGTCTCCCACGCTGTCCACGTTTTCCGTCTTCTCCTTCTTCTTTTTCTTTTTCGAATCGGGCATACCCGGATTAGCCACCATCATACAGGAGATGGCAGCGAGCAGCAGCATAGCTATCGTCGATTGTTTTCTCATTCAATAAATTAGAATTCTATTCAAACATGCGTTCCCATTGCTGGAAGCGTTTTACTCCTTCCTCTCCGAACTTCATGAGACTTTTTTCTGCTTTCTCAATTGTTTTTTCCCGGTCGAGGTGAGTTTTGCTGAAGAATTTATCAGCGTAGCAAATCACCTTCTCCTCCATGGTTTCCGGCAGGAAATCCTGATGTGGCAGGGGCAGGTTCTGTGCTATGATCTGTGCCTCTGTGATGCCTGCACCGGTATGGCGCTCACATACGCGGGCATGTCGCTCATATCCTTCCTTGCGCAGGATTTCTGCTCCCAGTCGTCCATGGCAGATGTAGGGTTGCGAGCCGAAACACTGTATGCCTGGGGCATCGGTCATGAAGATGCCGAGGTCGTGGAGCATAGCTGCTTCTTCGACAAACTGGGCATCGAGTTGCAATTCGGGATGATACGAAACAATCTGTAGCGCTTTTCGCGCTACAGATTGGCTATGTGTGATGAGGATATGCCGAAGCTCATTATCCTCAGGATAATACTTATCAATAATAGCTTGATAATTCATTTCTATTATATTTACTCCGCATTGCGCTCGATGTAAGCGATAACATCGCCCTTGCGCACCTTGCTGCCCTGCTTGGCATTGATTTCTACGAGCTTGCCGCCCAATGCAGCTGGGATGGTTTCAAACTCGCCCCAAGGAGCCTGGATATAGCAGAAGGCATCACCTTCTTTATATTCCTTGCCGATGTATGGCTCTACAGCTGGCTGGCACTCGCCCTCGCCCTGGAATTCCCAGAAGAGCTGGCCGGCTACTGGTGCTACGATGGCATCTGCCTTGGCGTGCTTGAACTCTGCAAGCTGTGCAGGAGTAAGGGTTGTACCGAGCTTGGCATCCTTTGCCTTCTGAAGGTCGGCCAGGAAGTTCTTCTTTGCCTGTCCGCTCTTGTAGTTGCGATACTGCTCTGGGTGCATAGCGAGCTCGAAGAGTTCCTCGTCGTCCTGACCGTAATCCCAACCGTTCTCGTCCATCTCCTTCTTGAAGTCGTCGAGGGCGTTGGTGAGCAACGTGTGCGCATCAACATCTGTAAACTCGCGGCCCTGCTTCTTGGCGAGCTCTACGAGTTCTGGGTCGATAGTTCCAGGAATCTTACCGCTCTTACCGAGAATCATACCCCACATAGAGTCGTCCATCATTACGAAGCGACCCTTGCCCTGCTCCATGGTGAGGAGGTTCATCAGTGAGATGTTCTTTACATACTGGCTGAATGGGGTTACCAATGGAGGATAACCTACGCGTGGCCATACATACTCTACCTCGTCGAAGAGCTTGATGAGCAGGTCGTCCATAGACAACTCTTCCTCACCCTTCTTCTTGCGGATGTTGTTGATGGTCTGGCGCATACCGCCGAGGTCTGCCATCATACTTCCCATCATACCGCCAGGGAGACCGCAACCGAGCAACAATGAAGACATGATCTTGTTACCTGGGTTGATGAAGTAGCCGAGCCACTCGTCGATGAACTCCTGAGTCATAGCACGAGCCTTCATATAAGCGCTCATGTTGATTTCAGGCACCTCGAAGCCCTCGTTCTTCAGCATGCTGATAACTGAGATTACGTCTGGGTGAACCTTACCCCATGACAATGGCTCGATGGCTGTATCGATGATGTCGGCACCATTGTTGCAGACCTCGAGGATAGAAGCCATAGAGAGACCAGGACCTGAGTGGCCGTGATACTGGATGATGATCTGTGGATACTTGTCCTTAATCATCTTGGTGAGCTTGCCGAGGAATGCTGGCTGGCCGATACCTGCCATATCCTTCAAACAGATTTCCTCTGCACCGGCAGCGATGAGCTGGTCGGCGATGTTCATGTAATATTCCAGGGTATGAACAGGAGAGTTGGTGATACAGAGTGCACACTGTGGAGTCATGCCACCCTCCTTAGCCCACTTGATAGAAGGAATGATGTTGCGCACATCGTTCAGTCCGTCGAAAATACGTGTGATGTTGGTACCCTGCTTAGCCTTTACCTTATACATAAGGGCGCGCACGTCGTCAGGCACAGGATACATACGAAGAGCGTTCAATCCGCGGTCGAGCATGTGAGTCTTGATACCCACCTCGTTGAAAGGTTTGCAGAATGCGCGTACGGCATCGTTAGGATTTTCACCTGCCAGGAGGTTAACCTGTTCGAAGGCACCGCCGTTAGTCTCTACACGGCTAAAGCATCCCATTTCGATGATAACTGGGGCAATTTTAGCCAACTGATCCTTGCGTGGCTGGAACTTACCAGAGCTCTGCCACATGTCTCGATAAACGAGACTGAACTGAATTTTCTTCTTCATTATTCTTGTTCTTTTTCTTTATATTCGATGTATGAATTAAATTCCAAGGTGCAAAATTAGACAAAAAAATTGAGAAATCGTCCTATTCGCCTCTTTTTTTATATTTATTATGTAATTTACTTCAATATTTCCTTCTTCATCTTGCTGTTCAGCTTCTCGGCTGCAGCATGGGCCTTGGCGTTGGCCTTCATCGCATTGAGCGAACGGTGGAAACCCTGGATGCGGCCCTCACGATCAGAGAGAGCCAGACTGTCGCCCTTCATATATACAAAGGTGAAGGTATCGCGCTTCGTCTTCTCATTGAGCACCACGCCATCCAGCTCGCGGTGGCCCTGCACCAGAATCAGCTTACCATTATAGGCATGCCATTCCGTATACTGAGGCACGGCAGGATATTCTACCGGGCTATCGTCGTCCACATCTTTGTTTATCATCACCCTGCCCACGGCCATCGCCTCGCTCATGCGCTTCAGGGTGAAGCCATACTGGCGCGGCACCATATAGGTTTCTACGATGCTGTCGGGCATATTGGCAAGGATTCTCGCCTGCTGGCGCTTGCTCAGATGCGATACATCGCGCAGCTTCGGCATCACCGGATAGGTCCAGGTGGCCTTCAGTTGATCCAGGTCTATCACCATGTCGGCACGGTTCTTCTCATCCTTCTCCTCGCATGGCATCACGCAAACCCAGTCGCCCACCTCTATATCTCCAAACACCTGATGGTTGCGAGTGGCATCCAGAATGTTGTATCTCACGGGGTCGCCACCTCCGTTGGGCAGCAGCACCAGCGCGGTATCCGAGCATCCCAGGCAGGCAAGTCCGTAGATAGCCCTGTCGCCCTTTGCCGGTTTCGAGAGGCTGATGGCGAGTTTCGAATTGTCCATACGTGGTGGTTTCTTTCCCCTGTGACATGCTGCGAGGGTTGTGGCGGCTAGCGCCAGTGTGAGTATTGTCTTGACTTTCATCTTTCTATTCATTATTTCAAATGCAAAACTACAACTATTTTTTGGAAGCACCAAATATTGAATCGTAAAATAATTAAAAAAATAGGTGATATATTTTGTAGTGTCTCGATTTTGCATTACCTTTGCAACCGTTTTTTGGGATCAACCTCCCCCTCGTCCTGCCACACACGCCGGATGATGAAAAGAAATAGGACCAACTCAAGAATTATATGCAACAAGAGAATATGACAGACAAGACAAATACACACGCTCTCCCGGCATGGACCGAGGTAGAGTATACCGCATTATGCAAAAACCCGTACCTGTTAACCCCATTCTTCATCCCTAAGGAGGCGAAGTGCTTCACGTGCCGCGAAGATGGCACGAGGGAAGAAGAAAGAATGGTTTTCCTCGTTTTCAAATCTACTGCAGCCCCTGCTGATGCCGAATGGGAAGATGATCCTGTTCCGGGCGAGATGTGGGTGCGAGCGCTGGGCGATGACGATGAGGAGATTGAGCCTGCCAAGGTGATTTACCTGGGTCAGGACATCGAGGATTTCATCCGTGTAGCCGCTGAGGACGACCAGACCATCACCTTCGATTTCTGGTGGCGCCACGGCGAAGTGAAGGTGGAGAAGGCTGAGAAGACGGATGACGGATTCGTATGCCGCAAGGATGATTTCGGCGATGACGGACTGGCTGTTACCCTGATTCCTGAGGACGGCGGCAATCCGGTTGTCCTCCGTCTTCAGATTCCTTATATCGGTTTCTCGCTCTACGATGCCGAGGGCAACAAGGTGCATGGCGAGCTGAGTATTCCGCAGGATAAGGTAGATGACTACACCTACGAATTTGTGGGCGATGACAACAACGACCGTTTCACCCTTCAGCTCGACAGCAACAGGCTGGTTTACATGTGTGTATTGCGCCATGAGGACCATCAGCTGGTGGTTCGCAACCAGCGCGACCGTCTTTCGGTAGTAGATCAGATTCCTACCGAGGGCAAGCTTTCTGAGTTGCTGATGAACACGAATTCTGCGCTCATCAAGAACAGAAATCACCGTTGGCGCATTCAGATTGAGGGCACCACTCTGTCTCACGAGGTTGAGTTGAATGTAGATGCGGCATCTCTGGTAGCTTTTGCTGAGGAGCAGATGCAGAAGGGCATGGAGATTGACGAGCTGGGGCAGCATCTGATGGCACTGGAGCAGAAGTATCATTTCCAGTGGTTCTGGCTGAGTGAGGACGACTGGAGTCATGACAATCCGGTGTTCGACATGTTCATGAAGCAGCTTTGTGCTTTTTCGTATGTCAGTCAGAATCCTGTTCAGGCAGATGCATTGATGGCAAGGAACTACAAGCGTAAGATTCGCCGTTACAGCAGTATGCTGAAGGCTCACAAGCGTGGCGAGTTGAATCTTTTTGAGGAGAGTGATGAGGTGCGAGCCGAGTATCTCCGCATCTTCCAGGGTTTCCATCAGCCTTTCGTAGAGGCTTTTGAGAAGGAGGAAGAGGAATAATCTTTAAAGTTTTATCCCTCACATCCCTCACTTTTTCTCTTCTCAAAATATTAATCACCTGATAATAAGAGAATTATCTATTTAGGAAAGCGTGATGGATGGATAAAATGTTTACAATATCCATCACGCTATCCATCACTAATAGCCTTCATCTATCACGTTTTTCAGCTTATCTTCTTGCAAAAGCAAGAAGATCTTTGCAGAATATGGTTATGGGACCTGGCGAAAACGGACCACACGTTGTGCTGCGCTGGCTCACGCATATTACTGCATCGGGGTACGGATATTACTGCGTCGGGATACAGATATTACTGCGTCGGGATACAGATATTACTGCGTCGGGTTACAGATATTACTGCGTCGGGATACAGATATTACTGCGTCGGGGTACGGATATTACTGCGTCGGCTAGCGCAGACGTATCCGTAGGCTTATTGAGACGGCTGAATTAGCTAACTGAACTACTTGAGTTAGCAAACTGAACTACTTGAATAGCCAGACTGAGATAAAAACAAAGCGGGCGGACCTCTTTTCACGAAGAAGGCCGCCCTGTTTCCTAATTAAACTTTGTTTTGCATTAAAGAAATGCAATGCTTGAGCAAAAATATTTTTATTTCTCTATCAGTCCCTCTACATACTTGCAGAGGATACCGATGCCCTTGAGGTTTTCGCCACCCTGAGGAATGATGATGTCAGCATAGCGCTTGGTGGGTTCGATAAACTGCTCGTGCATCGGCTTCAGGACCTTGAGGTATCGGTCTACCACCATCGATACGGTGCGACCCCTGTCGATGGTATCACGCTGAATGTTGCGTATCAGGCGCTCATCAGCATCGGTATCCACGAACACCTTCAGGTCCATCAGGTCTCTCAACTTCTTGTCCACCAGCGTCATGATGCCTTCGATGATCACAACCGGTTTGGGGTCAACGTGAACCGTTTCCGGTTCACGGTTGCATTTGATATAACTATAGGTGGGTTGCTCTATCGCCTTGCCAGCACGCAGATCAGCGAGCTGCTGGTGCAAAAGCTTCCAATCGAATGCCGACGGGTGGTCGAAATTGATCTGATGACGTTCTTCCTCGGTCATCTGCGAGGTATCGTTATAATATGAATCGAGGGGCACCACAGCCACATAATGAGGCGGCAGCACTTCTACGAGTTTCTTCACCACAGTGGTCTTGCCGGAGCCTGTACCTCCCGCAATGCCAATAACGGTCACTTTATCTTTCATATTCTTTCTTCTTTTCTATAAGATTTCATCAAACATCTTGCGGTAGAATTCAGCCTTCTTCTCCACCGCCATAGGATAGGCACGGGAACTGGAGGGCATGCGGTACAGACGGAGTCTGCGGCCCTCGAACTGGAATTCTGCATAGCCTCCCATCTCAGGCTTTTCCTTGATACCGAAGTGTTCTGAAAATACCTTCGTGGCAAGCTGGCCGGCTGTGAGCACCGCCCTGCAATGGGGCAGTTGGCGGAGCATGCCGTCGAGATTGGCGGGCTGCACGATCTGCAGGTCCTTGTCGGATGCCGTATTCTTGGTGCGTATCACCTGCTGTGCGGTATCATAGATGGCGACGCCCTTCTCCCTGAGAAATTTCTTAATAGCATCAAGGCGGTAGGTCTTCTTCTCTACATCCACAAAATGGAACTTATCCTGGAAGTAGATAATCCCGAATATCCTCCACATATCATTCTGGAAGTTAGGATAATACCAGGGCATGCACCACCGCTTTTCTGCAGGCGGAAACGTGCCGAGCATCAGCAGCCGCGCATTTTCGGGCAGCCATGGCTCAAAAGGATGATTCTCTACCATTTTCTACTTCTTTTCCTTCACCAGGTACATCACTACCGGCAGGTGATCGCTGTAGCCGTTAAGCCATCTGCCGCCTGCCTTGGTACGCAAAGGAGCACCCTTGTACTGACCTTCCTGCTGGATGAGGTAATCGCGGCGGAAGATGTGGTTCTTCCAGAATTTCAAAGAGCTGTAGTCCTTATGCTTACTATCCTTGTTCAGGAGATTAGGCGTGATGACAATCTGGTCGAAGAGATTCCATGAACCGCTGTAGAACAGGGTTCCCTTGCCCTCCTTGGCCAGAATGTTATACCATGGGTTATACATATCATCGGCACCTACCTCGCTGATTTCAGCTTTCGCCTTCAGCACCTTGTGCATGCTGGCGTTGGTAGGATCATCGTTCATATCGCCCATCACGAACACTTTCATCGCCGGGTTCAGACGGAGCAAACTGTCTTTTACAGCCTTAGTCTGGCGTGCTCCGCTCTCGCGATAGAACGAAACGGAGAAACGGCTTGGCCAGTGGCATACGATAACCGCCACATCCTCGCCCGCCAGCTCACCACGTACGGTGAGGAAACCACGGGTCTTGTAGGCAGAATCCTTGGCGAGTTCCTGTACGTAAGGCACCAATCGGGTATTCTTCACCGTGAAGAGTGCCGGATTATAGAGCAGCGCACAATCGATGCCTCGCTTATCGGGACCCTCGATATGGCAGAACTGCATGTTTCTTGCCTTGAGAGGCGGCTGTGCGGTGAGATCTTTTAGCACGTTGGCATTCTCAACCTCAGACAGACCGATGAAGGCACAGCCCACGTTAGGCAGCACATCGGCACCCATGTCGGCAAGTGCACGCGACATATTCTTGAGTTTATTGGTATATTTCATACCATTCCATCCCTTAGCAGGGAGATACTCGTAATCATTCTTACCGGCATCATGGCAGGTATCAAAGAGGTTCTCCTGGTTATAGAAACCAACAGCATACACTTGAAACTGCCTGTTGCCTGAAGCCTGCGACTTCTTTTTCTGTGCTGTAGCGCCCAGCCCTATCATGAGGAGGGCAGCCAGCAAGAGCAAATGTTTCCTCATACAATATTAATTATTAATGTATACCTTATTATATATGTATTTCTTAAATTCATAAGGAAATACGCAGCAAAGATACCTAAAAAACCGGAAATATCTCCATAAAAACGAATATTTTTTCAGTTTTCATGCATTTTTAACATAAATAACTTCTCTTTTAAAAAAATTTTTTGTTACTTTGCAGCACTTATAATTATTTTTGATCGGGACAGAAGACACAAGACCAGAAACCATGATAAGTCCCCCTTACAGTTTACCTAAACAAAATCCAACGGGACTATAAATATATCATCACTGCTCAAAGAAATCACTGTTGCCGATCTATTAATATTTAAAACATATAAACTATGCAGAAGAAAGTAAACTTAGCAATGTTAGCGCTCTTCTCGTGTTCATTGGCTATGGCTCAGAACGAAAAGACTGAACAGAACGTAGCCCAGGGACTCGACGAGAATGCTTTCACCTTCTCCGAGGCACAGTTGGGCGAGGACGATGACATGTCATCCAATGTCACCATCCTCAATTCTACCAGCAACGTATACGCGAGCCAGGCAGGTTATCTGTTCTCGCCTGCACGTTTCCGCTACCGTGCCTTCAACCAGAAGTACAACGATGTCTATATCAACGGTGCTTCCATGAACGATATGGAGACCGGACAGTTCCGTTTCTCCAACATCGGCGGTTTGAACCGATTCTCCAGAAACGTAGACTTCGCCCTGCCTTTCGAAGCCAACGGCTATTCGATGACGGGCATGGCAGGCTCCAACAACTATGATTTCCGTGCCGGAAGCATGCAGGAAGGACTGTATGCCAGCGTAGGTGTTGCCAACCGCAACTATACCCTGCGCGGACTCTACTCCTACTCCAGCGGATTCAACGAGAAGGGATGGGCCATTACAGCCGGTCTCACCTACCGCTGGGCTAACCAGGGATACGTAGAGGGAACCATCTACAACGCCCTCTCCTATTTCTTCGGTGTACAGAAGAAGTGGATGAACGGCCACTCGCTGAGCTTCTCTACATGGGGTAACCCGACAGAAAGAAGCACCCAGGGAGCATCTACCGACGAGGCTTACTGGCTGGCTAACGACTACCAGTATAACCCATACTGGGGATACCAGAACGGACACAAGAGAAACTCACGCGTAGTGAACGACTTTGCCCCTTCGGCTATCGCTACATGGGACTGGGAAATCAACGACCAGATGAAGCTCACCACATCGGTGTTCGGAAAATACTCTATGTACAAGAGCACCAAGCTCAACTACAACAACGCAGAGAATCCGCAGCCAGACTACTGGAAGAACATGCCATCAGCCAACTACTATGTATGGGGCGACTACAAAAACGGCAACAACATGTATACCTGGGAAAACTGGAACAACGCCGTAAACTACTGGCAGGCAAGCAAGCAGAACCGACAGATTAACTGGGACCGCCTGTACTATGCCAACCAGCAGGCTGCCAAGAACGGACAGGATCTGCTCTACTATGTTCAGGCTAAGCACAACGACAACCTGACCCTGACCCTGTCATCCGTTCTGAACACCAAGCTGACAAAGAAATCGAACCTGGCAACAGGTATCATGCTCGGAAAGAGTACCAACCAGCACTATCAGACACTGGAAGACATGCTGGGCGGTGCCATCTTCCACAACATCAACACCTATGCCCTGGGCGATTATCCTAAGACCGACCCACGTGTGCAGTACGACCTGAACACAGCCGGTCCTAACAACACAGGCAAACTGGTTTACGAGGGCGACAAGTTCGGTTACGACTATCGCATCGACGTGAACAAGGCAAACGCATGGAGCACCTATACTGCCGAATTCTACAATATGAAGGCGATGCTGAGCGGACGTATCGGATATACCGGAATGAACCGCCGCGGCTACATGCGCAACGGTATGGCACCGAACAACAGCCAGGGCAAGAGCGGCACAGCCAACTTCCTGGACGGTGGCGTAAAGGGAAGCCTGAACGTGGATATGGGCAGAGGTCATGCCTTCAGCATCGGAGCCGGATACGAGCTGCGTGCGCCGATGGCAAGCACAGCCTTCATCTCGCCTGAAATCAGCAACGACTTCGTGACTAACCTCAAGAACGAGCGCATCTTCAGCTCAGAATTCAGCTACCTGTATCGCAACGCATGGCTGAGTGCCAACGTGAGCGGTTACTACAGCCGACTGGAGAACGTTACGGAATGGCAGAACTTCTACAACGATGATGAGAATTCATTCACCTATGTGAGCATGACCGGACTGAAGAAGGAATACTATGGTGTAGAGGTGGGCGCTAAGATCAAGCTCACTTCATGGCTCGACCTGAAGACTCTGGGTGCTATGAGCGAGGCGAAGAACATCAACAATGTAAACGCCGTATACATGCTCTCAAAGAGTGCTGAGGTTTACCAGGACAAGGCTTACGTGATGAATATGCGCGAGAGTGGCACACCGCTCACAGTGGGAAGCATCGGTCTCGATGCCCACATAAACGGATGGTTCGTCAACCTCAATGCCAACTACTACGACCGCATATACCTCTCTTATTCTCCAAGCTACAGATATGAGAAGACGCTGAAGAACCGTCACAAGGCACACAGAGCTTTCTCTGAAATCTTCCCAGAAGTGATGACGGAGGACGAGACTAGCTGGAGAAAGGACGCTGTAGCCCAGGAAAAGGGTCACGGAGGATGGATGGTTGACCTGAGCATAGGAAAGAGTGTGAGACTGAAGAAGGGTTCACTCAACTTCAACCTCATGATTACCAACCTGCTGAACAACCAGACCATCGTAACAGGCGGATATGAGCAGAACTCACGTTCAAGCTATACACTGGACAGCAACGGCGAGGTGAAGAACCCACGCTACTACCAGTTCTCTAAGAATCCTAAGAAGTATTACACCTGGGGAACCAACGGCATGTTCCAGGTATCTTACAGATTCTAAAGAGCAGTTTCTCTTTAACATAAAGAACAGGGAGCAATCCCGTTTCTCTATAACAATAAAAAGAAAGAACAATGAAAAAGATAAAATTCATAGCATTGGCATTCCTGGCACTGACCCTGGGGTCGTGTATGGGCGACGGTTATGCTGACCCAGACCTGACCGACAAGGTGCCTGCAGCTCCATATGGCAACAATAGCCTGAGGGAGAAGAATGTGATCAGCATAGCAGATTTGAAGACCCAGTTTGCCTCAGTTGTCAACAGCTCCACGGATGCCTACAAGCTGATCGAGAAGGACATGATGATCAAGGCGGTAGTGACGGGCAACGATGTCAGTGGCAATATCTACAACCAGGTAAGCGTACAGGATGCGTCTGGTGCTATCATTGTAGGCATCAACGGAAGCGGACTATCGGGTTATCTTCCTGTAGGCCAAGAGATTCTCATCAATCTGAAGGGACTCTATATCGGAAATTACAGAAAATTGCCTCAGATTGGCGGTGTAAACACCAAACTCTCTGACGGAACGCTTAGTATGGGTAAGATAGAACGTGCCGTATGGAACGAGCACTTCAAGATTCTGAACCCTGGCGAGGCTGATGCAAGCACGGTAGTGCCAGAGGAGTTTGACCAGACAAAGCTTACTGATGCAGCCTATATGGATGCTAACGTGGGCAAGCTGATGACCCTGAAGAAGGTGAAGTTTGCTTCAGCTAACGGCACAAACGTATGGGCGCCAGATGATTCCAATACGAGCCTGGAACTGATTGATGCCGAAACGGGCAAGAAGATCAGCAGCAGCAATCTGGTAGTGCGCAACTCGGGTTATTCTAAGTTTGCCAACGAGGTGGTTCCACAGGGCGTATTCGATATCACCGGTATCTTCACCCGTTACAATAACACCTGGCAGATTGTGCTTCGCAGCACGGATGACCTGAAGGCATCAGAAACAAGCGGTACATTAGAGAAGCCTTATACCGTGGCTCAGGCACTGGAGAAGATCAATGCCGGTACAGCAGGCGATGCTAAGGTTTATGCTACCGGTATCATCGTAAAGGTGAAAGATGTAGATACAGGCCAGTATGGTAACGGTACATTCGTTATCTCTGACGACGGTAAGGATACAGAAGGCAAGACTCTCGAGGTATTCCGTTGCTTCAACATCGATGGTGCAAAGTGGACAGAGGAAACCAAGGGTATCCTTGTACCAGGCAAGAAGGTGGTTGTATCAGGCACCCTGCTTGATTATAACGGCACCAAAGAAATTAAGGGTGGCAATCTCATCTCTATCAAGTAATTACTGATTATCAAAATAGTAACAATATTTAAAAAGACAATAATATGAAAAAGTATATATTTTCAGTTTTGATGGCGGCTATGGCTGCCTTCACATTCAGCAGCTGCGAAGATGTACCAGAGCCTTATACACTGCCTACTCAGCCTGCTGGTCCAGGAAACACAGATCCTAACCAAAAGGGTTCTGAAAGCAATCCATATACTGTAGCAGAAGCTATCGCCCTCATCAAGGCAGGTACAGCACCATCTACAGCTGTATGCGTAAAGGGTAAGATTACAGCCGTAACTTTCTTCAACGAAGCCTATAGCAGTTTGTCATATAATATCGCAGACGAGGGTTCTTCAGATGTTATCGAAGTATACTCTGGCAAAGGCAAGGATGGTGCAAACTTCTCTTCCAAGGATGACTTGAAAGTTGGTCAGACTGTAGTAGTAAAAGGAATCGTCAAGGCATTCACGAAGAATGATGGCACTATTGTCAATGAAATCGACAAGAACAGCACCATCATCTCTATCGAGAACGCAGGAACTACAACTCCTGATACTCCAGCAACTGGTAAGGGTTCTCTCAGTGACCCATACAACGTGGCAGAAGCTATCGCAGCCATCAAGGCTGGCACAGCGCCTACCACACAGGTTTACCTGACAGGTATCATCTCAGATGTTGCTTTCTATAATGACCAATACAAGAGCATCACCTATTACATATCAGACGATGGCAAGGGCAAGGACATGCAGGTTTACTCTGGTAAGGGACTGAACGGCGCAGACTTCGCTTCTAAGGAAGATTTGAAGGTGGGTCAGAAGGTTACTATCCTGGGTAAGATCATGAAGTTCGTTGATAAGAATAAGAATGAAATCATGGAGGTTGACAAGACCAGCTCTATCGTTAAGATTGAAGGTGAAGGCACTGGCGGTGGTGAAGTTAAGCCAGACCCAGAGACTCCTGATACACCAGCCGGCGGCAACATCGATATGACAGACGCAACTATCCAGAGTGGTAAGAGCGGTGATGTAGAACTTGTTACTAACGGATATGGCTCTCAGAAAGTTGACCAAGAAGCAACCTGGTACACTTGGAAGATTGGCGACATCACCTTCAAGGGGGCTAAGATAGCCATTTCAGAAGGCAAGAACGGAAAGGGCATACAAATGCAAGGTGATGCAGCAGATGCAACCAAACAGGGTTTCCTGTTTAATGCTACAGCCTTTGCCAAGGAGATCAAGACCGTAACAATCCTGTTCTCAACAAAAGCAAAATCTACTTATGCCCCAAGTTATACCTTCTATGCTGCAAAGGCTGCAAATGGCAAGGATACAGCTATCAAAGGCAAATCTACCAATGAGGTTTCAGGTGATTTCAAGACCTATACAGAGACTTTCGACTTGAGCGCTCAGAACGTCAAGCACTTTACTCTCAGCAACAACACGAAAGGTGCTCTCTACATCGAGAAGATCATCATCACATTGAAGTAATTCCCCTAGTAGATATTATGTATTAGAAAAAATACTGATCCCCATCGTCCTCTACACAAACAGAGGCAATGGGGATTTCTTTTCATCCATTAAAAACATAGGTATCAGGAGGGAACGCGAACCTACGTATTATGCTCATTTCTAAAATATTTCTTAAAAAGAAGAAGAAATATTTGGTGGTTTCAGGAAAAAAGCGTAACTTTGCAGCCTGAAATTGATAACAGGCTATAATGGGCATGCCCCGATAAGGGACACGAAATGATGCAACGAGCATCCCCATGACGTCTAATTTTAATAACCCAATAAAAATAAAAAAGAAAAATGAAAAAAGGTATTCATCCAGAGAATTATCGTCCTGTAGTATTCAAGGATATGTCTAACGGCGATATGTTCCTCTCTCAGTCTACATGCAAGACTAACGACACTGTTGAGTTCGAAGGCGAGACTTATCCAGTTGTTAAGATTGAAATCTCTAGCACATCTCACCCATTCTACACAGGTAAGAGCAAGCTCGTTGATACAGCGGGTCGCGTAGACCGCTTCATGAACCGTTACGGTAAATTGAAGAAGTAATAATATACCTTTTTTATAAGGATATATTTATTATCGCAAAGATACTGAGTGCATTCCAGCGTAGTTGCATATACGTAGGAATGCACTTTTTTTCTCTCACTACAATTCCTCATACAATCGATTTTCTACATATCTCTATATATAGAAAGCACAAAATCTTTAACTTAATAAACATTATCGAGAATTATGAAGCATACTAAGTTTTTTATCTTCGCACTCGTAGCTGCGATGACGTTCTCTGCCTGCGGCACTGACGATTCGCTGGAAATCACAAAACCTGATCAGGTAAATGGTGGTAATAACAGTGGCGGAAATACTGGCGGCGGAAATACTGGAGGTAATACAGGTGGAAGCACTGGAGGCAGCATCCTTGGAGATAATACTCCAGGAGTATCTACTAACAAGGCTAACCAAAATATGAACATGCCTACAGCCATTATGCCTGAGGTAGTAAAGAATGCCATCAATGGTTTGGAATTTCCTAAGATTAAAGGAGGATCAAGCTACGTGGTTACTCACATGGCAGATAATGCAGTTAACTTCAGTTCTGAATGGGATGACAATCTTCAAGCACAGCGCTGGACTTGCTACTTCTATTGTGAAAGCAACAAAGGAGGTAACGTGGGACGTTTAGGAGATTTTATCAATGATCCGGACTTGGCTAAGTATTACCCAGGAATTACAGAATTTGCATCAACGCCATACCAAAACTCAGGCTATGACCGTGGACACCTGATAGCATCTCACGAGCGCCAAGTTTCTGCTGTATCAAACAAACAGACTTTCTATTTCACCAATATGCAGCCACAATATTCTACCTTTAACCAGAACAAAGGTATCTGGTATGCTATGGAACAGCAGAACTTAAAGAAAAATATCTCAGGAAGAGATACTCTTTTCGTAGTGAAGGGTGGCACTATCGAAAACGGAAACGTAATAGAATATGTCAAAAACAGAAGCCATATTAAACCATCGGAGTACGTAAAGCAACCTCATGATGGATATATCCCTGTGCCAAAGTATTTCTTTGTAGCATTCCTTGAAAAGACATATAATAAAGAAACAGACAGCTTTAAATACAATGCCTTCGGCTATTGGTTCCTTCACGAGAACAAGGCATTTGATTCGAAAGATAAACTCGTAAACTATATCGTAAATATCAAGACGCTGGAAGACAAAACCGGTATCGACTTCTTCTGTAATCTCCCTGATAATATCGAGCAGGAAGTTGAAAACAAAGACATAGAAGCCATCAAGAATCACTGGGGCTGGTAAATAACAAACAAAGAATCCGCTCTCTCAAATCAATGAGTGAGCGGATTTCTTATGTTTATATCATCATCTTCTCGGCAACTTCTTGATAGCATGTGGCATGAATGCCCTGCCGGTAGCCTTACCGAAGCTAGGAGCTACGGAATCGGTTGCAGCAGAACGGGTCTTCTTACGGGCTCCACTCGGATTGTAACGTTCCAGATCGATTTGCATTACATCACCCTTAGCTGCTCCTGTTCCTATCATATAACCATAGAACGTATCGACTATCTTTCCATCTTCCTGCCCCAGATGGAAACCATACTGCTTAGCACCTGCATCCATCACATAGGTAGCACCAGAATCATTATAACGGATATAAATATCACCATTCTTATCGATATACCAGGTAAACTTCAGAGTCTGGGATTCATTGCTTCCATCATTGGCATAATCCACTTCTACACCATTACCACTGAGCGAGTTAACCTTATCACCCGCCTGATAGAACGTCATCTCGGCATTGAAACTGTAGTTATTGCGAGACTGGCCGTCCTCAGCAAGTTCAGAGAGCATCACAGAGCCTCTCCAGTCGCCTGTAAGAGTCTGAGCCTCCAACAGCAGGTCATCATTCTGAGAGCCGTTAGAACCGTTGTTCCAGTCGCCCTGATTCCATCCCCAGCCACCATGATTATAGTCATCATACCAATAATAATCATCATACCAGTAATCGTCATCATCACACGAGGTGAATGAGAAAGATGCAACAGCTATCGCCATCCACATCCATATCTGCTTAAACTTTTTCATATCAATTTATCAGTTAAGTTATTTATATTCTTATATATTCTATACTTTTGAGCTCTTGAAGAACAGCATTCTTTCTTGAACCCGATGCAAAGGTAGTGGTTTTTCCGGCTACCACAAAGGGGAAAAGGATACAAACTGAGGGGGAAATCCCTATTCTTTAGGAAAAAACTATTTTTTTATGGTATTAATTTCCATTTTAATGATGTATCTTTCTCTGTATCAAATATTTAACACAATCTTAACACATTGTTTCGATATTTTGTGTATCTTTGCATCAGTAATAATTCTAAGATCATACTTTTAGGACAAAGTAATTTCTAAGGATCAACTCAACAAATGAGTTTCAACTGTTAATTAATCGTTTAACCTTTAAAATTATTAAGTTATGAACAAATTTTTACGCTATTCATTATCATTGGTTCTGGCATTCGTAGCTAGCGTTACGTTTGCAGGAACAACTCCTTACAAAGTATTGACTTTCCCTGACGAAGGTACTGAAGGCAAGGAAATAAATGGTTATGACCAAACCTGGAAAGCAACAATCGGAGAAGATGTTTGGACTATTGAGAATTTCAATACATACCAGTGGAATGGTTGGAAATACATCAAATGCGGAAGAAAGAAAGTCGCATCTGTAGCTTCCATCACTTCACCTGCTATTGATCAGCCAATTAGCAATATTGTCTTGACCATCGACAATATTACTAAAGATAAGATCAATTCTATCAAGTTGCAGGTAGCAACTGATGCTGACTGTAACAATGTAACTGAAGAAATCTCTGCCAAGATTGAAGATGGAGACTTGATCTTCAAGCCAACTAAGTCTGCTGCAAACAATTACTATAAGTTTATCTTTGACTGCCAGGCTGGAAGGAATGGTTTGATTCAAATTTCTAAGATTGCATACTATAAGGTAGGCGATACTCCTGTAATCGTGGACATCACAAACACAGCAGAAACCGCTTATACCATTGCTAAGGCAAAGGAACTGATTGATGCAGGTGAAGGTCTGAGCGAAAGTGTATATGTCAAGGGTACTGTATCTCAGGCTAGTAAAGAGTTAAATGCTACATACGGCAGCCTTTCTTACTACATTTCTGACGATGGTACAACAGGAAATGAATTGCAGGTTTACGGTGGTCTTTCTTTCGAGAGTCAGAAATTCACTTCTGTAGAGGACATCAAGGTGGGTGACGTAGTTGTTGTTTATGGTAAGCTTAAGAAGTTTGGTACTACTTATGAACTTGATAAAAACAACATTCTCATCTCTCTGAATGGTAAAACTACCGGCATCACTAACATTACAGCAGACGAAGCTGCAAAGAACGCTCCTGTTTACAACCTCGCAGGCCAGAAGGTAACCAAGGCTTACAAGGGTGTAGTCATCAAGAACGGAAAGAAGATGATTCAGAAGTAATCAAATTCAAAACAATACATCCCTACTGCTCCTCCGATATTCATTTATCGGGGGAGTTTTTTGTTAGGCATAACATAAGAAGGAACCACCAGCAAATCAACCAAATATTACCCCTATAACATGAAAAGTGGAATAATTTAATGCAATAACATAAAAAAATACACCTAAAACTACAATATCTCATTTATTTTCACTACCTTTGTTGCGATTAATAAACGTATACGAATAAAAATGATGAAAAGAAAATTATATATCACACTATTAGGACTGCTCTCTACCATCATGACAGCAGCTGTACCCTACTGCGATGTGAGAAAATTCTCTATCACAGACGGACTCGCTGCCAATACCATCTCAGACCTCAAACAAGGTAAAGACAACCTCATGTGGTTCAGTACCTGGAACGGACTGTCGTTCTATGATGGCTACAAGTTTCATACTTTCAGAGACAACCCCGATGATATTGACGTCCTGTCAACCAACCGTATACTCCAAATAGAACCATCCTATAATAACAACGTGTGGTGTATCACATACGACCACCAACTCTACGTATACGATACCCACTTCTGCCGGTTCTTTGCTGTAGGACAGAAATTCAACGAACTGTTCAACATCGACCTGCGCGTGAGCCAGGTATACCCAATGAAAAACGGAGCTACATGGTTTACTTCAGAAAATGGAAAATACATCATCCGATCAGCAGGAAGAACCTTTGATGAGCGGAACATAGAACTCATCAAAGTAGGAGAAAAGGGACTCAGAAGCGGAAATGTATGGTACATCCATCAAGATATACACGGAAGAGAATGGGTGCTTACCGATAAAGGCGCATACATATACCATTCGAAAATTCCAAGCAAGTTGCCTTTCAAATGGCTCAGAGGGGTGGGAGAAGATGAGTTCCTGGCAACTGAAGACGGTAAACTGGCAAAATATGACCTGCAGAACCGACTCACCATGATACCGATGCCGGAAGGCGTAACCCGTATCAACCAACTGAAAAATACAGGTTACCAACTCCTGCTGGCAACCAATCTGGGTGTTATCATCTACAACCCGCGCACCTTCAAGTTTGATATCATCAACGTACAGAGCCCGAGTCAGCCTCTGGCAGAGGTAAAGAAGATTTATACCGATGATTTCGGTATGGTATGGGCATTCACTGACGGCATGGGAGTAACCCTCGTCAATCCGAAGACCGGACAGAAACAGTGGCTCTTTGCCGACCAGGACGACCCGATGGACCGCACAACCTGCGAAAGCAATTTCATCACACAAGATGAACACAAGACCCTCTGGGTAGTGCCAAGGGGAGGAACCTTCAGTTATTTTGACCGCAAGGCAGGTAAACTGGTGCCTTATCTGCTGAGAAGCAATTCATCAGGCAACTACCGCATACCGAAGATTACGAAATATGTACTCTCAGACCAGGGAATCCTCTGGCTGACAGGCTCTCACGACCTGACACAGGTAGTCTTCAAATATCACCCTTACATTATCAACAAGCTGGATGTGGGCGAAGACGAAGTGTTCTCGGTGAATGCATCGCCAGACGGACATATCTGGGCTGGTTATAACAGTGGTATAATCCAGGTGCTCAACGCATCCTACCAAAGCATCGGATACCTTTCGCCAAGCGGACAGATTGTGCCACAGCAGGTAAACTTCGCCGAAACGGGCATCTTCTCTATCCACTTCGATATCAAGGGAAGAGCATGGATAGGAACCAACGGAAATGGTGTCTATCTGATAGATAAAATGCAGGTAAGACACTTTGTTTATGATGCCAACAACCCGTCATCGCTGCCGTTCGACAAGATACAAGACATTGTAGCCGACCGCACCGGACGTATCTGGATAGGTACCTACGGAGGTGGTCTGGCACTTGTTAACGAGGCGGCAGACGGCAGTATCAGCTTCATCAGTAAACGAAACGGACTGCCTTGGGAGAAACAGCACTACGACCGCATACGCCGCATCTGCTGCACCACTACGGGAACCATTCTCGTAGGAACTACAGATGGTCTCATCACCTTCAGTGATGCCTTTACAAACGCAAGAAAGATCAATTACCACAAGACCTACTACATACCGAACGATACAACAAGTCTGGCTGCAAACGATATGAACAATATCATGGAGCACACCAGCGGCAAGATGTATATCTCGCAACAGGGCGGTGTGATGGAAGAGATTGTGAGCAAATCGCTCCTGCAAGACAACCTGAAGACGAAATACTTCCATGCCATCGATATTAACGAAGGCATCGTACAGGGCATGGTAGAAGACAACCAGGGAAGAATCTGGGTAATCAGAGAATCGAGTATCGACTGCGTAAACCCGAAAACAGGACAGTGCAACGTGTTCGGACCTAACGATTTCGACTTCAACATGTCGTTCTCGCAAAGCCGTCCTTACCACGATCCGGCAAGCAACAACATCTCGGTAGGTACCCCGATGGGACTGATTACCTTCAATCCGGCTACGCTGAAGAAGAGCAACTACCAGCCTAAAGTCATCTTCTGTTCCCTCCATTATAGCGGAGAGAAAGAGTCGGAACCTATCCTGCACAAGGATAAAATAGTGATTCCTGCCAACAAGCGAAACCTGACCATCAACTTCGCATCGCTCGACTATCAGCGCAAGTATCAGACCAAATACCTCTATCGCATAGATGGTTATACAGCTCCAGGCGTGTGGATATCAAACGGAAGCAACCATACCATCGGCTTTAACCGTATCAGTCATGGCGATTACGTACTCAAGGTGAGAGCCACCAACTCTCACGGTGTATGGAGCAAGTATGTGGCAGAACTGCCTATCGAAGTGCGCCCTACCTTCTGGGAAAGCATCTGGGGCAAATTTCTGATGCTGCTTCTGCTCTTCGGTATCGTAGGCGCAATCTTCTATACCTACAACCAGCGCCAACGCGAGAACGTAACCCACGAGATGAGCGTGATGAAGAACGAGTTCTACAACGATGCAGCCAACCGTCTGAGAACCCCTCTAACGCTCATCGGAGCCCCGGTAAAAACCGTTTTGGATACCGAACCGGGTATCACCCGAAAGGGCAAGGAACTGCTGAGAATGGTAATAGACAATGCCAACGAAATGCTGGTAATGCTGGACAAGGCTCAGAGATACGGCAACAAGGCAGACTTCTATACGAACAGCGGTCTGACCGAGGAAGATTACGACCTGACAGAAAGGGAGAAAGAGAACGGACAGATTGACGACCGCAATGCATCCGACTATCTGGAAGAAGTAAATAAACAGAAAGAAGAAAAGGATGCAGAGGCTGAACGCCTGGAAGAAATGGGCAAGGAACAGGAAACTGCACAGGAAGAAGCGGAACAAAAAGACCAGACGGTACTGGTAGTAGAAGACAATGCCGACCTGCGCAAGTTCCTCTACAGCATTCTCTCGCCTACCTACAACGTGCTGCTTGCAGAGAACGGAAAGACTGGTTTGGTGATGGCCCGCAAGGAGATACCAGACTTTATCCTCACGGACGTTACCATGCCTGTGATGGATGGTTTGTCGATGATTCACGAGATCAAGCAGGATACCACCCTCAACAACATCCCAGTGATGATTCTCTCGGCCAAGGCAAGCGTAGAAGATCAGCAGCGAGGCTTTGATGAAGGTGTTGATGCCTATATCACCAAGCCATTCTCTACCCCTTATCTGCTCGGCCGAATAGAGGCTATCCTCACCCAGCGCCGCAACATTCAGATGGATGTCATCAGAAAGCTGAAGGAAACTGGCGATAAAGATGCCATAGCAGCCCTGCGAATACTGCCTGCAGCAGCTCCTCAGCCTGCTCTTAACCAGGCTGAAACTAGTGCCGAGAGCGAAGCGGTTGACCCAAACAGCGAGCTGGCATTGATGGCGGCACAGATGCAGGACAGAACCATGATGCGTGCCTTCAGGTTTATTGTTGAAAATGCAGGCAACCCGGAACTCAAGATAGATGATATCTCGAACGAAATCGGTATGAGCCGAAGCGTACTATATAATAAGGTGAAAGCAACGACCGGAATGACGCCGGTAGACTTCGTTCGCCATATACGTATCAAGAAGGCATGCGAGATGTTGCGCAAGACAGACGATACACTGAGCAGCATCGCCTTTGCAGTAGGTTTCACCGACCCTAAGTATTTCTCGAAGGTATTCAAGAAAGAAACGGGTATCGTGCCTACTGAATACCGAACCAGAACGCAGGGATAGCCCGCATAATTACAGATGAAAGCAGTCATCATTACTGATGGCTGCTTTTATCTGTATTGACAAAAAGTAATACATATTACAGGACATATCTTCAGTTGTTGTCGGGCACAGCCTTCTTCGTTATCGTACACAGCAAAACGTTCAAGCAAGGAAAAAAGCAGAATAGTCATAAAATTGAGCCGTTTTGCTTAGTTTTTTGACCGAATAATGCAAAAAAGTATAAAAATGGGGGGGTATTTGATTAATTTTCCCTTTTTACTGAAAAAAAACTGAGAAAAAGTTTGGTGTTACAAGAAAATGTAGTATCTTTGCAACAAGTTCTTAGAAAAGTTAAATGATAGATTAATCGTAAACCTCTTTTTCTTTGTTTTTTTGAGGAAAAAGAGGTAAAGAAAAAGAAATGCAGGGTTTGTGAAAATCCTGCATTTTTTATTTTTACAACTTTCATGCAGGCCGTTATGTAGTCTTATAATCTACACACCTTTCTATTCACAAACCCAATTATCTACGGAATCTATATACTCTTAACTGCGATACTATCTACATTATATATATTACGCTCATTCCTTCATCTATGATTTTGTTCGATTTTTAGAATTTTTAAAAAAACTCTTGAAGTATTCTAAGAGAAAAGTAGTATCTTTGCACTCTAGATCATATAAGTTGAGATCGGAAATATAGATAACACATACATAAAGATAAAAAAAATGAGAACTGTTTACGAATTTTCTGTTAAAGACAGAAAGGGAAAGGATGTTTCCCTCAAGGAGTATGCCAACGAAGTGCTGCTCATCGTTAACACCGCCACAAAGTGTGGTTTCACCCCTCAGTATGAGGAACTGGAGAAACTTTATGAGACCTATCATTCTCAAGGTTTCGAAATACTTGATTTTCCTTGCAACCAGTTTGGTCAGCAAGCCCCTGGTACAGATGAAAGCATTCATCAGTTCTGCAAGCTTACATACGGCACAGAGTTCCAGCGCTACAAGAAGATCAAGGTAAACGGAGACGATGCTGCCCCTCTCTTCAAATTTCTGAAAGAATGTAAGGGCTTTGCTGGTTGGGACGAGAGCCACCCTCTCTACCCTGTTCTCGACAAGATGTTAAGCGAGGCTGATCCTAACTACAAGGAGAGTGCCGATATCAAGTGGAACTTCACTAAGTTCCTCGTTAACAAGAAGGGTCAGGTTGTAGCCCGCTTCGAGCCTACCACAAGCTTCGATGTCATCGCTAAGGCTATCGAAGAGTGGTTGAACTTCTAATGAAAGATAGAAGTCTCGAACTGAGAATAGAATTTCTAAAATAAAAGAGAATAGAATCTCTAAATAAGAAGCCAGGTTGCTTTTCGCAGCCTGGCTTCTTTTATAATGTGATCTTGTTATTTCAATATATCTCAAAGAATAATTGTCAACTGTTTGCTATAAACTATTAACTGTTAACTGAAAATTAGTCAACCTTTGGCACATCCTTGAGGAACTGCTGGATTTCTTCATCACTCACAGAATAATCGTGCAAATCGCCATTGATAAAGCTATCGTAAGACGGCATATCGATAAGACCATGACCTGAGAGACAGAACAGGATAACCTTCTCCTTGCCCTCTTCCTTAGCCTTCAGAGCCTCACGTATAGTGGCTGCAATCGCATGACAGCTCTCTGGAGCAGGAATGATACCCTCGGTCTGAGCGAAGAGCATACCTGACTTGAATGACTCCAGCTGCGGGATATCTACACCATGCAGATAACCATCCTTCAGAAGTTGGGAGATAATCATACCAGCACCATGATAACGGAGACCACCTGCGTGAATGTTGGCAGGCTTGAAATCATGACCCAGAGTAAACATTGGCAGCAATGGAGTGTAACCTGCCTCATCACCGAAATCATACTCGAACTTACCGCGAGTCAGCTTAGGACAGCTCTCCGGCTCTGCAGCTATAAACTCAGTATGGCGCTCGCCTGTGAAGTTGTGACGGAGGAATGGGAAGGCAATACCACCAAAGTTACTACCACCACCGAAACAAGCAATCACCTGATCAGGATACTCACCTGCCATCGCCATCTGCTTCTCAGCCTCTAGACCGATGATGGTCTGGTGAAGTGCCACATGATTGAGCACAGAACCCAGCGTATACTTACAGCCCGGTGTGGTTGTAGCCAGCTCAACAGCCTCACTGATGGCAGTACCGAGCGAACCAGGATGATGAGGATCACGTGTGATAATGTTCTTACCTGCGCGTGTACTCATGGAAGGAGAACCCTCTACAGTGGCTCCAAACGTACGCATGATGCTGGAACGGTATGGTTTCTGCTGCATGGTAATCTTTACCTGATAAACTGCTGCCTCCAGGCCGTAGAGTTTTGCTGCATAAGAGAGGGCTGCACCCCACTGGCCTGCACCAGTCTCTGTAGTGACATTGGTATCACCCTCCTGCTTACAGTAGTAGCACTGAGGAATGGCTGAATTGATTTTATGAGAGCCTAACGGATTGATACTCTCATTCTTGAAATAGATATGCGCCGGAGTACCGAGTGCCTCCTCAAGGGCGTAAGCACGTACAAGAGGGGTTGAACGGTAGAAGGTGTACTTCTCCAGCACATCTTCCGGAATATCAATCCAAGCGTGCTCTGTATCAAGTTCCTGCTTTGAGCACTCCTTATTAAATACGTGTGACAAATCATCAGCATTCATTGGCTGGTGTGTCTGAGGGTTCAACGGTGGCAATGGCTTGTTAGGCATATCTGCCTGAATGTTGTACCACTGAGTAGGAAGTTCCTGCTCGCTTAAGATGTACTTTTTCTGTCTCATATTTATATATATGTTTAAAATTGTTGTATGCCAGAACAAAGGTACAAATAAAAAATGAAATAAAGAACTTTTTTATGTGTTTTTCCACTATTTTTTTATTCTTATCCAATAAAATAGTTCATTCTACAGGTATTATTTATTATATAAGTGTATTTTCAGTGTCATTTTTATAAATTCAATCAAATATTACCCCATAAAATACCAAATATTACCCCCTATATTATAATAAAAAATAGTATCTTTGCAACAGAAAAATTCAAAATGCGTTGTGAAACGCTTATCATCATCTTTTACTTATACAAAAAAATAAAACATTGGAGTTCAATAGTGATATTGAGATTCCAATGTTTTTTTTTACACTAAACTGAAACATATTATCATGTAAAGTTGACATATCATCATGTAACGTTGTCAGATTTCTAACCTTTCAGTATAAATCAACAGTCTGTTTTATTGTCTACTTCCACAATTGATACAGGATTTTACCCATAGACTGCAGACACAGATTATTTTTTCTCATTACCTAAATCTATCTGCGATATCTGATTCAACAGATTTACAGCCTGCCCTACTGTCTTCACATCATTGATGCGAAGCATTCGCTTGTTGAATTTTTCCTTCAGAACACAATCTTGAATATGACTGGTAACGTAAGCGAGTATGCGGTTAAACATCTGACTTCTGTAGAACGGACTGTTTACATTGCTCACAAACTGCATCTGCATATAGCCCTGCTTGAGAATAATCTTCTCGCAACCTAGCTTCTTGCCTACCCTACGCAGACCTACCACATGCATCAGTTCGTCTGCTTCATGAGGCACAGGACCAAAACGGTCTATCATACGCTTGCGGTAAGCCTCTACTTCCTCATCGCTCTCCAAACGGTCCAGTTCACGATAAAGGAGCATGCGCTCACTGTCACCCGGCACATAAGTCTGAGGAAAATACATCTCCAGATCGCTCTCTATGCCACAATCGTCAACGAAATCATCACCCGTAAGCTGGGCACCTTCATCCATCTTCTCCTGATAAAGATCACAGAACTCCTCGTTCTTCAACTCTGTGACAGCCTGAGAGAGAATCTTCTGGTAGGTTTCATAACCCAGATCTTCCATAAAACCGCTCTGCTCAGAGCCCAGCAGATTCCCCGCACCGCGGATATCCAGGTCCTGCATGGCGAGATTGAAGCCGCTACCCAGTTCGCTGAACGTCTCCAGAGCCTCCAGACGGCGACGCGCCTCAGGAGTAAGTGCACTCTTAGGTGGCGCCATCAGATAGCAGAAAGCCTTCTTGTTGCTTCTTCCTACGCGTCCACGCATCTGATGCAGGTCACTCAATCCGAAGTGATGAGCATCGCTCACGATAATCGTATTGGCATTGGAAATGTCGATACCGTTCTCTACAATAGTGGTAGAAAGCAGTACATCATAATCGTAATTGATAAAGCCCATGATGATTTTCTCCAAATCCTCAGGCTTCATCTGTCCGTGACCGATTGCTACCCTACAGTCTGGGATATGCTTCTCGATGAGCATCTTGAGCTCCGGAAGCTTGGATATTCTGTCGCATACGAAATAAACCTGTCCGTTTCGGCTCATCTCGAAATTGATGGCATCACAGATAACTTCACTACTAAACGTTACCAGTTCGGTATGAATCGGATAACGGTTAGGTGGCGGAGTGCGCATGATACTCATATCCCGGGCGCCCATCAGAGAGAACTGGAGGGTTCGCGGAATCGGAGTGGCACTCATCGTGAGTGTATCGACATTTACCTTGAGCTGACGGAGTTTCTCTTTGGTAGACACACCGAACTTCTGCTCTTCATCGATGACGAGCAGTCCCAGGTCATGCCATTTCACGGTCTTTGATATCAGCTTATGCGTACCTATGAGGATATCAACCTTACCCTCTTTCAGGGCGTCAAGCACCTCTCTGGTTTCCTTCGTTGTACGGGCTCTACTGAGATAGTCTACCCTTACAGGCATGCCTTCCAGACGCTTTTTGAAAGTCTGATAGTGCTGGAAAGCCAGAACGGTAGTAGGCACCAGCACCGCAACCTGCTTGCTGTCGCACGCTGCCTTGAAGGCTGCACGGATGGCAACCTCAGTCTTGCCGAAGCCCACATCGCCACAAACCAGACGGTCCATCGGTCTGCCGCTCTCCATATCCTTCTTCACCTCCTGAGTAGCCTTATTCTGGTCTGGCGTATCTTCATACAGGAAGGAAGCCTCCAGCGTATGCTGCAGATAATTGTCGGCACTGAAGGCGAATCCCTTCTCCCGTCGGCGCTGGGCATAGAGTTTGATCAGGTCGCGCGCAATGTCCTTGATTCGCTTCTTAGCTTTGTCCTTGAGTTTATCCCAGGCACCTGTACCCAGTGTAGACAGGCGAGGCGGAGTACCGGTATCGCTGCGGCGATATTTGCTGATTTTATAAAGCGAGTGGATAGAAACATCCACCTTGTCATTGTTCGTATAGACGATGCGGATCATTTCCTGATAGCTGTTGCCCGCAGGAATCCTAACCAGACCGCCGAACTTGCCGATACCGAAGTCTACATGCACGATAAAATCTCCCACTTCCATCTCCTGCAGTTCCTTCATGGTGAGTGCCATCTTGCCGGCTCTCGCTTTATCTGAGCGCAGGTTATATTTATGAAAACGGTCAAAAATCTGATGATCGGTAAAGAAACAGCACTTCTTGTCATGGTCAGTAAAGCCTTCATGAAGCGTCTTGTCTACCGGTGTAAAACGGATGGCGTAGCGCTTCAGCTCTTCGCTTTCAAAGATATCCTTCAGGCGCTGTTGCTGCTTCTGGCTATCTGCCAATATATATAAGGTGTAACCCTGGAGCAGGAAATCCTCCAGAGTCTGGCAAAGCAAATTGAAATTTTTATGGAAAAGAGGCTGTGGAGCGATATTGAAAGGTATCACAGCCGGACTCCCTGACGGAGCGACCTTGCCGAACTCGATACGGAGATGAGCCGCTACTGCCTTCTTGAAATCGAGCGGAGAAACGAGGTTGAGCTCGGTCTTCATGTCATGTCTGATGCGCTCAGCCTCTACCTCAGTAGCTCCCTCCAGCTGCTCGGTAAGGCTCTGCGATGAGAAGCCTTCGGTATAAATCTGACCGATGCGGTCGCAAACGAAAGAAAGGTCTTTCGCAACGACCGGCGTACTTTCGGAGAGGAAATTGAGGAAACACTGCTTGTTGCTCTCGATATGGGCGAGTTCGGGCACGATTTCTATCTCTGTGCGCTTCGCCTGCGAGAGCTGGGTCTCAACATCAAAGGTACGGATGGTGTCAATTTCATCGCCGAAGAAGTCGATACGGAACGGATATTCGCAGCTGTAGGAATAGACATCGAGGATGCTTCCACGCACGGCAAACTGACCCGGTTCATAAACATAATCGGTTTCTTTGAGTTCGAAATCGCGCAGGGTATGAACCACATCGGTCTGAGCAATCTGCTGGCCTACAGTCAGTTTCAGAATCCGTTCATCCAGATTCTGCTTAGCCACAACGAGTTCTGCCAGTGCATCGGGATAAGTGACCACCAGGAAATGTCCTCCCGAAGAGAGGCGCGCCAGCACCTCTGTACGTAGGATTTCGTTCGCTGCATCACGCTGCCCGTATTTCACGGCACGCCGATAGCTGGAAGGAAAGAAGAAGACCTTCTCCTGCCCCATCATCTGAGTGAGATCGTGATAAAAATAGCCTGCTTCATCGGCATCATCCAGTACGAAGAGTACCGAACGCTTCATCTTCCCCTGCAGAGAAGCAAAGAACATCGGAGCCGAAGAGCACAGCAAACCCTGGAGAAAAATGGAATGAACCGACTTCTTCCCCATCAAATCAAAGAGGGCATCCGCCTGTGGCGAACGCCCGTATGTTTTTTCTATCTTTTGGATTTCCATCCAAGTACTGATTAGTGATTACTGATTACTGAGTAGTGATTACAGAGTATTAATCCTTCTTCGGATATTTCTTGAACCAGCCATCCAGGCGCAGTCGCATCACGCCAAAGAAAGCCTCACCAAAGATTCCACCACTCATCTTGCTCACACCTTCACGACGGTTAACAAAGATGACAGGCACCTCCTTGATCTTGAAACCTATTCGATGAGCCGTATATTTCATCTCTATCTGGAAAGCATAGCCCTTGAAGCGGATAGCATCCAAATCTATGGTTTCCAACACCTTACGTCGGTAGCAGACGAATCCAGCAGTGGTATCATTCACCTTAAATCCGGTTACGATACGTACGTATTTAGAAGCGAAATAGCTCATCAATACGCGTCCGATAGGCCAGTTGACCACGTTAACACCCGAAATATATCTTGAGCCTACAGCCACATCATACCCCTCATCGTGAGTTGCCGCATAGAGACGTGGCAAATCATTAGGATCATGACTGAAGTCGGCATCCATCTCGAAGATGAAGTCATAGCCCTGCTTCAATGACCATTTGAAGCCCATGATATAGGCAGTACCCAAACCGAGTTTACCCGAACGCTCCAGGATATGCAGACGACCGGCAAACTCATTAGCCATCAAGCCCTTAACAATGGCAGCAGTACCGTCAGGACTTCCGTCATCGATAACGAGGATATCAAACTGCTTTTCGAGACCGAAGACAGCACGGATGATTTTCTCGATGTTTTCCTTCTCATTATATGTAGGAATGATTACTATGCTATCACTCATAACTTCTTATAATTTTAATGATTCTGATTCTATATAATGTAATACAGATGCAAAATTACAACTTATTTTTGAAATAACAAGCGAAAATCCGAAATTATTGGTCCGGATTCTCTACAAAACCCTGATATTTCTTGTCAAGTCCGTTCATGATCGCCTCATAGCTCTTGTTCATCTGGTTCTTGATATTGTCAGCTCCCTTGCCTATCGGCTCGATAGGCTCATGAATGGTGAGCTTCAGAGGATGCCAGAAAGCCCAGTAGATATCCTTCATGCGAGGCTTCACATCAAAACTGCCATTGATGGTAAGCGGACATACCGGCAACTGCAGTTCATCGGCAAGCATGAAAGCACCGCGGCGGAACACGCCCATGTGCCCCGTAAACGAACGGGCACCCTCTGGGAATACCACCAGCGACATGCCCTCTTTAAGCACCTCGCGAGCACGGTCATAAGAAGCACGGATCTTAGAAGGTCCGCTCTTGTCTACAAAGATGTGGTGCGCATACTCACAGGCGATACCGATGAGAGGCACTTTGCGCAAGCCCTTCTTCATCATCCACTTGAAGTTTCTGCCCAGAAAACCGTATATCAGGAAGATATCGAAAGCGCCCTGATGATTGGCCACGAAAACATAACTCTGGTTCTTCTTGAGATGCTCACGTCCCTCCACCTTTACAGGCAGGAGGAGGATGCGGACCCAAAGCCAAGCCCAATACTTGCCGGGATAATAGCCCCAGAAATGACCATTACCCAGCATGCATCCCAAAACAGTAGTTAAACTGGTTAAAACGCTAGCCAACAAGAGGATAGGCAAGCATATTACAAGCTGATACAGACGATATAAGTACTTCATTTTTTTTATTAAGAATGAATAATTTAACACTCAACATTTAACATTCAACACTCCTTATTTTCTCTTCAGTGTGATGACCACGATTTCTGCCGTAGCCCCGATGCGGATTGGAACGGTACCGCCCAGACCCGATGTGGTATAGAGCTGGCAACCCTCCTCCTCGAAGAGGCCGTAATCATAAGGAGTAAACATCGACGGACGCAAGCCCAGGATACTGATCTGCCCCGCATGCGTATGACCGCTCAGCGTAAGCTGCGGTGCTACGACCAGCGAATCCTTCCTGTCAGGTCCTATCACATCGCCATCCTCATCCTTCTCCTTATTGATAGTAGAAGGCCAGGTCTCGCGCCATTGCTTCGGCATATGCTGCAGCATCAGCACGAAAGAGCCCGGTCTGATGCCATACAGCGCCTTCCTTACGTTAGTGCGCTTTGGCTTGTCATAGTTCTCTGTACCAGCTACATAGATGCTGTCAGCGCCTCTATGCACCGCCACATGCTCATTCATCAGCAGGCGCCATCCGCAACTCCGCTGGAAGTCCTGCATCCGCTTCTCGAGCGCAGCTATCTCCTGCTCGTCATCTACATCCATATAATAGGTGTAATCGTGATTGCCCAGCACACTCATCACGCCATCTCTGGCTTTCAGACTGCTGAGCAGCGCCTGATACTCAGGCAGTTCATCGGGCGTAACATTCTGTAAATCACCCGTAAAGCAAATCAGATCAGGTTTTTCGGCATTGATGCTGTCGATATCGCGCTGAGGCAGATGACCACGCCAGCCATAGTATGACCCGAGATGGATGTCGCTGAACTGAACGATGCGATAGCCCTCGAAAGACTTCGGCAGATTGGGTACATAGATGGTGATTCGCTTGACCTGCATCTTAGGAAATCCTTCGGTAAATCCGTAGATAAAGCAGATGAACGCCACCGCTCCCACTACCAGTCCGAGGAGCTTGCCCCAGTTGCGATGTCCGTGAAGGAGCCGCATACAGCACCAACCGAAGAGACTGAACAGGCTGAAGACAAACTGCGGAACTGCACATACTGCCATCATCACAAACCAGATGTCGATGAGCACCGGATTGCGTGGCAGGAAGTTGGGCAGTATCGTGATATACGCGCTGTAGGCGATAACCACGAAAGCCGGCAACCAGAAGAGCACCCGCTGCCAGAGACTCTTCAGCCGTAACTTGCCATACCTTTTATATATCCACAGATACGGCAACAGGGTGAATACCACTACGGGTATCAATATTCTTGCTATCATTTCTTGATCAAACTTGATTGAAGATACGTTTTCATTGCCTGCACGGGCACTCCTCTGCGCTGTGCATAGTCGCGAAGCTGGTCGTCTCCTATCCGTCCCAGTTCGAAATACCGCGACTTGGGATGTGCAAACATCAGCCCCGAGACACTGGCATGAGGCGTCATCATTCCGCTTGTGGTGAGCCGGATGCCCACCTGACTCATATCTATGAGCTGGTCGATGATGAAGTTGGCACTGGTATCGGGCAGCGAAGGATATCCTATAGCCGGACGGATGCCCTGATAGCGCTCCTGATGCTGGTCTTCGATGCTCAGCTGCTCGTCGGGAGCATAGCCCCAGATGCTGCGTCTCACCTCTTCGTGCAACTTCTCTGCCGTGGCTTCAGCCAACCGGTCGCAGAGTGTCTGTGCCATCATATTGAGGTAGTCGTCCGAGCGATATTTCTTCTCCAGACCGCCATCTACCGTCGTGCAGAAGATACCCAGCCGGTCTGTTATTCCGCTGCCCAGAGGACGGATGAAATCAGCCAGACAGAGATTGGGTTCTCCCTGAGCCGCCGGATGCTGCTGTCGGAGCATCGGGAAGCGGACTTTCTGCCCTTCCAGCCAGATATCATCCCCCTCGCTGTTCGCCTCGAAGAGTCCGAAGACGGCATAGGTATGATATTCGCCTTCCCATGAATGGAGCATATCGAGCGCCTCTGCCTTCAGTTTTTCCTTTTCCTCTCGAGGTTTGCCGCTCAATCCCCAGGCATGATAGAAATATAGCCAGTTGATATATGGCTCAATTTCGCTTATATTGTATACTATTTTTCGCATCCGATACGATATTTTATTTTACAATCCCCGTAAGATTTCCCTTTTTCAGGAATTGCTTCTGAACTCCAGTTCCTCTCCTCTGCAAGCGGCATCAAACACGCCTTTGTTATAGATAAGATGACCGTTGCAGAAAGTCAGTTCCACTTTCCATGCAAACTCGTCACCCTCTACAGGGCTCCATTTACACTTGCTCTGAATCACCTCTTCGGTCACCTTCCAAGGCTCTCCCTTGCGCACCACAACGACATCAGCCTTATAACCCGGACGCAGGAAGCCGCGCTGACTGATATGGAACAGACGGGCTGGATTATGGCACATCAGTTCAACCAGGCGCTCGATACTGATTACCTTTTCGTCAACAAGTTTCAGCATGCTTACCAGCGAGAACTGTACCATTGGCATACCTGATGCAGCCTTGGCACAACCGCCCTGTTTATCCTTCAACTGATGAGGAGCGTGATCGGTTCCTACTACAGTTATCTTGCCATTACTCAGTGCCTTACGCAAAGCTTCGCGGTCAGCAGCGGTCTTTACTGCAGGGTTGCATTTGATGCGTGCGCCCTTCACAGCGTAATCTTTATCCGAGAACATAAGATGAGCCACAACAGCCTCGCCTGTAATATTTTCATCCTTACCAAAGAACTCCAGTTCCTTAGCCGTAGTAACGTGGGCGATATGGAGATGCGCCCCGCTTTCCTTAGCCAGCTGCACCGCCAGACGGCTGCTTTCATAGCAAGCCTCCTCGCTGCGTATTTCCGGATGATGTTCTACGGCAGGGTCCTCACCCCATTTCTGCTTAGCCAGCTGCATGTTGCGATTGATGATTTCGGTATCCTCACAGTGGGTCATCACCGGCAAATCCAGCTCTTTCGCCTTCTTGAAGATAGCCTGCAGCGCCTCATATTTATCCACCAGCATATTGCCCGTACTGGAGCCCATAAAGAGCTTGATTCCCGGAACACGATGCGTATCGAGCTGCTCAAAATCATTTACATTGTCATTGGTAGCGCCAAAGAAGAAACTGTAGTTCACATGACTCTTCTCAGCGCCCAGCTGCCGCTTTGCCTGCCAGGCCTCCAGAGTGGTAGTCTGAGGTACCGTGTTAGGCATCTCAAAATAACTGGTCACACCACCAAAGGCAGCAGCGCGGCTTTCGCTCTCGATGTCAGCCTTCTGCGTAAGTCCCGGCTCACGGAAGTGAACATGATCATCAATCACACCCGGCAAAACAAAACACCCCGAGGCATCGATGACTTCATCGTAATTGCCACGGGGTGCCTCGCCTTCATATATCTCCTTGATAAATTCACCATCCAACAACAGGTCGCCCACAAAAGAGCGACCCTCATTTATAATGGTTCCATTCTTGATTAATTTCATATTACTAAACTTATAAAATGAAGAGTTTTACAAGATGTTAATGCCCAAGACCTTGAAAGAGTCCTGTTTATACTCCTGACCTTCCTGTTTTTCAGGAATCGTAGGCGCAGCCAGTTCGTTGGCTGTAGGTGCCGGAGCCGCATCAGGATTTACCTGTGGAGCCGCTTCCATCTCTGGCTGCATGCCGCTCTGCGCATCTCGGGTACCATTCATAATCTCCTGATTTTCTTGAGCTTTCTTATAATAGTCCTTTACATAAGGATCATTCTTGAAATAGTCGGTAGCCTTGCTCATGATATCCTCAATCCAAGGAGAGAGCATCGGATACTGGTTACCCATTGTAACGAGGAAGAAGACGCCCGGTCCCAGCACATTGTTGAAGTTGTCGGTAACAAACGAAGTGATGAGCTTGTCTTCCTGCTCAGAGAGGCGGATGGATTCCTCGTTCAGATGCTTGTTGACAGCCACCATATCGCTACCGTTCATGATAGCCTGGTCGTGCTTGTGTACCAGTTCGCGCAACTGATTCTGAATCTGCTGGTATTTCTTGAAGAATCCGAAGAGTTTATCGTTCATAGGAGTACCGCTTACCACCTGCTGTGTATCATCGAGCTTCACCGTAATGCTTCCACTCTCCAGCACCAGCGGCAGCACAGGGTCATCATCCATGAAGATATTCGCCATCTTCATAGAGTCGACAGAACCCTGAAAATGGAACTGTCCGTGCACTACATCGCAAGAATCCACGTTCTTGAAATCGTTGTTTTCCAGTATCTTAAGGTACAGCATGCGTCCGTCCAGAGTACTTACGTTAGAAGTACCCGAGATATCGTAACTGTTGGCACAAGATGCAAGTGCCATCAAGGCAATGAATGCGTAAAATATTCTATTCATAAGCTATCTATATCACTTTCGGTGAACAAAAGTACAATCTTAATTTGAACTGACGAAATAAATTGCAGCAATTTAATTCATTCTTACAAGATTTATGTTTTGTTTGCACTCCTATTGGCCACCGAAAGCTTTTTTCTCGTCCTTTCTATATTACTGATTGTTTTCCTTCTTCAGTTCATGAGAGATGCGATGCGTGGTATACAGTTCCAGCAGGGCTGCGATGAGGAGGAAGACTACCCACTTATTATAGAAATAGGTGATATAGGTCTCATAATTCTCAAACCAGCGGCGCAGGAAAGCATACACCGTATCTACCATCGAGATGCCTGAGAGCACGAAGAAGATGTCTGCTACATACTGCATTCTCTTCAGGCGATGGATGACCAGCGAAGGTCCCTCATAGAACTGCATCGCCTGCATTACACTGAAGAGTATGGTGCCCAGCAGGAACCCCCAGCTCGTTACCTGCACCAGCTGCGGATGTGAAAAACCAAATGCGAAGCAAGCCGCACCGACAACCATCAGCACGCCGCCCAGCAAGAAAATAGCACTTTCCAGTTTACTCAATTGTTTCATTTTCGTCTTGTTCGTTAGTTTTTTCCGGAATATCCGAACTCAATACAAAGATGTCTTCATCATCAGCCTTCATGAAATAACGCTGGCGGGCTATCTTCTCAAATGCCCGCGCACCATGCTGCATATCACGCAGGGTATGCTTGTCGTTTTCATACTGCTCACGATATTTTTCTATCTCCGAACGGAGCGTAGCTATCTCTATCTGGTACTTAATGTGCTGTCTTACACTATTGTCGTCAACTACACCAACTACCAGAACACCCGCTACAATCACTATAAGATACTTATAATGAGCGAGATAATTCCATATAATACCAAGTTTTTTACTCATTTCTTCCGAATTTGTTTGCAAAGATAATATTTTTTTGTTATCTTTGCATCATCAATTAAGAAAAAATAATGGAAGAGTATATAGTTTCTGCAAGAAAGTACCGTCCGATGACCTTCGATTCGGTTGTCGGACAGAGTGCATTGACCACCACTTTGAAGAATGCAGTGAAGAGCGGCAAGCTGGCGCACGCCTATCTTTTCTGCGGTCCGAGAGGTGTGGGCAAGACCACTTGTGCCCGCATTTTTGCGAAGGCAATCAACTGCGAGCACCCTCGTGAAGACGGCGAGGCATGCAACGAATGTGAGAGCTGCCGTGCCTTCAATGAGCAGCGTTCCTACAACATCTTCGAGCTGGATGCCGCCAGCAACAACGGTGTTGACCAGATTAAGGTTCTGATGGAGCAGACCCGCATTCCGCCTCAGGTAGGCAAGTATAAAGTGTTTATCATCGATGAGGTCCACATGCTCTCTACAGCTGCCTTCAACGCCTTTCTCAAGACGCTGGAAGAGCCGCCTCAGCATGTCATCTTCATCCTCGCCACTACCGAGAAGCATAAGATTCTGCCTACCATCCTGAGCCGATGCCAGATTTACGACTTCGAGCGAATGACGGTAGCCAATACCATCAACCACTTGAAGATGGTGGCTGAGAAGGAAGGCATACAATATGAAGAGCAGGCGCTCGCCGTGATAGCCGAAAAGGCTGACGGAGGTATGCGCGATGCCCTCTCTATCTTCGACCAGGCTGCCAGCTTCTGCATGGGCAACATCACTTATCAGAAGGTGATCGAGGACCTGAACGTGCTCGACAGCGACAACTATTTCCGTCTGGTAGACCTGGCTCTGGAGAATAAGGTGGCCGAGATGATGGTAACACTCGACGGCATTCTGAGCCGCGGTTTCGATGGCGGCAACATGATACAGGGGCTTGCCCAGCATGTGCGCAATGTGATGATGGCGAAGGACCCTCAGACCCTGCCTCTGCTCGAGACCAGCGACGACCAGAAAGCCAAGTTCCAGGCTCAGGCCCAGAAGGCACCTACACCTTTCTTATATAAGGCGCTGGAACTGATGAACCAGTGCGATATCCATTACCGCGCCAGCAGCAACAAGCGATTACTGGTAGAGCTCACCCTGATACAGATAGGCCAGATTACGCAGCCCGAGGATCAGGATGTGCCTAGTGCGGGGCGTACGCCCAATAGATTAAAATCCCTGTTTCAGAAACTCCTGGCTCAGTCTAAGCTTGCCTCTCAGGGTGCAGGTTCTGAGCCTTCTGGCAGCAGCGAAAACCGGTCATCACAGCCGGGAGCGTCTGCTGCTACAGCTACTGCTGTGCCTTCGTCAGGGGCACCGGCAGCCGCTTCTGCAGCCTCCAATGCTTCATTTTATTCTACATCTGCCACCGCAGCCGCATCTGCCTCTCCAGAAGGCTCAGCCGCTGCCGGAGCTGCTACTGATGCTGCATCGCCTCATAAGCCACGACTCAAGAATATCAAGCTGGGCGGCATAGGCATGACTTTCTCTAACCTGAAGAAGAGGGAGGAGAACCAGCGCCGCCTGCACAGTCCGTATGATGATGCCAATGAGGAAAAAGCGACCATCACGGGCGACCAGAACGAGTTCACCCAGGAGCAGGTGGAAGCAACATGGTTCAGTATGTGCATGAGAATGCAGAACAAGCTGGATTTCATAGGTTTAGCCAACCGCATGAAGAGTATCGTACCGAAGATAACCAACTATCCGCAGATAGAGGTTATCATCAACAACCAGCTCTTACTAGACGACGTTTTGAACATCAAGAACCGCATTCTCAAGACTTTCGTCTTAGGTCTTCACAACAGCGAACTGAGCATCACCTACCGCCTTGCCGACCAGGAAGAGGTAGGCAAGGTTCTGACCAAGAATGAAGTTCTGGAACTTCTTATGGAGAAGAACCCTGCAATGAAAAAACTCACAAAGGACCTGGATCTGGTCATGACATAGAAGATACTCCACACGATACGAAATTCTCCACTCCATGTAGGACAACCTATACGGAGTGGAGAAAATTGTTTTTACAAATATCGAAACTTGGAGTTATAAGAGATACATAAGAGGAAAAGACCAAGGGGCGTTACAGCGTGACAGTTGTGACAGTTGTGACAGTTTTCAGCGGAGGGGTATATTGCGAGTTTGCAGCTATCAAATTATAAGTATATATATTTAAATTATTATATAATATATAATAATTTACCTCTAAAGAAAGGGGAAGGAGGGGGTAGGCGCTGAAAACTGTCACAACTGTCACAACTGTCACACTGTAACGCTTTCTGGGTAAAAAGGAAGTAGTCAGAAGAAATGGCTTTTTTATAGCATCTCATTGTTTTCTTGCTCAAAACACACAGAGAAACATTTTACAAAATATAGTTTTCTCCCCAGCAACTCTACGACTTTTTTTGTTTAACTACGAAAGCCGGAATGTTAAAATCGGTTTAACATAACTCTGCAGGGTGAAATTTGGCGGTTCAGAAATTTTGTAGTACTTTTGCACCGTATTCATTTTTTTCCATGAAGCGCAGACCTTGATGTCGCGAAACGCGACATCAAGGTTTTACACCCCATGAAATGCAAGGGTTGACGCTGTAAAACACAGCCTCAAGGTATAAAACAAAAAAGCCCCCGATGCAGAAAAGCACCGGGAGCCTTCGTAAGCAAATTATTATTATCTTAAAAAGATCAACTGAATATGCAGCACATCACAGTACACACCATGACGCACCGTCAGAAAGGCCTAGATGAGGTTCATGCCCGCTTCCTCAGCCTCCTTGCGCATCTCCTCAGGCCAGATGCTAGCCTGGATCTCACCAATGTGAGCCTTATGAAGCAATACCATACACAGACGGCTCTGGCCGATACCGCCACCAATGCTCAGAGGCAACTTGTCGTTCAGGAGCTGCTGATGGAAGTAAAGCTTCTCTCTATCCTCCTTGCCCTCCAGCTTAAGCTGACGCAGCAGACTCTCCTTGTCGACACGGATACCCATAGAACTGAGCTCGAAACTGCAACCCAGAACAGGATACCAGATGAGGATATCACCATTCAATCCCATCTTGCCGTTCTCAGCCACGGTGCTCCAGTCATCATAATCAGGAGCTCGGCCATCATGCTTCTTGCCATCGCTCAACTTGCCTCCGATGCCCTCTACAAATACAGCGCCATACTTCTTGCAGATAGCATCCTCACGCTCCTTAGGAGAAAGGTCTGGATACATATCGAGCAAATCCTGCGCATGAATAAAATGAATCTCCTTAGGCAGGAAAGGCTTCAGCTGAGGATAATGCTCGCAAGCCAGGAACTCGGTACGCAAGATGGCACCATAGATGCGGCGCACGATATTCTCGAGGAAGGCGATGGTACGGTCTTCCTTGGTAATCACAGCCTCCCAGTCCCACTGGTCAACATAGAGCGAATGAAGATTATCCAGCTCCTCGTCAGCACGGATGGCGTTCATATCTGTATATACGCCATAAGCAGGCTCAATCTCATACTCGGCAAGCGTCAATCGCTTCCACTTGGCAAGAGAATGAACCACCTCAGCCTGGGCTTCGCCCAAATCCTTGATAGGGAAAGTTACAGGGCGCTCCACTCCATTCAGGTCATCATTGATACCCAAACCCTTCAATACGAAGAGAGGGGCGGTAACACGACATAGACGGAGCTCGGTGCTCAGGTTTTGCTGGAAGAATTCTTTTATCATTTTAATACCCATTTCGGTCTGGCGCATATCCAGCAGCGCCTTGTACCCTTCAGGTTTTATCAAATTGCTCATTTTTATTTCATATTTAGTATTTGCGCTGCAAAGGTACAAAATAATAATTAATCTGCAAGCATTTTTCCGTATTTTTTCGCAAAATGATAGCATTTTTAAGTTTTTTAGTAGCATTTTGTAGAACAATTCACAAATACACATTATATATATGAAAAAATCTGCCCCAAATATTTGGTTATTTCAAATAAAAGCAGTAATTTTGCAGTCGACTTCCGTTTCGATGTCATACAACCGGAGAAACGGGCGGCAGAAAAGAGGGTCTCGTAGCTTAGCTGAATAGAGCGTCAGATTCCGGTTCTGAAGGTCGTGGGTTTGAATCCCACCGAGATCACCCGAAACAACAGAAATGATTAATAATTGAAAACATGGATTTAGTAGAACGATTTATAAACTATACGAAATTCGACACACAGTCGAGCGAAGAATCGACCAGCGTGCCTAGTACGGCAAAACAGCTCGAATTTGCCAAGTACCTGAAGAAGGAACTTGAGGATGAAGGACTGAGCGATGTCGAAATGGATGACATGGGCTATATCTATGCCACTCTGAAGAGCAATACCAAGAAAAAGACTCCTACCATCGGATTTATTTCACACATGGATACATCGCCTGATGCCAGCGGAAAGGATGTTAAGGCGCGCGTCATCAAAAACTATGACGGCAACGACATCGAGCTGAGCCCGGGCATCATCTCAAGTGTTGAGACTTTCCCAGAGCTGAAGGCTCACAAGGGAGAGGATATCATCGTAACAGACGGTACTACCCTGCTGGGTGCCGACGACAAGGCGGGCATCGCTGAAATCGTACAGGCTATGTGCTATCTGCGCGACCACGACGAAATCAAGCACGGCGACATCCGAGTAGGTTTCAATCCTGACGAGGAAATCGGTATGGGTGCACATCATTTCGACGTAGAGAAGTTTGGCTGCGACTGGGCTTACACCGTAGATGGCGGCGACCTGGGCGACCTGGAATATGAGAACTTCAATGCTGCCGGAGCTAAAATCATCATCAAGGGCGTGAGCGTTCATACAGGCTATGCCAAGGGAAAGATGGTGAATGCAAGCCGACTGGCTGTGGAATTCCAGAACATGATTCCTGAGAACGAGACTCCTGAGCAGACTGAAGGCTACCAGGGTTTCTACCACCTCATCGGCATCGAGAGCCGCTGCGAGGAGGCAAAACTCAGCTACATCATCCGAGATCACGACCGCAACAGGTTTGAAAACCGCAAGGACTTCATCGAGGACTGCGTGAACAAGATGAACGAGAAGTATGGCGACGGAACCGTAAAGGCGGTTATCTACGACCAGTACTATAATATGAAGGAGAAGATTGATCCTAACATGCACGTCATCGACATCGTGCTCAGAGCGATGCAGGAGAGCGGCGTTCCACCTCGCGTAGAACCTATCCGCGGCGGTACCGACGGAGCCCAGCTGAGCTTCAAGGGTCTGCCTTGTCCTAACATCTTCGCCGGCGGTGTCAACTTCCACGGCCCTCACGAGTTTGTGAGCATCCAGGTAATGGAGAAGGTAGTGAAGACCATCGTGAAGATAGCGGAAATCACAGAAGAATTTAACGACTAATACAGATATGGGGAATTTAGACACATCTAAATTCCCCTTTTTCATAAACAGAAAAATATGGCTGAAATTCCATTCTTAGTAAAAGACCTCGCCCTCATCCTGATGGTAGCAGGCATCGTAACCCTCATCTTCAAGAGGCTCAAGCAGCCGCTGGTGCTGGGATACATCATGGCGGGATTCCTGGTTTCGCCACACATGTCCTACACCATGTCGGTAGTCGACGAGACGGATATCCAGACCTGGGCCGACATCGGTGTCATCTTCACCCTCTTCTCGCTCGGTCTCGACTTCTCGTTCAAGAAAATCGTGAAGATGGGCGCTTCTCCCATCATCGCCACCGTGGTCATCGTGTTCTGCATGATGATGCTGGGCATCAGCGTAGGCCACAGTTTCGGCTGGGGAAGGATGGACTGCATCTTCCTGGGCGGTATGCTCGCCATGAGCTCCACCACTATTATATATAAGGCATTCGATGATATGCGGCTGCGCACCCAGAAGTTTGCCTCGATGGTGATGAGCGTACTGATACTGGAAGATATCCTGGCTATCGTGATGATGGTGATGCTGTCGGCGATAGCGAGCGGAAGCAGTCCCGACGGCGGACAGATGCTTGCCTCTATCGTGAAGATAGGCTTCTTCCTGGGCGTGTGGTTTATCGTGGGCATCTTCGCCATTCCGTGGTTCCTGCGTTCGGTGAGGAAACTTATCAATGCCGAAACCCTGCTCATCGTTTCGCTGGGTCTGTGCTGCGGCATGGCGGTACTGAGCACCAAAGTGGGGTTCAGCAGCGCCTTCGGAGCCTTCGTTATGGGCAGCATACTGGCAGAAACCATTGAGGCAGAGAAGATTATCAAACTTGTAGAACCGGTAAAGAATCTCTTCGGAGCCATCTTCTTCGTATCGGTAGGTATGCTGGTAGACCCGAAGATTCTGGTAGAATATGCCGTTCCTATCCTCGCCCTGGTGGGCACGATACTGGTAGGTCAGGCGATATTCGGCACCTTCGGATTCATGCTCGGAGGCGAGTCGCTGAAGTCGGCGATGCGCTGCGGTTTCTCGATGGCTCAGATTGGTGAGTTTTCTTTCATCATCGCCTCGCTGGGTCTGTCGCTCGGGGTCATCAGCAAGTTCCTCTATCCGGTAGTGGTAGCGGTGAGCGTCATCACCACCTTCCTCACCCCTTATATGATTCGTCTTGCCACACCTACCTATCAGGTGATGGAGAAACATCTGCCCGACAAACTCATCCATATTCTGAACCATTTCGCGATGAGTCATCCCCAGACGCAGCAGCAGAGCAAGTGGAAATCACTGATCCGGCAGATGCTGGTCAACACCACCGCCTACTCTATCCTTTCGGCAGCCGTCATCGCCCTGATGTTCACCTTCGTGCTGCCGCTGATGCGCAATCTGCTGCCCGGCTGGCATCTCCACTGGTATGCCAACGCCATCACCGGTCTGCTCACCGTCGTGTTCATCTCGCCGTTCCTGCGCGCCATCGTGATGAAGAAGAACCACAGTGCCGAGTGGAAACGCCTCTGGGTGGAGAGCAGCATCAACCGCGTGCCGCTGCTCTTTACTGTGTTCGTGCGCTTTATGATAGCACTGGCTTTCATCTTCTACATCATCAATTTCCTCTCGCGCTTTACCAATGCGCTGATTGTATGCATCGGTGCAGCAGTAGTGATGCTGATGATAACCTCCCGCCGCATAAAGAAGCGTAGCATCGTGATGGAGCGCGTCTTCGTTCACAACCTCCGCTCGCGCGATATTGCGGCTCAGGTGAATGGCGAAAAGCGGCCGCTCTACGAGGGCAGACTGCTGGACCGGGATATCCACATCAGCGAATTTGAAGTACCAGAGGACAGCAGTTGGACGGGCAAATCGCTGCGAGAACTGCATCTGCGCCAGCGTTTCGGTGTAGACCTGAGCAGCATTCACCGCGGCTCTCACCGGCTGAACATCCCGAACGGCGACATGATCATCTTCCCGGGCGACAAACTGCAGGTAATCGGCAACGACGACCAGCTGCAGAAATTCAACACCGCCCTGCAGAGCGACCTGCTGCCTGAGGAGGCTGAAATAGAAAAGCGCGAGATGAAGCTCAGCCAGCTCATCATCAGCGGCGGCAGCGAATTCCTGGGAAAGACGCTGATAGAAAGCGGAATAAGGGATAAATACAACTGTATGGTGGTAGGACTGGAAGAGGGTCGTGAGAATCTGACGCACGTATCCCCTACCCGAGTCTTCAAGAAGGGAGACATCATCTGGATAGTGGGAGAAGAAGCAGATTTGAAGAGAATCAAAAATTAAATGAAACACCACTACTTCACGGTGATATGGAAGCAACCCTGGTTCACCTCATATTTAATATAGCAGCGGTTCTTGTTGCGGAAATCGCGGAGCACCTCGGAGAACACCCATTTCAGGGTATCATTCTGCACCTGGCGGCGAGGCTGTTCACGGGTCTGAATCTGCTTATAGCGGTTGTAGCAGATATCGAAGGTAGTACCATAGAGATGGCACGAATTCTCGGTAGCATTGCCGTTTCGGGTACGCAGTTTCGCCACATCATCCTTGGTGCGCAGAATGCTCGTTACGATAATCTTATGCAGCGGAATGCCCTTAATCTGCAACGAATCGAAATAGGCACGGCCGATATCCTGGAGCAGCACAGAGGCACGAGGCACCAGGTAAGGAATACTGTTGTTCAGCTTGTCGACATAAAAGAAAGGATTGCTGCCCACATACACCAACTTGCCCTTGCTGTTCTCCGCCTCCAGACGGTTCTGTACCGGTTTCACACCATGCTTAGTAGCCGCCAGAATCTGCACATCCTGCTGGTCGGGGAAAGTATTGCCGAAATGAGGCACCGAGAAGATACGATGCTTCACCTCCTTGCCATCCTTGTCGAAGAAGATAGAAGGCTTGCCGCCCTGTTCCGTATCAGGCATAACAGAGAGTTCATCCTTCTTCAGGTTCTCAGCCACATTCCCTTCAGCATCAGCCGATGCATCAGAAATCTCAGCAGAAGAAGCATCAGAAGCAGCCGAATCCTCCGCTGCCACGAGCGTAGAATCAGCCGCACCAGCAGCCGCAACCTTCGGTTTTGCTACTCCCGGGAAAATGACTCTTACCAGCGCCAGAAGCAAAACCACAATACCAAAACCCTGTAAATATCTGTTCTTACTAATCTTCATAATTATCTTATTTTCACGAAATAATATTCTATATTCTTCAGGCAAAACGGGAACCGCATCGCCAAATTTAGCTGCAAAGGTAACAAAATCTCTCGAAAAAATAGCTTTTTTAATATTTAAAGAATGTTTTATTCGCCGAAATTTGCTCATTTCATGGAAAAGTAGTAATTTTGCAGCGTTATATAACAAAATATTAGATAGGATAGTTTAAACTTTATAGAATTAAGACATTTTGATAGAGAAACATATTGTACTCGAAGATATCGATCCAGTGATGTTCTACGGTGTGAACAATGCCCACCTGCAGATGATTAAATCGCTGTATCCTAAGTTGCGTATCGTAGCACGCGACAACGTGATTCGTGTGCTCGGCGACGAAGAGGAAATGGCAAAGGTGGAAGAGGATATTGAGCAGATGCGCAAGCACTTGCTTAAATACAACATGCTCAATGATGAAGACATCCTGGACATCGTGAAAGGAAAACAGACCAAGGCGGACAGCGTGAAAGGCGTGCTGGTATACAGCATCAGTGGCCGACCTATCAAGAGCCGCAGCGAAAACCAGCAGCAGCTGATAGATGCTTACGAGAAGAACGACATGGTATTTGCCGTGGGACCAGCCGGTACCGGCAAGACCTATCTCAGCATCGCCCTTGCCGTAAAGGCCCTCAAGGAGAAAGCCATCAAGAAAATCATCCTCTCACGACCAGCCGTAGAAGCCGGCGAAAAACTCGGTTTCCTGCCTGGCGATATGAAAGACAAAATTGACCCATACCTCCAGCCACTCTACGATGCGCTGGAAGACATGATACCTGCCGTAAAGCTGCAGGATATGATGGAAAAGCACATTATCCAAATTGCTCCGCTCGCCTTTATGCGCGGACGCACACTCAGCGATGCCGTCGTCATCCTCGACGAGGCGCAGAACACAACCTCCCAACAGATTCGCATGTTCCTAACCCGTATGGGCATGAACACAAAGATGATTATCACCGGCGACCTGACACAGATAGACCTGCCACGCGAACAGCGAAGCGGACTGAAGGAGGCGCTCAAGATTCTGGACGGCGTGGAAGGCATCGGAGTGGTGAAGCTGGGACAGAAGGATATCGTGCGCCACAAACTCGTAACCCGCATCGTCAACGCTTACGACAAGTATGACAAGGAGAGAGCGGAAGCACGGGAAGCTCAGAAAGCAGAAAAAGATAATTCAAAATAATCAGAATGAAGAATGAACTGAATGATTCTTTAAAAATAGATTTCATCAAGAATGCAGATCATAAATAAAGCATATCATAAAGTTCAAAGTTCAAAATTCAAAGTTCAAAGTAAAATGAAAGCATTAACAAAGACAGATTTCCATTTTGATGGACAGAAGAGTGTTTACCACGGTAAAGTACGTGATGTGTATGACATTAACGACGACCTCCTCGTGATGGTCGCTACCGACAGAATCTCAGCGTTCGACGTTGTTCTGCCTAAGGGTATCCCTTTCAAAGGACAGGTGCTCAATCAGATTGCAGCTAAGTTCCTGGACACAACTACAGACATCTGTCCAAACTGGAAGTTGGCTACTCCAGACCCAATGGTTACCGTAGGTTTGAAGTGCGAAGGTTTCCGCGTGGAGATGATCATCCGTTCTATCCTCACCGGTAGTGCATGGCGCGAGTATCAGAAGGGCTGCCGCGAGATCTGCGGTGTGAAGTTGCCAGACGGTATGCGCGAGAACCAGCGTTTCCCAGAGCCTATCATTACTCCTACTACAAAGGCTGACGAAGGTCACGACATGAATATCTCTAAGGAAGAAATTATCGCCCAGGGTATTGTTAGTGCAGAGGATTACGCTGTGATGGAGGACTACACACGCCGCATCTTCGCCCGCGGTCAGGAAATCGCTGCCAAGCAGGGCTTGATCCTCGTAGATACCAAGTACGAGTTCGGCAAGCGCGACGGCAAGGTTTATCTCATCGATGAGATCCACACTCCAGACTCTAGCCGCTACTTCTACGCTGATGGCTACGAGGAGAAGTTCGAGAAGGGTAAGCCTCAGCGCCAGCTTTCTAAGGAGTTCGTTCGCCAGTGGCTCATCGAGCACAACTTCATGAACGAGCCAGGTCAGACTATGCCTGAGATTACCGACGAGTATGCAGAGAGCGTATCCGACCGCTACATCGAACTCTACGAGCACATCACCGGCGAGAAGTTTGACAAGGCTGCTGAGGAAGGCGACATCGCTGCCCGCATCGAGAAGAACGTAAGCGAGTGGCTTGCTGCACACAAGTAAACTATATATAAATGTATAAGCAAGAACAGATAAAGCCCTACGAGGGCACAGGAGACAAGGGCAAGCTGGTAGAGGAGATGTTCGACAACATCGCCCCTACCTACGATACCCTGAACCACCGTCTCTCGTGGGATATCGATAAGGGATGGCGCAAGAAGGCAATCAGGCGTCTTGCGCCCTTCTCTCCTAAAAAGATGCTCGACATCGCTACCGGTACCGGCGATTTCGCCATCCTTGCCGCACAGATGCTACATCCCGACCAGCTGATCGGAGCAGACATCTCGGACGGCATGATGGAGATAGGCAGACAGAAGGTAAAGCAGCTGGGACTGGAAAACACCATCTCCTTTGCCAAGGAAGACTGCCTCAACCTCTCGTTCCAGGACGAGAGCTTCGACGCTGTAACCGCAGCCTTCGGTATCAGGAACTTCCAGAACCTGGATCAGGGACTGAAGGAAATGTGCCGGGTACTGAAAAAGGGCGGACATCTCTGCATCGTAGAACTCACCACGCCGGTCAGTTTCCCGATGAAGCAGCTGTTCAGCATCTACAGCAACACTGTCTTGCCGATGTATGGCAAACTCATCAGCAAAGACCAGAGCGCCTACAGTTATCTCAACAAGACCATCGAGGCATTCCCTCAGGGCGAGGTTATGATGGAGGTGTTCAAAAAGGCAGGATTCGCAAAGGCAGAGTTCAAGCGACTCACCTTCGGCATCTGCACACTCTATTTCGCAACCAAATAAAACAAAAATATTATGGACAAGTATGGACTCATAGGTTACCCTCTGGGGCATTCGTTCTCAAAAAACTATTTCAACGAAAAGTTTGAGAACGAGGGCATCGATGCCCAATACATCAACTTCGAGATACCTTCTATCGAAAATCTTACCGAGATTCTCGACTCAAATCCAGAACTAAAGGGTCTCAACGTCACCATTCCTTACAAGGAGAAAGTGATCAGCTATCTCGACGTGGTAAGCCCTGAGGCGAATGCTATCGGAGCCGTCAACGTGATCAAGGTAGAGCACAGAGGCGAAGATGTTTATCTGAAAGGATATAACAGCGATGTAATCGGTTTTACCAAGAGCATCGAACCTTATATCGAGCCTTATCACAAGAAGGCTCTCATCCTGGGTACAGGCGGAGCTTCAAAGGCTATCAACTTCGGTCTGAAATCGCTCGGACTGGAAACAGCCTTCGTGAGTCGATACGAGCGTCCGGGTACTATCCAGTACGAAAAAATCACCCCTGAGGTTATCAAGGAGTATAACGTCATCGTAAACTGTACCCCAGTGGGCATGTACCCACACGTAGACGAGTGTCCTGCGCTGCCTTACGAGGCAATGGACAGCCACACCCTACTCTACGACCTCATCTACAATCCCGACGAAACCCTCTTCATGAAGAAGGGCAAAGAACACGGAGCCACAGTAAAGAATGGCTTGGAAATGCTCTTGTTGCAAGCCTTTGCATCATGGGATTTCTGGCACCAGGAAAAATAAGCATATCATAAAGTTCAAAGATCAAAGTTCAAAGTAAGAATATGAGTAACAATAGATATATGATGCGCGGTGTTAGCGCAGCAAAGGAAGATGTTCACAACGCTATCAAGAACATCGACAAGGGTATCTTCCCACAGGCTTTCTGCAAGATCATACCTGATATCTTGGGCGGCGACCCAGAGTATTGTAACATTATGCATGCCGACGGTGCAGGTACCAAGTCGAGCTTGGCCTACATGTACTGGAAGGAGACGGGCGACCTCTCTGTATGGAAAGGTATCGCTCAAGATGCTATCGTGATGAATACCGACGACCTGCTCTGCGTAGGCGCCGTAGACAACATCCTCGTAAGTTCTACCATCGGACGCAACAAGATGCTCATCCCAGGCGAGGTAATCTCAGCTATCATCAACGGTACTGACGACCTGCTCCACGAGATGCGTGAGATGGGTATCGGCATCTATCCTACCGGCGGTGAGACTGCTGACGTAGGCGACCTGGTTCGTACTATCATCGTTGACTCTACCGTTACCTGCCGCATGAAGCGCAGCGACGTCATCAACAATGCCAACATCCGTCCAGGCGATGTCATCGTAGGTCTTTCTTCTACAGGTCAGGCTACTTACGAGAAGAAGTACAACGGCGGTATGGGCAGCAACGGTTTGACTTCTGCCCGCCACGATGTATTCGCCAAGTATCTCGCAGAGAACTATCCTGAGAGCTACGACCACGCCGTGCCAGACGAGTTGGTTTACAGCGGTAAGTATAAGTTGACTGATGAGATAGAGGGTTCTCCTATCAACGCCGGAGAACTGGTACTCTCTCCTACCCGTACCTACGCTCCTGTCATCAAGAAGAT